>JAAUYM010031676.1_pt1 | contig 16781 bp, 24 predicted proteins | sample 7278001 | NCBI WGS metagenome assembly JAAUYM01 (sample SAMN14350224, study PRJNA611818) | marine sediment metagenome | isolation source: surface marine sediment (1.8m) | place: French Polynesia: Moorea | collected 2018-08
CAGCAGTCACCTTTGACTCGCGTATTGGTCGGAGGAGGAAAGCAAGGGGGGGGGGGGGAAGAAGGTAGGGGGGGAAGAAAGAAAGAATGAGGAGAGGCCAGTTCGATCGCCCCTCTTTGGAAGGAGGAGGAAGAAGAAAAACGAGGTCCTGGAATGATCGTCCTACCTGGATGAGGGAGAGCACGAAATATTGCGCTCACCGGGGCTGCGTTTTTCCTGGCCTCGGGATTTACAGCAATTTCGAGAAGAAAAAAAAGAAGAGGAAGGTGGGAGAGGGTGGGAAGGGCTGAAAGGATGAAGACTTTTGTCGATGAATGATTGGAAGAGGAGGGAGAAGGGGGGGAGGAGAGAAAATCCTCTTTCGTTCCCCTCTTTCATCTGTTTCCCCTCTTCTTTGGCATGGATGATGGCATCTGTTGCAAAGAGGAGGAGCTTCTTGCACTTTCTTTTTTTCCCCCTTCTTTTCGAACATAAGAAAGGGAATGAAATCATCAGAAAAAAAGTTGACGAGCCTCTTTTTCGCGAGGAAGGAAGCCAAGATGGCCCACAACCGCCAAAAGTCCTTTCCCTCATGTCGGCGTTGCCTCAATGTCAGTCGTCAGGCGTGTTGCCCCTGTCGCCTCCCTCTTTTGGGGGGAGGGGGACGGGACACCCGCCTTCTCCTCCTCCTCCTTCTCCGAACGACTTTTCGAGCGGTGCCCAGGGAGCAATTGTAACGGGCGACGAGTCGGGGGAAGAAGAAGTGAAGCCAGGCCGACAGCGACAACGACGACGAATCAATATCCAACTAATCTTGAGCTGCAATCTCGGGGAGGGGACGGGAGGGAGGATTGGACCGGCCCAGAACGCCTCCACTTGACAGTTAATTGTCTAATGCAAATGGGAATGGAGCCAGGCTGCAATTTAGGCAGGGATCCTGGCTGGAAGGCGCAGTTTTGCTTTGAAGTTGCTTTGAAGTCCGGGAAAGTTAATGTTGGGAGCTGTCAGATGTGGAGTTGTCTACTTTATTGAAGTGGAGTGGTGCCTTTGCTTAGGCACACGGACACATTAGTAGGTCGTAGTAGTACAGGTATGTAGGAAAAGAGTCTTTTTACACGCTCAGTGCACAAAATATACCGGTACGTACAATGCAGTAGGTACGTACTTTTTTTAAGTAAAAAATGTTTAAAGATTGTAATTCTCTTTTTCGTTATTCAAATTGTGAGGATGTCACGGCGGGATTTTTTGCAGCATTTTTTGCTGCCGCATTAGGAATGCTGCTGGCAACGTCGACAGAGATTGAGGGATTAGAAGGCATAAATAATGCCCGTTGAAAAAAAAAAGTGCGATTCCTATTCGGTACGGTTTCCACTGTGAAATTACTGTACCTCGTCAGTTAAGTTTGAACGTTTCACAGCACATGTTCTAAGTTGTACCATATCTAGGAGATCATTTAAAAAAATAAGGCTTTGGGGGCTGTTGTGTGTTTGAGGCGTTATGCATGCAACGAGGGTGTCTGTTCGCTGTCGCCCACGCGTCGTTTCCCAAAAAAAGTAATCCCTCCCTCTCTGACGTTTTTTTTTTTTGCTGACGAGGAAGAAAGGATCGGAGGCCTGCTGGTTGCAAGGAACAAATTTGGCGGAGGAGGTCGCTGATGGTGGCGGCCTTTGGGGAGGGGGGGGAGGGGTGAGCAAGACAAGCATTGCTCTTTCGTGATCGCACCCGGAAAAGAGAGGGGAAGGGAGGAAAGAGGAAGGGCGGCGGCAACGGCGGGGCGTTTAACGGGCAACAAAGAATGAGGAGAAGGGGATCTGGGGATGGGGGAGGGGAGAGGTCGATGTTTTTTTTTCAAGATGCCAGTTCTCCGTGTGGCGTCAGCATGACGAGAGTAGAGGATCAGCAGCAGAAGGCCGCCGAGGCCCCGAAGGACGCCAGGGGAGGAGGGGGAGGACACGAGATGTTCGAGATCAAGTTCGGCGACGCCGTCGCCGACAAGCCGCCGCCGAGACTCCACAGCACTTTCAAGAAGAATAAGAAGGCCTCGGCCAAGGGGGAGAAGAAGGTGTCACCGGCGCCGCAGCCGCTGGCTGCTGCCGCCTCGAAGCAGGCCGCGCAAGTCAGGCAGAAGAAGGGGAGGGGACTGCTGACGTCCCTGGTGGTGGGGAGGCCGAAGGAGCCGTGCGAAAAGACGACAAAGGGTGTCTGTGGTCGAGAAAATCGCGCCGGCAAGGTCGGCGGTGGCGGCGGTGGCGGGGTGGTGTCGAGGAAGAAGTCCTTCAGTCTCAGACACCGCATCGAGACCAAGCGGAAGAAGAGCAGGGGTAAGAAATCGCCCTCCCCCAGGGCGGCCAGTCCCTTGCACAGCAGTCTCATGTTAACATGTTGGCTTCTCAAGCAACTGATTGAAATCTGGACCGATTTCTACCGCAAGAGCAATTCTTTGGCTTTTTTTATAGTTAAACTTATTGTGGGGGGTGGGTCTCTTTTTTGGTACCTGCAACTCTTGCGCGGCTTTGTCTCTTCTCTCTCCCCACTGGTGCGGTGACATCACTTTTCGTGCATCTCTCTCTCTCTCTCCCTCCTACCTGACTCTTTGCGACGCCTCCCAAGTGCTGCTGCAGCCTGATCACCTCTTTCCCCCTCCACCACACCCACGCATGTGACTCAGTCGCGGCAGCAGCACCAATGGCTGGGGCGGTGGCTTAAAAAAAACGCTATGTCGCGATGGATGGGATGGATCTGCCCACTCATCTCATTTTGAACTTGTTGCTGTTACCAGTAGTGATTGCCGAGGCGGGGTATGGTTGGCAATGGAAGTAGGCCGGTGTCGCTTTTGCTACCGAGGGGGCAGAGGGAAATTGCAGTAAATCTGCTGCATAGATGTACGAGGAAGAGAGAATGGTGTTGCAAAAAAAACCATACCCATGGAGGCAATAAATAGAAAAGGGGAGAGTTTGCTTCCGAGAGACTTAACAAGGTGCCCCCCGTCCCACCCAACACACACACTTCTTCCTTTTCCTCGTCCATTTTTTCTCCTTCTCTCCATTCCTCCAGCATGCCCGAAGAGGCGATCCCTCTTGCGAGGGGAAAGAAGCACCACCTCTCCCCTCTCTCCTACCTGCCCGTTTTGCTTATAGGTACCTCTGCCTCCTCTCCTCTCACATACGAGCAGTACTCAGTTTCTTGCGAGCCATCCAGGTGCATACCTCTCTTTCTCTTTTCCTACGCTCCCCCCCCCCTCACTCACGCATATCCTAGTCTGCACGAATAGATGAAAGTGTGGAAGTGAACGTGCGGCATAATGGCTGAGCGGGGAGAAGGGGGAAGAGAAGAGGAGGAGGAGGAGGAGGCGCATTCTCGTCCTGGGCGGTTTTTTTTTTTTTTTTAGGACAGTCCAGTGAATCTGCACGCCCCGAGAAAGTGGGAGAATGGGGCTTTACGTTTTAGAAAAAAAAATGTGCTCCCTCTCAAGTGCACGGTGAAGTTTTAGTTTAGCCAGATAATGGGCCAGAAGGGATCCAAGTCGAAATCGTCCGAGAGGACGGGCGGAGGAGGAGCCCCTGCTACGGAGCAGGACGGTCCTGCTCGTAGCAGGCGCAGCAGGAAGCGATGGCAGAAGAGGCGGCGATACTCGTTGCCGGGCAACTCCGGCAACGTCGCATCCGCTCCGGGCCCGGCGTCCAGGGGCTCCACGCTGTCCCTCACCTCCAGCGGCAATGGTGGCGGCGTGACGCAGATGCCGCGCGACGACGCCAGCGAGGCGGCCGTCTTGCTCTCCTACACCAAGCGTCGGGCGAGAGAAGAGGAGAAGGAGGAGTTCAGGTTCAGGAGGTCGGCGGTGCAGAGGGCCAAGAGCACCGCCACGGCCGCTTGGCGGCACGAGCGCGTCGGACCGACAAAGGACTACCACAGAGAGGTCAGGCTCCGATCGTCCTCCGTCAAGGACGTCAGGGACACCGGATTCATGCGACGAAAAGAGGAGGAGGAGGAGGTACAGGAGCAGGAGGACACGCTGGACGAGGAGCTGGTCTCCGACCGCTCCGACGTCGACTCCGTGTCTTCTCCCGTCGAGATTTCAAGAGTTTGCAAGATGTCGTCGCCGATGAACAGAGATGCAACCGAAGTGGGAAAGCAACCTTGTGGAAGAGAGAAGGGAGAAGGCAGTGGTGCCTCCAGCAGGGTGGGCAACGTCGTAGATAGAGGCGAGAAGGAGGTGGAGGCGATGATTGCAGCAGATGTTGAAGCACCGTTAAAAATGGGCGAGGAGAGGGAGGAGAGGCGCAATGATCGCTTGCCTCGAGTGGGAGGAGGAGGAGGAGAAAGGAAGGAGGAGGAGAAGGTGGGAAGAATGCACGAGCTCAAACTCACTCCTCCCGTTGCTCAGACGCCTCTTGGTGACGAGGAGTCCAAATGCGATTGGAAAAAGAAGGAGCCGCCTCGGTTGACGGGAGGAGAGAAACAAGTCGGGGGTTTGACAGGGGGGGAGGGGGAGGAGGGAGATGCTTCTGATGCCCATTATGGCATCCCTCTGCCCAGGGATCCGCCCCCAGCTCCTTCAGGGGCTTGGGCAGTCTGCGATCAGTCTGGACTAGGGGGCAATGAGAATTTGGGCAAATATGATGAAGAGTCCGGTGGTCAAGGCAAGGCAACCGATCACTCTATTCAAGAGCGCAACATTAATACCACTTCTTGTCCACAAGATGCAGGAGTGGCCCGTACTGACTCGAGAGACGAGGACCACTTGGCTGCCGAGGGCCCTTCTCCCTCCAGCCAAGGGGAGAAATCGATTCCACCCATCGCAGACGACAGTGGCTGCTCTGACAATAAGTCATGCCAAGACTATGGTGGAGAAGAAGCAAAGGAAGCTCTTTCTTCACCCGCTGGAACGGGGGACGGATGCGATTCCCTTGTGCTGGCGAGAGGCGAGCCCGACAGGGAGGTGGTGAGCGAGGGATTCGACCCTCCACTCAGGCAGGAGGAGGTGGAGGAGGATCCAGCTTCTCCGGCGCCATCTGCCTCTGCCTCGTCGTCGTCATCGTCATCGTCATCGTCCAGCAACAGCCTGACTTCCCTGGAGGCGCTGGAACCGGGACAGAAGAGCTTCCGCGAGTGGGAGTCTTTGGTGGAGTCTTGCATCGACGAAGAGGAAGAAGAGGAGGGAAAGGAGGACAAGAACGCGGTCGATGACGACTTTGCCGGGATGCGCTATCGCCGCGCATACGCGTGGAAGGAGCCGACCCCGCCGCGCTCCTTCCAGTGGCGTCCTCCCCCGCTCGGGTGCAGCTCCGATGACCTGGACAACACCACGGACGACGACGACGATGACCCCCCCTACTTTCGCCCGGAAGGCGGCTGCTGCTACGACAGCCTCGAGGACCTGAGCGGCTTGCCGAAGTCTTCTCCTCCTCCCTCCCCCCTGCCGGCCGCAATCGCCTTGCCGGCGGGGAAGAGGAGTCTGCCGGCCATTCCGAAGGATTCCGCCCAGCAGCAGAGGGCCATGAAGATTCTCGGGCTACGGGGGTGTGTGGGCGAGGCGGCTCTGGAGGGAGCCGGCAGGAAGCCGTCCACCTCGTCCTCTTCCAACGCGTGCGACAGCCTGGAAGACGTCAGAGGCTACTTCCCCGACGGGCAGTGTGAGCAGACTGCGGGCAACCTGCCATTAGTAGTAGGCTGCTGCTCCGACGCAGCCACAGGGAGGGAGAACTCCGACCGCAACAACTCGTCGTCATCTTCCTCTTTCCTCGGTCGCCGGCGTCTCCTGCCCGCCATTCCCGGCGCGGCGGTCATCCACGAGGCGGAAGAGTGGAGGGAGGCGGTGCCCTCCGGACTCAGTGGTGGCGAGGGGAAAGTCGGCCGAGATGGGTACGAGGAGGGAGGAGGAGGAGGAGGAGACGGGGTCTCGCCGTCGCCGTCGACCAGGGGAAGGAGGTCAGGGTCTGAGAACGACTCCGGCTTCATTTCTCTCGATTTTGGGTCCTCCCGCCTTCCTCCTTCTTCCTCTTTCAAGAGGGAGAGGCCCGCGAACTTGAAAGGCGTCGGAAGATCCTCCTCCGACTTCTTGTGGGTGGGACTGGCAGGCGACGGAGATGACGGCGTCGGCGGCCGAGGTGATGAGTCGCTCGCCCCCGCCGCCCCCGCCCTCGCCGGTGTCGCCCGGAGGCCCAAGAATCACGACCGTCTGATGGAGTTGGCTAAGCGTCGTCGCCGGTCGTCCGCTCCCCCAGCGGGTGCGGCGCTGGCTGCTCCTCTAGCGTTGAGACCAGCGCGGCCGTCGCCCTCTTCCTCCTCGTCATCGTCGTTGTTGTTTCCGTCGGGTGCCAAAGAGAAAATTAGGCGGAGAAAGTCTGACAAGTCTAACAAGAGTGCGTTCTGTTATAGTAATGGGGGTGGGGTTTTTTTTTCCAAGGTGCTGCTGCTAAATTGCCTCGAACTTTTTCTTTCTCCTCCTTCAGGTCGTATTCATTCAGCGGTGGTGTCCGGAATCAACCCTCAGACGAGAAGCGTCACCGTCGAGTGGTTCGAACGGGGAGAGACCAAAGGAAAAGAGGTGAGTTCGAGTCTTACTCACTCTCCATACTGTCTACATGATAATGAGCATTTCCCTCCCCCCCCCTCCTTTCTTAGATCGAATTAGAAGCAATACTCAGTCTGAACCAGGACCTCTTGCCACAGAATGACAACTCCAGCATCATACCAAACAAACTTTCAAAGGTGAGGCAAGCGCCGTTAATTATGTTCCTTTCATTGCACTTGAGTGTAAGTGGTATACGGTACAGTACGTCTGCAAAGGGGAAAAGCCAATTCGCGTGCGAATGAAATCGAGGACGATTCTGTTACGAGGAAGGCAGAGGGCATGTTTCCTCCTCCCCACCCTCACCCTCACCCTCTCTTTTAAGACCTAACTACAGGTAAAGAGAGGGGAAACATGCACACACGGAACCGAAAATGGTGCCGCCACTCCACCACTTCTTCCCCTCCCCGCCCTCTCAGATCCCCGCTCTTCTTCTTCTTCGACGTCGTCGCATGCAAGACTTTCTTTGCCCCGCCAATCAATAAGCTGCCCTCTTGACTCATTTGGAAAGCTCCTCTTCCGTTAAAAGTACCTCCCTCCCTCTTGCAATTGGTGTTTCTCCTCCTTCCCTTCTTCTCTCCCCTTAGCTTGACTGGTGGCGACCGTGGTTTCTTTTGGGAAGGAAGGAAGGAAGCATGAAGGTCTTTTTCGGTTCTTTACCTTGTTGCCACCACCACCACCCCTCTTCCGTCGTCTTCCCCTCATGTGCCCCCCCCTCTTCCCTCTCTTCAAAAAACCTGGGCCAATTTCTACGAACAAACAGGGTAGTAAAAAGCGGAAGTTTCCCTTCTTCCTGTCCCCCCTCCCTCCTCTTTCCCCGTTCGGATCCCCGAACAGTCAGTCAGTCAGTCCTTCAAAGGAGGCAGTGGGGGAAAAATTGGCAATGGGAATCGGAGGACATCCGGGAGGAAGGGGATCGGCCAGAGGTGCCCTCATTATAAGTCCAGTAAGCCCAGCCTCGTCCCCACCCCCTCAATCAATTCCCGCTTAGTGAGATTGATGATGCGTCTGCTGCTGTTTACAGAACGACAAGGGTTCGCTGGCTCAAGCGAGATCTGTAAGTTGCCTTTCATACTCACACTCATGTAGTACTAGGTGTATGTAGTTAGAAAAAGGAAGCTTCTTGAGACAACTGTTGGCTATACCTATACGTAATGTGTAGAGAGTGAATAGCAGGTGAAGTGGAGGGGGGCTGTTCTACCATGTCGTCTTCCTCTTCTATCATAAATTTTCATGTCATGCCAACAACTAACCTTGTCCTGAAAAAAGAGGTCCTCCTTTTTCATACAGCTTTTGAATTTGCCTCTGCAACTTCTGCCAAGTGTGGTCGATATTGTTGCCACTGGCGACCGCCGAAGGGAGGAGAGGAGACGAGGGAGGAGGGGCGGGAGGGTCATTGCATTATTCTCCCGACATTCCAATCAAGGAGCTCTCTCTCTTCCTCTGCCTCCTCATCGTTGGAAAAAGAAGCAGCAACCCTTTCACCCCAGCTCTCACCGAGAAAGGAGAGAAAGGGGGAGTGCAAACAAACCCCCCAACCACACACAGACACACACAAGCATCCCTTTTTTTGATGGTCCCCGTCCGTCCCATGGGAGTCGCGTGGTTCCTCCGGGAGCCCGCCGCACCGGCCGCCGCACCGGTCGCCGCAGCAGCGGAACCCTCTTCCGACGAGACCTCTTCCTCGTCCGGGCCGGGGGGCGGCTCCTCCGGTTCGCCCAGTAGGAGGAGGCACGACGGGTCCAGGGCCGTCCTCGCCCTCGGACGCGGGACCCCGCGGCGTCGGCGCCCCCGGCCCCGATGGTCGCCCGACGGGCCCGCCGCGGCCTTCGCGGTGGCGGCCGCGTCTCCGGCGGCCAAGGTGGACGTCATCGACATTGAGGACGAGGACCACTCCTTCACCTCCTTCTTTGTCGGGGTTGGGCCGTCGGCAGGGATCAGGAGGCAGCAGAAGGAGAGGCGCAAGTCGGACGTGCGCAGTGTAGTCAGATTTCTACGCGTAGATCGGTCCTGGCCTTTTTTCTATATAAAATCAACTTCTCTTCCTGCCCGGTGCTATGTTTCCATTCCTTCCTTTCTTAATCTGTCCTGATGCTTGGATTTCTGTCTTACACTCCTCTTCCTCCTTTTCATCTTGCAGTACGTCCCGAAGGCGCCCGGCAACAACAACCGCAACGGAGCCGGGGCTGCCGCCGGGGGCGGCATCGGGATGAAGACCCGCAACAAGGCCGCCGCCGCCTCCAGGCAAACCATGAACGGAATGCAGGCGATGCAGCAGGTGCGGGAGGACCCGTCGCCCTCCTCCCGGGAGAACGGAGCGGAGAACATCCCTCCCAGCAGGGGGGCGGCCATCAAGAAGGACACCGTGGGAAAGGCAGGCGGACAACCAGCCGGAGCAGGTGAGGAAGATGGGACCGTTGTTGTTGTGGGTGTTGCTTTTTTTCTATCTTTCCTATCTTTTTTTTTCTTTTTGCAGATCGTCGGCGCTCGAACGTGGTGAAGGAGATCGAGAAGATGAAGAAAAATCGAGAGGAGAGGCGGGCGAAGCAGGCGGAGATCCTGGAGGAGAAGGAGGTCAAGAAGAACATTGACCCGGGCAATCCCAACTGGGAGTTCCTCTGCATGATCAGGGAGTACCAGGAGACGCTGGAGTACAACCCGTTGACCGACGCTGATCAAGTTGCGGACCACCAAATAACGGTAGTAGCTGCTAGAATTTGGATCTGATTGGCAGGGCTTTGGACCTGGACCTAAAATGAAAAAAAAAACCCTTCATAATTCAGGTATGCGTGCGCAAGCGGCCCATAAACACAAAGGAAATGAAAAAGAAGGAGGTCGACGTCATCACGGTCCCGAACAAGGACCAGGTCATCGTCCACGAGCCCAAGACCAAGGTGGACCTCACCAAGTATCTCGACAACCAGCACTTTAGGTTTGACTACGCATTCGACGACAACGTCGACAACGAGATGGTTTACAGGTAGGGAAGGATCCTTGAGAGCGCTCCAGTTACTTTTATACTGTAGGCACCCTAACGGTTCGTTGTTCCTCTACTCTGAATAAATCCAGATACACGGCCAAGCCGTTGGTGGTAAACATCTTCGAGGGCGGCATGGCCACTTGCTTTGCCTACGGTCAGACGGGCTCCGGCAAGACTCACACCATGGGCGGCGAGTTCCACGGGAAGACGCAGGACTCCAAGAACGGCATCTACGCCTTGGCCACCAAGGACGTGTTCAAGTACCTTAACTCGCAGAAGTTCAAGAATCTCAAGCTGCAGGTGTCCTGCAGCTACTTTGAGATTTACAGCGGAAAGGTAAACAGGATCTTTTTTTTTTAATTGTCTTGACAGAAATTTGTACTGTATACTTGACCGGATTTTATTTCGCCTGACAGGTATTTGATCTTCTGTCCGGGAAGTCGAAACTCCGTGTGCTGGAGGACGGCAAGCAGCAGGTGCAGGTGGTGGGCCTGACGGAGAAGGTCGTGGACTCCGTGGAGGACGTCTTGAAGCTCATCAACCACGGCAACAACATTCGCACGTCCGGGCAGACCTCTGCCAACGCGCACTCTTCACGGTCGCACGCCGTCTTTCAGATCATCCTCAGGATGAACAACATGAAGCAGACTCTCCACGGCAAGTTCTCCCTCATCGACCTCGCGGGGAACGAGAGGGGGGCCGATACCTCGTCCTCCAACAGGCAAACACGTAAGTGGACCATCTTGCTCAATGCTTAGCATACCAATTACGAGAGGAAACGAAAATTAATTTTGGGTCTCTTATAATCAGGTATGGAGGGTGCCGAGATCAACAAGTCACTGTTGGCGTTGAAGGAGTGCATCCGGGCTCTGGGACGCAAGGGCGGCCACCTTCCCTTCAGGGCCAGCAAGCTCACGCAGGTCCTCAGGGACTCCTTCATCGGAGAGAAATCAAAAACGTGCATGGTAAGTTCAAGGACGATTTGGAGTCATCTATGCTCGGCATTTCCCGATTTTGCATTATTTCCCGCTTTAGATCGCAATGGTGTCTCCATCGATGAACTCTTGCGAGCACACCCTGAACACTCTCCGCTATGCCGACCGTGTGAAGGAGCTCGGCGCATCCGACCCGGCCAAGTCTTCCCCGATGGACGGCAGGGAGGGCGGCGGCGGAATGATGCCAGATGTGCGCATGGACGACGGGGTCATGAGCCCGGAGGACTCGGACCTGGCGCAGCTCAGGTCCCTCAACGAGGGAGAGCTGTCGGCAGACTGGTACAACTTCCAGGTAAAGGCGGAAAAAAATCATTTCGGATTTCTCTAAATGTGGGGAAAACAAAGTGTTCTATTTCTTTTCTCTTTGTAGGAAGTCATCTCCCACCTGCAAGCTCTGGAAGAAGACCTCGTTGAATCCCACCGGACGGTCATCGACGGCATGCAGCAGTGGGTGCAGGACGACGCCACCCTGCTCTCCATGACCAACGCGGTCGACTACGACCAAGACGGTGAGACCCAGACACATCCTGAAGCGGCAGTTTGTAGTATACGTCACTGTGACCCATTATGTCCGTCCCTTTGCAGAGTACTGCCGCCAGCTGGAGTACACGATCGACGAGAAGATCGACGCGCTGACCGCGCTGAGGGCCAAGGCCAAGACCTTCCGCAAGACCCTGAACGACGAGGAGGCCAAGAGCAGGATGCTCCAGATGCACAAGAACTAAGAAGAAAGAGGACAGAAAGACAGAAGGAGTAATACATACTACAAGATCACCGACATACCTACTAGGCACACCGTGCACGCACCCACCCTCCCTCCCTATTCCGGCATAACCATACCAAGTACTACTACTACTTAAATAAGGCAACGAGTTTCCAGACACTTGACTCGAGCGCAAGTAACGTTATAACAACGGCTTTGGTCCTGTTGGAAACCGCACTACTTTTCTCTCAGCTCAGACATTAGTATAGTGTAGCGAGCGCGCAGCAACAAAGTGCAGATGGCAGAAGTGAGGAAGGGCGCCTCTACACTAATAGGTTCTCATTAACAAGTTTGCACGTTTTTTGCTCCCCCCCTCACCCCACCCCACTTCCCACAAACTAAGCTTTATTTTTCTCTTAACGCCTAATCTAGTATGAATTATTTAATTGCTGCTAATAGTAGTAGTCCACACACATCCCCACACCCCCAACTAGCTCCCCGTCACCGCCCTCTTCTATCGTGCGCCTCCGTTATAGGAGGCCTCACCCCATCATCCCCCTAGCCTTGTCTCATCTTCCCCATCTCTCATGTGATATTGCCGCCGCAAGTTTTATTCTGAGTGACCACCTTTCTTAGGGAGGGGGGGCTAACAAAAATTCGGAAGAAATTGAAGATATGATCCTAACCAATTTCCCCTCTCTAATTTCCCCAATTTGCCTTCCCCCCCCCTCCCCCGGCCTAAGATGAGAAGCTGAGAGGTCTCTTTATAATGATTTGTATTCTATGTTTGTATAAACAGACGGGAAAAATCCAGAGTAACTATTGCTCTATTCTCTGTGTAAAAAAAAATTAGGACGACTTTGAGACTAAATAAATTAACCTTCACGTTGATTGGTGGCTCTCCTCGTTCGCTCGTCAGAAACTGTCTCTCGTGGTTAGATCTGTACCCTGATTTTCTGTATTTACTCTTCTTCCAAAAGGTGAAGGCGAGTCATTGCAGACTGCTCTGCTTCCACTAGTTCCCGTTCTCGTAACATGATAATCTTAAAACGTAGTAGCATATAGGGTATAAACATCACAGTTGCAGCGCAAAAAGCATAAAGTAACCCCAGAAATGCAGTCAATATAGTAGTCCAAAATATTTGTCAGCTCTGTCAAATGCATTCATGAAATGCTACCTAGTACACAAATGTCCTTCATCGTAGTAACAAGAGCGAAAGGACTCATTCCGTCGCCTTCACGATCTGAAGGTCTTGATGACATCCCTGATGACGTCCCTGCAGATGGGGCAGAAGCCACCTCCGCGCCCGCGCCACTGCTGCACAGCGCACGAGTGGCACATGCACATGTGGCCGCAGGAGTAGATGACGCAGTCCACGGGGCGCTCCAGGCAGACAATGCACTCTCCGGGCGAAGCGCCGCCCGGTGCGTCCGGGTGATGTTGAAGAGGACGATGCACCACTTGCCCGTTGGCCGCCGCAGGTAGCTGCTGCTGTTGCCCCGACGTCGGCGGGGGCACGGAGACGTCGACGACGCCGTGGTCCACCCTGACGACCGGAGCGGAGGTGCCGCCGACAATGCGCACCCTGGAGGTGTTGCCGTACAGGTCCCAGAAGGCCCACAGCCTGGGGAGAGAGGCGTCCACGTGGGCGAAGACGGAGGGGATCCCGCCGTTCTTGGAGAACTCTACGGCGCCGTCGGAGGACCGCACCGTGAAGCTGAGCTCGTCTCCCGCCCGCGGGGAGGAGCCCACGTCCTTGCTGCAGACCCAGTACTCTGGTCGGTCCAGCAGCAGGTCCGAGTCCTCGGGCAGCTCGCGGGTGTCCACGGAGCTGGGGTCACAGTTCGTTAGACCGAAGGCCAGGGAGCCGATGTAAGAGTCCTTGGGGATAAGTGAGGATTGTTCGGGGTTAACAACAATCTCACATAACAAAATAAGGAAACCATGCTAATGTGACTTGTGCGAAATTCAGCATTTTTTTTTCTTACTTCTGTTGCCAAGACTTGCAGGACCATCCTCTCGTCCAGCCTGATCGGAGCTGCGGTGAAGACGTATCCCTGGGCAAACTCCTCCTCGTGCCTCCAGGCCACGTCGCTGGTCGAGTTGAGCAGGGCGTTCTTGCCCGTGCAGAAGTGGAAAGAGAGTGGGCGGAAGGGAACGCCGCCGTTGAATCGCAGACCAGCGGTGGCTTCTCCAGGGGAAGAGTCCGGAGGAGGAGGAGCCTGACTGGGGGCGGGACCGGGAGGGGCAGGAGGAGGCAGTGGCGGAACAGGAGGAGGGGCGGGGACAGAAGCAGGAGTGGGGACAGGTGCGGGTTGAGAGGCGGGAGGAGGGACGTACGGCGGAGGCGGTGGGTACTCGATGACGGGCCTCATGGACAGCGTGGAGATACCGTCATTCAGCTGGTCCAGGTCGTACTGTTGCTGCTGCTGCTGCCGCTGTTGCAGGTGGTACACTTGGTTCTGCTGGTGCAGGTGGTGTCTCCTGATGGCGGCCGCCGTCTCCTCGCTCGTGGGATAGTAGTTGTTGAGCCCTCGCCGCATGTCGACAAGCTCCACCCCGGTGCAGTTTCCGTAGAGATCGACCAGTCCCCACAGCGTCTGGCGAGTGTCGACGCCGGAGAAGAAGACGCCCACGTCTTGCCCGTCCACCCCGAAGTGGACGTCGCCGCCGGCCGTCACGTAGAAGTGGACGGTGGTGCCGGAGGCAGAGGAGTACCGATCTGAGAGGGCCTTGGCCCAGAAGCCCGGCCGCTTGGTCAGGTCCGGGCAGGCGTACTTGGGCAGCGGCCCCAGCGACGACGGGTTGTGGGCGGCAAAGCCTACCCGGATGACCCCAGACCAGCGGGTGCTCATGTCGGTCAGCCTGAGGCAGACGCGCTCGCCCACGTTGACCGGTCGGTCGGTGAAGAGGACCCCCTTGCAGAAGCTCTCGACGCGCCTGGCCCGGAAGCCCTCCCGCTCCAGCCTGATGTTCTCCCCGTGGCGCCGGTGGAACCGGAGGGCCGGGAGGTCGGCGGCGAAGGCGGCCGCGCTGACGGGGGCGGGGGCGCTGATGGGAGGCAGCGCGCGGCTCTGGTGCTGGCCCATGGCGGCCAGGCGGGCAACCGTGTGGAAGCTCTGCCGGAGGACTGGGTGGCCAAAGAGAAAAAGGAACGTTGTACTAAGCTGACGAGAAGATCCCCATCTTTATTGACTTTGGCCATGCAAGAAATAAGCCCAGCGGCAACAAGTGTAGGTACTACATAGTTGGTAATTAGCAGGATTTGGCGAAGCGGAAACAGCTAGGTACAGAAGGGAGTTGACAAATTGAGTCTCGTCCTCACCTTTTCCGAGCTTTCCCTGTCTCCTGCCGCTGCTATCTTGCCTCATGCTGCGTCCTTCCAGAGAAGGGCGCCGCCGCTGCTGATGACACAACACCCACTATATACCAGTTACAGTAGTACGTGTTACTCCTCCTTCAGTTTCCCATATATATACGAAACGACGATGTCGACGACGCCCTCTCCTTCAGCAGTGCCGTATCTCCCCCTCTTCCTCCGTGTCCACTTCCTCTCGCTCTTCTTCACACTGGAGGAGTCTGTCTGCTTCTCTTCTGCCCCGCTCCCCCAAGGCAGTCACTCATCCACGAAGGAAGGAAGAAAGAAGGAAAGGACGGAGGAGCAGCCGTTGTTGCTGTTGTTCCTCCCCCTTTTTGGTGCAGCAGTCGCGACTGCTACTGCTGCCCCGGAGTGTACAGTGCTACGTGACTACGTCCTTTCTACTCCGAGAGGAAGGGGAGGAAGGGGGAAGAGGGAACGCGCTTCTGCAAATGGCACGAGCGACTGCGAGGGCGGGGTGCGGGGGGGGGGGGGAAGGGGAGGGGTATTTGAACGGCTGCTCTTCTCCATCTCCGCGGGCGGCTGGCACTAGCGGCGGCGGCGGCGACGGTGGCGGCTGCAACGGCGGCGGCGGAGGGGGCGGCGGCGCGGCTGGCGAACGAAGATTCAAAGCGCTTTATTCTTCTGTTCCAACTGCACCTGGCGTTGGAAGAGTTTTGCGTGCCCCCCCCTTCTGCTACTATAGGTACTACTCCCCGCGCATATTTTTTTTACAGTCTGATAGAAGGGTAATCTGAGAGGCGAAGAGAGAGGAAGGGATCACAAATCATGAACAATGCCACCAACAAAAGAGAAATATGCAGGGATGTTTTCGGGTGAGAGAGAACTTATAAAAAAAAGGAGAGAGCGCGCAAGTATAGTAGATGACAGAAAATGGGGACGGACGTGCAAGAGAGCAAAATGGAAAAATGTGCTTAGCTCGAGTGTTTCACACTACTATGTGCGTGGTGGGTCTGTCTCTCTTCCTCTGTTGGACTCGGATGGGATTGGCTGCTTCCGGGAGCAGCTGGAAGGGGAGGGGTATCTGCTCCTTACCGTGGAGGAGAGGGGGGGGAAGTCCTTCTTCCCTCCAATTTCCCATCTGACCTCCTCCCCCCTTCCCCCCTCTTGTGTTGTGCAAGTGCTCAAATATGCGCGTGATTGGAGAGAGAAAGTAATGGATGGCCACTAGACAGGGACTGGACTGAGGTCCTTGGAGTTTGCAGATATGAGAAATTCAGAAATTGCAACACGCTAAAAAGGTTATTATTGCATGTCTGAAAGAGCAAATGAAAACAAAAATTGCACTGCTTCTTGAAGCGGGATGCAGTTCTTGCATCTAGAGCGTTGGCTAAGAGTCAGAAAAAAGCTTTTTACTCTTTCCTTAACGGATGTTTGTGCCTTGGTCTTGTTTTATGTGGTAGTATAGCACATACAAATATACTGTACGTACGGATATGAGGGACGTCCCAGCAGCAAGTATGGTATAGTCCATTTGTAATTTCTATGCAATTTATCATGCTACAAACTTATTTATAGGTATAGTACAGTATTTTTCAACATAGTCCCCCTTGAGTACGACAACGTATTTTTCACACCTTTTCTTTTACCCAACCTTTTCTCACTGTTGTTGCTGCCAACCAATGCACAATCCTCAAAAACTCTGCACTCTGTTGTGCTGCACACGTGGTGGTGGGGACACGCATGGTAGAAAAGCGAAAGGGACTATTTATTTTATCACATAAGCAAGACGCAAACACTCGCACAGATGCTAAAAAAAAAGTCAAGTTGTCTTCTCTCTCAAAAAATATAGTATGTGTAATATAATAGCGGAAACAGACGACTTCGCACATGATGATCTATTGACTTTGTCAGATATCCGATGCTTGATTGTAGAAAAAAGTACGTTTGAAGGCATTGTGTCGGTGTCGGTGGTGGTAAAGGTCTCCAGTTGCAAGCACGAAGAAAAGAAAAAAAAAGGCAGTCTTCCTATTCCGTTTTCACTTCGCAGTGGGTCCATCGTAGAAGTTCGCATTGTTTTCCGGCACATTCTGAAAAAAAAGTTATTCTTACTCATTAATTATTCTTTGTAGCACGTTTTAAAGAATACCGTACAATTTAAAAAATATCATTAAAAAATCGCCGATTTGCGTTAAATGGCGATTTTGGTTCCATTAAAAAAAAAAAAAGGACA
>JAAUYM010081939.1_pt1 | contig 16775 bp, 13 predicted proteins | sample 7278001 | NCBI WGS metagenome assembly JAAUYM01 (sample SAMN14350224, study PRJNA611818) | marine sediment metagenome | isolation source: surface marine sediment (1.8m) | place: French Polynesia: Moorea | collected 2018-08
TAGGGGGGGGTTAGGCAGAATTCTTCCTACGCCACAGCGAGACGGGAAAAAAAGGGAAAGTTTTCGCTTCTTTATGCTTCCACTTTTTTTCTTCCTCCTTTCGTAGGAGTCCGATTTTTTTCTTTTTAAAAAATGCCGTTAACGGTTCCTGCTTTTGGATTGCACACGCACATATAGTATGCGGCTTGAGGATTTAGACTTCCCTGAGAAAAAAAATGAAGAACTTTCCTCCTCTCTCTCTCTCTCTCTCACACACACACACACACATGGCGGAAAATTTGGCACGTCTTATAAAGGTATTGAATGTACGCACACAAGATTTGAGCTGCCCACACGAGAACTATAATAGCATGCGAAAAAAAAGGAGATTGATTCATAATAAGATTTAAAAAAAAGTAATAAAAAACCCTGAGCTGAGAGAGTTCTCAGCTAAACGGAATAAAAGAAGTCTTTCATCATTTGCGTCCTAAATTTCATTCCTAAATTTCAAGGACCTTGGAGTCAGGCACCCTCGTCGTATGGCTGATTTCTGCGGAGTCTCTTTTTTTTACCATACATCCTCCTCATTTCGCTTCAAGGCTAGCTCTGGCTTCTCTCTCTCCTTCTTTCTTTCTTTCTAAGGTCGCTAACATCATTATAAAACATTTCTCTTCTCGTCTTTTTTTGTTTTCTGAACGTAATTTACGAGACGGGCCTGTGCAATTTTCGTTAGGGGAAAAAAAGGGAGAATCCAGGGCCCGTTATAACCCCAGGTAGCTTACTCCATGACGAATATACCGTGGACGTCCACGACTCCCATTAACTTTAAGGGCTGCTTTCATCCATTGGCGGCGGCATTCATTTCAATTTTTCTGTCCTCGTCTCAGAATCTGCACCAGGAAATCCGACACCATAATTATCTTCCTCGTCATTGTCCCCCAATGGGGTATCAGAAATCCCGTTTGCCATGCGGACTTTCTCTCCATTAATGGAGCTTGCAGCAGCAACAAAAATCAACCAAGAAAAACCTGTTTCTCTCCCGTCTTTGGACGTCCAGTACGAAAATCTTACGTGCGCCAAATACTACACATTAGGCGGAACCTTAAATTCACCACTCGATACTTTGGCTCTTCACAATTGCGTACGCGTACCAGCAGATCCACCCCCCCTCCTCCTTTTCCGGATGTGTCTTTCGCATTCTGTACGCAGCGCCGCCGCTGCCTTCTTTCCTTAAGCGCAGAGGTGGGGGAGGAGGAGGAGGAGGAGGAGAAGTAAAGATATATACACGCGGACAAGACTCCCTTTCCCTTCTATCCCCCCCCCCTCCCCCCTCCCTCGCTTTGGTGCAGGGGGGGGGCGGCCAGGGGAGTACGGAGGAGGAGTCGGAGATCGGAGGGGATGACGACGGAGCCAGAGAAAGTGGAGCGAGGTGGTCCGGTTTCCTGCTCGGCAGTGTCTGAGCCGACTCTGCTGCTGCTGCCGCCGCCAGAGCCTGCCATACAGACGCAGGGGCATGGCAGGGAGAGGTGAAAACGTCGACCGACTCGACTCGACTGACGGCGCGGGGCGAACCTGCCGGTGCCACGGTGGAAGGGAGGGAGGGAGAGAGAGATTAATAAGACCTGCCTGCGCTATACTAGTACTACTACGAAGGAGGATTTTCCTTTCTTTTCCTCCTCCTCCGTCGCCACCACCACCATGTGTTTCTCTCCTTTTCCTGCTGGAAGGGGGAGGAGGAGGAAAAAAAATTTGACGTACAAAGTGTGGGAGGTAGAGGGGGAGGGAGGGAGAAGGAAACCTTACATTTTTTGAGATTTTTTTTTCGTTTATTTTCCGTATCTTCTCTTTTAGACGATACACCAAACAAGACTTGTGTGATTTTCCTCTAGCTTCTCAGGACCCTTTAGCATAGGAGAATTGTGAATGAAGTTTTAAAGGGAGAATAAGAAAGTAGAGGAGAACGATTGCTGAACGCATCAAATCAGGGAAATACGGGTATCACATAGCTCATTAAACTTTTGTCAAACTTGAACCTAAGGAAAAAAATGTAGTAGAACAAACCTTAACTTACAAAACGACCCTGAGCAAATTACAACGTAGTAATACGATACAGTACTTTATTAATACAATGGCGAAATTAAGGAAGGTGATTAATAATATTTCTCTCATCTCTCGATTGATCATGAATCCAGTTGCTATTTATGTTGTTCTTGTTGTTCTTTCATCCTAATTTCAATCCATTTTGGCATTTTTCGAAATCCTTGTTTCATCGCGGTTTTCCAAATTTGTCTTCAGGTGTTCTTGTAGATCTAAAACGGCGGGGTGTTCGTTCTTTTGTTTTTTTCTTTTTTCGTTGAATCGTTTGCTGATGTTCTTGCTTCTTTTTTTATTTAATTATTTTCTGTTGTTCACACACATTGTTTCGTCCTGGGTCGCATTGCAGTCTTCAGGTCAGGGCGCCGAGGCCGCCGGCCTCCCGCCCTCCTCCTCCTCCGTCTCCTCGACCTCGGTGTTCTGATCTTGGGAGTGAGATAAAGGCCGCACGTTTGCGGCGATGGTGGTAGCGGCGGCGGGGAGGGGGGGAAGGATAGGATGGCGGGACGCGGCGCCAAGAGTTGCTTTTTTGTTGTTGTTGTTGTTTTTTGATTGGTTGCAGTACTTAGTACTTACTGGGCATGTCGAATTTCGAATTAGTATAGTGTAGTTGCTTAGAGAAGTGGTTGTTGGTAGGAGCAGCTGCCTCTTGAGGGGAGAGAGGGCGTCGGTCCGAGTGGGGGGAGGGGGACCGGGTGTTGGGTGGTCGGTCACCGATATCGTTGGCAGACGTCTGGTCGGAGGACGAGACGATCCGGAAGAGGATCCGAAAGGAGACGCCCACACCTCTCTCATCTTGGTTGGGCTGGACCTCTTGTTTTTGTTCTTCTTCCTCCTCCCCTCCCCCTCCCCTCCTGCCTCACTTTGTCCTCCTTCTTCCGCCTTCCCTCCCCCGCCCGCCAAGATGGAACCTCCCTCCCTCCCTCCTCAATCTCATCCTCTCTCTCTCTCTCTCCTTGGTCTAGAGGAGCCGCTATCACATTTTGCGTCGTCGATCCTCGTCGAACTTGTCGTGGAGGAAGAAGAAGAAAAAAAAGGCCCCGTGAGGCGGAGGAAGTCCTGACTTAGTGGCTGTTTGATTGGAGTTTTTTTTTTTAAAGAGAGTATAGTTGTGCAGTAGTAGAGGCCTCCTTTTTTTCTTTTTTCTTTCTTCGTCTTCGTGCTTCCGTCGTGGCCCTCTTTTCTTCGCGCACCCCCCCCCCACCCGATCTTGCTGTCCTTCTTCAATATAGCTTGAGGAATTTCTGCCCGAAGGGGTTTGGGTTGGGATGGGTGGAAGCAAAACAAGGGGACCTAGTCAATCGGGTCAACGGAGAAGGACTAGAAGAAGAGCGTTAAAAAAAAAAACAAATTCCCCCCAAAAAAGGTCCGTCACCATCACAAAAGTCTCATAGCAGTCCATAACTGAGGTTTTGTGTTCTTTGTAGTTGTAGTAGTAGTTGTTGTCTGCCTCCCTCCCCCCGGCCCCTTCCCGGACCGCGGACGATGCCTCGAATTGGGAAGGAGGGGGAGGGGCATTGAAAGGAGTGAAGTTGTAGAAGGTGAAGGAAAGGGTTTGGCATCTTGAGAACGTAGTTGTAGTTGTTGCGAGTTCGGGACCACCGCTGTTGGCCCCTCACTCACGGAGTTGTTGTTGTTGTTGTTGTAGTTGTGGTTGTAGTTGTGGTTGTTGTTGTAGTAGGCATTGTGAACTAGTTGTGTGTCTTCTTCACGTCCGCCGCCGCTTAGTTGACGTGGTTGCCCGTGAAGGACCTCTTGAAGGAGTCCTTGATGGAGTAGTTGGGGCAGCTGAAGTAGGCCTCGCAGTCCTTGTTGGTCTCGGCCCGGGAGTTGGCGTCCAGGTACTCGTCCAGCAGTTCTCTCATGTCGTCCGGGAGACTTAGCACCTCCAGATACTTCGCATACCTGCAAGGAGGGGTAGGGCAAGAAAGAACAATGAAAATGAGATATGAAGCTAATTATACAGTAGAATTTTGCATGGACTCCTCTCCTGTCCACCATCGACTTACTGGAATCCAGCCTTGAACTTCTGTGCCAGGTTTCCGTAGTACTCGGGCTCCCTCATGACCTCGCAGATCAGCTTCTTCTGGCACTCCAGGTCGTTGTAGTCAAACTTCTCGTACAGGTCCTGCAGCATGGAGATCCACTGGATGATGTTCAGGGAGGAGGCGAAGTCGTAGCCCTCATCGTTGGACCTGGTAATGTTCGCGGAAAAGCGGGGAGAGGTCGGTTTAGTACTACACACGTTGTGGTAAGCGCGAGGAAAAAGAAGTATTGCGAAAAAAAAAATCAGATAAGCCCTCCACCTTGATTACAATTACAAAAGAATTGATGGAGGGAGGGGAAGCCTTGCCGAGGTGCATTTTTCATAATTGGACAGGTGACGGGGGGGGGGGGCGAAAAAAAAATTCTACTTATTCCCTGGCGATCTGTTCATTACTGCTGCGATTGTGAAATATCCCCTTGGGAAGAAAGGCTCCTTCCTTCCTTCTTTCTACCTCCATTTTTTTTACCACCTCATCATGTCCCTCCTTTTCCTTCTGGTGCTGGTGCCTGGGTTGGCTACCGTCCTCTTGCCGTGAGGGAAGAGGAAGGCCTGCGTCAGGAGTCCCAGGGCGGTGAAGGAGACGAGGAACTGCGCCAGCGGGCTCTCCGGCATCACGCTGGCCATGAGGCCCTCCTGCCTGGACACTCCCAGCGCCGCCTGCTCGTGCAGGATGCCCCCCGCGCCAACCTGTTGCCTCCTCCTCTTCTTGGCGGCTTCGTATTGCCGGTGGTACGAGTGGTGCTCTTGTTGACTCGGAGGAGATGGCGGCGGCGGCGGCGGCGGCGGCGGTGCCGGCGGCGACGGCGGCAGAATCGCCTGCGGCTCCCCTCGCTCTTGCTCCCCCTGGAAGTCCTCAGGGTAGAAGCCGTGCTCCTCGTAGTAAGCCTGCAGTTCCCTGTAGTACTGCTTCATGGCCTCGACGTAAGCTCTGTCTGCGTCCTCCTCCTCCTGGTCCTCCTCCTCCTGTCCGTATCCGGCGACTCTGTCGACGCCGTCGGTGGCAACCGCGACGAGGTCGTCCTCCCCCCAGTGGTCGACGGCCGCCTCCGTGGCCAGAAACCTCTCCAGTGAGGGGCCAGCGACCCCCTGGGGCAGACCCTCAGTCGCCGCCCACAGGAGCGGCAGGAGCAGCAAGAGGAACTTCTCCATCATTGTCGCTTTCTCCTCCTGCGTGTGACAGGGGCGGCCTTTTCATTCAACAGACGGCTGGGTTAGTTATAGTTTTCTCCTCCCTCTTCATGAGTCTTGTCATTTCCAAATCAAATCACGCGATCATCATTTTTTTCCGAGACTGACTCTCAGTGGTTACTAGCTTCCTCTCTTTTTTTCTTTCCTTGAATTTTGTAGTGCTCTCGTGTGCCGGTGTTGGTCGTGTCGGTTGTGGCCTGCTGCTGCTGCTGCTGCTGCGACGGTGATTGCGGTGGTGGCAGTAGAAAGAGGCAGGAAGGGGGAGAAATCAATTGGAAGAAAAAAAGGAGAGACACAGTGACCTACATCCTCTTTCGTGAGATTGTCGACCGAATGACGGATCGAATGGAAGTGGAGTGCTGTAGTACAGTAATGTGCAGATCTGGGAAGAACTTGTGATGGTGAAGGGGGAGGTGTGAGTTGTTTGTTGGGGAGTTTTAAATGGTGAACCCATCCTTTTGGGTTATAGCAGGAGCACCCTGCGTGACGGGCCTCTCCTTACCGGCGATGCCGAGTGAAAGATCTCTGGTGATGGTGATAGTGAGAGGCATCGGCGGCAGTGGCAGTTTCTGGATCCGAATAATAGTCTTGGCCTTCGCCGTAATCAAAGCCCCCGTAAGCTGTCGGGCCGTGGCTGTAGTCCTCGGCCTTGCCGCCGCCTCCTCCGTCTAGGACGGCGAGGGCAAAGGCGGTGTTGAGGCCCAGGAAGAGAATGGCTCCGGAGACGAGGGCGGCCTGGGTGGTGTTGGTTAGCGTGGTGGTGTTGAAGAAGAACCTCGCCTCCCTCTCCGTCGACCACAGCTTCGGCTCGGCAAAGTCCAACTCTCCTCCGACGCCCCCGGCGAGGGCGAAGCAGCGCAGAGAGTTCGGGAGGTGCAGCAAGACGAGGGCGGCGAGAAATTGGGGAGTCATGATGGCTGGATGAAAGTTGCAAAGAGGGGTGGAGGGGGAAGGGATTTAAGAGGGCAGGAGGTGCAGGACGCACGACCATGACTTGACAAGAAACATCAGGTTTTCTCTCTCTCTCTCTTTTTTTGTCTCTGCCTTTCTTACTCAACTTCTCGCCCAGCGCTTGTGCAGGTGCTTCGTTGCAAAGTGCAAAGCCGGGATGAGTGCTCCACCTCCTAAAGTTTCCCCTCGCTCGCTCGCTCGCTCCACCCACCCACTCCCTGTAGGCAGTTCCTTACCTCCTCTTCCTCCCTCTTCCTCCGTCATGGGCTACTTGAAAGTCACGAAAGTAAGTCTCATAGCAGTAGGCCTCGCAGTTGCACGCCGCCTCGTCATCTTTCCTCCTCGTGGTGGTTACGCGATGCGCCGTCACTGCTTCTTCCCCCGTCTCCTCCTTCTCCTTCCTCTCCTCGGCGGACTCCGCGGCCGCGCCCAGGTTGGCCACCAAGGCCGCCCCCAGGAAGGTGGAGGCCAGGACGGCGCCGGTCCCGTAGGCCAGCCAGGTCCGGTTGAGAGTGACCAGGGTCTCCGGGATGCCCAGGTGGCCCGTGATGTTGAAGTCACGCCATTCGGACGCCGCGTTCGGCGGGACGTCCTCCCTCAGCTGGGGTTCCTCGAAGAGGTTGCTCCACTTGTTGGAAGAAGCATCCTCGTTTCCTCCTTCATCTTCCTGCGGTTCCGCGCGAGCGCCGCTGACGAGGAGGACGAGCAGTGACGCAAGGAAGGAGTGGGAAGCAGGAGGAAGAGGCCACATGACTTTTTTCTTCTTCTCTTTGTCTTGGGTGTTTAGTCACGCCTCGCTCTCAATTCCCTCGCCTTGTGCTGCGATGAAAGCAGATTCGCGTTTTGCCAAGATCCGTGATGGAACAGGTGAGGGAGAGCGGAACGATAGGAGATAGGAGATAAAAGAGAGAACCTTGACTTTTTTTAAAAGTTGGGCAGGGGTGGGGGGGTGGGGGAAGACAAACCTCTGACGCGATATAGAGGAGAAAGGAAGATGAAAAGAGATGAAAAGCCCAGGTTTTTGAAGTAAAGCGAGTGATCGGAGGTGGTGCCGTTGCTGTTGCTGCTGCCCGCTGGTGTGGTGTGTGCTGATGGTGCTGTGCCCAGTTTGAAGCTCCCTCACCGCCTTCTCCTCTCAACTCTCTTCTCCGGGGGGGTCGGATCCTGCCCAAACACCTCCGCCCAGGCGGCGTAGTCCCTCAGGTACTGCTGGTACTTGACCTCGTAGTCCTCCATCTCCCGGAAGTACCGGTCCAGGTCTGCAGCCTTCTCCGCCTCCGCCTCCGCCTCCGTCCCCGGTCCCTTCCTCCTTTTGCCACCGGGCTGCCCGCCTGCCGCGCCGTCGTCGGTGGTGGCATTTCCCGGTGCCGTGGGAAAATCCCCGGTGGCCGCCTCGTGGAAGACGGAGGCGACGCCGAGGCCAATGATGGTGGCGAACCCGGCGGCAATGGCGACGGTGGTGGTGTTGACGACGGCAGTGCCGTTACTGAACCAGTACACGCGTCCGTCCCTGTTGTCCCTGGCGGTCAGGTCCGAGATGTCCTTGACTTCCTTGTCGGTGACGCTTGGGTAGAAGGAGATGGGCAGAGCGCAAGGGAGAGAGAGGAGGAGAGCTGCGGCGGCCACGGCGATCTTGTTCATGTTGGCTGACTGGAATGGATTTTTCGACGCATGTACTTCTTCCTCCCTTGGTCTTCTTCCCAGACAAGAGACAAACCATTGGTGTGCTTCATGTGCCACCGGCGTGCCATTGTGCTTCTTATTGGTGTTGCTGCTTCAAATAATAGCAGTAGTAGGTAGTTGTGGCTGGCTGAGAGAGAGAGACTTGAGAGAGGGTTGAGTGCGTGTGAAGCCTGGATGGAGAGAGGCTGCGGAGTGCACTTGGTGACTTTCCCTCAGTTTCCAACTTCTTCCTATCCGCCATTCTTCCCGCAAAATTCGTTGTGAAAGAAAAGATCGCGTTTATAGCTAATCTGTGTACAGTACACTAATCTGTTAGCGCAACTAGTATTAGTTGAGGGGGACGGGATTGTGAAAACGCTGAGATACCTGGATTACGAAAAATGCACCTCGGAGATTAGATCTTATAACGAAAAATCACACTTGTTTTTAACTGCTTGGCCTTGGAGAAACCTGTGCGTATATAGTCGTGATTGCATAATTTAGTACCTCGCAAGTTCTAAAATTGTAACTGCTCTGTTCTGCACTCTCAGAGACATTATCTCTCCTCTCACGTTCGCAACTGCAACCGCCTATAACTGCCAAACTCTATCTGCACCAGCCCTACCGAGCTAGCCAGAAAAAAAAACGAAAGAAAGCGGCTCTGTGGTCTCATCCCTCTTGAATCTCGAATCTTCTTACCTTGCGTACTGATAATTGTACCCCTGGTTCTCATATCCGTATCCATATCCGTATCCCGAGCTGTCGCTCTGGGACTCGATATAGAGATAGTAGAGTGCCAGCGCGGCGGCCGCCAGCAGGCCCAGGAGGAGCAGGCCGTAGGCAAGGATGGTGGCGTTCACCTGCACCAGACTCGACGTGAAGTTCACGAAGAAGATCCTGGGGTCGAGGGCGTCAACGTCCTCTGCCAGCTCTTGCGCGTGCGCGCAGCCCGCCAGGAACACGGCGGCCAACACGAAATACTTCATGGTGGATGTGGTGGCTAGGTGGGTGGTGGTGGTAGAGATGATGGACAGAGGAGAGTCCTGAAAAGCGGGGATGAAGAAGAGACCTGTGTTGATCCTTTGGTGCCTACGAAGCTTCGTCTCTGATCCGTGGTTGTGGGAGGATGAGGATGAGGATGACGAGGTTTTGGCGTGGGGGGGAATCGGTACTAGTAAGCGCACCAGACAGCAGCCCAGATCACTTCGGACTAGAATGCAAGCGTGCAAATTGAAAGTGGCGGAGGAAATTTCTTTCTTCCTTCCGCTCCCAAACTCCCCTAAACTTTCGCTCGCACGGCGGCAAAAAAAAAAAAAAAAGAGATTGAAAGAGAGAAGAGAGAGCGAGCTCACCACCTCTTCGAATTCGAGAAGAGAATATGTCGATGGCCGTCTTAGCTGCTTGTACTGCACTGCTACAAATACACTGCCTGCCTTTCTTTCTCGGTCTGAGGTCGCCTCCAAACTAAAGCCAAAATCTGAGAGGCGCCCTTTCCCTTTCTTCCTTCCTTGCCTTGATGGTGCATGTGTCATGCGAGATGAGGGGAAGGGGGCAGGGGAAGGGGAGGGAGGAAGGAAGGAACAATTTTCTTCTTCTTGCGCTCACACGCCCTGAAGGTTCTTTCTATCCTCCAGCTTCCTATACACTTCCCCACATTTTTTTTCTCTCCTCTGCCCACCTTTCTCCTTGTGTCTGTGCATTGCATTGTGCACTTTGGTCTCCCCCCCCCCCCGGCAGTTTAGTTTTGGCAGGACAAAAACAGAAGAAAGGGTTACCACAGTACCAGGTACTAAAGTCAAAGAGCTACTTAGGTTGGGCCTCTATGGGAGCAAAAAACTTTTCGACAGTCATTCCCGTCCGATTTTGACATAAACAGAACCTTCCTCCCCTCCCCGTCGTCATGCCACACAGAGACAGAAGAGAGGAATATTAGTGGGAGGGGCTCTGTGAAGGGCGCAAAAGGAGACAGGGAGGTGACGCAGGTGACGCAACAACCGTCCCAGTTTTTTTCCACGTCGCCGACCGGAAAGGGGGCCGAGAAAATACGGGGAGGTTGCGCACAATTATGCACTCGCACTACTATTACACCGCAAGAAGGGAGGGAGGGAGGGGGGAGGGAGGGAGGGAGGGAAGGGAGGAGATTTAGGTGGGAAAGAGGAGAGAAAAAAGACCTGGGAGTTGAGCAAGAAGTCGTCGAATCATGTGACCTTTTCCCGAGCCTGGATTTCCCAACATTTTTTGCCCACCGGAGCGTGTACTGTACGGCCGAGAGGAGGGGGGAGGGAGAGATGAGACCGATATATCGAGAGCCTGCTACTACTATTGTGCACTACGTAGTACGTCTAGTATAGTACTAGCAACTAGAGCAACGCCAGGTACCAAGAAGACGCGAGAAGAGTTTGCAATTAGAAGGCAGGTTGCAGTTGGAACGGGAATTTCCAACTCTCTGTGATTATTTCTTTTACTCTCTCTCTCTCTCTACCGGTAGGCCTGCTGCTGCTGCAGGGCGGGATACGCATATTCCGCGTTGTGGTACTGCTCGGCGTAGTAGGCCGAGTAGTCGGGGTTGGGGTAGGGGTCCGTCTTGGAGGTGTCTGCGTAGACGTCGTAGAGGTAGAGGCCCACGCCCACCAGGAGGACGAGGACGGCGCCCACGGCTAGCGCTGCCAGCAGGTACGTGGAGTTGAAGCCGTTGAAGGTGCGCGCCATCTCGAAGTCGTCCTCGGTAAAGCCCTCTACCAGCTCGTTGTCTGCTCGCGCCGGCGTCATCAGGGGGCCGCAGGCGCACAGCAAGAAGACCAAGAGTGCCGACGAGGAGGAAGGCATCTTGACTCAGAGGATCGACGGACGGCTTGGTTTGCGGGAGGACGGGGAGGAAGGGTATGAGAAGAGGAGGCGTGATAATGAGAGACGCCTGAAAAGAGGATTTGTCTTGACTCACAGAGTCGTAGAAGGGGGGCAGGGCAGGGGAGGGGAGGGGAGGGGTAGAATGCAAGTTCTATGGGCGGTGTAGACAAACACCTGGGAAAAAGCGTTATTCGGCGGCCTACTAAGACCAAAAGGGTGCAACAGTGGGAGGAAAACAAATTGTATGTACTAGTAATATGCAAGAAGTTTATTCTACTGTACTGCGTTTGATCCACGCCAATGTACGTAGGACAGGCAGTTTGGTGATGTTTTTGTCTACTACTACCCAACAATCTACTACGACAGGTTCATTCTAAAAGCCTTCCAAATTCCGTGTCATGCATTTCCTGATATGAGCAGGTAGTATTAGCCCTCCTCCCGCTTCTTCCTTCCTTCCTACCACCTTCCATCCAGCAGAGCAAGGCAGAGCGGCCTTCTTCTCATTATTAGGTCAGCGGGAGAAACTTGGAAGGAGAAGAAGTAGGTGGAGAGCACAAATGTGAAATTGTACGTCCTGGAAGAAAGTGGGGAAAGAGCGGGGGGGGGAGAATTCAGGTTCTGTTGGTCAACCACGCGGCCTGCTCAAAAAAAAATCTGGGCAGAAGGCAAGACGACGACCACTTTAGCCAACACGACTCTCAATTCGGACTGAGTGGGGAGAAGGGAGGAGAGGAAAGAGAAGGAAGATTTTCTTGCCCTCCTCCCCCCGCCCCCCCCCTCCCGGTAAAAGTGCACCGTTACCCACATTCCAAATAAGGAAACGGCAGGAGAAAGAGAGGGGAGAGACTTTAAACCGCTGGTTGCATCGGAGCCACTGAGAGAGAGAGAGAGAGAGCGAGAGCTGAGCAGTTGACAATTTCTCTTTGTGTGAGCAGTGAATTCTTTCTTTTCCTTCTTTTGTCCCGTTTTCTCCAAGGCCAGAGCGCAGCAGCAGGTCATCACCGAATCTTCCTTTTGAACGCCCTTTCTTCCTTACCTATACTGAGCGTACTGCTGCTCGTAGTTCCCGTACTGATCGTAATAGCCATAGTCATTTCTGTTGTATCCCGAGTCAGATCCGAGGAGTCCGCCGGCGTAGATCAGATAGGCGATCACGCCGAGGAGGATGAGGGCTCCGAGGAGGGTGAGGCTGGTGGCGGTGCTCGAGATGTTGAGGAATCTGGCCTCGCTGGCATCCTGCTCCACCAACTGATCGTCAAAGATCTCCTCGGCGTAGGCCTGCTGCGCGGCGAACGCCAGCAGGGCGACAGCTATCAGGAATTTCATTGTCGATCGACCTGTGGTGGGGGAAGGAAGAAGGGACGGAGAAAGAAAGGAGAGATAGTTTTTACGGAGAATTTGCTGTGGGGAAATGGGGGAGATGAGATCGTGGCGTGATCATCGGAGATTTGTTCCAAAGTGGGTTTCGGGACCTTTTCCTATACTCCCCCTCGTTTCGCGATATATGTTTTTTCTTTGCTATACCAAGCATGAGCACCAGCAGCGCACAAGTCACCGAGAAATCAAGAGTTCAAAGTTTTTCCTATAAGTAAAGGAGAGGAATATAAGCAGCACAGTCGTCATGGGAAGTCATACCCGTTTGTGGCAGGTAAAGCTTCACTTTCTAAGAGGGGTTAAAGCATCATTGACTTTCCTTTGGCCATGATGCGAGAGTGAGAGAGTGAGAACACCACATGCGCATGTCTACATAGTGTTCTTTGGAAGTTACACCTATAGTTAAGCGCCTAAGTAAAAGCAGCCAGGTTCTCAAAAGCCTTGATCTCTTTACAAGTAAAAGGTATACTAAAGTGGCATCAAAGAAAGGCGTTGCGGTAATTTTCGAGTGAGTGTTTTTAAACTGGGGTAAGCGACAAACAGGTTTCTAGAAGACGAATGAAAGAAAGATGCTTAAGAACCTTCTTATGGGTGGCTGCGGTTATTAATTAGTTCTTTTAGGGAGGGGGGAGGACACCTTGTTTGAAACACCCAGTTCCTTTTTAGACGGTACTGATGCTGCTTCTGCTCTCATCTCAGATAACTTGATGGCTGCTGCTGCTTAAATTTACTACTCGTGCGATAAAACACGATGTGCGTGTTAAAGAAAACTCGGAAGGAGTAAACGCAAGTGAAGAAGACAATCATAACAGAAAGGAGGGGGGAGGGCGGAAGGGTGGGTCGGTGGGTTTGCTGTCCAGTCAATTTGTTAGGTGAACAGTCACTTGAGCTATAAAAATAATCTCCGTCATTTTCTGCGGCCTGCGGCTTCTTCTCTCACGGTTTCGCCGTTTCCGCCAGGGTCGATTGTAAGAAATCGTGTACTAAGGTGGCATGGAAGAGGGGAGGGGGGAGAGGAGGACGAGGAGGAAGGGAGAGAAGGAAGAAGAAAGGTGAGCCTGAAGTGGGCAGGCCATCACTCGACGGACGATCCACCCAGGCAAAGTCGAAAGTAGGTCGCTGTGTCGCTCGTCTCATAGTGGGTCGGGGGGCCGCAGCCGCGGCAGCCGCGGCAGCCGTCGCCGTCGCCGCTGCCGCCGCCGCCGCCGTCCCAGTCAGTAGTAGTAGTGAGTGCATGCTAAAGGAAGAAGGGGGGGGGAGCTCCAGTCATATCAGCAGGGGAAAGAAGGTGGGGAACTTCTCTTCCTCCTTCGCTTTTGTGGTGGTAGGGGTCGGTGGTCTGCGAACTGGCATTCCTCTCCTCCTCCTTCTCTTTGAAACGGAGGGCAGCAGCTCCTTAAGCAGGCAGGTAGACCCTATTAAATCCAACAACACAGGTAATCCTTTGAGAGGAAGAAGCCCAGCTTTACGCTAGGGCAAACGTACGCTAAAGCTCGAGACCTCTACTCTACTTTACTCGTAACGTTAAACGTGCAATTGCTGCATCTACGCACTACTACATACGTACTCTGCTATGCGTCATGTTCTGCCACTGAATCTTTTGCATGCAACAAGCAAAAAGCTCTTAAGAGAAAAAGAGGACTTCGGACATTGGCCGCTCAGTCAGTCGGTTGGCGCGCGGGCGGAGGAGGCACCGCCGCCGCCGCGCCGCCGCCGCCGCCGCCGCCGCTGCCGCCGTCGACGCCGCCGTCGAGGACAAGTAGGTCAACCGAACCTTCTTTCTTTCGCTCTCACTTCCCCTCCGGCTCTTACTACACACGCACTCACTATGCTAGACCGACGGCGCCACCTGTGAAGAAGAAGAAGGAGGAGGAGGAAGAGGGAGGAGAGCGCTCTTCAGGAAAACCTTGGCTGGGACCATAAGCGGTTACGAGAAAGGGAACTGCTGCTGCTGCTGACGAGGAGGAGGAGGGAGAGATTTTTTCCCGTACGGTTTTGCCTTTTTCGAGAGGTGAGTCTTCCCTGCAGGCCACTGGTGCCAAGGCTATGGATGGCGCGGGCGGAACAACTTTCACTCGACTGGATGGAAGAAGAAGTATTGGCATGCCGCTGGGAAGGAGGAGGATTTTATCCCGAAGTATGACGGGAAAAAGAGGGAGGAGGAGGCATGCTAGTACTACTACTACAACAGCATGCTTTTGCAAAGAGGGGGAGGCGGGGGGCTTTGGCTCTCTCTCTTTTATTCGCGAAAGGGGCTGGTTCACAGTTGGAGGTCGTCAGATCTTCTTCCTATTGTTGCCGTGGGAGGGATGACTCAATGCTTTCTTTTGCTAATTGAAGAAGTGACGGCTCCCACCTTCTCTTGCGATGTGCTTTGCAAAAAAAAAAAATACCATAGAAGCCACAGAGGGGTTGAAGAAAGAGGAGGAAGGAGGAGGGAAGGGGAAATAATTTCTCCTACTGACTGACAGGTCACGTCGGATGTCTTTGCTTCGGTTGTGGGTGGATGCGTCTTGGTTTTTAAGGGAAGTCGTTTGAAACACGGACTCGAGAGTTGCTAATTATTAGTGCAGACAAGAGACGGTTTTTTTTCGAAAGAAAGGGAAAACTTCCTTTCATTTCCCTTAGACATACTATACTAACTTTGTCTGGTGGATCTGTGTAGTTGATGTGGCATATTCTCTTCTCGAATTTGAATTCTGGTACGAATGGCAGTAGGAATGAGCCCAAAACCGGGGAAGGAAAAGGAGTTGTGACGTATACTAGTAGTAGTAGATCAGAGGAAGAAAATTGTGGATTTTTCCCTTCTCTTTTCGCTATATAATACTAAAAGAAGTTGTGCTGCCTTCTTCCCATGTCGACTGACTTGAGTCGCAACTGGTTTTTCTTTTTCTTTTCTTTTGCTGTGGCTCTCTCTTCTGGGCGAGAGAGAGTGGAGTGACTACTAAATGAGTTCCTGTTTCTTTCTCTATCGTTGCTTTCAATTTGCAGTTTGCATTCTGGTGACCTATGGCTGACTGGTGAACATACTGGTGATGAGGGGGAACAACACGAATGGGAGAAAAAAAATGTTCATTCCACGGTATCAGAAACGGTAGGAAAAACTTACAGCAAAAAAAAACGGTACTGGCATGCATTAACGGTATGAAAAAAAAGATAGGATGGTACTTCTTACAAACACACGTACAATGCCCTTGCTTCCAAGATAGTCAAAGCGGGGGGTGCGAGAGTTGTACACAGACTGGCTAAGGAAGACAATGAGATTACCGAAGAAAATGTAACTGAGAGAGAAAAGTGAAAAGAAGGAGAAGACAAGGAAGAAGAGAATGAGGAAACAGTGCAATGATTGCGTCTGCAGAAGTGAAGGAAATAAAAGTGGTGAGGGTGCAAATCAGATGTTTGTCTACGATTAAAAAACATGATGTTCCTTGCCAAAAAAATCTTAAAAAAACTGGATCACAATTAATTCTTGTTCTTCAGTCTCGGAAACGTTAAGCAAAAAGGTTGTTTTTTGTTTGCATTGTCTCATATCAACGACATTGCCCGCGTGTGTTTGCTTCAGGTCATCAACTGAGACAAAGAAAAGGCAAAACAAAACGAAACAAAAAAGTTTGCTTTCGGGATGTCTGCCTGCGCGGGATTCTCTGGAGGATCTCTCTGCGGAAGAGGAGGAGGAGAAAAGAGTTCTTCTGGCTGGAGTTCCACGGGAAGGAGGAGGAGGAGGACGAACCACATCTCTTCTTTCGCTCTTCTCGTCTCTCGAGATTCGAGGGCGAAGGAGGAGGCAGAAGGAGGGAGAAAGAAGTCTGCTGACGTTTCTTTCATCGGTCTGTCTATCAATTTTTTTTTCGTTTCACTGCACCACAAGTTCGTTGGCACACTTTTCTTAAAAGAGAAGAGGGGAAAAGTTTTGTTTGCTGCACTTTTGTTAATTTTTTTCCCGATCACGTTTAGCACTTCCTGCTCGATCCTCATCCTCGCTCGGCTCCCCCGAGAAGAAGGAAATTGTCCTCGATGTCTCCTCATCCTCCATCCTCAACTCCTCCCCCGTGGCCGTGACCTCCGCCTCATCCCCCTCCTCCTCGAGTCCACGCAGAGAACTTTCAGAGATTCCCGCACCAATTGCGTAGCAAAAACAGGGGGTGGTAAATGGGGAGGAAGAAGGGCTTGTTAAATTTGCACGGATGTTTCCGAAAGAAAGAAAAGAAACACTTTTGTTGGCCATTTGAGGGAGGGGGAAAGGGGGATTTGGAATTGGACAGATTCATGCTGGATTTTTCGACACCTACCTTTCTGGGAACCCGAAACAACTCAGCCCCTTCTAACAGGCCCTTCCTTCGGTGTCTCACACACAATTTCGTCGAGTCACACGGACACTGAGTGAGCAGGGGCGCAGGGGGGCGAAAGTATTTATATCGGCCTCGACTGCGACGGCGGCGGCGGCGACGGCGGCGGAAGCGGCGGCGGCGGCGGCTGAGGCGGCGACGACGACCGTAGCCACAGAGTCCTTTCTCGCTACCTCCGCCTCCTCGTCCACGCGCGCGCGGCCTCCTTCATCCACTTCACCCTCGTCGTCGCCGTCGCCGTCTTCTGGAGATCTCAACGCGCGCGCGCACAACGCCCGCAGGAGAAA
>JAAUYM010114487.1_pt1 | contig 16768 bp, 11 predicted proteins | sample 7278001 | NCBI WGS metagenome assembly JAAUYM01 (sample SAMN14350224, study PRJNA611818) | marine sediment metagenome | isolation source: surface marine sediment (1.8m) | place: French Polynesia: Moorea | collected 2018-08
CTTCTTCTTCTTCGTCGTCGTCGCCGGCGGCGGCGGCGGCGCCAGAGAAGGAGGAGGAGGAGGAGGAGGAGGAGCAAAATTCGTCTCCTGCTTCCCTTGGCGGGGCACCTCTCCCTTCCTCTCCCCGATGGCGGTGGTGTGGTGGTGGTGGTGGTGGCGCCTGGAGATGGCGGCGTGGATGCCGCGCATGACTCCCACGAATCCGCCGCCGACCCTGCCGCCGCGCCTGTCTCCGCCGCCAGCCGCCAACGTGGGCACCTTCTCCCCGCCGTGGAAGTGGTGCCTCTCCCCGCCGGCGTTCTCCTCCTCCTCCACCTCCCTCTCCCTGCGGGCGCCCCCGATGTCCTCCAGCAGCTGCTGCCGCTCCGTCGCCGTGATCGAGTTGGCCGCCGTCGGGAAGAGAAAGCTGCAACAGAGGAACGAACGAACGAAACTTGTAAATACTGTACTAGGGGGTGATAGGAAGGCAATTGAATTCATTTGCTTTTATTGATCATTGATCTTTCATTCCGGGTCCACCAAGTCAACCTTGTTTTCAACTCGCCATAGTAAATGCCACACTGCCATCTGAACTCTCTCGATCGTAGGGTTTTTTTTTGCCCTCGTCAATCGTTACTGTAAGCGTAGGAAGAATATTTAATGGGCTCTTCGAAAGTTCCACTGTAGTCCCGACGGGACTTTTAAACTTACGAGCGTAACAAATTCAGTTGTAAACATGTAATGGAACATGTCATTAGCATACCACATAAACGTCACATTTTTTCCCGCCAATTTGTTGCGCTTGCAAGTCTAAAAGTCCCGTCGGGGTACCTGGTTCCGGAGGAGGACGTGCAGGACGAGCTGGCGTCGCTGGTGGAGCCGCCCTCGTTGAGGATCTGCCGCTTGTACCTCCGGAGAAACTCCTTCTTGGACCCCGTGGAGATGTCGCTGAAGGCGTCGATGTGGTCGCCGGTGGGTGGAAGCATTACCGCCGTCGGCATCGGCATCGGCATCGAAGCAGACAACGTCGCCTGGTGTTGGTGTTTCTTGTGGTGGTGATGGTGGTGGTGGTGGTGGTGGCCTCCTCCTCCTCCTCCTCCTCCTCCTCCTCCTCCTCCTCCTCCTCCTCCTCCTCCTCCTCCTCCCCCCTCCTGCATCTTCTTGGCCGCCGACTCCGCCCTCAGAATGCTGATGAGCGTCCTCCTCTCCTTGCTGCTGAGGGACTCCACCACCGCGCAGATCTCGTCGCCGTCGATCTGTTTCAGCAGATCCCTTACCTGTAGAAAAAGCAAACACAGACATGTCAGGAATTTTTGTAAAAATGTCTGATATGATCGTTGATCTGGGAAAGGATCGTTTCTCTTGTACTACCTACGTACGTACTATGTACACACAAGAATCCAATCAGCAACAGAGCAACGTGCCAGTGGAGGGGCTTTGGAAAAAACCTTAATCACTCCGCATAATTAATGCAATCAGAACTCGTAGTCTGGCTTTATCAAAAAGAGTAGTGCAGCACGAGCACGGCATTAGCGAAGGAGAGATGCGCACCTCCAAGAAGGCCTGGGACCTGACGGCGTCCGCGGCGGTCAGGGGCTCTCCCACGCCGGGGTTGTCGTTCGGTGGTGCCGCGACGGCCGCGGTCGAGGCGGCGGATTCGACGTCCTCCTGGCCCGGCTGGGCCTCCGCTCCGGCGGCGGCTGCGGCGGCGCCGGCGGCGCCTTCATTTGGTATAGTCGTCGCCGCCGCCGCCGCCGCAGACGCCGTCTTCTCCCAGGGCATCGTAGTGGGCTTCGGCGGCGTTTGCCGCTTCAACTCTTCCTCCTTCCCCGCCTCCGCGGAAGCTGCCGACTGTGACACCCGAAACAGGGGAGAGGAATCCAGCTCTTGGTCAGGCGGCGCGCTAGAACGATGACAAGAACGGAACGTTATGCTTTTCTATTCACTCCAGCAATTAGTAATACTTTTTTTAAAATCTTATTTAGCACAATTTTGTACCTGCTTCTCCTTCCTTCGTCTTCTTCCTCTTTGCAGACGACTAAAGGTCTGCACCCATCATCTTCCTTAGGTGCCTCTGACTGCATAACTTCTTGCTGCTGTTGCTGCTGCTGCTGCTGTTGCTGCTGTAGCTCGAACTGTTGCCGCCGCTGCAGGATGACCGCTGCCGCCACTGTCATCCGTCTCTGCTGTTGCTCGAAGGCGACGGCGGCGGCCGCCGTCGCGGCCCGCCGCCTGGCCACCTCTTCGGCCGCGTTGGCTGTGGCTCCGGCGGCCGCGGCCGCGGCCGTGCTCAGGTGCGTCCTCCTCACGTGTTCCACGAGCCGCTCCCTGGAGGCGAAGACGCAGCCGCAGGCCTTGCACGGGAGGGCGGCCGCTGCGGCTGCGGCTGCGGCTGCGGCTGTGGCTGCGGTTGCGGCGGCTTGGTCGGAGTGGCATGCGCGCTGGTGCCCGGTCTTTTCCTCCAGGGAGAGGCAGGGGCGCAGGCAAAATTCGCAAGAGTAGAAGTTCCTGGCTTCGTCCTTCTTGGCGGCGGCGGCGGCTTCCGCCGAGATCCTCCTCGGCTGGCGTCTGTTGTCTGCCGCCCCGGCCCGCTGCCTGTCCCTCCCACCGCCGACGCCGGCGCCGACGCCGACGCCGTCGCCACTGCCGCCGCTGGCGGCGGCGGCGGCGGCGGCGGCGGCGGCGTGGGAGGCCTCGTGCCTCCTCAGGTTGTTCCTGTCCGCAAAGCCGTTCCCGCAGACGGAGCAGATGTACGGCTTCTCGGTCTTGTGGATGTTCTCGTGCTCCTTCAAGTTGTACTTGGTGGTGAAGGTGTGTCCACATGTCTCGCATCTGTGGGGGAAAAAAAGAATTATTGCGTGCCCAATCAAAACTGCTAGATTAAAATAGCGTCCCTGTGAGCTGTGAAAACCATATGCACAGTTACTACAGGGTGTACTACAAAAGCAGCCGATGACAAATCGGGATGTCAAGGATATTGTTAAGGTTGTGGCAGACCACATGAAAGTCAACATTGAGCAATGTTGTCAAAAGGGCCCAACATTTATTACCGTCAAAGGTGTCACTTTGAACAGAGGGTTTAAAAAAAAAGAAGAAAACCATTAAGAGCAGATTTAATAAAAATGTACCGGTAGAGGCTTGGCTTCATTTACTAGAGATTAGCTTTATAAGAATTGTCCAAATATTAAGGATTTTAGTAGGGGGTTCCTTTTCTCACTTTCCGTGGATCACCCTGTAGCTTCTAGGACTGACTTAAACTAGAGCAGAGCAAGCCTAGACAAGCGTTATTTCAGGATCCTTCTCCCTGTAGCCTAAAACATCTGTGCATAAATACCGTACTACCCAATGGCCTGCACAGAGATAGAACAATAGATGAAACACACACTGTACGTACGAGTGGTACATATTACGAAGCTACCAATTCCACAATCGTAAAATTGTAATAATGGTCATTTGTTTTCCAATGCTTTTTAAAACTTTTGTCTCCCACGTCTGCCCGCACCTGAATGGCCTCTCCCCGGTGTGAGTCCTCTCGTGCCTCTTCAGCTTGACGGACTGCGCGAAGGCCTTGTCGCAGTAGCTGCACTTGTAGGGCTTCTCGCCGCCGTGCGCCGTCCGGAGGTGGTAGGTCAGGTGGGACGAGGACTTGAACACCCTGGCGCACTCCGGGCAGGCGTGGCCGGCGCTGGCGTCGGCGCAGGCGATGTGGTAGCGGATGTTCAGGCGGTTGCGGAACTGGCGCTGGCAGATGGTGCAGCGGTACTCGGGCGGGTCCGTCGAGTCGTCGCGGACCACGTGGGCGTAGTTGTCCGGGTCGATGGAGTTGCGGCGACGCTTGCCGCGGCCGCGACCGCGGCCGCGGCCGACGCCAACGCCAACGCCGGCGGCCCGTGCTGGCGTCACTCTGGCAGGCCGTTGAAGGGAAGGGGGAGGCGCTTGCGCCTGTGCCTGCGCCTGCGCCGGTGGCGACGGAGAAGATATTCTCCTCGAAGCCTTGGTTGGAACGGGGAACTCGTCCACGTCCTCTATTTCCTGCTTGATTGCTCCTCCTCCTTCTCCTCCCTGCTTTCCTTCCTCCATTTTCTTCCTGCGCTCTCCGGCCGCCGTCCTCCCCCTCTGTATGACGGCCAGGTTCCGCTCCTCGTTGACCAGGGCGTCGTGCATCCTATCCACGTACTGGTACTGCAGCCACTCCAGTTCCCCGTCCAGGCAGCGGAAGTCCGCGGCGCAGGCCCAGCGGTGCACCGAGGCCATCCGCGACCGGTGCTGCTCCAGCTGGCGCGCCGTCTCCTCCGGGTCCAGCCCCTCTCCGTCCTCGCCGCCGGAACCGGAGCAGGTGGCGTCGACCTCCGGCGGCAGCGCCACCGTCTCCGGGGAGAGGTCGGAGCCGCCGGCGGGACTTCCCGCGGCGGCGGTGGCGGCGACGGCCGCGACCGGGTCGTCGAGGGCGCCGCCGGCCGACATGTTGTAGTACGGCGGCGGCGGCGGAGTGGTCGCCGCCGCTGCAGCCGTCGAGGGAAAGGAACCCTGGTAAAGAGGATCTCGCACGAGATAGTTGGAGGACGGAGACATGACTTTTTTCTCGTGGTCCTCCACTACTTCAGTCTTGATGTGGGAATACGACGGCCGCAGCGGCTGCGACGACAGGAGGGAGGAGGACGAGGGCAAGGCTTGGTGTTGGTGCTGCTGCTGTTGCTGCTGCTGCTGCTGCCGGACCTGCTGCAGGCATTGCAGGCACCCGTGGTCCTCCTGCAGGAGGCACTGCCTGCACTTGAGGTGCCCGCACACCTCCCTGACCAGTCTGCAGTTGATGTTGAAGGACGGCATCCTGCACTGCGGGCAGTAGAAGGGCTGGAAGCTGTCGTCGCATGGCTGCTGCGGCTGCTGCGGCTGCAGCAACCCCGGGACCTTGCTGGACGTGGCGACGGCTCCCGGCAGCATCGCCCTGTTGCCCCCCGTAGCAACGACCCCAGATGCTTTTGCAGGAGAGACCGCCGCCGTCAGGATCGGCCTGAACAGGTCCGTGGAGTTGGCGACCGCCTTGGCCGACGAGGAGGGAGCAGTCGCGGCAGCAGCGGCGACGGCGGTGGCGGCTGCGCTGGACTGGAGAAGGAGCTGTTGTTGTTGCTGCTGCTGCTCCTGGCGAAAGTGTTGCTGCCTCTGCTGGAATCCATAGTAGATCTGGCCACCATGCTGCTGCTGACTCTTGCTGTTGCTGCTGTTGCTGCTGCTGCTGGCGTGGAATCCACCGCGGTCGTTGAAGAACATGCCGCAGTTCAGAACGAGTCACGCGCAGTTCTCTGGTCCGCAGGCTCAGGCTCGATCAACAGTTGTGACTTCATTGCGAGCGCAAAACTGATGGTGATGGGTGGGGGGGGGGGGAGACAAATTTGCAGCCACTGCTCTTGTTCTTGCTTCAACAGATGCTGCGTACATAACACTGTTGGACTTGAAGACTTTTCTTTCTCTCTCTCTCTCTCTCTCTCTTCTCTCTCTCAGCTTTCTGAGCTCCCTCTCCTTGCAATGCAGCTTCTCCGTGCTCCCTCCGACTCTCGCCTGGCTGGCAGCCGCGTCGCTGACGACGACGTGCCTAACGTACTACTACTATCTACAAGTACAAATTCTCTCTCTTTCTCTCTCCTCTCCCTCTTCTCCTACGTCAGCCGTGGCCTGGCCAGAGCAGTCAGACAGCGCGGAGGTACGCAGAGAAAGAAAGAAAGAAAGAAAGAGGAAGAAGGCATGGCATGGCAGGGGAGGGGAGGGGACGGGAGGAGCAATGAATCCAACTAAGCTTTGTACTTAGGCGCAACGTGAGAGGGAGAAGGGGGAAGATGTCAGGGAAGTGTGGCAGCGGAGCTGTACTCTATGGACCAGTTTGTTATTACTGTACTTGGAGTGGCAATGTGTTCTCATCATGTGAGGCAGGGTAGCCAGGTGGGCTCTTTCATGACCATTTGGGCTACAAATTTCCACTGTGGGGTACGAAATCTGTCGGTAAAAATCCGTTACGTCCCCACTTTTTTTTTAAATAAAAGTTATTAAAGTTAGTGGCTATCTTCGATTATTTACTTTTGGACCCAGGTAGGCCTATTTGCAAGTGTTGGGCGAACTATTTCACCTTTCTCTATATGACCTGGTAGCCCTGATTTTAGACCTGCCTCAACTGCTGCACCACTGTAAGAATGTTTTGTTTTGCGTCAGTAGTTTTAGTCAAGACTCTGATGGAGGCCAGTTGATGTTACGACAGAAGTACCACTACGTCGTACGGCATGAGCAACATTGGTAGTACAACTAGTACGTGTACTACAACTATTGTGTAAGTACCACGACGGTGGAAAGTCGAAAAGAGATACGGTATGTCGAAAGAGATAGATAGTACTCGTATTACACGGAATTCCCAGACTGGAAGCAAAACGCAAAAATAAATTAGAAAATTCTGCTGTAGTATAAGACATCTTGCAAATATCTGCACGACAATAATGTAAATTCTGCTGTGTAACATATCTGACAATATAGTATTCAAATCAATATCTGAGTAAGAGCATGAGAGACTTTAATGTTTACTGCAGTCATTGAAGTAAATCTGAGAAGCATTGGCCCATTACAGTACTGAGATTTTTCAAAGATGTTTTAAAAGCCATGCATTTTAGTGTAGGCAATACTGTATTTGCATAAAATGTATGACTCTTAATATAATATTTAGTAAACCTTTTTTTAGAATGTATCCTTTAAGCTCCACAGAGGTCATGCAGAAACAGGCCAACTTTTCGTTTCCTTTCCAAGTTCCGTGGATAATGGTACAAATTACAGTTGACAGCTGGTGAGTAGAATACTCATCATGGGAAGATGAAAAGGAGAGGTACAGCGGAGAGGACAATTTCATAAAAAAAAACCAGCTGTCCTTTAAGTGCTTCTGATTATTATTTTTTCTGCCACACGTACCTAATGTACCATGTTTCACGTGTACATCTAACACGTCTACACATTTTGGTGCTGCGTAGAAACTTTCGTACATGGATGAGATCTTGAGCGATGCTGCTTTCTCCACGGAGAAATATGCGGGAGAAAGCCGTACTGTACGTTAGGGGTAGGTAGTACCGGGTACATGTCTACGAAGAAGAGACAACAACCATCAATGATCTGATAGGAGGAGGAGGAGGAGTCCTGAATGGGCACCTTAATTGAGTCTCGACCATCTGTGATTAGGGGGCAATTGTGCCTAGAAGTGGAGGGGGAGGGGGAAAGGGTTACGATTCAGAGGTTCCAAGAACGTTCTCAGATGAGGGGAGATGTTTGTAGATATATAAGAGGACTTATTCTACTGTATGTATATATATATACCAGGTAAATGTTCAAGGTACCGAGAAAACGGCCAAAAAAATTGGCAAGAAATCCTTTTGACGTACGACTTCAAAGACGGGTAAAAAAAAAAGAGAAGGAGCTCTTAAATTTGATGACGGAAAAGAAGAAAGGAGCCACCAAGAATCGAAGGGAAGCACCAGAAAAGAGTGAGAGAGAAAGGAAAGTGCCTCAGAATGCCTTGCCCCTCTGCACGACGGCAGCTCCGGTGGCGGCGGTGGCGGCGGCCACCGAGCCGTGGTCCAGCTGCCCCTCCGCGGCCGCCAGGGCCGACCTGGGTGGCCTGACCAACTTCTTCTTCTTGCTCTTCTTCTTCGTCTCCTCCACGGGCGGCCTGGCCGACCTCTCCCCCGGCGGCGGAGGTGGAGGAGGAGGAGGGGCCGGCTTGGCCGCCGTCGTCTCGTCGGTGTTCATCTTCTTCCTCCTCGGGGTCCTCTCCAGCTTCGGGGTTGGAGGTTTGGCGGCGTCCGCCTGCCTCGCCTTCTTCTTCTTCCTCGGGTCAATCTCCCCCGCCAGGTCGGCCTTCCTCCTCCTCCTCCTCCTGGCCAGCAGGTTCCTGCTCCTGCGGGCGGAGGCCCTGTCCTGCAGGACCTGCTTGCGGCCCCTGTCGGCGGAGGGCGGCACCCCGCGCACCACGCCCACGATGTTGGTCGGGTCGGTCCTCCCCGCGCCACTTCCCACGCCGGCGGCAGCCAGGTCATACTCCAGCTTGGTCTGCAGGGTGGACTCCGGCAGGGTGCCCCTGACCTCGCCCTGGATGAGGAGCGGGTTGGCCGGAACATGGACGCCCGTCCTCAGGGGCCTGCTCACGCTGTTCCACCTCCTTATGTCTTCGTAGGTGCCCTCGAAGAGGTTCTGGTCCAGATACTTCTTCACCGTCACGGACATTTTTTTTGTTTGTTTGTTTTCAAAACGCAGCCACTTCGCTTGAATTTTCTAGCAGCATGCGTTTTCGCGTATACGGCACATATTATTTTCTCGTTTGTTTTATTGGCTGTCTTTTTCGTGGTAAAAACACAAACTAAAAATGGCGTAACAGCATAAAATAAAGTTTATATTAATTTCCATATGTGATATAACATTCCTTTTTGCATTGTTAAAAATGCAGATGCAGTAATTCCTTTCTAAGAATCGTAAATACACCAAGCTTGGTGACAGTTGTCAGCATAAGGTATCATGAAGTACTACCTAGCTGTATGATCACAGTTTCAAGTATGATGTTTATCCACTGCCAGAGTTGTTTCTGATGTACTCTCTGGACCTGATGTCCGCCTGCCTGGTGGGCTCCGGCACCCGGTGCCTGGAGCACCCGAGGACCAGTCGGAGAGCGCAGTCCAGGGAGATCCGGTGTCCCACGGAGACGAAGACCGGCTTGGTGGCCTCCCGGCTGCTCCTCAGGGCCGCCCCGGCCACCCTCCCGCCGCCGACCAACAGGTCGAACTTCTCTCCGGGTTCCTTCAGGGCGGCGATCTGCCTGTGGTGCTCCTGGTCCCTGAGGAGGCCCTCGTCGTTCATCTGGTACAGGTTCTTGGCCACGCCGATCGACGGCAGGTCCGCTAGGACACCCAGGTGGCAGGCCAGGCCGAACCCGTAGTTGTGCAGGATTCCTAGAGAGGAAACAGCAATTTTTTTTTCGCCGTATGATGACAGACACAGGCCTGATACCGTGTCACACCGGCGTACCGTTTCCGTCCACCATGACGACGTCCGGCGTGAGGTCCGGCCTGTCCTCCCGCTGCTCCTGGATCAAATCCAGCAGAGGCCCGGCCTCTCGGAAAGCCAGGAAGCCGGGGACGTAGGGAGCTGTCAAGCGAACCTGTATAGGGAAGCATTAAAAAAAATCGATGTCAATATCAAAACCATTCATGGGAACAGATCCACCATCACACACACCTACCATTTTGAACTTTTCGTAGACCACCTCCAGGTCCGGGTAGGAGCAGACGACGAGGCCGGCGCACGCGTCGTCTGTGCCCTTGACGAAGGACAGGTCTACTCCGCCAACCCTGGAGAGCCCCTCCAAGTCCTGACGGTCCTGACCGGAATTTTACACACACAAAAAAAAATCATGCGGTGCTTCTTTCTTTCTACCTGCCAGCCCTCCGTGTTCTGCAGCACCAGCAGCCTCTTGAGGTCGTCTCTTTCCCGGCTCCAGCGCTGGAGGATGTCGTCACCGTCGTCTTCGTCGTTGTTTGGCATCTTGAAGTTCCTACAAGGATGGGACTGCATGCTAAGTTTCACTAGGAGGGTGAGAAGGAGAGGGATGATGTTATATTGTAATTCATCGCTGGGAACGGCGCAAGAGAGACACAAATGTACCGTAGTAGGTAGCACTGCTCCTTTTTCTCCGCCAAGCAGAAATTTCAGTGGGCAACAAGGCTTCATGTCACAATTTAATGCTAAAATTCAATTCTCTCTTTACATAATAGTAGTATTCCCTTTCTGTCATTTAGGATAACAAGGAGAGCCAAACAAGAAATGCTTTCTTTGCAAACACACGCAACATGATACTGCTTTCTTTCACCGAAGGGAGAGTGATGTTTTCATAGCTCTGCAAACTGAGAGTTCAGGGTACGTATTAGTTTATCACAGCCAGTGCGGCGACGGGCGAGAGGTACGACCTCTGCTACAACCGCTGCTCCAACTCGGGCAGCTTCTCCATGTCCATGTCGACGAGCAGCTCCATCCGGTTCCTCATGTCTGGCGTCATGGCGATCCCCTCCAGACTCGGGCGGCTGGCGAGGTAGGACTGCTTCTCCTGCTCCCTTAGCCGGTGGCTCAGCTTCCTGGCCGTGGCTTTGTAGTCGTCGTCGGAGCGGATCTTCTTCGGGAACTTGTCGTTCGGAAAGAAGTACTTGTTGAGCACCTCCATCACGACCTTGGCCACGACCCGGTTGAAGGCCACCTCGGCCGGGCACAGCTCCGAGGTGGAGGAGGAGGAAGACTGCCCCGGTGAGATGACGGCGGCGGGACTCCTCAGGGCGCTCTCGGCGGCCATCGCCTTGGACTCCGGAGGAGGGGACACACAACCCGTTGTATCTTGCTCCCTCCTTACAGGCGATCTCGACCTCTCCCTCCCGGCATCGCCTCCTCCTCCTTCTCCTCCTTCCTTCTCCTCCTCCGTCGTCACCCCCAGCCTCATGACGGAGTACCCGACTGCGCTATAGCTCTCCCTGAGCAGTGCCCTCCTGTGCCTCCCCCTGTCCACCAGCCGCTTCATCCCATCCACCTCGCTGCCCCTGAGCCTGAACTCGGCCCTGACCTCCTCCTCCATGTCGGTGGTGGCCGGCGCCTCCCCCCACTCAGTGTTAAAGTAGTCCCTCTGGTGCCTGAGCTCGTGCAGGTGTCGCAGCATGATCCTGGCGTCGGCGCTGAACTCGTTGCACGACCTGAGCCCGCAGGTGTACATGGGGTCCCCTCCCCTGGTGGCCCTGACCTCGGTGACGTGTGCCAGCCCCACCACCGGTTCGCCGGTCCTCTCCACCAGGCTACCTAGGTCCTCCTCTTGCCTGAAGGCATTGTACACCTTCCTGTCTTCCTCCCCCTCCTCCTCCAGCATCACCACCTCCTCTTCCTCCTCCTCGTGGATCCTCCTGTGGTCCCCCTTCTTCACCTCGTACCTCTTGAGGAGCTTGGCCTTCTCGATGCACTCCTTTCTCTGGTGTTGGGTCCCCTGCCAATGAAAGAAGAGTGTCACAACGTGGACTAGCACCCCACCAAGCTGCCAAGATGCACTTGTCCTCCCTCCCTCCCTGACCTTGCAGTGATCCCTGAGTGTGACGACGCTCTTGATCTCGCAGTCACAGACTATGCAGTAGAAGATGCCCTGGACGGTGGAGTACCTGTCCTTCTTGCCGAAGTTGGCGTCGATGCCCTCCGTCTGGAGGGTCCTCAGGTCCTTCGGCTCCCGGGAGAACTCCGGGTCGTCCGACCTCCACTGCACCTGCACTATCCCGGGGATCGAGACAAAGTTCTCGAAGACGGGGATGTTGTTGGACCCCGACATCGACATCGTCGCCACAGGCAACGAGGAGGAGGAAAGCGGCCCCTCCCCCTCCCTCACCCGGTCCCGGAGTTACCTCTCGTCTCCTCTCTCACTCTCAGTCAGTGTTGCCACAGGGTTAGCCAGCAAAGTGCCAAAATTGTGCTTGCCTTTAAAAAACTAACATAAATGAAAAAGCAATTTTGGCGTATTTTATGTGATAAAATTCGTTCACCCTTAAAATCTGCCAGTTGACGCCAGCAGCCAGACAGCACTTTGGAAAGTCGACAAGAAAGGGAAAAAATTCAGCAGTTTGGCGAAATTTTCCAAGTGTGGTAGCACCGCTCTCAGTCACAAAATAAAACGCAAGTAAAAATTTGTGAAAAATCGAAACTTTTACGCAAATCTCCAGCAGCCGAGGAAGACGACAGCAAACACAGCTGACCAAAAAAAGGCAATGTTACCAGATTTTTTGACAGGTGGAGACTAAGCCGAGCTTAAAAAAGACATCAGCTGTAAGCAAATTTTTACTTGAAAAGAGACCAAATTACATTTCACTTTTAGTGACCAAACGGCTGTGCTAAATTACCCAACCGTCCGATGACATCGTACGAAACGATGTCATCTGGCAACATTGGTCAATGAAGAGGAAGGAGAGAGAGAGGAAGCTAGACAGAGCACAGAGCCTCTTCCTGGCAGCTGTTGAGTGTTGAGGGGGGGGGGCCAGGCCAGCCATCACCGTCAGCTGAAGAAGACCAACACTGACTGCGACTGCGACGTGGAAGAGAGGGTTTTGAGACGGAGTTTGACCTCAGGAGGAGAGGCCATTCCTTCCTTCTTTGACCTCGATCGGAGGAGGAAGCAGAGGGAGAGAGAGACACACACACACACACAGAAGAGGTGAGATGAGTTTGCTACTACCGGTACAGTGGACGGATGATCATCTTCAGATGAGACAAGATGTCTCGTCATGACGAAAAAGTGGGCTAAAGTCGACATCTCAGACTCTTTTTTACCACTGTAACGCACACCTCCGAAAAGACGATATTTCAAACACCAATTTTTTTTATACACATTTGCTGAATTTTCCTCCTTTTCACTCGTTACAGCTAAACCCACTTAAGTGGGAATTGCATAAGCGAGAATCCCACTCAAATGGGATGCTTCTGGGGACACTTTTTAGAGAAACTGTTTCATAAGTTAGTTTGGATAAGTGGTATTCCCAGATAGTAAATGGGAAAAAGATTTGCTTGCTCCCAGTCATTCCCGCACTCAAGTGGGTTCGACTGTAGTACGTGTACAATATTTGGAAAAACTGCCATTTTTTCAGGGATACACTAGGTGTGCATTTTTTTTTCTTTAATGCACTTTTCTGAATTTCGGAGATGTGCTAACTTGAGATTATTTCTTTTTTCTTATATTTTTGAGATGTGCTGTCGCCCCGTTTCTTCTAAGTATCGGATAAATACCTTCTTAGTATTCACGGGGAGGCCCCTCACTTATCCTTTCAGTTAATTTTAAGTTAGACTGGTTATTTGTGGTTTAACTTTATGTTAAGACTGATTATTTGTGGTTTAACTTTATGTTAGACTGATTATTTGTGTTAACATGAAGCTAAGCCAATCATTTACCTATGTTTTAACTTGAAGTAGACCGATTATTTATGTTGCACTTTAAGTTTATGTATGTGAACAGTAGTTTTTTATAAGCTTACATTAGTGCAATTCTTCAACCACCCAGAAGAACTCGATTTTAAATCCTCACCAGGGAAGAAGGTTGAAGGATGTATTAGCCAAACCAACAAAAAAATTTTTCTCCGTTTTAGCCCTCACCGCAGATGGACGGGCAGTACAACAAGAGGTCGCCAGGTGAGGCAGAGAAGAATATATCTATATTTATTTTTTAAAGTGTGTTTGAAAAGCCCTGCTGTGAACACTGGGCCACCTCAATTATAGCTACTAGGACCACCTTTGGGTTTGTTTTCCGTGCACTGCTAGGTACACATAGACCTGTCTCAACTATGCACAACCAGCACTTTATTTTTCTTGGAGCAAGTGCATCAGGGCCAACAAAGTGGCATAACTTGAACACAAATGTTCTAGGCGCTAGGCGAGAAAATTCCTATTTTCTATTTCCTATTTCCTATTCTCACCCCCACTGTTACCATATTATTGACGAGAAAAATCAATACCGGCGCCCTTTCCTATGAGGCCCCCCCTCCCCCTCCCCGCCCCAATAGAATTGCTACACGTGGCTCTTAGCTCTTCCCCCCCCCTTATCAGTAACACACTAACGTACTAGCAGTAGAGTCGTATTGTCTTCGCTAGGCAGCGAAACAAAAGTGCCACCCTTTAAACATATTTTTACTTTTTTTTTGGTGAAAGAAAAGTACTCGTATGAATATTTTATAATCGATCGTACAATATGCCTCCGTTAAATTGTGGACTGCTCTTATGGAGACGAAAGGGGGAGAAGGGGGGGAGGATACAGCATTCAGAGCGCAGTTAGTTGGCCGCACGTTTCATGCAGAGAGGGGAAGGGAGGGAGGGAGTGTGTATTAGTGGCTACAGGGAGAGGAGGAGGAGGGGGGGAAAGGTATTAAGAGGAGGGACCTGCCTGTCAGAGCGAGAAACGAAAGTGGATGGCCATGAGAGGAAGGAAGGAAGGGGGAGGGCACGAGGAAGCCCCTCCCCCCTCCCCTCCCCTCTTTTTAGTGTTGTTTCAAGTCCGCCACCGAGGAGGAAAAAAAATTCCCGAAGCATCTTCGCAGAGTGTCGATCGTCCGCGAAGTGGCAAGTCCAGAAATGAGGAGAAAATTTGGTGAATGCGTGTGCAAAGATAAGGTGTCGAGGAAGCTCTTATCACCCTTCTTCCACGCCTGAAGTTTTCGCCTCCTCTCCCTCCCCACCTCGCACAAGGACGTGGCAATTCGAGAGAAACCGCCCCGCATGACGGGATCGTCATGGAGCAAGAAAATTGGGGGATCATTGTGATGGCGTTGGCACCAGAGACGTGTTGTCGGACGCGAAGGCCGGCCGCCGCCGGCAAGAGAGGGAGGCCGCCCAGGAGGCGGACGAGGTTGGTCGCCCTGTTGTCTGTGATCGCGGCGGCGACGTCGCTGTTCGGCGCCGCCGGCGCCAACGCCAACACCAACGCCAACGCCGAGGATGCCAAAGAGGTCCCGACGGTCTCGGAGCCGTTCAAGTACGGGGAGACGGAGGACGGGGCCGGCGCGCAGTGCTTCTGCAAGCTGGAGGGCCAGATCGACGACTGCGCCTGCGACGTAGACACGGTGGACCACTTCAACAACGCCCGCATCCACCCGAGGCTGATGAGCCTGTTGTCGAAGCCCTACTTCCGCTACTTCCGCTACAATGCGCACAAGCCCTGCCCCTTCTGGAGGGAGGCCGGCAAGTGCGCCTCTGAGAACTGCTACGTGCGCAACTGCCAGGAGGAGGAGATCCCGCCCGGGCTGAAGGGCGAGCGACCGGCCTCCGCCGCCGCTCCGTCCAACCACAACAAGTACAGCGAGGAGGCGACCAACTTGGGCAAGTGCGACGATGACGAGGAGCTGGAGGAGGACAGCGGCAAGGTGGACGACACCCTGAGCGCGGAGACGAGGGCAGACCTGGCCGAGTGGCAGGCGCACGACGACAGGGAGGAGGCCGGAAAGTTCTGCGACGTGGACGACGCCGAGCCCTGCCCAGACTGCGACTTCGTCGACCTCGCTCTTAACCCGGAGAGGTACACCGGCTACTCCGGAGAGGCCTCGCACCAGATCTGGCGGGCCATCTACGAGGAGAACTGCTTCAGGCCCCCCAGCGCGGCGGCCGAGACGCTCTCCTTCAGCGAGGCCTTCCTCCAGGACAGCCTGGACGAGCTCTGCCTGGAGAAGAGGGCCTTCTACCGGGCCGTGTCCGGACTCCACTCCAGCATCACTATCCACCTGTGCGCCAACTACCTGCTGGACGGATCCAGCAAGGACTCGCCGTTCGCCGCCGATGGCGGGGGGAGGTGGGGGCCCAACCTGGAGGAGTTCGAGAGGCGGTTCGACCCGCTGAGGACCAACGGGCAGGGGCCCTACTGGCTCAGGAACCTGTACTTCGTCTACCTGCTGGAGCTGAGGGCCCTGACCAAGGTGGGGCCCTACCTGGAGCGTCAGGACTTCTACACCGGCAGGGAGGAGGAGGACAAGGAGACCCGAATCGCCGTCAAGGAGCTGCTCAGCCTGATGCGGACCTTCCCCGACCACTTCGACGAGTCCGCCATGTTCGTCGGGGGCGGCGCCGCCCTCAAGGCCGAGTTCAGGGAGCACTTCAGGAACATCTCCCGGATCATGGACTGCGTCAGCTGCGCCAAGTGCAGGCTGTGGGGGAAGCTGCAGGTGACGGGACTGGGGACGGCGCTCAAGATCCTGTTTGCCGACGAAGGCGGCGGCGGCGGCGACGCCGGCAGTCTCGACAGGATGGTCATGTTGGACTCGGACTCGCCGTCGTCGCGCCCCGCCGCCGCCGTCGACGCGGACAACTTCAGGCTGACGCGGAACGAGATCGTGGCGCTGTTCAACGCCTTCGGCAGGATCTCCACCAGCATCCACCAGCTGGAGCGGTTCAGGAAGAAGCTGACGTGATACATAGCAACGCTCTCTTTCTCTCTCTCTGCTCCAGTGCAATCTGTCAAAAAAAAAAGCAGCCTTACACTACAGCACAACAAGAAAAGTCACAGCCGTGCTTTTTCTTGCTTGGGAAGGCAAACAAAGAAAGAAAAAATGTGATAAATGCAAATATACTAGTACTACAGAGGGCATTCTTTCTTCCTAAGGGAATTTAGTGCTCTGTTTAGTGATGGCATCTCTCTCTCTCTCTTATTGTACTGTACACCTAGCAGTCGGAGAGAGGGTGTTCTCTAGTCACAGATGTTCATTCGGTCGTTCTCGATGGAAGAGGGGAAAAAAAATAATATTTTCTCTACTTCGCCAAGCACCCCTAGATACGTAGAATCTTCAGGTGTTGCATTGTCTGTGAATTCTGGATGTGTGTGCTGTGCATATGCCGGAAAATTAGTAAATTTTTTTTCGATGTGGAAAAATAAAGAAAGCACTTGTTTCTCGCTCTCTCAAATCTCCGTTCAGAATCTATGGGTGTAATTGGAGCCTCTTTGCGGTTCAATGGTTTATCACGGGAAGAGGAGGAGGAGGAGTAGACTGTCCTGTCATGCCAGTTAAGGAACGTTCTTTAAAAAAAATTGCAGTGAGTGGAAAATTTTCCGCCAGCTCATGGACGTACTTAATGTTTTCTTTTCCTGAATACAGTGGAATCCGCTTAGGTGGAAACGGCCTATCTAAAAATTGTTTCATTTAAATGGGATTTCCACCTGTCAGAGTTTCACGTGAGTGGGTTCGACTGTAGCTCATGTTTCTCTAGTTTTTTCTTTCTTTTTTTTTTCAAA
>JAAUYM010122497.1_pt1 | contig 16763 bp, 15 predicted proteins | sample 7278001 | NCBI WGS metagenome assembly JAAUYM01 (sample SAMN14350224, study PRJNA611818) | marine sediment metagenome | isolation source: surface marine sediment (1.8m) | place: French Polynesia: Moorea | collected 2018-08
CAGCACTGAAATGTGTCCGACGTACAGAAATTTCTCTGAAAAATATTTTCTCCTATTGATAATGTACCTACAGTGTATTTGAAAGTCTGAGCGAGATATTCCACTGCATTTAACAGCAACATGTATCGCACAAAAAAATCACATTCGTTCCTAATTTTGTAACTGGTCTTCCAACCAATATTGGTATTAGAGCCACACCAACGGCTACGCCACTAGTGGTAGTGATGGGGTCAAAATTTGGTTGCATTAGGTTGCTCTAAGGTTCTTTTTTTTCACTACTTTAACACCTGCTCTGGCGTTAGGATAACTCATTAAATGCACCCTAGCAATATTGTTGGTTAGGCTGTCACACGGATTGTTGTACCATCCGTGGTCGTACGTAACAAGGCGACCACTGTCCTGAAAATGGGACGCGTTTCTCAGACCCGATGATAAATGTACGAGAGATAGTACATAAGTAAACAAAAAAAAACCCCACCAGCATATATTCCATAAGCCACACAGAATTCACGCACTTTCCATTCGCACTCAGTGTAAATAGAATAAATGTCGCAATCTTGCTTTATTCCGTAGGTAGCAGCTTCTGGTACTCCTTCAGCTGGTTGACAGAGACAGACGTTAGCTTCTCGTGGAGCTGCAACTGCGTCTTGGTCAGCTGCGTCAGGTAGATCACCATCAGCAGATCCTATAAGAGACAAATAAAAATGTCAAGCAATGTAAGCGACTAGAATGGCGAGTTGTTTTTTTCTTGCCTTCATGTTTGAGTTGACCATTCTCTCAAACTCCTCGGGCGACATCTTGGGCACCGAGTTGACCAGGTCCAGCAGCTTCCGTCCGACTGCGTTGTCTGGACGCTCCTGACCTGAGAGAACGCCTTCAACATACTGAAAAACAAGGAGGGAAATATCGATGATTACTATGTGGCTTATATTTTCACCTTTGCTGTGGGATGCATGCTATGCCATATTCTAGATACTACGTACATGCCGTGTGGACTCCTACTACTTTTATTTTTAAATTTAATATTTTTACCTTGATAACTGCATCCAGCATGAGTTCAAGTTTGGTGATGCCCTCGGAGACCCGCGGCAAGTCTAGAAGGGGTTCCACCTGTCTCAGCTTGGTGAACTTTGTCTTGTGGAGCAGGTCAAGCCCGGTGAACTCTGCCTCTTCTGCCATCACTTCAGTTGGGATTGGAGTAAACATAGACCCAGTGGTGCCAGAGGGGACACCGATGGGGACACTGGCAGATGTAAGAACATGTTAGAAATGTGCTTGACGATTAATTTGAAAGTTTTTCAAACTCACAAGACGTATGCCTTGATCCCCATCCTTCCTGAATTGAGGGTGGTGTCCACAGTGAGGTGGATGGGGTCCTTTGTCTCTCGTGCATAGTAGTCGTGTATAAGAGCAGAGTGGGAGGTGATGTCCTTTGGGAAACAGAAAGATGCAGACAGACGAACTTAATAGACTGTAGAAGAAGGTATACCATTACATCCCATTTTATGTTACCTGTCCAGTGGCGAACCACCCAACAAGCATCTCCTGCGGCGCCACCTTCCGGTTGAGTTCAAACATGTCCTGCGCGTACTGCAAGTCTGCCTCCACACGCTCATCGTACTCCTTGTGCGGGATGCAAAAGCAGTTGGTCACTTCGATGCACTGCTTGTCCACAGAACCTGAACAGGAAAAAAAAAGGTAGGAGAGAGTTGAGAGAGAGAGAGAGAGAGAAAAGGGAAACCAGGCCTGGATGGGCACCTCGGGTTTCCCGACTCCCTGTTCCACCCCGTCCATTGACTTCACTCACCCACAAGCGTCCCGATGACCCTGTGGTTCTCCATCGGTCTCCGCTCGTAGGCGTCAACGATCTGGAAGAGGACGACCGGGCGCACCTTCACGGTCAGGTTCACGGCGGACGAAAGGGAGACCGCCATCCTGTCGGTGGAGACAACGAGAAAAAAAAACTGGCTTGTTTTTGTTATGCTTTCCTGCCCAGTTTTGTTTGTCTGCGGTAGCGGCAGAACGTGGCCGCCAGGAGATGCCAGATTGCACTAAGCGAAATTGCAAGATTGTCTTAAAAAGCGCAAAGACAACTTTTTTTTATCGGTTTCTGCATTTAACACCTTTGTTATGGAAATAGAGATTTTTTTAAATTTTATTTATGCCCCATTTTTTTAAATAGAGCACAACTTGGGTTCCTTAGTGGACTACGAGGCCAACAATCTCAATGTTCAATGCGCAAAGCACGCGAAATGATCAATGTCTGGCAAAACAAGAAACGTAAACTTTCTCTTTCCTGTCGGCGGTACTTCGCGTGTGCCGTTCAACCCAACCTTGCCGTTCTATTGAACCCGACGCTGTCATTCAATAAGTTCAGACCAGGGTGGCTAGATGGATTACTTGATAGCTTATAGCCATCAAACGGGTAGTTTTGGTCTGTGTGGGCTACAAATTGTTAGGAAGCTTTAATAATTCGCAAATTCCATTTACATGTTACATGTGCGCCAGGTTTCCTTCATCATGATTCATGACTCTTTGGCTGGGCGAGTGGCCCTACCCCAGCAGGGCCTTCAAATGGGACGTTGCTTGCTAGCATCCCCTCCCCCACAGAAAGAGCTGTAATAATGTGGCGCATTCCACGTAAGCGGAAATTCTTTTTACCGCTACCAAGTTGTCACAACTCTTTTGTCTGCACTAAAAATTTCACATATTGCCTGTACCGTGTAAATGCTTATAAATAAAAAGAAATTAAAAGAGACGAAAATACAAAAAAATGTGTTCCGGGAAGGTCACAGTTCAGTTCACATGTAGTGACAGCTTGTAAAAGGAGGTGAGACATCAAAAGCAAGTGAAAATATTGCGCTAAGCTACCTGCGTAAATAAAAATTTACGCATTTTTTTTAACAGGATGCCCGTTACAAATCCGCGTCCTCCAGTCTTGACAAAAAAATGCGGAGAATAATACTAGAGACGCCTTTTTTTATCTCTCTCTCCTTCGATTCTTGCTGGCATTGCTGTTTACTACTGCACTGATAATAAAGGAGGTTCAATCGTCATCTCAGCAGCAGCAGCAGCAGCAGCAGCAACAGCAACGGGGTCCCAAGGAATTCTTCGTGCTGGCATCGGAGTCCTTGTCAAGGATGTTGTGGACGTGGACGACAACCCTGTTCATCTTGTTTCTGGCCGCGAACTGTGGGAGCTGCCATGAGTAGGAAGAAATGCCTCTCCGCATTTGCTGTGTACTCTAGTACTAGACACACGGTCTCCCCCCCCCCTCCTCCTCCTCCTCCTCCCTGCAGGAGTTTGGTCTCCGGAGACGTCTCCGCTCGCGCGGACGACAACGAGAATCTCAACCTGTGCTACGACGTCACCTGGGTCTCCAGACAACTCAACGAGACGACGCCGTAAGTGCGATGTACCTACAGTGTGTCTGAACAAAATGATGTCGAATTTTGTATTTTGAAAAGTTAATTTGGAAATTTATTTTGCTGTTTATAGTAAATCGTATGACCATACTTAATTAAGCACACCGAGGTAAAAAGATCGTAGTATTCAGCTTTTAAAGGATATTATGCGTGTGGTTCCTCCAGCAGATGATTACATCTACTTCAAGTTTTCTGTTCTCTACTTTCTTTGCCCCCCCCCCTCCCCAGATGCATGGATCCCGAGCACTACCCTTGCAACGAGGATCACTTCGAGGTGAGCGATGAGCCGCCGTCGGACGAGCAGCTCAACGTCTGGGTCAACGACACCTCGTACAACTACACCTGTGAGAAGCGGGTGGGAGAGGCGTGCATCAAGGTATTCGGACTGGGAGAAAGGGAGCAAGAGGAGAAGGAGAAGGGCTATAACTTTTGTTTCCAAGTACACCTACTGGACGAGGACAGAGGAGCCAACAGAATTCAACATCAGTCGACTGTGCACTAAGGGCATCAAGGCCCCTGATGGCGTGGAGATCGATAGTGGCTGCTACGAGCAGGACCTGCAGGGCTACGTGCTGGAGACCTGCTTCTGCCAGGACCACTACTGCAACCGGGCAGCCAACCACGGAGGATGGACGGGTGCCTCCATGACTGTCGCCATGGCACTGGCCTTCTTATTTCCATGGGGACACACAGACATAAACTAATTTTCAACCCTCTAATGACTGCATGTACGATTGTACGTAACTTACTACCTTAAGCTACCCTGCTTACTACTACCTATGTGGAACCACGTAGCATTCAGTACCAAGGGAAAACTCAACTACTGAAAAGGAAATAAAAATAATAAAAACAATAATTCAGATGTATGACATCTTGCGAAGTTTTGAAAATACTGTACTGTGTAAACTCTGCTGTGTGTATGTAAAGAAATCGTGGAGGGCAACGTCTGCGATTTGCCCTCCCTAGCAACCCTGCCTTAGACCTAAAAGCCAGCTACTTGACTCAAGCCCCAAACTTCCCTGGTCAACGGTAGCCAAGCCTTAGTCACGGAAGAATTTTCTTTGCCTTGTGCTACCTAAAACCCTGCACATGCGCATATGCTTCTCGCTCTTTTTCCCTCTGACGCCACTCAGTCACTCAATCACACTGTCTTTGTTGCGTGCTGCCCCTGCCCCTGCCCCTGCCTACCACACAAGACAGACATAGACAGAGAGCAGAGCCACTGCCACAGCCCGTAGAGGCAGAGCCACGCCATTCCTTGCACTCTTAAGCTACCCTGCTTGCACTCAAGAAGAAGAATGATCAGCTGACGTCCCAGTTTGCAGTAGGGGGTGCGTTGAGCCTAAAATTTTCGAGCCTGAGCCGTGAGCCTAATCAGCACATACGTACAAAGAAGCACCTGCAATAAAAAAGCAGAAAACGCTAATTTTCTGTAGATTTTTACGTAAGGAAACAATGAATTGCTAATTATGCCAGGCTCATGAGCCTGTTTAGGCACGCGATCCTGAGTATCGAACCTAGAGCTTGGCAAAATCAAGTCTGAGCTTCGAACCCGAGCCCAGGCTCGGACCCACCCCTAGTTTGCAGAAAAAGAAAGGAGAGAGAGAGAGAGAAACAAGTTCTGTCTTTCTCACTTTTTACCACAGTCGTCTTCTCAACTCATCTACGCAGCACACACACACACAAGAAGATACTCCACATCAAGAGATCTGAAAGTGGTGCCTCCCCGCCCCCCCAAACCGGCCCAAACTCCCGAAGCTTCTGGACTCCGAAATTCTTGGGTTGGGAGGAAAAAATCAAATCAAATGTGCCACAATCAAAAGGAATTCTACTAGCTTCTAGGAGACCCAAGAAGAGAGACAGAGAGATCGGTGAGGAAGAGAAAAATGCCATTCTATGTAGTACAAAAACCGATGATCTGCGTAACAAAGTCCCGTCGATCCGAAGAGGTCTTGACCGGAATGCAGGATTGGACAATGGCGTGTGTCAAGAGAGGGAGAGGAGAGGAGAGGAGAGGAGAGGAGAGGAGAGGAGAAATTATCGATATTTCTCCGTAATTCTCTGATTCAAGGAGCTCTTCTTTTCTTTAGCTCCCTTCTTTGTTACTGCCTTCCCTTCCCACCCCTCCTCTTGATCCGGTCTTCTGCTGCTTTCTCATTTCCTCCGATCCTCTGAAGCCGCCTGAAAGAGGAAGTTGAGCCCTTGCCAGAAATTTGCCACCACCTTCCTTCCTTCCTTTTCTTCCTTAGTGACGTCTTTCTCTCATCTTTGTTGTTTTGATTGGATTTTTCCTTCAGTGGGTGAAGCAACAACTATAGGTTTTTGCTTGGCATGGAAACTCGCCAGAGTGGGTCGGTGCCAGTGCCAGTGCCAGTGCCAGTGCCACTGCCAATGCCAGTGCCAGTGCCAGCGCCAGCGCCCCCCTATCAGAGATCCAACAGTCTCAGAAAACTTCTCCTTCGCTCCCTACGGAGGCTAAAGTAATGCCGTGGTTCAGGTCAAACTGGTTTCTGAGGCGTTCTTTCTCTCTCTCTCTCTCTCTCTCTGCAGAATCCATCTGCTTGGCGGAGGTCCCACGATGGATGTGGATCCGACACCTGGAGCGAGCGGGTTGCTCCCAACGGAAGACGTCGACATGGAGGAGGGCACGGTCGAAAAGGGGGAGGAGGGGGAGGACGAGGTGCCACCACCACCGCCAATGCCAGACCTAAACACGCCAGAGGATGCTATCGCCTACTGGAGCAGCTCCATGGAAAAGGTGAGCTTTGTTGAAAAAAAAATCTGGTTTGGTAGAACATTGCAGGCAAGAGTCGTCATTTTTCTTCTTTTTTTTTTTCAGGGTAATCTTTCATGCCACCATTTTCGAGAGTGGTGGAGGCGCATTGTTCCCCGACTGCTTAGTCCATCGCCCAATATGGACTACAAAGCTCCACAGGCTCACATAGACGATGAGGAGGTAGTACAATGTACCTGCTACATATTAGTAGCACCGTCTCGAGCTCCACTTGCACTGGGCCTCCCAAAGCATGTTACACCTCCTTCCCTCCTCTCCCTACCAGGTCACGCGCCAGCTCTTGCGTCCTCTGGAGACCTTCATGTTCTCTGGCGACCCCGCTGAGGAGATGGAGAAGCTGTCCAAGCTGGAAGACCCCCCGGCGCAGTGCTGCAAGCTGTTCAAGATGGGCGAACCCACGTACAGCTGTCGCGACTGCGGCCACGATCCCACCTGCGTGCTCTGCGTGGACTGCTTCAAGAATTCGGAGCATCGCCACCACCGCTACAAGATTAGTACCTCCTGCGGTGGCGGCTACTGCGACTGCGGCGACGTGGAGGCCTTCAGCAACTATGCGCACTGCAGCGTACACATCTTGGGCACCAAGGGCGGAAAGGACGGGCAGCAGTCACACCCGCTCAAGAAGGTCCCGGCCAGCATTCAGGTGAGAGGAGGAAGAGGGTGGCTGCAGATGAGACGAAGGTGTCTCCTGTGAAGTTTTTTTTTATTACACATATAAACGGTAATCTGAAACATTATCTTTTAGGAGAGAGCGAAACATGTCTTTACGGCCATACTGAAGTACGCGTACGAGATGCTCACCCTGGATTCCATGATCAATTTGCCAGCGGATCTGACGTATAAAGTAGGTGTCTAGCCGTCGCTTCAGCTTAGCGAAAGTTTTATCAATTCATCCGCAATTCTATTTCCTCTGCAGGAAGGTTCTGAGATGTCCTTGCTGACCGACAGTCCACTTGACCTGCTAGATGCAGAGCAGAATTACTGCGCGGTGGTCTTCAACGACGAAGTGAGCAGTTGCCACTGACTGCCGAGTTCGCTTGTCAGCCTCCAACTGATCATACTGTTCTCATTCAGGTTCACACCTTCGACGAAGTCATCCAGACGCTTCCGCGAGCCGTGGATTGCGATCGAGTCTCCGCCATAGACTTTGCCACTCTGATAGACAGAGAGGGCAGGAGTATCATCAAATGTTCTGGATTTCAGGTCAGCCAAAAAGATTTTTTTTACCTGCATTTGCGTCCCCCTGATGTCATGTGTCCTTTTTTTTTTAATTTCATATTTCTGGTAGGTGTGCAACGAGGCAAAGCGGACGATCGAGAGGATCACCAGTCGACGCGGTTTTCCCCCGCTCAAGGTGCAGGTTGCCCACGGACACATTGTGGCACACCAGAACTTCGCTCTGCGCCTGCTGGCCTGGCTGCAGGGCTTCCTCGACCTCTCCGCCGGGTTCAGGGCATTATTTTCGCTGACGGCACTCCAGACCGACACCAGGGAGAGGTGCTCAATAGTCGAGCTCTTCTGCAGGTGCGTTCCTAAAGCACATTCAGGAGGGATTTTTTTCTTTCCTGTGACTTTTGAGGCTTTCCACGTCGCAGACATGACACTGTCCTGTGGAAGTCCCCTCGGACCATGATGCACCACCTTCTCATCTCCGGAATGCTGATGGAAAATGAGAGCAAGCGGCAGTTCGCGTGCGAGTTCGCCAAGGGCTACGGCTGCATGATGAAGGACTTTATGCAGGACGATCACGACCATTCCTTCTCCATCACCTCGCTCTCAGTGCAGCTATTCACAGTTCCAACCTTGGCACACTACTTGATAGGAGAGGAAGATGTCTTGGCAGTTCTCCTGATGTAAGTGCGGTGGAAGTTTGCTCAAAATATTACTTTACCACTCTGTTTATTTTTTTTTCTAGGACGTTCATGAGTGAATGCGAACGAAAGCGGAATGAGCGAGGCAAGTTGGAATTCCCACGAAACGGTGGACATCAGGCTCAGTACAAGCGGGCCAATTTCATCTTGTATGATCTGAAGTACCTCCTCACCAGTCCTCCTTCCAGTTGGGAAGACAGCCTTAGAAGAGGATTTTTGCATGGAGTCGCTCTCCTCTTTGATGTACTGTCGTGGAAGCAAGGGATGGATCCCCAGGTGGGCGTGAAATGAAAACAAGAGCATACACAATTGGCAGTCATTGTTTAATTAATTTTTCAGATTCGTCAAACGAGTCATCATGTGGAATATGAGTTGGAGTGGGAGAGTGCTTTCAACCTCCACATTAAAATAGCACCCGTTACATCACTGACGTGTGCTTGGGCTGGCAGTGATAGGGTGGTTTTTATCAAAACTGTGCGGATGCTCTTCAAGAAATTGTGGGAAGATGGAAGAACATCAGGAGATATGTCAAACACATCCAGGCTTGTTGCATGTGGAAAGGAAGTTACTTGCATCGATTATCAGGTAAAATCAATAACAGAACATTCGTGTAAGAACAAAGACTTTATTCAATTCCTACCTTACTACTTTTTTTTAACATGGCTGTGGTTGCTTTGGAATCGCTTTGACTTTGATTTCTCTCGCAGTTTTAAGTTCTCATCCTTTAATGAAGATAACTTTTTCTTCAGTACTGTTTCCTCTTTCAAAATTGCTTCTTCGTTTGCAGCATTAGTAGCTTGTAAGCAAGATTTAAGCTGACCAAGTTCCTCAGATGAACATCTTTCATACTCCTTTTCCCTCTTGAAAAGATTCGTGAGATGAGAAGTAATTTTTCGATTTTCTTCATGGAGATTTCCTAACTGCTCCTTCTGCCCTTTAATTTGATTAGATTCTCTGCAATAAAGGCAGTTGTCCTCATTGGTATATAGCTTTAAAAGCTTGTTGCCCTCTTTGATTAGCTTTTGTTTGTCTTTTAGTTTCTGCTCGAGCTCTTGACATGTCTCCTGCATCTCGATTATAGTTTGGCGTTTGTTCTTTGCCTTACGGCCAATTTCTTCTTTTTGGTCCCTAAGTAATTCTTTAAGTTTTTCATCCATTTCTTCTACTTTCTGTGTGTAATACTGGATCTTTTCCTCCAGGTTATTCAGCACTTTAGAATAGTTTTGTGCTGATCCACCAGCTCCCATTGCCTTCAAGGTGAATTGACCAATGTCATTATTAAATTTTGTTGTCATGTCATCACGCTCAGCTCTTGCAGCCACAATTTTTTCATTGAGTTCATCAACAATTTCATTGAAGTCCGCACGTTCCTCCTCCATTTGCTCATGGAGCTTTTCTCTTTCAGATTCAAGATATGCCTCATCCTTTGCTATGACATCTCTAATTCCTTCTTCCTGCGTTTTGTGTTCGTCGAGGAGGAGATATCGTTTCCGTTCAAGCCGCTTAATTTCAGTACTCAGGTTTTCGATATATCGTTGCATCTTTTCTGTTACGTTGTTAAGCTTGTAAGTTGCTTTAGTGAACTTTTCTTCCCCAAGAATTGACTGCCGATCAAAGTTTTTATCCATTTTTGCTTTAGCTTCTTGAAGTAAGTTTAGTTCTTTTTGACTGGCAGTGCACTGATCTGCATATGCCTTTTTCAGGCAATAAGCTTTTTCTTGAAGAAGCCCTGCTTCTCTCTTTGCAACAGTCTTGACGAAGTTGCGAAGATCTGAAGTAAACTTTCTTTGTCGCTGTACCTCTGCTAACTCTTGTTCTAGAGCCTGGATTTGAACCATTTGTTTGTCTTGTGGGTTGCCCAATTCGTCTAGAAGGTCCTGTATTCGTTTTTTCCCTTCATCTATGGCACCCTGAATATGTTCCTTTTTAATGGAGAAACTCTCTCTCAGCTTGTCTTCTTTGGTCCCTAGAAGATTAAGCTCAAGATGGCGCCGCTTCTCTTTTTCTTGTTCGAGAAGTTCCACTTCTTCCACTCTTTTCTTTCGCCTTTCTGTCCGTTCTTCAAGCTTATTGGAATGTCCGTCCTCCATGTCAGAAAGCTCCTTTTCCTTTGCATGCATTTTTTCTGAGAAGTGTTGGTTTTCAAAACTTAATTCTCTTTGCTTGTCCAAAATTCGAGCATTTAAGTCTGCCATGATATCTGCTAAGCGGGTCCTTTCATTGAAAAAATTGTTTCTTTGGTTTAAGAGCCTATCTCTTCCTTGGATGACCTTTTCGTCCTTGATGACAAGTGTTGCTTGAAGTTGGTCCTCCTCATTGCCTCTCAACGCTTTCCATTGGTCTTTCAGTCTTTTAACATCTCCATGTAACTTTTTTCTCTCTGGCTCAATTTGACCTGGTTGAATTTGAGCTTGCTGTGTTTCCCTCTTAAGTTCCGTTATTTGTCTCTCATAGGGTTCCTTCATTTGTGCAAGTTGTCGCTTGACATCTTCCAGATCCTGTTCCAAAGCATCCAGAGCATCCGCTAGAACCGTATCTTGATCTTTAGCATCTTGTTGGAGTTGTTTTTCTTCGCGATTGAATATCGAAGCATTTTCTTGTATCCTTGCATGGAGATCATCAATTATGCCTTGTTGGATTCTGAACGCTTGTTCTGGATTATAGATGGTTCGTCTAGCTGTCTGAAGCTTTCCATCTAGTAAGCCAATTTCTGGCGTTAGCTTGGCAATTTCACGTCTCATCATTTTGATCTTGTCCATGACGACATTGGTCCTGCAAGCCTGGTCTTGCTCCAATGCCTCCATTTGCTTTTCATGTGATGCGATGCCTTGATCGTACAAGCGATCAAGTTTTTCTATGGCTTGATGGACTCTGTCCTCGCACTGCTGGAATCTGTACTGTTGTGCAAGGATTTCGTGGTCCAACTCTTCCAGCCTATTCTCCAGGGCATTCTTCTCCCTCAGGTGCTCCGCATCAATTTTTGCTTGCAATTCATTGCGTTTCTTTTCTATTGCTTCTTCCAAGGCTTCCAGTTCTTTCTGATGTTTGTTTTCAACGGCTTTGATATAGGGAGAATCAGTAAGAATAGGTTTCTCACATTCCATCTTGGAGAAAAGCTGCATGGCAGAAAATAAATCATCACGTTTAGTGTCTTCCTTCTCCTCCTTTTTGTGTTTTTTGTCAGGAGCCATTTTTTTTACCTGCTAATTTATGTTTTGCTTCGTACACCACTGTCTTTCCCCAAAGATCGTTTGTTTGATTGGTGGGCAAATCGTGTACTAGTAGTACATACTAGTACAAAAAATGTTAAGTGCAAAGAACGTTACGCATTACAGCTTCGTAACTGTGTAGAATAGCGACAGTTATATATTTTTTTAGGTGAGCAGTAAACCTGTCAGTGTCCATCTGCCTTTGACGCGAGCCCTGGCTGGCTTGAGCCTCTACATGGGACGCTTTGACATCAACCTGAGGAGCAACGAATTTAACATCCGGGAACGTCCCACAATGCTCGAAATGATGGAGCCAGCTCTGAGGATGACCGTTTTGGCAGCCCAAGTCCATGCTGGAATGTGGAGGAGAAATGGATACTCTTTGGTGGATCAGGTAAGTGCGGGTAGACTGTGTTCTCGCCATATTCAGGGCCGAGGTAAGGCAAAGGAATTCCGTTGTAACTTATGGATGGAACTACTGTATGCTCTGCAGGTGCGCATCTATCGGGATCCTCGCTGCCGCAAGGAAATGTATGACCAAGACATAACCATCCTCCAGCTAGCGGCTGCAAACATGGAGCCTGATGAGTACCTAATTGCCTTGCTGGACAAGTTTGGGCTGACCGCATGGTCAGGCGCGTCGTTTGACTCGGCATCTAACCAGGACGATGCAGTGCGCCAGATCGCCACCATCGTGGAGGAGTTCCTTGCCACCCTCATAATTCTTCTCAGCGAGAGATTTACCCCTGGAGTGGGACAGGTAGGCAGTGCATCTTGCTGAAGCACTGAAATTTCATACAAGAGGAGAAAGTTAACAGCTTTGCTCTAAGATTGGTAAATCAAATTTATGGAAGTCGTTAAGTATTTTACATGGCCCTCGACCGCTTTTCACCCAGGTCAGTTGATTGCAATTTACAATTTTGATCTTAAGGTCACGACGGAGGAAGCTCTTCAGAAAGAGATCATCCAACTTCTCTGCATTGAACCCATGTCGCACTCCACCCTGAACAAAGCTCTTGCAGAAGATGTAAACCGCGAGACGGGGATGGAGAAAGTAGTTGAATCGGTGGCAAGCTTCAAAAAGCCATCGTCCGGGCTGGGCAAGGGAGTCTATGAGCTGAAAGAAGAATTCTACGACCAGTACAATGTGTTCTTCTATCACTACACAAAAGAGGAACAATCTAAGGTATGTTTTATTTTTTTTTTTAGCGTCCTGAAACCCTGTGATGATCCGTTGGCACTGGTTGCATTAAGTTTCTCTGGGGTGGTTTGACTGTTAAGGGAGGGGCAATCAAACTTTCATGAGGGGCAGGGATATTATATCACTGAAGTTAAGCAATGTTGGGACTGGTTAGTGCTTGAATGGGTGACCGCCAAGGAACAGAAGGAAAGGAATTATTTTTCCATCCCTTCCTTCCTCTTTCGTGGGGTTGCTCTGAAGAGTGTTAACCAGTTGGTGTTGTGCTAGGCGGAGTATCTAGATCTGAAAGAGGTGACAGGGTCGCCGAAATGCAAACGAGCTAAGCTCTAGTATGCTTGCTCCTTGCAACCTCCTGGTGGGGAAGGGTGCCTCACTCGGTCCCAGGATACTCTCACAAAGATGGGGCTTGTGACCCTGGGGGGTAAAATCCCCAGTCAGTCAAATAAAACAATTGGTTTCTTCTCTTAGAGAGCCAAGAAAACACAAGCAACGTTACAAAAGGTGGACGAACTGCATCATTTTTTTTTTTCAAGCTAAAGCTAATAGACTAAGGAAAGTAAAGGGCGCGCTACGCCGTATTTTTCGTGATTTGCAAACTATAGCAAAGCAACCAAGAAGATGGAAGGAATTTTTTTTGGCCATACTGTATATTTGCCTTTTTGTACGGTAGTTCTGTGCCCGGGAAAACGGCAAGAATAGGGGGCTTTACTTTGGTGAGGAGGGGGTACCCCATAGGATGCCCCATATTACGCATGTGATGTAGTAATTTGGTACTGGATAAGGTTTAATGGTATTTTTTTCACTCTTCTCCCAGTCTGAGGTGTCGCAACGTTCTCGTCGCAAAACTGCTGGTCTTCCCCAATGCAGCCCGCCGCCCCTCCCTCCCCTCTTCACGAAGGAGTTTGTGGGAATAACCAGGCTCATGGACTGTGATGTGTTCCTCTACCTCCTCTCTGTGGTCCTGAAGAGAGCCGACAACTTGAAGACGAGATGCTTCTCAGAGGGCCAGGTGCATCGGGCACTCCATTTGATCGGACTATGCCTGAAGGAGGAGGAGAGATGCTCCAGAGCCCAAGAGGCGACAGCCCACTCGGTGAAGTTTACGGAGAGGGCGAAGAGGTTCGACCTCATCCGACTGCTGGAATGCCTAGTGGGAAACCAAAGGATCGAGAGCCACAAGGAGCTCCTCTCCTGGGTGCTGGCCAATTGGAAGTGCGCGACGGCGACCCCAACGACCCCTTCCTCGTCCTCTGGCATGGCAGCCCCTCCTCCGGGGGGCGCAGGAGGGACTTCAGATCGGGTCGCGGAGAAGAAGGCAGCGGCTGCCGCCCGGAGGGCGAAGATCATGGCGCAGATGCAGTCGGCTCAAAAGAGCTTCATGAAGGAGAACGCGACGCTGTTCAAGGAGACACCCTCTGAACTGGAGAGGGGAAAGCAGAGGACCGAGAGCGTCTCTTCAACGGAGGTGGCGGAGGTTCAAACGGGCGCCTCGTCCTCCTCCTCTCGCCCTCCGTCCGCACTCGGGCCGGACAGATCTGCCCCGACACTGGCAGACGCCACCTTCACCTGCATCCTGTGCCAAGAAGAGGAGTCTCTTTGCGCCGACGGACCCTCCCTAGTCATGGCTGCGTTCATCCAGAGATCCACGGTCCTGAGCAAGAGGCGCGTGTGCAAGAAGGATCTCTTTGACGAGAAGGGCTGGCTGGTGCTGGAGGAGTGCTCCCCACTTCCTCCCCCACAGTACCTGACGTGCCCCCTCCTGCTGGCGGACATGCCCAGCGCCCCGCACACGTCGAGCTGCGGGCACATCATGCACGCGTCCTGCTGGCAGAAGTTCTACGAGGACATCCTGGCCCATGAGCGGCAGCGGAATCGCGGGATGAGGCACCCGCACAGCTTCGACGTGGAACGGCAGGAGTTCTTGTGTCCCATGTGCAGGCGGCTTTCCAATGCCGTGATGCCTCTCATCCCTCAGTTCCACGTCCTGCAGGCGAGAACTCGGGACGAGGCCCAGCTGGGCTTCTCGGAATGGGTCCAGGCCATGCAGATTGCCCTGAGCTACAAGAGGGCCCTGACCTCAGAGTCCGACCAGTCTTCGCCCGTGGCAGAAACTGGGAGTGACCAAGAGATGACGCCTGCCCCGGAGGTCAGGACGTCGCCGGGCTCGCTGTCAGTCCGCAAGCACTACTACACTTGCCCCCTGGATCAAGTCACCCAAGAACTCCAGGAACGTACGGACATGAACAGCGCGGACACCTTTGCCCAACTTTTTACCGGTCACGAGGGCGCAGAGCTCAAGTTCTCCGACTCCGTTTTCGAGATGATGGGTAACTTCTCGAAGGCCGTATTCCGTGCCGGCCTCAGCACCGCTCCCGAGCACAACGACGAGAGGATTCCTTTCCTGGTGTGGCAGACGTGTTCCTTTACCGTCCACTCGGTCGTCTGCTCCATCCTCGACCAGGGCGGATCCGTCTTCGGGCAGATGTCCTCCAGACACAAGGACTGCCTCTCCGGCCTTGTCCGCTTCTGCGGCGTGGTCGGATCCAACTTGGGGGACTCCAAAATCATCAGGAGCCACGCTCTGAAGCTGCTCTCCTCCGTGATGGAGGTGGACACGGCCAACCTGTCTGTGCTGGAATTTGACGCCTTCGGGATGCTCGTCGCCCTGACTTTCTGCCTCCCAAGCTTGTTCAACGAGAATCGGCCCGCACAGCTGCCCTCCTGCACCTCGCAGGACAGCAACATCCTCCGCCTGGTGTACTCGGCGCATCTCGTGCAGATTCTCCTCACCACCGATCAGTTCACGACTGCAAGCGACGGGTCAGAGGAGGAGGACAAGAAGGACCTCAAGAAGGAGGAGGAGTGCCGGCCCGTCCTCAATCTGCTGAAAGTAGTGAGGAACGCGGTTGGATTCGCGTCCGACTCGGACGGGTCCGAGGGCCTGCGAGCCGACTGCGTCTGGCGGGACCTGAGACACGCCAGCATGCCCTTTCTCCGCTGCTGCGCCGTCTTCTACCACCACCTCTCCGGAGTCCCCATCCCGGACTGCGGCAACGTGCGCCTGTCTCTGGAAGACGGGAAAGAGTTCGAGATGTTGGCCGACTATTTGAACCTGCCGACCTCGCCGGACGAGCTGCTGAGTTCTGCCCAGGTCTTCAAGCTGGCTCTCGGGTGGGCCAACCACCCCGCAGTGCACATCTCGCTCTCCACGGCCTCTCCGGTCCCGCCGGTGGTCCATTCAGCCAGCACGGCACCTCTGGTGTCCCTCCCTCAGGACTACAGCGAGCTCATCAACGCGGTGTCGGGCTTCGTCTGTCCCCGTTCCTCCTCGTCCGGCTCCGGGGCATCCAGCGCTCTCGGGGTGGAGGAGTCCCGTGTTCCCGCCCTCTGCCTGGTGTGCGGGCAGCTCCTGTGCTCCCAGTCGTACTGCTGCCAGGAGGTGCTGGGCGGGGAGCAGGTGGGGGCCTGCACCGCGCACGCGGACAGGTGCGGCGCGGGGAACGGCATCTTCCTGCGGGTGCGGGAGTGCAAGGTCATACTGGTCTCGGGAAGGAAGAAGGGGTGCTCCATCCCGCCACCATATTTGGACAGGTGACACGATCATCTCATCTCTCTTTGTCGTCACCCCGCATTACATACACAGCTTAACACCCTGTTGCAGGTACGGTGAAACGGACGTGGGACTTCGCCGGGGAAATCCACTGCATCTCTGTCCTCAGAGGCTGAGCAAAATTCAGAAATTGTGGCTAAATCATGGTATCCCAGAGGAGATTGCTCACACCGTCGAAAGCAACGTCATCTTCATGGCGCATCGTTGGCAGGATCTGTAACTAAAAGATGGAGGACGATCGTGGAGATTGTTGAAGGGCTCTGACAAAATATTGTTACTGTCAGTCATGTTACAATATTGAAGGCTGCTACATGAATAGAGAAAGAATCTATCTTATTTAAGAGTCAGTGACATTAGACGCGGTATTGATCACTTTTAACATTGTACTACTATGTACTACTGTTTAGCAGTACTCGGGGTATTACAGTACTGTACAGTAGTAAAAGTACTTGGTAACTTTAGCTCGGGAAGAAAGCTTGTTCATGAGAGGTGCTTTATTTTGCAGGTGCACGGGATTACATAGGTAGGTCGATGATGCGAGTAATAGAGACACAGACTCGTGAGAGCTGCCCTAGTACTCTCCTTCTTCGTCACCTTCCCCCTCCAGGGAATCAATTCCCACTTCCTCATAATCCTTCTCCAGAGCAGCAAGA
>JAAUYM010128896.1_pt1 | contig 16757 bp, 27 predicted proteins | sample 7278001 | NCBI WGS metagenome assembly JAAUYM01 (sample SAMN14350224, study PRJNA611818) | marine sediment metagenome | isolation source: surface marine sediment (1.8m) | place: French Polynesia: Moorea | collected 2018-08
CACACACCAGTCCACAGTGGGCAGCTCTGGCTGCCCACTGTAAAAAAAAGAACCTCACACTCCCTTTCACCTTTTTTTTTTGCAGGTCGCTTGGGAGCACCACCAGGCCTGCTAAAACCACGGAAGTCTTTTGCGAATCATGATTTTCTCTTTTTTGACATACTACTGCAATTAGTAGTGAAATTATTGCGATATCTCGGCCTCTGCCTAACGACATCGTCAACAAGTATGTAACGTAGCAATCAAAATATAATTAAACTTACTGCTTACTTGTAAGTGTCGTAGAATGTAGAGTCACTTTTAGTACTTACTTTGAACAAAGGTTGCTGTTGTTGAGTTCTATCCTACCTAGGCAAGCCCGACCTGTCCATTATCGGTCCGGTCCGGTCCGGGCCGCAGCTTATCTCTAACGCTGAGAGCGAGCAAGCGCAGCGCACGCCCGGCGCCCGGTCGCGCGTAACTACTGCGCGTGCGCGTGTTTTGTTTGTCATCAACATAACTTAAGCTACCCTGAAGACAACATTCTTAAGCTACCATGAACGTTACAATAACGTAAGACAAGTTTTGTTTCATGCCATGGAATTCTCAGGTAACTATGGAAAGGGAACCCTTTTTCCCCATGTTGCCCTTGTGTAGCGTAAAGAGTGCATTCAACAAGAAAATTTATCAAACAATAAATTTAGATTTGTGGATTCATATTTACAACTCATATTTTTAAAGCGCATGACTTCCAAGATATTTTGAAAAGCGTACGTCATCAGGCCAACTTTTTTCACATTTACTTAAATGACTAGTAAATTTTCATATGCTGTAAGTAATTTTCATTTTATTCAATCTGATTGATCTTAAAATATGCCTGTCCAGGTAATCAAGACGAAGAGTTCTCTCTTTTTGAAGTGAGAAAAGTGATGGCGGTTTTTTTTTTATTGACTGAAGCACTGACGAGGCCCTCCTGGTCGCCCTGGCCGCCCTGAGGCCCCAAGATCGTCTCTGCGCACAAGCAAAAGAGCAGACAGTGAAAGGACAGCGTAGGAATAAAAAAGAAGATGGCGCACCTCATCACGACGGTGGCCTTCAGGGGGGCCTCGGAGACGCCCCCAGAAGGTGACGCGGGAGGCAGGAGAGCAGCGTGCGAGTCGGTGCGGGGGTTTTTGTGGGCCCAGCTGGACGCGTCGAGGGAAGCAGCGAGGGCGGCCTCGGAGGAGCTGGAGGTGCTGTCTGACCAGGCACGCCAGCTGAGGTCCGCGCTGGCTGCGGGCGAGGACGGGCGCGAGGTCGCGTCGGAGTCGCTGGTCGTCAACAGGTACCGTACCGTACATGAGAGGGGAACCATCCAACCGATTAAGGCAGTTCTTAAGAACTGAAATCTCAGGGTAGCAGGTTAGTGCTGCTACATGGCCAAGTATTACACATGACATATTTAGACTCTACATACAGTAACTACACATACATACCATACATTCATATCATAGTGGGTCTGTTTAGATCTTAAAAAAATGGTCTCCCGATATAGTGAACCTCCCTACATATAGTGAACAAAGAGCTGCTGCAAAAAGTGTGCACTATATCGGGAGTTGACTGTACTGTATTTACCGAGTTTGACAGTATTTGCTACTTTACTAGTTGCTACTTTACTTTAGTAGTTGTAGCCACATAAAGTGAAAAAAGGACTTATTTGAGACTCTCTCGTAGACTTCTGCTGAGGAGGAAGGCTGAGCGGGAGAGGAGGGAGGCCGACGGGGTGGAGGTGTCTGTAAACGGGAAGCCGGTGTTTATCGGGAAGGAGGACGTACTCTTTGAGATCAGGGTGAGGAACAGGTCGGGCCACCGCATGGATAGGATGAGGATCTGGCCGAGGCTGTGCAGAGGGAAAGTGCCATTCAGGTTGGACGACTGATTTACATAGTGTTGTTTCACCCTTACATTGTTGAAAGGAAATATGCAAAAAAAAAAAAAAAAAATAGGCTGACCTCAGAAGACAAAGAGGGCGGTCTGGGCACAGGAAAGGAGACCGTGTTCCACGTGGCTGTGCGCAGGGAGGACCTGTTGCTGAAGGTGGCATCGGCAACGGCGGCCTTCTTCTCCGCTTCCCTCTCCTTTGTCCTGGTGTCAGCTTCCGGCCTGAGGCGCACCTCCTTCCGCGGGGACACCTGTCGGATCAGCGTGGGTGCCGAAGAACTCTTGGAAGGGGGCGCCAGTGGCGGCGTCTCTGCACGCGCTGGCGCTGCCGGCGCCCTGGCGCAGCTGGCGGCCGAGAGAGTCAGGCTCAAGTTTGGCGGAAGTCCTCTCCAGCTGCGACGTGCCCTGAACATGGACAGGTGCGCCGGTGACGGGGAGTTCTGCTTCGGGTTCGACGGCAGGGTGCCCCTTACCCTTGAGGGGAGCGCGGTGACGCTGTACGGCGCGACGGCCGCCCCGCTGGCAGCCGCAGCCGCGGCGCTGAAGGGCCGGCTCACGGGGGCAGTGACCGTCGCGGCTGCCGACGGGGACGATGAAGGCGGGGAGGTGACCGGCGGTGGCAGTCGTCCGCTGTCCGTGCCCGAGATGAGGTCGGCGCTGGCATCGGAGCTAGTCGCGCTGGCGGCCGCGGCGGACGACCCGCAGGCAGCGCGCCCAGCTTCAGCCGCCGTCGCGGCCGTCGCACCCGTCGTTCAAGACGAGGATTCCAACTCGAGGTGAGGGAGGTGCCGGCCGGCAACTGGTACGCAAGCGTGATCAAATCAACTGATGCCTTCTACGAGTATTACCATCTCCAGGTCTGTCCAGGATGACTTCCGCACCAAGAGGCTGTTTCTGCTCCGCGGCATCTATGTGGAGGCAGGCGACTACGCTGTGAAGGGGGGTGTCTGGAGGAGGGTGGCGGAGGCAGAAGATGAGACGGACGTGGGCTTCATGTGCGCTGCCGCCATCTAGTACACCAGATAAGTGCGAAGCCAACCAATAAATCTTGTATCTTGTTCGTATCGCCTATGTACTACGAGTCATCTATTTCATCTATTTTGTGTTGGATCCTCCACCTATGGAGAATTTTCTGACATGTAATGTGTATTCACGAAAGATCTGCTGAGCTATTGGAAGAAACGAGTACAGCCTTGAACGAGTTCATACGTGGCAAGACCAACTACCTGAAAGAGACGAGAGAACGCAATTGCCACTGCCCAAGCAAACACAATCAAACAAAAGAAATTCCCCAGCGCCAACCTTGCAGCAAAAAAAAATCACATGTAGTAGGTACCGGTACGTTGTAATTTGTAATGATATCGCGTTTCAGGCGCACACTTTATTTTGGAAGAAAAGAAAGATGCAAATTAAAACAGGCAGAGGAAAGAAAAAGTGCAAAACTTTGGTCGTTCTTGGTCGCCACGAGGATACACTCTGGGTCCTGGTTACCGGTGGCATCCCCAAACAAAACGAAGTCGGCTTCGGTCGATGTGTACGTAGTACACAAAGGTAGCAAAATTTGTAGGGGAAAAGACAAAAAAAAAAACCACCTCTCCATCACAGCCATCATTACTTCCATGTCTTACCCTGTCATTTATGCCACACCGTTGAATCTTCATTGTACTACTGCACAGGGTAGCAATGTCTTCACAAACATGGAACTTTCTTTCTACGTCCGTGGGGTCTCACGAGCGGTCGGGAGAGCCCCCGTCCCCGCCCCCGCCGTGGTCCTCTTCCTCTCGTTGGCCAGGTGCGCCCTCAGGTGGTCCCCGTAGACGTCCTTGTCCATCTTAAGGTCGCAGAACTTGCACTGGAACTCGTGGTTTGCGTAGTAGTGCTTCTCCAGCAGCTTCTCGCTGGTGAAAAGTGCGCAGCAGGCGACGCAGCGGATTTGCTGTTGCTGGTGTTGTTGCTGCGGTGTCACGTTCTCCTGCTGCTGCTGCTGTTGTTGACCTTGCTGTGCTCTAGGGATGACGGCCTTCGCCGGCTGCTCTGGAGAAATTCTCAGTTGCTTTTGCGAGCGCTTCGAAGACGCCTTCGTCGTCGCGGAGCCGTCCTTGCTCTCTGCACAAGAGGAAGAGTATGTCACATTTGTTTACTGTCTAAAGGAAGACTTTAAAAAGTAAATAAAACATCCGGCATATTTTGACAAAAATAGGTTTGTAATACGTTCGTCCTGTCCCACCTGCTTCCGTGACTGTGATCCTGGAGAGGCTGTCGCTCCTGTTCCAGACGTTCTCGAAGGCGTGCACCTGGGCCAGGTGCGAACGCATCTCGCCTCCGCTGGCGCCGCTGCCGCACCACTCCACCTGGCATCCGCACAGCTCGCAGGTCGTCTCGTGCTTCTTCCTGAAGTGCGCGCCCAGGTCGCCGGCGACTTCGGCACTTCGGCAACACTCGTCCTCCATGGGACTTCCTTCGCCGTCGCCCTGTTGGCGATGGTGCACTCGATGTTGGTGCGCCTCCACCTCCGCCATGGTGGCGTACCGCGCGCCGCAGTCCAACTCGCCGCACTGGTAGACGTTGCGGCGGAACGGGTGCGCCTCGCTGACGTGTGCCGACAGCCGCGGCGCCGACGGAAAGAGGCGGTTGGGACGGCACTGCCCGCACTGCCAGACCTCCTCCAGAACCTCCACGATCTGGTGGTGCGCGTCAAGCCAGTGCAGGAAGAAGGAGGTCACCGTCTTCACGTCCGTCGAGCAGACGCCGCAAGACACCATCGACAACGAAGACGAGGAGGAAGAGGACGACGATCCGGGACGCTTAGACACCTTGGACGGCGTCGCCGGCGCAGGCGTTTGCTTGCAGGAGAGGTCCTCCTGCGACTTCCTCTTCAGCGATGACGCCGCCGCGGTCGGCGTCTCTCCCTGAGGGGTCTTGGCGGCGCACTTGGCCACGTGGTCAGCCAGGCGCTGCGTACCCTTGACGAAAACGTGGTTGCAGGTGCAGCATTGTTCCAGCTCCAACCTGTCCTTCTGCTGCTGCTCCTGCTGTTGAGACGACACTTGACGCTGTTGCTGCTGCGGCCTGCAGTGTTGCTCCAGCCAGTGCTGGAAGAGGACCTCCCCGTCCTGAAAAGCGGCTGAGCAGTCGCCGCACACCAACTGCTGCTGCTGCTGCTGCGTGATCAAGGGGGCAGCGTGTACGCTTGCGGCGTCCGCCAAGTCGTCCAACTTAGTTGCTACCACTATCTGAGGAGGAGGAGGGGCCTCCAGGGTCCCCATTGCCCTCAGTGCCTCCTGCTCCGTCATCAGTGGCTGTTGCTGGCTCAACGAGTCCGTCGCCGTCGTTGTCGCCTCCACCATGATTGGCATTTCCGGAAACGGCGCCTGGGTGGTGTCCACCGTCACGAAGACGGCCTGTCCGCCGCTGTCGCCGCCGCCTCCGGCTGCCGCTGCCATCGCCGCCGAGGCCTCCTCCTCCGACATCATCCACGCGGTGGTTGTCGTAGCCGTCGTCGCCGCCATCGGCGGAGGCTGCTGCGCTCCGGAGGACATCTTGGACGAGGTGACGATGGTGACGACCGGGAGGGAAGGAGGAGGAGGATCTGGTTGGACGGCCTTGGTCACGCACGTCCCGTCCGTAGCCATTAATTGGCGGGTGCCTGAAATGGTACAGGGAGACATTTTACATGGGTGGCGAAGGACCGGACAAAAGTGAGTGACGCGTACGGGCTGGGACCGAAGCACGAAACTTGAATCTTGATTAGCAACTTCGGCCCGAAATTCAGAGCTCTTGAAAAAAAAAACCCTTGCAGGCTGCTTCAACTTGAGAAAATAAAGCCTGAACTCCTGCCGAGAAATTTCCGGCCCGACCCATTGAAATTAAAATTAACTTATTCCTTCACCTGATAGGTAGTTTAGCGATTATCTGGCCTGCTGCTGCTGCATGGGCGGTATGAAGTGCGCCTTGACCAGCTGGTGAAGCCTGGCCACCTCCGGATCGTCTCTCTCGTACATCTTGACGTGCTGGATGAACTGGATGACTCCCTCGCCGTCCGGGGAGAAGCCGTAGCGGGAGATCACCTCGGCCTGAAGATATTTGAAGACATAGCTTTACGATTATTGACTAATTAACAAAAAAAACCACCTTTTTTTTAGACCTTGCGACCCCCTGTGCCTGTCAAATATCAAATATTTAATTTTTTTAAAAACAGAACTCAATTTCCCATAATTTATTTTAAAAAATAATAATTTACCTCATATTCAGGGTAAAGAGAAAGAAGGTTTTTGAAGACAGCATTTTACGTTAATAAAGAATGATGACAAAACTACTTTACCGGCTGCAAGCCGGTAAAGTAGTTTTGTCATCATTCTTTATTAACGTTCCCGTCTTCTTTTCTCACCTGAATGGCAGTGGCGACGGGAAAGACGATCCTCATGTGCGCCACCATGTCGTCGCTGGCCTCCATCCTCGCGGCGTCCAACCCCGGTCGGTTGGCCGGGCTTTGGAAGGCGTTCAGCAGGTCCACCAGGGCCCTCCTGGCCTCCAGGGGGCCGAAGGTGGAGGAGGAGGAGGACATCGATGGGTGTGTGCCAGGTGGGCGCTTCTCCTTATAAGTTCCGAGTCGGGCCCACAAGGAGAGGAAGGGAGTGGGAAAAAAGATCAGATGATTTTGGTGGCCGGCGCCCCAGACCAGCTGATCGATTCGAAGGTGCTCGCGGAGAACAGCCCGGTGAAAGCCAAGGTAGTGAACCTGGGGACTCTCTGGGACAGGATCACTTGTCCTTTAATGAAGTGGGTAGATGGACCCCGTTGGTGTTGTCGTCGGCGGTGGAGGAGGAGGGCAAACAGGACGTCTCGTCAGTGGATGGGGGTTGGGTGCGGTGGCCGCCCAACAACTGCGTCATCAGCTGGTGGTGAAATGGCGTCTATCTATCTCTCACTTTGCTCGGGCTCTCCTTCCTCCTCCTTCTTCTCGCGTCGCCAGAGTTGCCATGCCAGTCCCGACTAAAAAGAGAGCGACGAAAAAAAAATCGCCCTCATTATTTTTAGCGACCTAGTTCTGTGCAGTTGTAACGTAGCTACGATACAAAAAAAACTTATTTTTTGTGTGGTAAGTTTTGTAAATATTGGCAAGTGGCAAACCCCACTGCTATATGGCGCCGCCATCTGGCGGCAAAATTATAGGTCTTGCTTTCTTTCTCTCCTTCACCTCAGTCTTCATCACTCAGCTGCGGCAGCGACAGCGACAGCGACAACGATTTTGTGGAGGAGGGGGAAGCCGCCCGCCCGCCCTCCCAACAAACAACCGGCGATACACGTATCGACCGCAGGTTGACGCACTGACGCAAAGACGCCCGACTGACGCAGACGCAGAAGCACCTGTCGAAACTAGTTACAACCGACAGTTTAAAGTTATAATCGGGGATGCCAAAGTCCCGGTCCGGTTCGACCTCTGGCGCCGACGGAGAAGGCGGCGGCGGCGGCGGCGGCGGAGGGGGCAGCGGCTCTTCCGCGGTCTCGGCGGCCTCCCCCGCGGCGACCTCCGGCAGGACCGGCGGGGTGAAGAAGCAGTGCGAGGAGTGCGGAGCCTCCTCGCCGGTGGCCTGCAGGATATGTGAGTCGGTTCGATAGACGTGACATTTCCCAGATCCAGTATATGTAGCTATCGTTTTGGATGCAGTGGCCAATATTGGTCAGGGTAATACTAGTACAGCATATAAAGAGATTTATCATCGTTTCGTTGGTGTTGTTCGATAGTATATTTTTCTCCTCCCGTTCCCCCCTCCCCGCCCGCCAGGCACGGCCTGCGGCGCCGACTTCTACAGCCACGACCGCTCGGTGGACTCCCCCCCTGACTCCGCCTCCGACTTCTTCGACTCGGCGTCCTCCAACTCCGCTTCCACCGGGGAGAGGAGGAGATCGGAGAGGGTCAAGAGGGAAAAGCCGGACTACTACGACGCGCTCGAGTTCGAGACCAAGCAGAGGAAGACGGCTGCGGCCGCGGCGGCAGCCGCGGCAACACCAACCAGGTTTACTACTAATTAAAAGTTTTATGAGGGCGTACTAGGTACAGTCAAACCGCTTGGGTGGGCCATTTAGGCAGGTTTTCCACTTATGCGGGTTTGACTGTAAGCACGCCACATATATAAAAGGGCAGCTACGAGTTGAATTCTTACACGAATTACCGATAATTTTTTTTTGTGTACTCATTTTCTTCGCCAGAGTGTATTGAACGATTTTTAAATCTCTTTTTATTCTTAGACCGAGGAGGGGCGACAAGGCCTCTTCCGTGTCGCCGTCTTCCTCCTCCGACCTGCACCATCACCACCCTCACCGTCCTCCAGGCAAGAGTCCAGGCCGGCCGCCCAAGGACCCTGCCAAGCTGAAGGCCAGAGAGAGGGAGAGGGAGGCGGCACTGGCGGCGGCGGCGGCGTCGTCGGCCGCAGCAGCCGCGTCATCCTCCTCCTCCTCCTCCTCCCATGCGGCCAGGGCCACACTCACGTGGAAGAAAGGAAAAGGTGAGTTGAACGAAGGCAGATTTCGCTTTTAAAAAAATATGGGTAGCTTGAAAATAATGTATAGATAGCTCTTTGGTGTCAAATCGGAGATTCTGTGGTTAGGAAATGAGGCGAGGCGGTCTCAAATTTCGCAGTGGGGGAATTGGAATTGTTGGATTGTTCACTACGCATGCTGTTTTCTGCATTTTATTGCGACTGTTGTTCTCCAAACTTTTGCCTTTGCAGGTGTGGACGACGACGACGACGACCGCGACCGCCGCCGCCGCAAGCGCCCCCGCCACCACCAGCACGGCGGCGGCGGAGGCGGCGATGACATCAGCCTGCACATGATGGACGAACTGAGCTCGGAGAAGGGGTTGCAGTGCAGGGTGACGCTGGCCGAGATCAACAGGAAGCTGGGCGTCGTCATGTGCCAGCCAAAGTGAAACGTCACATTTACAGAAATATATATGGTACCACCACTAAGCAGTGCAACGTCCACACAGTTTTCTTTCCAGTTTAAAGAAATGCGAAGTGTCTTCTAAACCTCTACGATGATAACTTTTTCCAAGGAAAAGCTTCTCCTCGCTCAGAAAAAAAAGAATTATCCGTACTGTTCGTAGTCTCCGTCAAAAAAAAAAAAAAAACATACCCGACCGGACACTCCGTCCACCCCCAAAAAGACTGCCAGGTCACCAACAAATCGTCTACCTAGTTGCTCTGTAGGACTTAAATAGACTCCAACATAAGTAAATAAGGAGTTTATTATTATTATTAGGCAGCCCTGGAGGCCTTAAATAGATCTTTGTAGCACACATATCGTGCTTACCAACCTAGTTGTAGTAGGTGGTACCTATGGTAGGTACACTAACCTGTGGACAGAGCCCTCCACTGGGACTACTAGGAACTTGATACAGGAATACTGGTATAAGGTTCTTTCCAGATAAACAGAGACTGAAAACTTTTAAAAAATGTGACCAATTTTGACCACAACTACGACTACGATTCGACTTATTCCGTCACATTCATCGTCTTCTACGGGTCCAAGTCCAAGAAGAGAAGAAATGTCCGTATGGATAGAGAGAGAGGAGAGAGAGTTTGTTAATGCTGTTTTAAGATTATTTTCTCGACATCGTTGCAATTTCCCGAGTAAGACTCTTTTACATCAGGTGCAACATGGTGTTTTGCACTTAGAAATTGCATAGTACGTACATAGAGACGTATTTTTCCAAAAGAAGGAGAAAAAAAATCCAAACAAGTTCTTCAAAAAGTTAAGCCATGAACGATTGTCGATGTTGCCAGCGCTGCTCAGTACTTCTTTGCAATCCTCTTGATCCACGGCAGCATCTTGGTGATCCTTGTGTAGACGCCCGGGTACTCCTTCCTGGCGCACCCGATCCCCCAGGACACGATGCCCACCTGGGTGCAGCCGCCGGACTGGTACGAGCACTTGAAGAGCGGGCCACCGCTGTCGCCCTGCATTAGAGGTTATCATCAACGCGTTAAGGAGAAAAAAGGATCCAATAGATCTCCCATCCTTGTTGAACGACGGTGAGGCTATACTCACACTGCACGAGTCCTTCTTCTGCTCCGGCAGTGAGGCACACAGCATGTGTTCCTGTATCCCGCCTGGCGCGCTGCTGCCGTAGCTGCTCTTGCACTTGGTGTTGGTCCACACGCGCACCTCCACCTTGCGCAGCACGTCGGAGGAGGAGCCACCGCCGGAAACGGTCGTGCCCCAGCCGGCAACCTGAGGTCATGACGAGCATCGGAGAAGTGGTTAGTTAATATAGAGGTGTGCCAGAATGCACAGGACAGTTCAGGTCGGTTTAGAGCTGACCTCCACGATGTCCCCAGCAAAGTCATCCCTGGAGTCTGCCAGGCAGATGGGCTGGATGTTGTTCCTCCTCTTGACGGCCTTGTCCAGCGTGAGGATGGCCACGTCGTTCCACAGGCTGGTGGAGTCGAACCTCTTGTGCCTGATCACTCTCTTGACGGCGTGCTTGGCCACCTTCCCGCGGGTCTCGCCGGCCTTCTTCAGGTTGTGGTCGCCCAGGACCACCTGCAGGTTCTGGACGTCGTACTTGCTCATGCTAGCAGGGGAAACGTGCTACTGTAGAGTGGATGCGGGGGAATGAATGCTCCCGATTGTCACTCACTGTGCGACGCAGTGCGCGGCGGTGAGGACGTGGATGTCGTCGATGAGCGCGCCCCCGCAGAACTGCCGGTTCTTGTTCAGCAGTGCCGCCATGAACGGGAACTCGTTGATGGAAGCAATCTGGAAGTCGGGCGTATATTAGGTAGGAAAGGAACAATACCATTATCGGTCAGAGACGAAGTGAAGTGCTGACCACCGCAACCCGACGGGACTTTAAAGTTACGAGCGTAACAAAATCAGCTTGGAAACGGAACATGTCATTAGAATACCACACACGGTAAATGTCACTTTCTTTCCTTAAATTTGTTACGTTCGTAACTTTCAAAATCCCGTCGGGCATGCGGCTTCCTTCCCCACCTGTCCATTGATGATTCTAAATTCGTGTTTGTAGCCGTTCCTCTTCCCGCAGTTGGTGTTGATCTCTTGGAAGTCAATTGGGAAGTCCCCGATGGCAGGCGGGTCGTCATCCTCTTCCTCCTCCTCCTCCTCCTCTTCGGGTTCAAGCTTTGGAGGTTTCGGGGGACCGCAGCAGACACCAAACACCTAGTATTTAATTCGAAAGAAAAAGTGAGGAAGAAAAAGTGTCGGACTGAATCTGCCGGCGATATCAATTGTAGCTTGCGTACCCAACCAACAACAGACCCTTAATGAATTTCCGACTGAGCTCCGATGCAGAAATATTGTTAATAAGTGCCTTGAGAATACAAGATCATGTACAAGTTGGCGCGAAATGTGCAAAAAGTGCATACAATATGTACTGTAGTTACATATTCAAACTGAGCTTCCATTTTGCATGCCACCCGTTGGTGGTTGGGTAACCGTATTCCTTACGCACATGTTTGCCTTCTGGAGACTGGAAGCTGCAGGTGTCATAGGACCCCATGACCCACGTGTCTTGCGCCTGGAGCTCGAAGATCTTGAAGTACGGGTAGCACTGCTTCAGAGTCATGCATCTCCCGTACCTTTAACAGGGAGGCGTCGTGTAAAGTGCACACACGTTTATGTACTGTACAGTACTTATTGGCTGCAGCACTCACTCTCCGTCTTTGGTTATGCAGGGCTGGAACTGCGCGGGACCCCCGACTGGACCGAGGCCAGCGATTCCGCTGAGTGGGGGGATCACGCCGACACCCTGGAGGGCACCTGGGGGTGGAGGAGGCGGAGGAGGAGGAGGAGGAGGTCTGGACTGTGGGGTCTCCTCCGACTCCTCCGGGGCCTCCGGCTGCCTGACGACGTCGGGTCTGGAGCCGGGGAACCTCGGGGAGGACCCCACGGACAGCGGCCTCACGAAGAACTGGCGAGCCTGGCGCGTCTGGCGGGGCAGTGCTGCAAATTATACATACTAGGTACATTGTACAGAAGAGAGTGCTCACATCACAACTTCTTTTTTGCCTTTTTGCATATCCAGGAAGTAAATCTAGTGGTACTGTTGTTGTTACGATGCTTACACCTAAGTCTTGGCTGCCTCCACCTCCCCCTTCTTAAAACAAAACGTTTTATTAACAATGTACTACATGCAACGTGAAGAAACATTTGGCATCACTTTCTTCAGTCATTCGTTTTTATTTTCAATTTTACCCCCCAAATCTCCAGGATCGGACAATGTAATTCTTAGGAGGCCTACCTACCTAGTAGAGTACTTCGCTGCCTAAAAATTAAAAAAAAATAATTAATTAAGTTGGTTCCGCCAACAATACTATCTGCTTATGTAGCGAGTGCTTTATAACTTAACGTTTATAACCTCGTTTAATTGCACACTGTGCATAATGAGTCTGATTTTTAAAAGTTGCATATATACGTAACGAGCATGTTTTTGGTTTTTTTTAAATACAGCATAAGGCATTTGTGACGTTATAAAAACTTAAAGATTTTTTTCTTTCCAAGTTTCATCTTTCCTTTTTCTGGTCAGGTTGCCTTGGCTGCCTGTGCTATCTTTCTCTCTCTCTCTCTCTCTCTTCCTGCCAGTAGCATCTTCCTACCTACTATGGGCATAAATAGACCCTCCTTCTCCTCCCTCCTCTCTGCTATGCCATCTTTTTCCCCCTCAAACTTGCTTGGCAGGTCTCTGGCTGGGGCTTGATAGGTTGGTTGACCCTCCGTGAAAACAGGAGGAAGAAGTCACCGACCTTTTATTAGGATGGACCAATAACACTCGCCAGGAAGAAAAAAAAAAGTAGTAGAGCTTTTATTATCAAACCTCTGTAACAATGCAACCTTCTGTGATGTCTTGTGTGCTCTTACTTCTTTCTTTGCATGCACCCAAATACTTACAGTTTCATCATTTCTTTGCCTTGTTCACTTTCACACTGCATAGTAGTTACCAAGTACTGCAAATAATGATTTGGAAAATTAAGGCTTAGGTTAAGGAGGGGAAAAAAATTCCGACCTTCCAGGACGACGGCGTCGTACTCTTCGTCCACGTACTCGCTCTCCGCCGCCTTCGTGGCCAGGGGCAGCAACAAGAGGAGCGGCCAGAGCAATCTCGGATCCATCTTAGATGCGCTGGGATGGGAGGGAAGGAGGGGGAGAGGCAGGGAAGAAGAAGAAGCCTCTTCTTCTTCTTGTTCTTGACCGGGCAACAGCCACTTGACGACTGCTCCTTCCTTCACCAGAATCTTCTCAAGCTTCTGGCACATTTCTTCGCCCTCTCTCTTGCTCTTCCGCACTGATGCTCCTTGGCACAGAAGTGACGGAAAGGAGAAGTGAATAACCTAGTAGGTAGGGCTTTATACCGTACATAACATGGAACAAAAAAATCCTCTGCAACAATTTAAGTAATGTTGTCGAGTTAATGACTTGTAATCCTAGCGACGTTTCTTAGGTACTTACGTAGTATAACTATTACGGCTTACCTAACATTAAATTAAATTAACAACGTTCGTAGGTGCTACAATTGTGACATTAAATTATGCTTTTTCCTTGGATCTCTCCAAGCTGTTGACCTCTCAAATGGACTGATAGAGGATGGCGATGTAGGTGGCGAGGATGCCGTAGAAGGAGAAGAGGAAGCTGTGCGTGCAGTTGAGGTAGGGCCCGGCCTGCACGAAGACCTCGTCCAGGGAGGCGATGAAGAGCTGCACCTCCAGCGCGATGGTCGGGTCGTGCCTGGACAGCTGCCCGGACAGGTCCAGATCCACCAGGAGGACCGACTTGAACCGACAGGCCTCCGTCCTCAGCGCGCCGAACGAGCTGAACACGATGGAACCCCTGGGGATGGACAGGAGAGAGGAAAAGGAAGTCATACGGTCATACCTATACGTCCAGAAATCTCCGTAGACGTGTCCTGCACCTGATGAGGTACTGGATGCCGTTGCCGATGTACATGAACATGGTGAAGAGCTCGTCGTTCCCGGACTCGGTGAGGATGACAAAGCCGAAGAAGAGGCCGATGCACATGATAAAGTTCTGGGAGATGGACACGAGGATGAACGGGGCGAACGCCAGGTTGAAGTACCGCAGGTGTTCCTGGCCACGAAGAAAGGAGGAAGGGGAGGGATGTCGAACTGCGGACCTAAGAAAAAGGCATCTGGTGCACCTGCACATACACGTGGTCCCCTATTGCAGTGCGTACGGCCTCCGTCTTCAATCTTATGTCGATCTGCTTGTTGGAACCGGATTTCGGCTAACGCAACAACAAAAATGTAACTCTGTTTTAGCCGGTCCTTAACCTGCTGACTATGTACGTACTACGTAGTTACCAAGTACTCTATGTGAGATAGTTGTTGCTCGTTGTTGTTGGGGCAGTTGCGGAGCGAGCATTGTCCTTGCTTGTGCTCCAGCAAGTGGTCGGTGGACATCTGAAAGGTACGTACAAGTGGGAGAAAGTTCTCATAGTAGTGAGACAGGATGAGAGATGGGCGGGAAGGGGGTGTTGAAAAAAAACCTTCATTCCCCTGGTCATGGCGAAGGCGTTGCACATGGGCAGGACGTCGAAGATGAGGATGGCGAAGTAGGCGTAGAGGAGGGTGACGTTGTGCACCAGCATGGACGGGACGAGGAACTGGGCCGGGCAGTCCGAGTCCGCGGAGCAGAACAGGCTGGAGAGGAAGACGTCGTTGGTCGGTTTCAGCCAGTGAAAGATGGCCACCGTCACGGCCGGGAAGACCGCAGCCTGGACGAACCAGAACAGGTGCACCTTCCACATTGTCTGTGAAGATGGTGGATGACGGAAGGATCAGAGCCACATGCTAAATTTACTGAAACAAAAGCAAATGTTGCTAACCTTGGTGACGCTGAATCGTTGGCTCTCTCCGCTCTTCTGTCTGTTTTCCCAACGTCGTGACACCTCGTTGATGAGAGTCATCAGGTGCCTCCTCCAGCCAATTATGGAAACCTGCACGATTGGGTCAGGTCAGTGGAGAGGTACGTCAACCTCGACCTCGACCTCGACCTCGACTCGTACGCACCTGCGCCACCACGACGGAGCCGAGTCCCGCCACCCAGGGCGCCACCTATGTAGGAATTCATACCCGGGAAATGTATTTCCCCGGGAAAGGACCTCCCATTTTGCATCCGGAAAAAAAAATCCCGGAAAAACTTCCCTCATTTCCCCGTCTTCCCGGGAATTTTTGTTCTGTCGGGAAATGTTAATCCCTAGCGCCACCATAGTAGTACGAAAAATAATGGAGGAAAATGGCTGTGATTTGGGTTTGGGATTTGTGTGCCGAGATGGACGTTACAATGGAATGAATGAAAGGGTGATATGGATGAGAGTCACAAAATGGGTAGAAATGTTATGTCAGAACACACGTTTACTCACCATGAGTGCGGATGGCAGCCCGCCCTTCGTGAATGCCAGCAGGAAGGCGCGGATGACGAAGGCGTAGCTGGCGGCGAAGGCGGACGCCACCAGGAGGAAGTGAAGGGTTCTCCGGCTGAACCTATTAATTTTTGCCGATCAGTGTGTTGGACGGCACTGGGCACAACGTCCAGTTACCATTTGAAGACCAGCCTCCTGTCTCGAATGGAGAAAGGCATGAAGCCGAAAATCTGTCCCAGGCGAAAGATGAAGTAGATTTCTGGTGGCATCCTCGTGCACGAGCCCAGATTCGATGATGGCGTAGACGGTTCTTGGACTGGATGTAGTACCTGATCTTTTTTTTTTTTGCTCTCCCCCCCCTTACTCATGCCTCTGACGTACTGATATCCCGACACTTTTAACATGTGCCATACATAGATTGCGTTAAAGGCTGCAATTTCGCAGTAAAATACTTTTCTGGTGACGACCTGTGGGGCTTTTTGCCGTAATAGTAAATACTGAATAAACTCTGATACATAGTACGGATGACTTATCTTTTTTTTGCGTTTGTTTTAGTAGATTGAATCGATGGTGTATTTTTTTAATGTCTTTCTGTCTCTTTGTGAAGCCACTGCCAATAAGCAAGCCAATATCATATAAATAGTTTAGGGCACTGCGGAAAACGGAGCCGATTTATCGTCCTTGGCTTAACTAGTACTGGAAAGAAACTTTCCTTTCCAAAGAACTAGTGGCAATACTCACCGTGCCTACTGTAATTTTCAGTGATCAACCAATGTTTGAAAGAATTTTCTACAATAATTTTTCCCTATGTAGCAATTACGAAAAAAATCTGTTACTGTAGCACTGGCGCAAGGTAAAGTAATTGACATTAATGCCACCCGCTATGACAACATAATTGACTGCTACTTTCCAGCAGAACAAAAGAGGGGGTAGCGTAGTGCATGGACATATCCAGTGGATAATTCGTACTTAACAAATTGGAAAAAAAGTGTCTTATAAGTTTTTTGACCTCTCTTTCTTTCTTCCAGCAGTTTTGTCTGCTGCTGAGGCACTTGCGCAGCTTTCTTTGACCTGGAGGTTGAAATATGAAACTGCGCCGAAGATAGCGGGAAAGGAGGTCTGGGACTTTTGGTCCTGCAAGATCCCTGCAGATGAAAATTTGTTTCAGGTTTGGCCATAACCAACGATACCTACGCGTCTGCTACATGGAGTCCAGCCAAGATGTGCCTTTGCACTTAAATGAGCAACTTGCACCCCCCCAACCTTTATTGAATATATATCTATATATATATAGGCGAATGTCTGTCTCTCTGTCTCTCTCTCTCTCTGTCTGTCTGTAACGGGGGTGCGGGCCAGACGGTTGGACCGATCCTCACCAAAATTTGCATGTGGTGCTCTTTTTTAACAGGGAGTGACATAGGGGGGTCAAATTTTTTATGGGGGTGCCCAAAATGGG
>JAAUYM010002669.1_pt1 | contig 16728 bp, 12 predicted proteins | sample 7278001 | NCBI WGS metagenome assembly JAAUYM01 (sample SAMN14350224, study PRJNA611818) | marine sediment metagenome | isolation source: surface marine sediment (1.8m) | place: French Polynesia: Moorea | collected 2018-08
ACTGGTATGATTGCTGGTAGGATTTTGACAATTGCAAAAATTCTGACTTTGACAGGAATAACCCCAGGAGGATTAAATAGTGACGCTTTTGGGCGTGGGGTCATTTTAATGAAATCACACGTGGGATAAGTGGCGGTGGGCCAAAAAAACCGTCGGGTAGGCATAATGCAAGACACTTTTTTGTGCACACTTCTTCTCCCGCTCGTTTAATTTCCTTCACGAAAAACTTAAACATTAATTCTGTATTTAAACAAATTTAAGTAGGGAATTATAGTTGGAACTTCAATATGGTAAACTTTGATGCTACTTATCTCCTGCAGTTACTCTCCCAGATGACCAACGTATTGGAGAATCGGATCCGTCAACACAGAACATTTCCTCGCCATAGCAAACTAAACATTTTCCTGCAGATTGTTATACAAGTTTTGCTGTATTCTGCAAGTCATATAGCACAGGGAAACACGTTGTCTGCTCTTAATGGGCGGCAGCGGCTGCGGCCGCTGCGGCGACGGCGACCGACGCGAGGGTCCACACGGCGGCGGCGTCCGCCCTGGTGCTGCTCACCGCGTCCGTCGCCATGGTGAAGTTGTTGCCTTTAGAATGGCGAAAGTTCAGAATAAACAAACTGCTAATAACTAACTATTTAGTGTACGTGGTGACATTTCTTGCACCATGTGTCTCAGCCAGACAGACGAGGATCAACAGCAGGAGGAGGCCACGTTGGATGATGAGAGCCATAATGGTGAGTGCGCGAGGTGGCGGGAGACTGATCAAACGTGCTTCAAATGAGCGTGGCTCTAAAAAAAAAATCCCTCAATTTGCCAGAGAAAATGAGCAGAATGCATTCGAGTGATAGTGTCCGTCTCCGGGGGAGAGAAATCGTTGCCTCATGGTCACCATGACAGGCCCAGCCCAGCTCGCGCAGCGCAGATTCAGTGGCCTTTTTTTCTGTCAAGATCGACAGCATCAAATGTAGGTACATGTACATGTTGCTTCATAGTAGCCAAGGCGGGTTCAAGTAAACACATGGTCTCTCCTCACCAAAAAGGCACCTATCTTTGCATCAAATGAGGAATAACTCAGAAACAGGAAGAAAAATATTTGATTAACGTAAACAAAAAAAAAATTGTGTGCAAGCAAACTTTTGTTATATGTATTTGGGATGAGAGAGAAGGTCCTAATAGGTTCTTTTTGCTTCTCCTAGCGTACTGTATGGGCACAACAAGGTGCTGTTGCACTCGTGCCTAACTACTAGCTGTACGTACGTACAGTGCGTACAGATGTCAACAAAAAGCCTCCTTATTTTGCCCCAATTCTTTCTCGCATTTGTCGTCAAATGCAGGAAGCCACCAAGATTTTGTGATCCACCGCAGGATAGTCTTCCTCTTTTTTGCTTAAATAAACAGCACTACACCGTAAATCAAGTGCTAACAGGGACGTACACTTCGTGTACTTTTTTTTTTCTTGTTGCGTCTCCAAATCTCAGCTGTTAGCTCAGCTGCTCACTGCCAACTCTCCTCCGTACACTCCTCCACCTGCGAGAACCTCTCCCTGCAAGAAAGCACCACCGCCAGCGGCACCCCCATGGCGAGCACCAGGCACGGAAAGAACAGGTTGCGGAACCCGAGGACCACGGCATCCTCCACGAAGATCCTTCCAGACCAGTCCTTGGGCTTCTTGAGTGTCGTCCACTTGCGCACGATCTCCTCCACCAGTCCGGACTGGTGCAGCTTCAGCAACTGATGGTTGAGCAGTGGCGTCAGCTCGGAGCCCCTCCTCAGCCCGAAGGCCATCTGCATCGGAGAGGCCTCCCTCAGACCCGTTAGCGAGACCAGGCCGAGGTCGTTGCCAAGGAAGGGCAAGTGGGAGCCAAAGCAGGCGGCTGCAGAGTCGGACACCAGCCTCTTCCTGAGCTCCCCGAACGACCTCAGGAGCAGCTCGTTCCTCTCCTCCACCATCCGGAGGTAGACCTCGCGGGCCGGAGAGCCCTGGGGCGAGCCAGCCAGCCAGTTCTCCGAGCTGGATCCACTCACCACCATAATCCTATAACCGACCTGGACCGCTTCCTCAAGGGAGGTGACGATGCGCACAGGGGAGAGTGCCGTCATCCGTGCAGTCAGGTCGCTCGAGTAGTGGATGAACAGGAGGAGGCAGAACCCATGTCTCGACAGCAACAAAATCCTGACCGAGGTGGCGAGGGTCAAGACTCTGTCGTCGTCGACACTGCCGGTAAAATAGCCGAGAAAGACAGAAAGGCTTCTATGCCACTCCTGCCACGGCTTGACCAGAGTCTGACTGCAGCCCACTTGGTGGCTCCCTATGGCCAAGACGGCGGCGGCGGCAAGGAGCGCTAGAACCACCGGGATGCACCCCCACGCCGACCAGTGGAAGACGCTCAGGTAGGCCGTGACGTCGGTGCTGAGTCCGCTCCTGGCCGCCGGCGCGTGGATTGTCAGCGTCCTCACCTGCCGCATAGCTGCCAGAGTGAAGTCAATCGCCTGGCTCCTCTCCGGGGTCACCTCCAGGAAGGAGACGGAGAGGTCGCCCCTCCCTTCCTCATCTAACGACAGCTCACCAACAATCCCAGACCATCGGGAGGAAGTTCCGTCTATCTTGGACCCAAACTTGCCATCTGGGGGCGTCGCGTACTCCATGGTGACATTCAGCCCCCTGACCATCGCACGAACGATTTCTGGTCCAAGGCCAGACAGGTTTGCCAAGGAGCCATTCTCAAACACGGTCACGTAAGAGAAGGGGATAGCCTGACCAATTAGGGTGACATTTCCCAGGTCAGCCCTTCTCTCCCACAAGTGGGGCGTCGGGACCTCCAGACCTACACCTCCCGGGGTCCAGGTGCCGAAGGCATTCTTCCTTAGCGGGCCCCCTTTCACCTGGTAAATCTCACGAAACTCCACCACCTTACTACTCCTCGACATCTCGATGAGGAGAGTGTCAAGCCTCAGAGTGGGGAGTGAGGAGCAGGTCGTGGAGCCGTCAAGAATCCACAGCGTCCCAGTCCGCAAGAGCACGCCGCCGCCGTCGTCGTCCTCGTCGTCGTCGGCTGCGACGTCCAGAAGCTGGCCGCAGTCGCGAACGAGCACGGCGGTTCTCCCGCGACGGAGCCCCAGCGTCTTGCGGACGTCACTGGCATTACTGCCCGTGATGGCGACGCTGGGCAAGCTGACGGCCGCCGACGCCTCCAGGGCCTCCCTGACGTCGCGGTCGGTTGCCTCCAGTGAGAGGAGCGCCACGACCAGCCTTGCCCCGAAAAAGTGCAAGAGGCTTGACAGGGCAGCCTGCATTGTGCTGCAGGGTCGCAGATTCACCTGAGATGGCGGGTGGCTACAACTTTCTTGGTAGACTAGACAGCTCAGGAAACGTGGAGAGGAATATATACATGTACGGTATGTACAGTACTTGTACTAATAGAGAATTGATTGCAACGTATTTTTCTTTGTACTGTACAGTAAAGTGCCCCAGCTATTTCCAACCCAGTATGTTACTCGTTACGGACTCGCCCTCAACTAACACACCATACACACCATCGTTATGCTTATTGGCCTTTCCTTTTGGGCGAACAAGAGCCTCTCACAAATTCACAAGGTTACTTAACCAGCAATTTGTGTCCGTCTACCTTGGGCACACAAAGCATGGAGCTTCTTCAGAGCTGGAGAAAAATTGCCGCTAAAATATTAACGAGTGCCAGCTGTGTCATGTATTGTACTTGTACCTACTAGCATGAGAAATTGCTTACACGCCATTAAGCCTGTCAATAACCTACTGGAGCCAATATCTGAAGGTAGGTAGTTTTGCTTCTATCAGTAATGCACACATTCATGTTTCAGTAGGATTTACAGAATCTCATGATTAGTAAGATTTACATATAATTTCATGATTAGTAAGATTTACATATAATTTCATGATTAGTAAGATTTACATATAATTTCATGATTAGTAAGATTTACATATAATTTCATGATTAGTATGATTCAGATGACCTCATGATTGAATATGAAATAGATTATGTGTATCACTGTCCAATGTCTATTATATCCCAAGAACAACAAACAACAACACAAAGAATAAGTCAAAATTTGACGGCCTCTATCTAGTACATAGTACACAATAAATCTTGTTGGCTTTTGTTGATCGACAGTGACTGACGCATCGATTTCACTTTTTTTCTGCTGCTGCTGGCATTGCGGTCTCAAAATAGACTGTTGCGCGCCAGTTTATCTCTTGTGGTTTGTCCCATCCTGTATGAAACCACGTGAAATAGATATTAACCTAATAAAAAATGTTATAGTGGTGCATGAGGCAACGCATACCACTGTACTTGTCAAAAGAGAGTCTCACTGAAAGTGAAGAGGTTCAGAAAATGAAGCTGCATCTTACTTTTGGCATACTTATGTGAGTACGTGGTCAACCCCACCAGACAGCCGCCACTCATAAATTCATTATTGTTTTGACCTAGTTAAGCTAGCAGGTATACACATAACCTAGGTTCATATGTCTATTTGTACAAGGCAACTTTGCTTTTTTTTCCCCGCATCAATTGTGTGTTGTGTGCGTTGACTTGTACCTAATGTCTCATACTGTGAGACATTGAGCTTTGTGAGTATATAATTGTAAAGTTATCAGAAAGCATTAAGTAGGTTGTCATGCTTCAAGTATGTCAGATATGTGCCGACAAGACAAGGGGTGTGTATGGTCGGGAAGTACTGTATATACGTATATCATATTGTTGGGCCATCTTCTCACCTTTCTCCAAGTCAGACTGTACTGGTACTCGGCCTTGCAGGTCATCGCTGAAGGAAGAAGTTGCCACCTCCCCTGGCGACTGCTCCGCCGCCCTCCTGATGCCCAGACCGGAGAGGAGGTCGCTCAGCAGGGTGAACTACGACAACTGGGCGCCGACGGCGACGGCGACGGCGACGGCGGCGCTGTCCAAGTCAACCCTGACGACGGCGGCGGACGTGGCCGGCGGCGCGGTGAGGAGGGCGTGCGACGTGGTGACGGTCAAGGTGTCCGCGGCGGCGACGACGAAGGAGGGGAGAAAGATGAGGAAGGCGGTGAAGAAGGAGGAAGGACAAGTACCAGAAGAGCAGTTAGGACCAGAAGGTGACTTTTTTTATGTACCTGTGTGTCTACAAATAAAGTAGTACGAGTATATTACAAGTAAACACTAATTCATGTAAGTAAATATTTGTGCTCTCAAGTGGTGGATCTGGGACCGCCATAAATTTTGTGCTTGTCGCCCCAAGAGAAGTCGGATCGTGTCTGCTGCGGCCCTCAGAAGGTTCCAGCCTCTTTGCTGGAGGAGAACGAGGTCTGGGGGACGGAGGAGGAGTGCAGACTGCTCTGCCCTCTACTCATGGGGTGCCTCTCCAAGACCTGCTTCTTCCCAGGTGGGTGCGAGACAGTTGATAAAAAAGCAACGTTTTCCAACCCGACCAGACTCTCCAACTCTAAATTAAGTCCAAACACGAGCGGAAAATCCAGACATGTCTTTCACTTTTTTGTATCATGGGGCACAGCTAAACTGGACTTACGTGAAGCTAATTTAATTTTTTTTTCACAATGTTTTAAATTCTTACGTAGCAGTTATGAGTCTGATTTGACTCTCATATGCGGTGTGAGGAGAAAAGAAAGAAGAGGTAGTAAGTGTAAGTCTAATATACTAGTGCAACCCGACGAGACAAAGGTTACGTGACTTATGTCTGGTCGGGAAGTTACTGTAGGTGGCGCAGCAGAATCCTTGCCTTGCCTTGAAAGATGCTCACATGACAGCGAGGGTAGACCCTGGGGGCCGCCACATCTACAAGGAGGATGCCGCCTCCGTACGGACAGCAGTGAGGAATCGGTCGCACGTGGACAGGGTAGGAATAGACATGTCCTCGGCATCCGGTTTCTAAACGGAACCGGATATTCAGGGCTTTTTTGGGAAGAAAAATGGCTGAATTGTTTTTAAAAAATGGGATATACGTGGATATATGAATTTTTCCTAATAAGGAGAGTCGTAAAAAATGGACAAACCTTTTCGCCAAAAAAAAATTCATTAGGATGTTACCTAGGAAGTGTCCGGAAGGGACATTCATGTAAAAAATAGTGCAATTTAAAAAAAAAATCTTGCTCTTTTCTAGTAGAATTTTTATTGGCATTCCCCCCCCCCCAAAAAAAACTGCCATCTGTGAGCACAAAGTATATGTACATACGTAGTAGTAGTGTGCGGCATGATCCTTCTTCTCTTATCTTGTTCATTATTTTTCTTTCGTCAATTGTTTGCCATGGACAAGAAACGTGGACGAAATTTCTCAGGTTGCTCCAAGGATGGACGGACGGAATTGATGAGCAAGAGTTGTTTGCACAGAGCAGAGGCGCTGTCACAACGTACTACTGAGAGCTGAAGGTCGCAAAAAAAAAGTGATGTACTGACTGCAGTAAGAAGCAGTGGGATTTGAACCGTCAACGGAGCCGCAGACATGGAGGAGAAGAAGAAGGTGGAGAAGGAGGAGGAGGCGATGTCGGAGGCGCCGCCGTTCAGCCACCAGGGCGGCATCGCCGGACAGAAGAGGAGGTCCCTCCTCCACGCCACCCTGCTTCACGTGGCCATCCGGATCAAGTACCTCTTCTCCAGCTGGTTCTTCCTCAAGCCAGTCCTCCTGCCCGGAAACACGGCCTACCCGTCGCGGTTCACCCCGGAGGGGATGCCCAGGATCGGGCTGCCGGCCCAGTACGCGGTCCACCTGCTCTGGCTCGTCGGGATGTTCCTCCGATCGGTGCCCATCCTCATGTACGTCCTGGCCAAGCTCCGCGTCATGCAGATCTTGAATTGGATGCACAGCAAAGTCATGGTATGTAATGATCGTGTTTAATTTACGCATTTTGTAACATGCTCAAAAATGCATGCTACTACTACATACAACGTTTCAGGAGCATATTGCGCTTGAGATGGAGGCCAGCGGCTTCGACTGGGACAAGGCCAGGGGCATCCCCCTTCCGGAATACGACTGGAAGAACGGGAACCCCGAGGAGTTTTACCGCACCTTTGTGGAGAGACCCCACCCTGTCATCCTCCGTGGCTTCCTCAAAGGAAGGGACTCGATGGAGTTCTCCTTTGACAACATGATGAGCAGGTTTGGCGAGGAGACCGTCGCACTGACAGACACCAGTCAGAACAACAAGGGGTATCTCGGCAAGCTTAAGGAGGTGGAGGACCCCAACATCTACCTGATCCAGAGCGAGGTGCTCTTCAACAGGTACCCAAAGCTGTGGAAGATGCTCGAGACAGAGAGGCTGGAGCCGTACCTCAAGAAGAAGGCCACCTTCTCTCAGTTCTTTGTCGGCAAGGGTGGGACTGGTTCAACTCTTCATGCTGCCTTTGCCTGGAACTTTTTCTACATGGTTGATGGGGTCAAGAGGTGGTACTTCATTGACCCTCATGACTACTATCTTGCTTACCCAATGTTGGGCATTGGCTATGTGACCACTGGGTTTTTTACCAGCTACCCAGGCAAGTACAGTGAGGACATGCCAGCCTTCAAGTATTGCCCTTACTTTGAAGCTGACCTCCAGCCGGGTGATGTGCTCATGAATCCAGCCTGGTGGGGACATGGGATTAAGAACGTCACTGACAAGAGCGTCGGCATCGCCACCCGGTGGAACGTCAATGGAGTGTATGGAAGCACCCTGACCAATGGGGAGGAGGACTATGACATCAACCGCTTCTCCTCGCTGTCCAGCATGCTCGGCTTTTCCTCCATCCAGAAGATGCAGAACATCCTGTATGAGCCCTGCCCAACTTTCGACGAGCACATGTCCCTCAGGGAGATTTACCTCACTCGAGAGGTGGTCATCAAGTTCACCAGGCTCATGAAGGGAGAGTTGACCGTGGATGGCTGGAAGCCCATTTTTTGACAAGGTGCATCAATGTCCTGACCAATTGGTCTCCTGCTACTATGTAACGAGATATTATTCCAAATGCTGTAAAAGTCGTAAAATTTTTGAAGCAAATAAAGATTGCGCGAGAAAGTTTAAGGTGAAAAGGGACAAATCGCACGTTAAACTAAAAGAAAGAATAAGATTATGCAGTGCCCTCATTTGCGTACTCCAAGCCAAACCGCCTCTTCTCAAGGCACATGGAGCAAGAACGACAACAACGAAAGAACAACAGTCACAGACCGCCATGCTTAACTCTCCAAACAGCTCCCTAGAAAGATGCTCGACTACATCGGCTTCTCCCTCTCCCTGTCGATGCCGGACGAGGGCAGGTCGCTTGTCAGGAGGGTCATGGCCTCATGGAACAGAACCTTCCTGGTATGGGGCATGCCACACCGATAATAGTAATGATAATGATAACAACAATCTGGTTAATTTCTCAAAAACTGAACAATTTCGGAACCGCTTTATAGTTTTTTTTTACAAAAAAGTAAGTAATCGGGCATGCCCTACTTCCTGGTGGGTGGTGGCTGCGTGGGCGCCCTCTCCAGGGAGGTGGATGACTTCAGGGCCTGCCACGAGACGCGGCAGGGAGGCGGACAGGGCTGCCTCAGGGTCCTGCACTCAAACACATACGTAAACAAAAGGAATTCTTCCTCACAGCGATGGTGTCTTTCAAAAATTTAGTAGGTGGTTGAAGAAAGAAGAGTTGTCCCATTTGGTGACGTCATTTGTTGCAGCCCTCCGGTGCCCCCGGCGGTCCCATCAGCGTTCCTTCCACTGCACACGTAAGCGAGAAACAAGCGCCACTAATCCACTTTTAAAGAGCATTTCTAATCGCTCGCATTGACCAGCTAGGTCAAACTAGGTTAGGTTGTAGTGGCATCATCACAGCGCTTTTTGTTATTCTTTTCACACTGCCTTGATAACGTGTGCAACAAGGAATGCAATAGGTACTTCTAGACCGCGGTGCCTGCGGGAAATTTTTAGATGGCGTTTGAAAGCGACAGCGAAAAAAATTGCAAAAATACAAGGAGAGCAACAAGAAAAGGTACGTTTAGACCGCGACGCTTTCCAGGAAGGCCCTTTGGTCCACGAGCTGCTCCACGCGCTCGGACTGATGCACGAGCACCAGAGGTTCTTCGCCGAGCACTTCATCGAGTACCTCTGGGACGAGAGTGAGGAACCAGAGTTTGTGATTGATGATTTCTCTTTTTTTTGTATGTGGGAAATTATGTCATTTTAGTGGACGTGAAACACTGGAAGGAGTACTGGAAGGTCCGTTGCTTCAAGTGCCAACCCATGAGGCGGTTTAGGTAGGCAGATCTTGTTTTTTTTTACGGTAGAAAACGACTTCTTTGGTTGGTTTTTTTTTCTCAGGATCTGCGACGTGAACAATCCGGGCCAAGACTACAAGAACTACCAGGTAGTGCTAGGGAATTTTAAAAAAAAAAAGATTGTTTGCAAAGCATTTGTTGCAAACATTTCAAAAACTATATATATGCACAGTATTACGTGAAATATATGTGTGTGGTTTATTAAAAATATAAATTAAAGCTTTTCCATATTTTCAACCGACCTTTCATAAAATGTCAGTACTGCATCAGCCCCTCCTACTTCTACGTGCGTATCCGAGAGATGCAGGAGAAGTTCACCTACGACCACACCTCCAGGACCCACTACCCGGTTGGCAGGTCGGTTTTGGTCGGGGGGCGGGGGGGGGAGGGGGCGGGAAAACTGGGGCGGAGACGAGGGCGGGGCGGTTAACCAAACGGAAATACAGTTATATTGACCAGGGACCAGTGAGTGTTCTCTTACTTTGAAAAATGAAAAAAAAAAGCCTGAGCTGCTACTCCTGCTGCAGGCCCACCGACCCCATGCGGATCCGCGAGCCCCTCCGATTGGACTTGGGCACCGCCACCACCATGCTCTACACGAAACCCGTCATCTCGTTCTTGGACGCCTTCAAGGTCGGCACCTGCTGGATGCTGAGCAGATTTTCTTACTAGATAATCAGGACCTGTCAAGTCAGAAAAGGTCCAAAAAATTCCAAAAATGGACGTGTCAACATGTCAGTGCAAACACTGATGAAGACAGCTGTGTAGAAATCTGCTCTTAGTAGGTGGCCAAGATGTACAACTGCTACGGGTTCCACTCGATGCCGGATCCCAACGTCCTGCTGGTCCACGAGCTGCTCATCAAGTTTGCTCCAACATCGTGAGTCTAGTAGGAAAAGCATACCATAAGTAAAGTATTAAAGGTATATCAAAGTTCTAACTGTACTTAAATATGGTTTAATGCTTACAGAAGCTTTCTCTACACCCATGGAAGTTTTGCACAAGTGAGTACACATGGTGATTAGTTGCTTTTGTTAAAAGAATTTTTTCTGGGGGGCGGGCCAAACTTTCCATTTTTTTTAACCCAGCAAGACGAACTTCTCCTCATTGGCGACCCACACATCCACTGGTTGGTGACTATATCGAGAGCGTGGGTAAGGGCTTCACTCTTGAGATACACTGCAATTTGCATAACTATGTAGTTACATAAGTAGTCCCCCAAGCTAGAAACCATCCATTTCTATTGACATGACTTTTTCACGTCAATTTTCACTATTATTGACCTGAAGTGTTTTTAGAAATCCCGTCACCTCCGGTCAAATTTCAGAGGTTGCCCGAGGGAGAAAAGTGCCACAGGTGTCGCGGCGGCGGAACCAACGGCACCGGCGACAGCCACTGCGACGACTTCGGCTTCCTGTCCATGACCATGTACTCCAGGAGCCTGGACCTGCAGAACAGATACGGACCAGAGGAAACCCACACGTACAAAAAGAGATTACCCCACAATATTAGGGGAAATTGAGTGCGTACAGAGACTTTCACACCCACACACCACATGTAAGTGGCTTCATGGGAGCGACCTGGGACAAGAAGTTCCGTCTCCAGCGCGGCGACCTCAACGAGGCCAGGATCAAGCACTTCAGCTTCTTCCCGCCCTCAGTCGTCAGGATCAGGTTGAAGGGGGGGGGGAAAGTCGTGCTTGGGTCGATTTCATTTTTTTTCCTCTGAGCATTCTCTCTCTCTCTCTCTTCCTTCTTTTCTCAGGTACACCTACGCCCTGCACCCTTGCTGCTGCGATGAACAGGAGAAGCCCATCAGGCTGGATAACAGCTCCTTCATCATGATCGTCACCCCAATGCTGCGTGAGGGAATATTCATCATTGCATAAAGCAGCAGCATTTGTTGGTCCCGTCCTCCACCCCTCACCCACCCCAAAAAAGTACTCGTACTACCTACATACGCGCGGCCAATATTGGCCCTGTAGAGTTAGAGTCGAATCCGGGTCGATTACCGAGGCCCTTGCCCCCCTCTTTTTTTGCCTGCATTTTTTTGGTTCCCCCCCGGGGGAAAAAGGTAACCCCCCACCCCGGGGGTAAAGGTAGTCAGGTAGAATTCAAGTAGATTTAAGGGGAAAAGACGACATTTCGCCAATATGGTCTGAAGTGGATGTCAAAAGTTGAGATCGATTTCGGGTCGAATACCGATCGCCAATATTGGTCGGGATGTACAGGTCGCCACCTGAGAGAGGCCAACTCCGCTGGCAAAGACTGCCCACCGCTTCCCGACGTGATGGTCATGGCCAACGACACATTCTTCGCGGTGGAGGAGTGAGTCACAGTCAAAGAAAGAAGCTGGAATAATTGGAAAATTCTTGATATGCGTGGGGTGAACTTGCTTGCTTCCCTGTACACTCCTCTTAAATCACTTTCCATATTAGGAAACCTGGACAGAACGTGGCCATAGGCAGGTGTGTCTTCAGATCCTACGGGCTCGGAATCAGACAGGTAGCAGTAAGTTGCTTCAGATCAACAAACCAAAAGCATTTTTTTGTGTCTGAATGGTGCTTACATCTGCAGACGATCTTTTGCCTGGCCACTGGTGAGTGGAGGATGCAGCTCCCGTGTTCTCATCCAGAGTGACCCCCCAAGGACAATTTCGTGGAATTAATATAGTAATATAGTACGTCCAAGTAAATTATATACGTCGTAAAATATGATGCATGCTCGTCATTTTCATTTTTTGAACTTTTGTTGTTGTTGTCGTTAGGACAACTTCTGCATAGATAACATCAACATGTTTAAATACAAATTTAGGTATGCATTCTTTCAGAATGACTTCGGATCAAGTGCGACCACTAAAAAAGAAATTGGCAATTAAATAATTGCTGAATATTTCTTTACCACATTGCCAGTCATTTGACGTGTTTGCCCTCGTTAGCTCAGCTTGAGTTAATAGCAAATCCTAAGAGCCCACTCTCCGCAGAGAATTGCAGTGGCCAGGGTCACTCCCAGCCCGAGGACGGACACCGGGAAGCAGACGTGCCAGAACCCGAGGACCAGCGGGTCCTCCACGAAGATCCTCTCCGACAGGTCCTCGGGCTTCCTCCTCAAGGTCCACGTGTCCAAGATCTGCTTCAGCGTGCCGGACTCGGCCATCTCCAGCAGACACGCGTTGAACAGCTCCCTGAACTCCGAGTCCTTCTGGAGGCCGAAGGACTGCTGTACGAACCTCGCCTCCTCCAGGTCCGTGACCGACACGAGTCCGTGCGAGTTGCCCAGGTACGGCAGGTCGGACCCGAAGGCCGCCGCCTTCCCGTTGGCCCTCAGCTCCGCCAGGAGCTCCTCGAAAGTGTCCGGAAAGTGTTGGCGCCTGTCCTTGGCCACCATGGCCTCGTAGGCCCCCCGCTCGGAGGATCCCTCTGGGGAGTCCCTGAGCCAGCTCTCGGAGCTGGAGCCGCTGAGCACCAAGATCTGGGGAAAGGAGGGGAGGAAGAGGGCATAGTGCGTACATACAGTAGTTGGCCATTTTCAGAAACATCATTTGGCAGACTGCATTATTGCTTCTTCACTCAAGACAACACGCACCCACGAAGTCTAGAAAACGGGTTTTTTTTTGGGGGGGGGGGATGCTACAAAGTATATTGGAACACTCGAACAGAAATATTAAAAGATTTGCTAACTCTGCTTTCTTTGAGTAAAAAAGGATAATGCAGTCTGTCTCGAAATGGCAAACCTGTACTACAGTGTACTTCTACGTGTACTCGTACTACATAATAGTTTTCACTTCTAATTACGAATATGTTTAATGAAACTGTCCTCCCCTGGTAGTCCATCTCCAGGGCCTCCCGGATGGAGCGGAAGAGGGTCGGGGGCGCTAGCGCCGTCATGCGGGCGGTCAGGTCGCTGGCGTAGTGGGCGTACACGGCGGAGGAGAAGGCGCAGAGCGCCAAGGTGGCAACCCTGCCCGCTGGCGAGCCGGTCGGCTCGCTCAGGGTCCTCGAGGCGTCGAAGATCTCCCTCCTGCCGCAGTCCAACTTGGGCGACTTGGGCGACCGGACGCAGATCTCGGAGAGGAAGAGGCAGGCAAGAAAGGTCAGGGCGATCGCCACCCACGCCGGAAGGGTGAAGATGTTCAGGTAGGCCAGGAGGTTCCCCCTCAACCCCTCCACCTGGGGAAAAGAGTTTCATAAGTTTCTTCATAGTTGTAACCAATAATTTTTAGGAATTTCTATAGCTGAATTTGTAACATCGGTTATATAAATTTGTAGCAAATAATTTTAGAAATCTGCAACTGCATGTAATTCGACTCTTCCCTGGTCCTTCCTGCGCGGGACCTGCGTGGTGAGCGTCTTGGCCTCCCTGAGCACGGCCAGGGTGAAGTCGACGGCGCGGCTCCTCTCCGGCAGGACGTCCAGGAATGACACGGCCACGTCCGCCAGCCCCCGATCGAGGTCGCCCACCATCCCGGTCCAGCCGCCTCCGTCTCCGCCTCCGTCGTAGGTGCCGAACTGCCCGTCAGCCGGGGACGAGTACTTCAGGGTGAAGTTGAGCCTTCGGGAGATCTCCTCCGCAATGTCAATCCCCATCCCGCAAAATCTTCCTCCTCCTCCTCCTCCTCCTCCTCCTCCGTCAACCAATATGGTGGCGGGCGGGTAGTGGATGGCCTGCGCCAGGAGGACGGCTCCTCCCAGGTCCCTTCGCCTCCGCCAGGTCTGCGGCACCGGGACCTCCAGCCCGTCGCGCTCAGTCCACCGCCCCAGGCGGTTGGACCTCAGGGGTCCCCTCTTGATCCTGAACCACTCCGTCAGGATGAACTTTGCGCTTCCCTGCGGGGAGAGCGTGAGGAAGAGGCTGTCCAAGTGGAGGTTTGCCGGCGTCGGGGCGTCGCCGCCGTCCCCGCAGCCCTCCCGGCCGTAGCTGATCCAGACGACCTGCGGAGTTGGCGGCACCTCCTTCTCCTCCTCCTCCTGCTGCGTGACCTCCTCGCACCCGAGCGTCAAGACGGCGATCCTGTGCCTCTCGTCCTTGCTGTCGGCGATCCACCTCCGGCTGATGGTGGTCGCCGTCTCGTTGGGCGGGATCGCCAGCACCGTCGTTGTCGGCATCCTCGTCGTCGTCGTCCGGAGCAGGTCGGACAGGATCGCCAGCTGCTGGTCCTGGCCGATCTGGCCGGCCGTCCTCGGGACGACGAGGAGGAACTTGGCGTCGAAGAAGACGGCGACGGCGACGGCGGCGGCCGCGGCGGCGGTGGCGGCGGCGGCAAGAGGAGGGAACATGGCGACGTGGCGCGACTGGGAAGGCTACCTCGACACACACGACAGGGTTGCCAGGTCTTGAGAGAAGCTGAAATACATAGCTCTACCTAAGCCCCCCAAAAATAGGCCAAGTCGATGTTTAACACTCTTGACAACTTAAAAAGAAAGTGGTGATTAGCGTACTTTTACTAACATATTAATCAATCAATTTGGAATCAATTTCGCTTTCCTTTTAGTTCGTGTACTTGTTTGTTTTCACAAAAAGAAAAAAGAAATAACGAAACGAGTACTGGTACATTATTTGATTGTGATGGGATGGTACTGTATGTTCAGTTGAAATAAAGTGTATAGACAGTGTTTACAGTTTCTATTTTTTTGTTGGGTATTTGCAGTGTCGTTTTGGATGTTTTCACGTATTTACCCTTGTGGTTTAAGTCTGTTGGGTAGGTTAGTGTGTTTTGTTTATATATTCTAGCAAGTGTTTGTTTTCGGGGCTGGCTTTCTCTTTTTTTTTTTTTTGGAGTTTACATAGTATATTAATTACCTTAGGGTACTCCACATGTTATGTTTTTTCTGTTGTTGTTAGATCTCTTATTGTCACTTTGTCTTATTCTTGTACTTTGCGATTGTGTATTTCTTTACTTCTTCGACAGACTGAAGAAAAACTTTCTTCAGTAGGACCGTGTCAAATACCACCATTATTTTTTCTGCCATTGAGTGATTGTCAGAAACGTGTTTTCTTTTTTTCGTGCATTGTTTGCATTCAATGGGGAAGTATTGATTGCAAAGCGACATTTCCACCCCTCCCTCCCCGACAGGTACTACAAAAGCAAGAGACCAAAAGAAAATGCGGGTAAGCCGAGTTAATCTTTATTTGCTTAAAATGGAACCATCCTCCGGCGGCCGCTTTGCAGATTCCTGCTTCACCGTCTGTCCGTCGCAGACACCTTTCCCGGCACGTACTTCTCCCTGTCGATCTTCTCCTCCTGAAAGTTGGACGGTTTTGCCATGTTTGACTACGTCAATTTTTCCACCACAGAAGACGGTTGGAGACCATCCCGACCAACAACGCAGCCTTAATACACTTCCTCCTGAGCTCCGATGCAAAATTTTTGTTAATAAGCACCGACTAAGGATGCAAATTGGCGCCAAACGTGCAAAAAAAGTGTATGCAATGTGTACCACATATTCCAAGTGAGCTTCCATTTTGCATACCACCGTTGGTGGATTTCTGTCCAAACCTGTAGGAAGACGTGCAGGCACCTCTCCGTCTGCACCAGCGGGTGCGCGGCCAGGCAGTTGAGGAAGGACTCCAGGGAGGCGCGACGGCACTCGATGAAGTCGGGCTCGAAGATGCCGTCGTCCTGATAAATGTGCGAAATAGCCGGTGTCGGCTATACTAGTACTTATAGATAAATTTTTTTCTGCTGTGTTGCAGACAATTTAAAACAGCCCATTTTTTCCATGACAGTCAGAAAGTCGCAGGGATTGCACAAAGCAGTAGCAGCTAGAACAGCAGCAGCAGCAGCAGCAGCAACAGTGCAACAGCAACAGCTTGCTGGGACAAGTGAGTCCCACCCACCCACCTGCGAGATGAAGGGGATCCTCTTGAGGATTGCTTTCCCCGGCAGCTCCGGCACGTGGATCTGCACGGACCGCTTCACCTCCTCGCGGAGCCACTCGAACTCGGAATACCTGCGGCAGCAAGCGGGGTCTGGAGGTCACGGGGAGGGGGGGGGTACAGGTTGCCACATCAACCTTTAAAAAAAATAATAATAGTGGAATGTTATGTCCACATTGATAAACTAATAATTGTCAGTGTACGTTCAAAATGCAGAAAAGAGTATTTAATAATTATATAAAAAACGTAGATCTGACCAATTTCAGGTTAAGATAAAAATTACCTTTTACTTTAAGGCACAGGAAACAAAAGGTCTGGAAGAAACATTTTTGTCCCCCCCCCCTTTTCTTCCGTCCGTCCGTCCCTCCCTCCCTCACCTCCTCCTGCAGGCGAACTCCCCGAGCCTGAACACGGGCAGGTTGGTCCTGATCTGGACGCGGTAGTCGGTGAAGCGGCGGGCGGAGGTGCCGGTGATGATCTCGTGGGTCAGCGGGTCGGACACCTCGATCTCGAGGAAGTTGTCTGGATCCGCAGTTTTTTAAGTCCCAAAAAGGATATGATGTACATAGAGAGAGAAA
>JAAUYM010033352.1_pt1 | contig 16719 bp, 21 predicted proteins | sample 7278001 | NCBI WGS metagenome assembly JAAUYM01 (sample SAMN14350224, study PRJNA611818) | marine sediment metagenome | isolation source: surface marine sediment (1.8m) | place: French Polynesia: Moorea | collected 2018-08
CAAGCACCAAATCATTCTGACTAAGGTCATCTAGCTCTTGCTTACTAATGCACACACCGGAAGAAGAGGGGAAAGTAGAAAGGAGGAGAGACAGCGAAAGAGATTGCTCAAAACAAATATGCCCGATTGTACATACATTAATTGAGAAAAAAATATGGAAGAAATGCCTCTTGAAAAAAAAACACAACATGTTCATAACACGTATCTCATTGCACAGATTCACATTTTTTTTATAAATAGTACGTCGTACATACAAAACAGAGAAGAGCTTTTCTGGGAATATGGTACAAAAAAACTAAAATGCCGATGTAATACCGTCGTCACCTCTCGGGGGAAAAAATATGTCTGGCATCTTTTTTTTTACTGGAGAACTTTTTCGAGGATATGGGGAGTTGGTGCCTTGTGATGCTTTCTGGAAAACCAAATGCTAGTCTTTTTTAAGTAAAAAAGTTTCTGAAAAGCTTTTTTCGTAGAAAAATGCAAAAAGAGTCCGAAGGAAGGCAGTCTTGGTGTTTCACTGTAAAAGTCACAGCAGCTGAGTAAGAGTTCAGGGCGGGAAGATTTCGGTAAGTTGTCAAGGGGAAGAAGGACGATTTGTGGAGGGAAGAGAGGCATTCCAATGGCTCGAATCAAAGTTATTGCACAACAGCTAAAGGGAAAAAATATGTTGAAAAAATATTCTTCTGACATTTTCCTCCATTGCAAACAGAGGGAAGAAAAAAAAAACAAGCGAAGGAAAGTGTTAAAGGCAATCATGCTTTCCTCACAATTTCAGAGATTAGTAATCCTCTCTCAGGCGAGACTCATATCCTAATATTCGCTCAGTTCACGACAGTGGGATGGGGTGAAATCGGAGAAGGGGACGGGCTGGGAGAGGCCGGAGGAGGAGGGGGAGTGGCCTGGGCCAGGAGGGCGGCGGCGGCGACGTCGGCGGACGAAGTGGAGGACGGGGGGCCGCTGCCACCGGAGCCGCCGGCGCCGCCGGTGCCGCCACCCCATCCGTGCACGGCCCTCAGGTGCGCCGTCATGTTGTCCTTCCGGTTGAACTTCTTAGAGCAGACGGTGCACGGGTAGGACTTGCGGTTCAGGTGGGTGGTGACGTAGTGGCGGTGGAAGTTGGACGGGTGGGTGTAGGCGTTGTTGCACACCTTGCAGCGGTAGGTGTTGCCCTCCTGCACGCAGAAGCTCCTGATGCTGATCGGGTTGCCCTCCTTGGATCCCTTGGTCGGCGAGGAGGAGGAGGAGGTGGACGAGGATGCCTGGGCCGCGCTGTACAGCGCCGCCAGTTCCGCCTCGGCCTGAAGCTGAAAGGAGGCCAGGTAGCCGCTCCCGGCGGCGTCCGCCGCATCCACCGCGGCCGACGCGGCCAACAGGGCGGCAGACGCCGTCATGCCGCCGCCGCCGCCGCTGGCACTGCCGTGCTGCTTGGTGGAGGCGGAGGACGACGAGGAGGGCGAGTCGCAGAGTCCCCCGAGTCCGTTGGCCAGTCTCTCCTCCCAAAACTTCTTCATGTTGATGGAATCCTCCACCTTGGGCGTGGTGGTCTCCCCTCCTTCCTCCCCCTGTTCCCTGTGATGATGGTGGTGGTGGTGGAACCCGTTGGCCACCGCCCCCTCGTTGAAGCCGGAGGAGGGGCTCCTGGACACCCTGTCTTCTTTCTTCAGGCTGAGGTTCTCCGGCTGCGGCTCCATCATCATCCCGCACTCGGTGGTGGAGTTTGGCAGCTGGAACCCCTGCGAAGAGGCGTGGGAGGAGACGGAGGCGCCGCTGTCGCTGCGGTGCTCGTACTCACAGGACCCGGTGCTGTTGTTCCTGTCCATGTAGAGGCGCTTTTTCGGCACCTGCCTGATGTGCATGGGTCTGGTGTTGCTGCTTCCTCCGTTGCCGCTACCGGCTGTGGTGGTGGTCGCGGTCGTGGCCGCGCCGTCCTTGGTCGTCGTGTCCTCTCTTGAGTTCGCGTGGTGATCGTGGTGGTGGTGGTGGTGATGGTGGTGGTTAACTGAATTATACAAGGATGCGAATTCTCATACCTGCTCCTAGGGACGCAATATACCAAGAAAGACCTGCGTTTCCTCATTACTAATGAACAAGATTATTGCGTATACTACGTACACATGAGAGCTACGTTCAAAGAAGAATTGAAGATCGTCTGTCTGTCTGTCGGTTTGTTTGTTCGTCTTTCTCTCTCGATCTAGGGAGCACCGATGTCTTTCCGGTCTCGCCCCCGACCTTACCTGAGCTTCTACCGTCGTTGCTATCGGCCTCGGACGTTGTGTCCAAGGCTTTAGCGCCTGCAAAGGAGAAAGAGAGAGAGAATCCTCGTTAGGACCATGAACAAAGAACATGAAGGCAGAGATAGAATACCGTCAAACCCTCTTAAGTGAACCCTCTTAAGTGAAGTTAAGGAGCAGGGAAATTTTAACTCTTATCTGACTTAAGCGGGATTCCTACTTATCTGCATTCCCACTTAAGCGGGTTCAACTGTAGTCGATGCTTCTCCCCTGTCCCCGCCCTGCTCACCTACCAAAACGTCTTGTACAGTACTACTAGTATTGATCCATCTTACGTGCTCCAACACTCTTTTCTTCCTCCTCCCCCTCCCTTCCCGAAATACCAACTCTTTTTCCTTCCTCCCTCCCTCCCCCTCCTTTCTTAATCGATATCGGTGTCCTGCTGTGGTGCCGAAAAGAAAGGACCAACCAAGGAGGGTGGAACCCCACCCAACATTGCCGAAATGGAAACACTCCACGACCCCCCCTCCCCCTTCCGCCCCCTCCCCCTTCCCTCTTCGTGTGCGTGCGCGAGTGCACCTAAGAGAAATCCCGGTGGGAGAAAGCCAAAAAGGAAGGGGCTTTTTTGTATGAAAAGGTGTCTAACTAGTCTTCCCCTTCTCCTTTCTCTCTCTCTCTATCGAATAAGCAAATCGATGATACAGCCCCTTCCATAACGACAGATAGAAGTTAAAAGAAATCGCCGCAAGGCCGACTACGATTAGACAAATCAGCAATTTGCTCGATTATGAAAGAATTTTTTTTACCCACCTCTGGGAGACACTCCTCCACTACTCTCTCGCAAACCCTGCAAAGGAAAAGAAAGAGGAAAAATTGTTAGATTGCGTCGAATGTGTCGACCTCGTCAGAATTTAATCAGCTTTTAATTCAGTATCGGCGGTGGTGCGGGGTGGGGGGAGAGTGTGAAGTACAGAGAGGAGCCGCTCCCTGGCCCTTTGTCACGTCCATCACCAATCGATGGAGCCAGAGACGTGTTGCTTCTTCTTCTTCTTCCATCCGCCACCACCATCGATTCCTGATGGTTGTGGGAGGGAGGGGGAGGAGCAGGACACTGTGTGAATCGATGGGGCAGAATTATAGCTCCACTGACAACGACCAAGCCAGGCCAGGCGAGGGAGCCGCTCGTTGCCTCGCTTTGCCTGTGGTCGCGGGGTGTCAGCAGCATTTTTTTTCTCTAGCTTTTATTAATGCATAAAGTTGTCTTTTAGTAGTAGTGTCGTCGAAATGGACTACCACCACCTACTAGTTTGTCGCATTCGCCAGCTCGGAATTTTGGTCGATTTTTCTTAACTCTGTGCTATACCAGTACTTACCTTACCAGGATAATTGCTGATAAATTGCTATACAGTATTTTGCTGTGTTTATAAATTGCTGATAGTTTGCAGATAATAAAGCTATGTACATATATGCAGATTTGATACAACTCTACAGTAGGTACAGGCTGTCACAACAAAGGGTGCTCATTACCTTCTCTCTATTCCCAGTCGGGTCGGCCTCCTCCGTCTGCACCTCCAAAGGCCTGCTCGCCGCCGCCACCGCCACCGCCGCCGCCGCAGCCGCTGCCGCCGCCGCCGCCGCGGACGACTCTTCCGCCAGCCCGGAAGCCATCGGGACAGCCTCCGAGCCGGAGAGTCGCCTCGGGCGGGCGCCCTTTCTCCTCTTCGGGCCACCTCCGCCGCCTCCGACGGAACCGGCGGGAGGAGAGGACATTCTCTTCATTGGGGAGGAGAGGTCATTGTGGTGTGGGGAGAGGAGGGAGCCCATGTAGGCGGAGGGTCTGACCGAGGAAGAGGTGGAGGACGAGGACGACGGCGCGTTGGTGTCGTTCACGTCCGCCAGCCCCTTAATCTTGAGCCCCTCCGCCACCTTGAGCAGGGAGGATAGGTTCTCCTGGTCGACGGACACCTCCCCGCGGTACATAAACTCCAGGAGGGCCTTCATCTCGTGGAAGCGGACGTCCCGGAGGAAAACGATCGGATGCCTGTCAGGGGTGTTGTACAGCATGGCCTGAAAGTAGGGGGAGCAGGCGGAGAGCACCATCTTGTGCGCCTTCAGCTGGAGCCCCTCGCAGGCCAGGGTGACGTCCACGAAGGCCTCGGAGTGCAGCAGGTCCTCGAACACGCTCAGCAGGTTGTGCTGGTGGTTGTTCCACCGCAGGCAGTACTGCTGCGGAGTCATGGCTGCTGCTGCCGCTGCTGACGACGAAGATGATGCTGTCGAGGAGGACGGAGGAGGTGGAGGTGGTGGTGGCAGTGCCTCCGGAGGCGGGATCGCTCCGGAGACAATGGAGGACATTGAGGGGTTCGGAGTGTGAAGGGGGAGGCGAAGGAAGGGACTTCCTTCCTTCTTTGGGGGGTTAAGTTAAGTTTGGGGATTGTTATTAGTCGTTCTTAGTGTTGGGCTGGGCGGCTGCGTAGGCGGTGTGGCGGTAGACGGCGGTGGTGACCTGTCCTAAGTCGGACATGGGAGCAAGCCTGCAAGAAAGAGGAAAGAAGCGGTGAGACATAGTTTTTGACATATAGTACCACAGAACTAATTATCGATCCAACACTGAATGAATTAGTACTAAAATTGCTTGCTGCTCATTTCGTACTACCTAGGTGGTGAGAGAAGGAGGACGATGGTCGGAAGGATCTGCTATGAGAGTAGTGTATAAGCCGTCTTCAAAACACAGATTACAATCACTACAATTCAGCACGACTTGTTGCACAACACTTTCACTAACTATTATAGACACAGAGATAGGGGGGAAATAAATACTGCACTTTTCTTTCTTTACCCGAGGTAAGTTGCACACATTTCTTTTTAACCAGCACCGAGATAGCACGTGATCGATTAGAGAATAAGAATCACAGTGGCTACGAAACGACCTTCTACACTACTATGTATCATTAACCCCCCGTCACAAGGAGCAGGGAGCAGCACATCACAGGTTTGGAACTCCTACAACTTCCGCAACCGCGCACGAACAACTCAGAGACACATTCGACACTTCCGAAACGCAGTCGATAAGGAACTGGTAGTAGTTGGAGAGGAAAGGGAGCCTCTTGGAAGGCAAAAGACAGCTCGATAAATCGATAGAAAGAGAAAGGGGGAGGGAGAAAGAGAGGTGGTGGAAGTACCAGCAAACAGGCCCGCCAAGAGAAAGAGAGAAGAGGAGGAAGGGAGGGAGAGAGCATGTTTGGAAAGTATACTGGAAAGTGCTCTGTGGAAGAAGAGGAGGAGAGCGCCAAGCGCATGCTCCCTCTCCACTCCACAACGCCCCCTCCCCCCTCCCCACTTTCCAGGACGCGGGAAAGTTACTTCAGAAGCAGATCAATACCTGCTGCTTTGGGGGAGGAAGAGGGAGAAGGAGAAGAAAGCTGCTGTGGAAATGGGAGTGGAAGGAAAGGGAGAGGAGGAAGGAGGGCCTCCCCCTCGCACTTGCTTTGATAAGGGCCGCGGCCTTTTGCATGGAAGAAGCCAAAAGAAAGAATGAGGCTTCTTCTTGTACGTCGCTGGCACTGAGAGGGAGAAGGGGAGCTTTCCTTGTACATTGGTGTGACATGGTCTCTCTCTCTCTCTCTCTTTCTCGCTATAATCAATTATGTTGTGGGAAAAAAAGAAGATCAGTCAGTTGTAGCAACGCCAAATTTTGAGGAGGCTTGATCGCACCCGCTTGTTGTTCTGTCCGTCTTTCTCTTCTCCCTAGTTAGATCTCTTCTCCCTTCCTCCTTCTTAGAGGGGTCGTAATGAGGTTTTTATAAGGCGGGCATTGCTCTCTCTCTGCCTTATTTGGAGAGACGGTCTGCTCGAAGAAAAGACGGTTGGAGGAGTCGCAACTAGCAGGTGAAGTGAGAGAGAAGGACGGTTTCCCTTTATGCGAGGGACGCAGGAGGAAGGAGAGAGGGAGAAAAAAGGAAGGAGCAGTAATCATAAGAAGAAGACGCTTTTGCTCGTTCAAAGATGGGCGGACGCCGGCATAGACAAAAACTATGAGGGAAAGTTTATAAACTTAACGAAGAAATTCTAAAGAATTCCCCTTGCTTTGCGTTGCAGTTTTTTTACTGTACATTTTATGTGGATTAAGTTCTTGTTATTCAATAAAGCTGGTTGAGTTTGAAAGTTAAAGATTAAGTCGATCTATGGACAATTGCGCGTTCAAATTCGTCCGTGGTGGTGGGAAGAAGGGAACAAGGGGCCATTAAAAATTTTGCTTTTCCTCGCCTCTCTTCCCTTCCTGACAGGGATCTCGATTCTCAATAACGAAGAAATGGATGGAAGAAAGAAGGAGCGAAGGAAGCGTTCTTGTAGACAAAGAGGGGTCGGAAGGTTCATCTTCAACGCCTCATCTTGTGCTCATCTTTTCCTCGGGGCGAGAAAATATAGAAAGCTACTCGCAAGAAAAACCGCCGGAAAAAAGAGTAAACCGTGCAAATGGCTACGACTCAAAGCAGTAATGCTAGGCGAAGTATTCAAGAATGTTTGGGTTCAAGTTGTCGATCTTTTCCCCGGACAAAGAAATGCAACCCTCCGCCTATCCTCATCCTCTTCCTCCATTCCCAAAGTCGCAAGTAAAAGCGACTGAACCCACCCTCCTATCTCCTCCCTCCTCAGAAATGCGACGCTTCTCCGCACCACCCGCTGGAAGAAGATAAGATACTCTCTTCCCTGCCTGCCTGCCTCCCTCCCTCCCACCCTCTCCTTGCTGTCAAAGAAGCCAGTAACAGTCTGAGCAGGTATCCTGAACATTCAGTCAGGCGCTGTACTACTACGAGCTGCCCTGCTTGCGTGTGTGGTGGTGGTGGTGGGGAGTTGCTTGTCCCAATACACCTGACTCCCCCTCCTCCTCCTTCTTCTTCTGAAAGAGGGTGGGTAGCATAACGTCGCGCAAAGTCAAAGAGCAGCAAAAATCCCAGGAAGGAAGGAGGAAGAGGGAGAGAAGGTATCTGCGTGAAGGGGTTCTCCTCCTTCTCCTTCCTCCCCTCTTCCCATTCATCGGACGTTCAACCCTTGCCTGTGTCTGAGAGAAAGAAAACGGTGAAAGAGAGAGAGACCAAGAAAGAGAGAGAGAGAACTGACAGGGAATCCGGAAAGCTTGGGGGGACAGACTGTAAAGCAATGGGTGTTTTTTTCATATTATGTCGCGCGTGCTAATTGCAAGCCGTGTCTCTTTCCATAACTTGTTTTTCTAATTAAGTTATTGAGACAGCACTCTCCTCCCACCTTCCGTTTCGAGGCAGAACTGACTGACGAAGAAGAAGAAGGACAGGTAGAAGACGTTCAAATTGAGAGACTCCGCTGTCTCGTAAACCTCTTTCATCCCCCCCCCCCGCCTCCTATTTCTGGCTACAATGGTGTCCCAGTGCTTTTTCCCACCTCGGCCACAAAAAAGGGGGGCAAGAAAGACTTGAATTGTTGTGGGGGGAGGGACTCTCTTCCTTCTCTTTCTCTCCTGTCAAGGGGTTGAGGAGAGGAGGGAGAGAAGCTTTTATGACTCCTTCCAAGGTGCTAACTGGAGGAGAGTGAAGCAGCCAAGTAGGAGAAGGAGAAGGAGAGGGGGGGGGGCAAAAAAGACACGTGGGAGATGGGACACCCGAAAGTGGAAGAAGGAGAGGGAGACATGAGAAGTCGTTACTCTTCCTTCCTTTTTTCCTCTTTTTCTTCCTCCGTTTGAACTTTCAAAATCCGAGATTAGTCATGGGAGAAATTACATCTAATTCCACTTCTTCCTGCGGAGCAGTAGAAAATTCCTTCTTCTTACTTTTGAGTCTTGCTTGCACGATGCACCTTCCCGCATACGGAGGAGAGAGAGGCCCAGAGAAGCCATAAAGCAGTGGAACAGAGAAGGCCCCGTTGCAAATTCATCCTCCTTCTTTCTTTGAAAAAGCGCAAATGTACAGTTAGACCGAGGAAAGAGGGATCTGCACAAAAGGAAGAGGAAGGCGGAGGCGTTTGAGGAGGGGAGGGCGAGAAGGGGGCATCGCTGGCAAAGTTGAACGTCCTGGGAGGAGGGGATGTTGCCCTTCTCTCTCTCTCTCTCCTTCAAACCCGAAAGGAAGAGAGGAGGAGAAAAACACACACACAAGGAGAGCCTGTTGCAACGTCTGTGTGGGATCTCGTCTCTTGCCTGCCCGGCGGCGGCGGAGGAGGCAGCGGCAGCGGCAGCAGAAGCAGCAGCAGCAAAGGCCGAAAAATCCCTGTGGTGATCGATCGGGGGGAGGGGGGGGGCGTCTGACAACATCAAAGAGGAGCTTGGAGGAGGAGGAGGGAGAATCTGCTTGAAAATTCTCCTTTCAAAGAGTATGGAAGTACGAAAAAATCTCCAGACCAGGAATTTTTTTTTGAAGCAAATGCAGAAAGCAGAGTTGGAGGAAGGAGTGATAAGTTGGTCGCATAGTTTCCCCTGCACGCACGCGGAAAGAGAAAGAGAGGAGCAACAACACCTGTTGGTGGTGGAACAACGGCGACGGCGGCGACGGCAGTGCCAACAAAATATTATAGCGGAGGGAGGAGGGAGAAAAAAGGAAGAAGGAGGAGGGGAGGAAATGTGAACGCCGGCTTCCTTCTTCGCCGCCGGCGGCGGCTCTCCAAGGAGCAAGGACCTCTGATGCCCTCTTCCCTCCTCTCCTCTTCTTTTTCTTTTCTCCATACGTGAGGCAAGCTTGGAGGAGAGAGGAAGAGAGAGGAGAGAGAGGGAAGGCACTCAGGCAGAGACAGGTACAGTTACACAGCGGACGTCGGAGGAGCAAGCAGGCAACACTTGGGCTCTCTCTCTCTGCAAGGCGGATAGCACCCCGAATGGAGCGCTTAGGGTTGTTTTCATTCTCTGCCAAAGTAAATTTGATACTAGTACTTTTGAATGCATTATGCGTACGGATGAAATGATCGCCAAACTAGATTCTAGTAGAGTGCAAGCTCTTCCCGTCTAAAGCCAACATGCAACAGGAGATGTTTTCACAATGGCCCTCACTGTCTCTCTCTCTCTCTCAAGCAGGCGAACAAGCAAGCAGGGGGAATAAGAAGTTCTGAAGGTCTGCGAAGAGGGAGGGAGGGGAGGAGAGTTAGGTGTGCACACGGAGAATGCCTGGAGAAGAAGCAGGTAGACAGACACAGGAAGAGGAAGATGATGATGACGATGATCGCAGGATCAGAGGAAAGAAGAAGAAGCGGATTGCACTGCAACAGTCGTTGCCTGCGACAGAAGGAGGGAGAAGGGGATCATCAAAGCTCCCTTCCTTCCTTCCTCTGCAAATGGGCATGGGAAAGAAAGCGCGTCTTGTTTTGTACGTACTAACACTCACAGCATCAGCTTGAAAAAGAGAAGTTCCTTTTAAAAGCGGAGGTTTCCCTTAAATTTGTCGATTTAATGGAGGAGGAAGGAAAGAAGGACCGATTCGATCTGGGCAACTTTCCAACCATGAAATGGAGGCCGCCTATTCAGCAGCATGATTATGAACCGAGAAGAGGGAGACGCTGTCAGCTTTGATGGTGAAAGGATTTTTTTTCCTCTCCTCAGATGAAAGGGAGGAGGAGGGCTCTTTAATCTGGGCGGGACTGCAAATCATGCCGCCACGATCAGGTTTCCGTTGGAAAGAAGAAGAAGACGAGAGGGAAAAAAACCAACAACACAATCCCCTTTTTTTGTGGCCCTCTTCTGAGGAACAGTTAGCTGTAGGAAGAGGTAGGGACGGCAGGAGGGAGGAGAAGATTGATACAGGATCTACAGTACTACCACCTTCTGACCTGTCCACCAGTTATCGAAGAAAGAAAGGGCTTTTAAAAAGAGTGTAATGGACGTGTGCACGTATGTGCGCACCCGCACGCTCATCAGTGCCGGCCAACCAAGGCAGCAACCTTCTACCACCGCCGTCGCCCGCCGCTCGCCGCCCGCCGCGTCTCTCCTCTCCTCGCCAAAGGTTAAGGACCTCCTCCTGCGTTCAATGCCTCTTTCCTCCCTCCTCTTTCCTCCTCGCCTTATTAACGATCGTCTTCTTCTTCTTCTTCTTCCCACAAAACTAAGCGACTGTGGGCCTACCTGCCGCCTCATACGAAAGACAGGACTACAAATGGCCTTACTACTACACAGTTTCATGTTCACGAAAGCCGGATGAGAAGACCAGAAATAGCAGCAGCAGCAGCAGAAGAAGAAAACCATACCAAAATGCACTTCTGCTGTATGGCCAGGCGAGGGAGGGGGAGGGGGGAGGGGTAAAGGGGATCTGCATCAATCGGGAAGCTCCCTCCCTCTGCTTTCCTGCCCACCACCACGGCCGTGCCCTCAGGAGGAGATTGGGCCCCTCACCAGCTTCGCTTCACGACAAAGGAGTGGAGAGAGGAGAGAGGTGCGCACGGCAACAAGTGGCCTGAGTCGATAAAAGGAGGAGGAAGAGAAGCCCTTTAAATCGGGCACTTTGAGGTCCATGATGAGGGGAGGAGGTTCTCTCTCTCTCTCTCTCTTTCTTTTCTTCTCACCAGAATCACTTTGTGTGCTCAGAGTGCGTGAATCTGAGTGTGTGTGCTGCTCTCTCTCTCTCTCTCTCTCTCATCGTCAGCAGTAACCGTGAGAGATGAGATAATGAGAGCCTCGCCGGATGAGGAGAGGATGCGATGCGATTCGACTCACACACTTTTTCTCATCGAAGCCTTAGCCTTTGTCTATTTCCGACTTTTAGTGCCATGTTGAAAGTTTGAGCTCTTTCTCCTCTCCTCTCCTTTCCCATTTTCGTGTGTGGAGTTGGCACGGTTCAAGGCCCGATTCGCGTTTGTACCAGGCGAATCTCACGGATCTGCATGCATGCAGATAAAAAAATGCTGTCATGGGACTTCATCTGTCTCGGAGGAAAAGAGACCTCTTGGCCTCCTCCTCCTCCTCATTCCTCTTTTTCCTTTTTGCACAGCTCTTTTTTCTGCAAGTTCATTCTCTCCACAGACATGTAGTAGTACGTAGTAGTACAAGGTAGGAGGTGGAGGGAGGAAAAATTCCAGGCAACCAACTTTTGCAACGAGAGCGATTCTCTCCTTCCTCCCTCTCACCTCGGTTGCAGCAAAGGAAGGGGGGGGAGGGAAAGGTGTGTATAGGCAAGCACTCAGCCGGGCAGGGAGGCAGGCAGGCCATTGTTGGTGGGAAGAGTCTCTGTCTCGCGTGAGCCCCTCTTCCTCCCCCTTATTCTTTCTCACTGGAGGTGAATGTCCTTTGTACACAAACACCACACAACAACAGCGCAACTCAGGCAGTTCGCCTAGCCTCTCCTCGCCTGCGGGCTAGGGGACGGAAAGTGTAATGGAGTGCTTGGTGGCGTTCTGGCAATGCCCGAGCCAAACTACTGGTATCACTTCGTTTCATGTTACTCCATTCTTGGCCCCTTGCTGCACATGAGTTAAGTCCTCTCCAGAAAGGAGGGGGGAGACGAGAGGGAGGGAGGGACGGAGGCAGCAAAAACCATAACCGATGGCAAAAGCAACAGTGGCAGCGGCAGCGGCAGCGGCAGTGGCAGCAACAGCAGCAGCAGCAGCAGCCCCATGTGGTCGCGACGCCGCCCCGCTTTGTTGCAAGCATGTTGCTTTTTCGCTGCGTCGCCGCCGCTGCCGCCGCCATCATCAGAGCCGCGAGCATAAATTGGCGGCGGGATGACTTATGCGGCATCAGGTGGAAGAGGAGGAAGGGAAAAAATGGTTTTTGGCTCTTGCAGGAGAGAGAGAGAGAGAGAGAGAGACATGATTTGAGGTGAGTAACCTCCCAACGGGGGGATCTCCGTGCATACAAAATACGAAACGCCTTTGTCTACTAAAGTTAGACAGCGAGAGAGGGAAGTGGAATCTCTTTCTCTCCCTTGTATAGGACACACGCCCCTAAAAGCTGTCGCAGTTTAAAAAAAGAAAAAAAAGAAAAAGAGCAAGCGTGGAGTTTTAAATCTCCAGGATGACGGGGGTGGAAGAAGGAGGGAGAGAGAGAGGAAACAGAGGGAGGGAGAACTGCAGGGAGAGGAGAGTCAAGGGAGGGGGGGAAGGGGATGAGGAGAAGGGGAGGGAGAGGAGGGAGGAAGTGAGCGCTGCTTCGGGTGGGGTGGAGGGGAGGTAGCCTGACAGCGGAGGAATGTTTTTCCAACTACGCAATGAGCCGGGAAGGCGGAGGGAGAGAAGGGATGGGAAGGAAGCTGAGGATTGGAGTAGGGACGGAAAGGAACGAACGCTGATGTTTGTCATTAACTTGCAACTGCAAAAAAAAGGAGAGTGTGGATCACTTATGCAGAATAGATCCATTTCTCCGTTGTTTCCACACACACTTCCCTTCTCCCCCTCTGGCCACCCCCCCAAATAAAGAGCGCTGTATGCATGCATGCGTGTGTGCGTGCAATCCACCCCCTTCTCCCCCTCCTCAATATGGCTGTTGTCGCCAGATTGAGTCGGGGAAGAGGGAGAGGAAAGAGGAAGTTGCGCCACGCGCGCCTGCATGAATGAAAAAAAAAGAACGAAATGGAAACTACTCCCACTCTCTGTACTACTCAGAAGTTAGGGGGAGAAAAACGAATCTGGCCCTGATTTACTAGAGGGAGGGCTAAATATCCCCGGCAGCAGAAAGAGGGATGCGATACAAACACACCCCACCCTCCTGCTTCTATTAACGGCAGGAGGGTGAGAGAGATGGTGATTAGAGTCGAATAACAACAACACATCGCACCCAGGTTCCTCCTCCCTCCCATGTGTACTTGCGTGTACATGTTGCTGCAATTCCCTTTTCCTCCTCCTCCTCCTCTTCCTCCTGTCTGGGTTTGCGCTGGGGAAGCTTCGTATGTCTCTCCCCTCTCCCTTTTCCAAGCTCCACCCCTTTCTTACCTCTGCTAACTAACCGTGCCTTCCTACCTCCTCTTCCTCCCTTCCTTCCCAGGAGTAAATAAAATGGCAGCTTGCCCATGATGTGCAGAATTGGCTTTCCTCCTCCTTCCTTTTAAGTCTCAACCCCCCTCCACCCTCTCTTCTTCTTCCTTTGAGGGGAAAAAACTTCCCTTAAGAGGAATGAAAAGGAAGAAGGGAAGAGGAAAAGGGGAAGGCTATTTCTGACTTTGCCTGCAAGCTCACCCTCTCCTCCTCCCTCCAAACACACCCGGCAATCTTTTCAATCAGCTTCAAGGCTCAAAGGAAGAAAGGGAGAAAAAGAGGGAGAGAGAACAAAAAACATGAACATAATGGGTAAAAGAGGGAGGAAAGGGGAGAGGAGGCAGAAATAAAGAGACGTGAACCCTGCTGCCTCCCCTACCTTCGCTTCTTCCCGCAGCCCGCATCCATCCACATCCCATCAGAGTTGCGTGGAGAGGAAGGAGAGGAGAGCCGCCGCATCCGCCATTTTTAAATCCTCCCTTCCTCCCTTCTTTCCTTCTTTTCCCGCTGGCAGGGACGATGGTGTGTGTGTGTGTGTGTGTGTACAATGGCAACAGTTGGCACAGAAGGAGGAGGGGGAGGAAACGCTGCCAGCAGCAGCAGCAGCAGCAAAAGCAACAGAGACGTGTGCAAAGCCACTAGCAGGATGATGATGATGCTACAAAAAAAACCAGCCAACAGGTACACTACCACCACCGCCTCTTCCTTCTCCTCCTCCTTCTTTTCCTCTTTCCCATCAGTGCGGGCGCGCCTTGCTTGCTTGCTACACATCCACACAGGTAACAACATGTGCAAGCAGGGAAGGAGAAGGAGGAGAGACTTCTTTCTCCTGGTCCCTTCTTTCCTTCCTCCCTTTTTTTCCACCAACTGGTCTCTCTCCCCCTCCTGCGTGCGTGTGTTGTTGCCTGGATAGGCAATAGCAAGCAGGGATCCATTGGCGAGGAGAAGGGGGGAAAGAAAGACCAAATGGCTCCGGGCTGGAGAAGACGCCTCTTCCAAAGCCTGCCTGGCTATCGGAGGACATTGGCCTGGGGAGGAGAAAGAAGACAGGGGAAAGAAGAAGAGGAGGCAAGAATGGAAAGAAAGAACTTTGCGGTTGAAATAGCCTTGGCTGCCTGCTGGGATAAGTGGGAGGAGGAGGAAAGGGGGCTGGCAGGGCCGGGAATATGATTGGAGAGAAAGAAGGGAGCAAGCAGCAGGTATGGCAGGGAGGAGGAAAGATGGAAGGAAGATGATAAATTTGACAGCGCTGGGGCTGTGAACGAGAAGTAGAGAAGGAGGGGGAAAAAATTTTCGCCGTCGCGTCTACGGACTTAATTTCTCCTCCTCTGCAGCGAAATTTCGAAAGAAGCGCCTTTTTGTACCTACGTATGGTATACCACGTAAGGAGAAGGAGGAAGAGTGCTTTCAACGCGTGATTGGAAGTCAAGTGCAATATAAGAGGAAAAAGCAGGAAACAGGAAACTGTTGCACCTGCTGCTGCTCTTGCTGTTGCTGCTCGACATCTGTTTGTTGCATGAACCGTGACGAATTTCACTTGATCCTTTCGTCCGTGTTGCCCCTTCCGTCCTTCCTAAATCCCTCCCTCCCTCCTCTCCTTTAACTCTTCCTGCAAAAAAACACACCTGGTTGATCGGTCGGCGTTTAAATCGCCATTCCTGAACAGGTCGGGAAAAAAGTTGGCTCCTCTTCTCAAATCTTTTTGCGCTAAATCTTACATAAAAACATCGTACGTACACATACAATTCGAAGTCAGTATTATTCTAATCTCAGCTGAGATAAAGCCACGTTTTTTGGGAAGGAAGAGAAGGAGAGTGGTGATTATGGTACGTGCGTAATATGGAGCTAGGCTTAGCTAGAAGTAGATTCGGATCCTTTTGCATAATCGCTCTCTTCACAGAGAACATGTACCGAGAGGAGGAAGGAGGGGGCTAGACAACAAAGAACGAAAAAAAGCCTCCTCCTCCTCCTCCTTTTTCCCAAGCCAACGTTTGGTAGAAGGGCTCTTCTGTAGTCCAGGGCAGAAGAAGAGAACGAGAAATGAACCTGTTGCTGCCTTTTTTTTCTGGCTGGGCCCAACAAGGATTGGGAAGGAGAAGGAGGAGGAGGCTGCTTCTGTCCAGACTAGGAAGGGAGGAGGAAGGAGGAGGAGGCACTCAGGCACGACGGCGCCTTCAGAAAAATGGGCTTGGGTTTGGGAAGGGAGGAAGGAAGGAGGCAGGACATGCTATGCTTCTTGCTCTCTCTCTCTCTCTCATCCCACAGGCCATCGGTAAGGGAGGAGGAGGACTAGACGGCAACATTTTTTTTCTCTCTTCCCTCCTCCGCCTGTGCCTGTGTGCTGGTGTACGAGTACCTACGAGTATTCCACATAACTTGTGCTCCTACTGACTGCCGAGAGGGAGGAGGAGAAGGAGTAGGCTCGATCGCTGATTGGTCGCGCAGGCCCAGAGGACGAATCAAGGCCAGGGAAGAAGATGCGATGAGGGGCTTGGTTGGGTGGGCTCTCCAGATTCCTCCCTCCCTCCCTCCTCCCCCCCCCCCTGGATCTCTCTGCTTGGCACGAAATGTGACTCAGGCTATCTCTGTTTGGTAGAACGCATTTTGAAAACGGAGTTGAGGAAGCAAGGTGCCCATTAGAAGAGTACTTTTTTGTACGACTGCCGTCCTCATACATTGCATGTTGCGATGCGGGCCTGACTGGTTATTTGGTAGATAATTAGTACTAGGTAAAGCTATGAGTATACACTAGTATAAAGTATTCTCTGATGATCAAAGTTGAAGTTTTTTCCAATCCACCTCCACTAGTACTATAGTATGGTAAAAAATCTCCTGTGTAGCTGCTGGCCATCGACTTTAGTTGTACTACTCGTATATCGAAGGTCTACTGTACTGCAAAATAATTATATGGACACTACTACCTAGACTGAAGGAAGGAAGAGGATACGTCCACTATCACTAAAAAAAAAAAAGAAGAAAAGAATCGTTCGACTGTGCTTCGCGGGAAAAAGTCCAGAGTGCGTCACTGCAACATTGTAAGGATGCCACTCTGATAAAAAGAGGAGAGAGAGGGAAAAACCAAGAAGAAAGGAGGACAAAACGTAAAAAATTGCAACGAAAACATTTCCAGGAACTTTTTTTACCTTTGCGTTTTTCCAAAACGGGAAAGAAGAGGGGGAAATTCCTGTTTTTTTCCTTTGTCTTTTGTGTCCCCCCAAAAAATTGTGGTACGCACAATGTGTGTTTTTCAAGCAGAGTGAGTTATTGAATCGCGGAAGTAAAAAAATCAAGCGAGAGATTAATTTTTCACTCTCTTTTTTAGGGAACCACATGTGAGTTCTGTCGAGATTTGACAGGGCGATATCAGCCCTACTGCTACATACAGTAGTAGAGAGAGAGAGAGAGCTTTGGCTTGGCAGGAGAGACAGAGCACCCTGAAAATGAAGCCTCCTTCTTCCGCATTCGTTTCTCCCTCTCCAAGTCCATCGACTTGGGTGGCTTTTAAAAGCTCTTCCTCCTCTTTCTCTTCACTCACGTTTGGGGGGGGGGGGGGGGGGGGGGGGGGGGGGGG
>JAAUYM010114119.1_pt1 | contig 16719 bp, 13 predicted proteins | sample 7278001 | NCBI WGS metagenome assembly JAAUYM01 (sample SAMN14350224, study PRJNA611818) | marine sediment metagenome | isolation source: surface marine sediment (1.8m) | place: French Polynesia: Moorea | collected 2018-08
ATGTTAAAGAAGATTGCGCTGGTCACCACGGTGGCCGCGTTGTGTATGCAAAACGCTTACGCTGGTATGGCAGAGGCGAGAAAATGGGTAAACGACGAATTCCAGCCCTCGGCGCTTTCCAAAAGCGACCAGATGAAGGAAATGGAATGGTTCATTAACGCGGCCAAACCGTTCCGGGGCATGGAGATCAACGTGTTGTCGGAAACCATCCCGACGCATGAATACGAGTCCAAGACCCTGACCAAGGCATTCGAGGAGATCACCGGGATCAAGGTCAATCACCAGTTACTTGGTGAGGGCGAAGTGGTCCAGGCGGTGCAAACCCAGATGCAGACCAAGCGTAACCTTTACGATGCCTACATCAACGATTCCGATCTGATTGGTACTCACTCGCGCCTGCAACTGGCGGTCAACCTGACCGACTGGATGAATGGCGACGGCAAGGATGTTACCAACCCCATGTTGGACGTCGATGATTTTGTCGGCAAGTCTTTCACCACCGGTCCGGACGGCAAGCTCTACCAGCTGCCAGACCAGCAGTTCGCGAATCTTTACTGGTTCCGCAAGGACTGGTTCGATCGAGCGGACCTGCAGCGTGATTTCAAGCGGAGATATGGTTATGACCTTGGGGTACCGGTCAACTGGTCCGCTTATGAAGACATCGCTGAATTCTTCTCCAAACATGTCAGGGAGATCGACGGGGTGAAAGTCTATGGCCACATGGACTACGGTAAGCGCGCGCCCGACCTGGGCTGGCGGATGACCGATGCCTGGCTGTCGATGGCTGGCGCTGGCAGCAAGGGCCTGCCCAACGGTGTGCCGGTCGATGAATGGGGCATCCGCATGGAGCCGGGCAGCTGTAACCCGGTTGGGGCCTCGGTATCCCGTGGTGGTGCCGCCAACGGTCCGGCCGCGGTGTATGCGATCCGCAAATGGGATGAATGGCTGCGCAACTATGCACCGCCTGGTGCTGCGAGCTACGACTTCTACCAGTCGCTGCCCGCACTGTCGCAGGGTAATGTCGCCCAGCAGATCTTCTGGTATACCGCGTTCACCGCATCCATGGTCGCGCCCAAGTCGGACGGCAATAACACTGTCGACGATAGCGGCAAGCCGTTATGGCGGATGGCACCCTCTCCGCACGGTCCTTACTGGGAAGAAGGCCAGAAGCTTGGCTACCAGGATGCCGGTTCCTGGACCCTGTTCAAGTCCACCCCGGTAGACCGGCGCAAGGCCGCCTGGCTGTATGCCCAGTTCGTGGTGTCCAAGACCGTCGACGTCAAGAAGAGTCATGTCGGCCTGACCTTCATTCGTGATAGCACCATCAACCATCAGTCGTTCACCGATCGTGCGCCTAACCTGGGCGGTCTGGTCGAGTTCTACCGCTCGCCTGATCGGGTCATGTGGTCACCGACCGGCGTCAACGTGCCTGACTATCCGAAGCTGGCGCAAATCTGGTGGCAGCAAATCGGTGACGTCAACTCCGGCGCTTTCACCCCGCAACAGGCGATGGATCGTCTCGCCGAGGAAATGGATACGGTTATGGCTCGCATGCAACGTGCAGATGAAAAGGCCAATACCTATGGCGGCTGTGGACCACGCCTAAACCCGGAATCGAGCCCCAGCAAGTGGCTCAACATGGCCGGATCGCCGAAAGCCAAGGTCAACGAGAAACCGCGCGGCGAAACCGTCAATTACGACGAACTGGTCAAGCGCTGGAAACGATAAGTCCACGCTGACTGTAAAACCCAGGGGCCCGCAATCGGGCGGGCCCTTGCACAATAATAATGATTACTATCCAAGGCTTTAGCCATGCAAACTGATATCAGTCGAAGACAGCATGCGATCATGGATTACATCCGTGAGCATGGCTCGGTACAGGTCGACGAGCTGTCGGAATACCTCAAGGTGACTCCGCAGACGATCCGTCGCGACCTGAATCAGCTATACGACCTGGAACTGGTACAGCGGGTACACGGTGGCGCGATCCTCAGAGACACCGTGGAAAACCTTGGCTATGGTGCGCGCAAAATGCTAATGGCGGATGAGAAGGTGGAAATCGCACGTCTCGCTGCCGATCTCATTCCCGAAAACACTTCATTGTTTATCAACATCGGCACGACCACGGAGCGGGTGGCCGAATACCTGGTCGATCATAGCGGTTTGCTGGTGATCACCAATAATATCAACGCCGCCAGCACGCTATGGCCGGCCCGTGGTCTCGAGGTCATGATCGCTGGTGGCACGATACGCCAGTCCGACGGTGGCATCGTCGGCTCCAGCGCGGAAGAATTTATCGACAAATTCAAGCTCGATTTCGCGATCATCGGCTGCTCGGCAATCGATAACCGCGGCGAATTCTGCGACTACGATTTACGCGAGGTACGCGTGACCCAATCGATTATCCGCCATGCCCGCTCAGTCATCCTGGTTAGCGACTCGTTGAAATTTGACCGTAATGCGCCGGTTCGGGTCGGCACTCTTGAGGATATCGATATCCTGGTCACCGATGACGGGGTCAAAGATGATTTTATCCAGCTGTGTAAGAGCTTCGACGTCGATATCCGGATCGCTAAAGGCGCTAATAATAAGGTCCAGGAGCAGCTGTAAATGACGATCGAATTACGCGAGGTCAGCTTACGAGTCGGGGCCGAAACCCATATCTACCAGACCGATCTGACGCTCAGGGGCGGTGAATTCAATATCCTGCTAGGGACCACCCTGAGCGGAAAAACCTCGTTGATGCGGCTGATGGCCGGTCTGGAAAAACCCAGCACGGGCGAAGTCTGGGCTGATGGTATCAACGTCACCGGCATCCCGGTGCAAAAGCGCAGCGTGGCGATGGTTTACCAGGCATTCATCAATTACCCGAGTTTCACGGTTTATGACAATATCGCCTCACCGCTTAAAGTCATGGGCCTCAACAAACAACAAGTTGATGACAAGGTGCGAAAATTCGCCGAAATACTCAAACTGACCCCAATGTTGAACCGACTGCCCAGCGAACTTTCCGGTGGGCAACAACAACGCACCGCGCTAGCGCGGGCCCTGGTCAAGGGCGCCGACCTGGTGTTGCTCGATGAACCGCTCGCCAACCTTGACTACAAACTGCGTGAAGAATTGCGTGATGAACTGCCAAAGCTGTTTGCCGATGCCGGTGCCACGGTGGTCTACGCTACCAGTGAACCGCTCGAGGCGCTGATGCTCGGCGGTCACACCGCGACCCTGAAGCAAGGCCGGGTGGTCCAGTTTGGCAGCACCCCGGAGATTTACCGCAAACCGGCATCGCTGGAAAGTGCCGAGGTGTTTTCCGATCCGCCCCTGAATACCGCATCGATCAGCAAGCACGGTGATACCGCCCGCCTGGGCGATGTCGCAACCTGGCAGCTGCCTAAACCGGTCGCCGCCCTGCCCGACGGTGACTACAAGATCGGGCTGCGTCCGCATCACCTGTTGCCTGACGGAAAAGGGGTCAAAATAGACGGTGAGGTCCAGATTTCAGAAATCAGCGGTTCGGGAAGCATTATTCGGGTCAATGTCCAGGGTAACAGCTGGGTCTGTGAAGCCCAGGGTATCCACGATTACGAAATCGGTGAAATAGCTCATTTCGTGTTCGACGCACAACAATGCATGTACTTTGACAATGATCAGCGACTGATCGAGGTTTAGGACAGATGGCAAGAATTCGCTTTAAAGATGTCAAACACGCTTACCCACCGCCCAAGGGCCAGGAACCGTTGTATGCGCTGAAGGAGGTTGACCAGGTCTGGGAAGACGGCAGCGCTTACGCATTGCTCGGCCCTTCCGGCTGCGGCAAGACCACTTTGCTCAATTGCATCTCCGGGCTGTTGACGCCTTCCGAGGGTGAGATCTACTTTGACGGCCAGGATGTCACCGATCTGCCAACCACCGAACGCCAAATCGCACAGGTGTTCCAGTTTCCGGTGGTCTACGACACGATGACGGTTTACGACAACCTGGCCTTTCCGTTGCGAAACCGCGGAATTGCCGAGGACGTGGTTCGCCAGAGGGTCGAACAAATCGCCGATATGCTCGAATTGAGTGACCGCCTGAATAAACGCGCTTCCGGTTTGACCGCTGATGGCAAACAGAAAATTTCACTCGGACGCGGACTGGTGCGTTCCGATGTCAACGCGATCCTGTTCGACGAACCCCTGACCGTTATCGATCCGCACCTGAAGTGGCAATTGCGCTCCAAGCTCAAGGAACTGCATCAGCAAATCGGGGTGACGATGATTTACGTCACCCACGACCAGGTCGAGGCACTGACCTTCGCCGACAAGGTGGTGGTGATGTATGACGGCTGGATTGTCCAGGTCGGCACCCCGGTCGAGCTGTTCAACCACCCCAACCACACCTTCGTTGGTTATTTCATCGGTTCGCCGGGTATGAACGTGCTGCCCTGCGCGCTCGATAACGGCAAACCGGTATTCCACAACCATCAACTCGATACCGATTACCCGGTCGACAACGGTCTCCAGGGCAAACTGGAGGTCGGGGTAAGGCCGGAGTTCGTTGATTTCAGCGACGACGGCATCCCGGTGGCGATCGATAAGGTCGAAGACCTGGGCCGTTACCAGGTGGTTACGGTCAACCACGAGGAGATCTCGATAAAGATGATCGTCGACGAGGGAGAGTCGATCCCATCGGAAAGCCCGAAAATCAGCTTCAACCCCCACTATACCCGGGTCTACCATGATGACTGGGCGGTCGGAGGTGCATCATGAGCAGGACCATCAATCAAAAAGCCTGGTGGCTGGTGGTACCGGTACTGCTGCTGGTCGCGTTCAACGCGTTTATCCCGCTGATGACCGTGGTCAACTACTCGATGCAGGAGACCTTTGGCGATAACGTCTTTTTCTGGGAAGGCACCACCTGGTTCGAACAGGTACTGAATTCAGAACGCTTCCATGCTGCGCTGGGTCGCCAGTTGCTGTTCACCGGCATGATCCTCGCGATCGAAGTGCCACTGGGCATTGGCGTCGCCCTGAGCATGCCGCGCAAGGGCCCCTGGGTATCGGTGTGCCTGGTGTTGATGGCCCTGCCCCTGTTGATTCCGTGGAATGTGGTGGGCGCGATGTGGAATATCTTCGCCCTGCCCGATATCGGCCTGCTTGGCTACACGCTCAATTCGATGGGCATCGATTACAATTTCACCCGCCAACCGGTCTCGGCCTGGATGACCACGGTGCTGATGGACGTCTGGCACTGGACCTCGCTGATCGTGCTGTTGTGCTACGCCGGGTTGAGCTCGATCCCGGATGCCTACTACCAGGCCGCGTCGATCGATGGTGCGAGCCGCTGGGCGGTGTTCCGCTATATCCAGTTACCGAAAATGAAACGGGTGCTGACCATCGCCATCCTGCTGCGCTTCATGGATAGCTTCATGATCTACACCGAGCCATTCGTGTTGACCGGTGGCGGCCCGGGTAACACCACGACCTTCCTGTCGATCGACCTGGTCAAGATCGCACTCGGCCAGTTCGACCTCGGTCCGGCAGCCGCGATGTCACTGATCTATTTCCTGGTCGTGCTGTTGATCTGCTGGGTCTTCTACACATTGATGATGCGTAACGAGGAATCCTGACATGCCCCATTACAAGAAATGGCTGGTGCCCAGCCTCTACATTGTGTTCCTGATGTTGCCGATCTATGGCCTGCTGGCGATGTCATTCAAAACCACCGGGGAGATTCTTGGCGGTTTTTCATTCTTCCCGCAGGAATTCACCCTGGATAATTACCGCGTCATCTTCACCGACCCGACCTGGTATAACGGCTACATCAACTCGATCATCTATGTCGTCATCAACACGGTGATCTCGGTGATGGTTGCATTACCGGCAGCCTATGCGTTCTCACGCTATCGCTTCCTCGGTGACAAGCACCTGTTCTTCTGGTTATTGACCAACCGGATGGCGCCGCCCGCGGTATTCGCCCTGCCCTTCTTCCAGTTGTACTCAGCGATCGGCCTGTTCGATACCCATATCGCGGTCGCTATTGCTCATTGCCTGTTCAATATTCCGCTGGCGGTGTGGATTCTCGAGGGCTTCATGTCCTCGGTGCCGAAGGAACTCGATGAAACCGCCTACCTGGACGGTTATTCATTCTGGCACTTTTTCCTGCGCATATTCGTACCGACCATCGCGGCCGGTATCGGCGTGGCGATGTTTTTCTGTTTCATGTATTCCTGGGTTGAATTGTTGCTGGCGAAAACCCTGACCTCGGTCGAGGCCAAGCCAATTGCGGCGACGATGACGCGTACCGCCAGCAGTTCCGGCTATGAACTCGGCCTGCTGGCTGCAGCCGGATCACTGACACTTATTCCCGGGGCGATTGTCATATACTTTGTACGTAACTATATTGCCAAGGGCTTCGCCCTCGGACGGGTTTAACGGAGGTAATTACAATGGGATTATCCTGGATGGCCTGGACCTGGCCGACCGCTGCCTTCTTCATCGTGGTAATATCGTCGATTGTCACGATGATTGTGTGGGAGCATTTCAGCCCCGGCGGCAACCCGCGGCGCGGAATTCTTGGCCTGGATACCACGCGCGGTGATCGCCTGTTCATTTCCTGGCTTGGCACCGGATTTATCAACCTCGGCTACCTGGCCATTTTCGGCCCCCCGTTATGGGGCGGACTGGCCCTGACCATCGCCTGGTTCGTGTTCGTTTTCAGGTATGTATAAACCCATGGTAATTCTCTGTCCCCTTTAATTAGACACAACGCAATGAAACTGCGGCAAAAAAACATCAACCAACTCTCCTCTGAAGGACTCGACGTGCTGATTGTAGGTGCGGGCATCAATGGCGCGGTCTCGGCCGCGGCATTGGCCAGTAGTGGCGCGCGGGTCGGTTTGATCGATGCCCAGGACTTTTCCAGCTTCACCAGCCAGCAGTCGTCGAACCTGATCTGGGGCGGCATCAAGTACCTGGAAACCTACGAGATTGGCCTGGTCAACGATCTTTGCAAATCGCGTAATGAACTACTGCGCAGCTTTCCGTCGACGGTCAAGGAGATCCGCTTCCTGACTACCGTGTCCAGGGGGTTTCGCTTTCATCCGATGTTCATGATCCTCGGTACCTGGTTTTACTGGCTGCTGGGTCGCGGCAGGACGCGGATTCCACGGCTACTGTCCACCAGTAAGATCAAGACCACTGAACCCCTGGTCAATGTCGATGACAGTTCCGGTGGCATTGAATACTCGGATGCCTTCCTGCATGACAACGATGCACGCTTTGTCTTCAACTTCGTGCGTGACGCGATGAATAAGGGATGTATCGCGGCCAACTATGTTAAGTCGGTTGGCGCCCGACGCGAGAACGACAGCTGGATCACTAGCGTCGAGGACCAGGTAAGCGGTGCCAAATTCGACATTCGCAGCAAGCTACTGATCAATGCGGCCGGCCCTTTTGTCGATCAGCACAACGCGATGACCGGGGTGGAAACCGAATACCAGCACCTATTCTCCAAGGGCATCCACCTGATCGTTCCTCGCTTGTCACGCGAACACCGGGTGCTGGCATTTTTCGCCGATGATGGCCGGCTGTTCTTCGCGATCCCGATGGCCAACCGCACCTGTATCGGAACCACCGATACCCCGGTCGAATCGCCGATAACCGAGGTCACCGATGAAGACCGCGAATTTGTCCTGTCCAATATTAACGCCCGGCTCGACCTGGAAACGCCGCTGCAAGCCAAGGACGTGTTCGCCGAGCGCTGGGGAGTGCGCCCGCTGGTCATCAAGAAAGGGCAGAAATCCTCCGGCGATTTTTTACAATTATCGCGCAAGCACGAGATCGAAACTTCCGAAGAGCTCAAACATATCAGTATTTTCGGCGGTAAACTGACAGACTGTCTGAACGTCGGCGAGGAAATCTATAACGACGTCAAGCGACTGGGCGTTGACCTAGATGAACTGCCTGATAATTGGTACGGTGAACCTGACAAGTCGGTCCGCACGCGTTTTTTCAAGCATGCACACAAGCTCGGCATTGACGAGATTATCGCCAGCGATACCGGTGAAATGCTCAGTGAACGCTTATGGCGGCGCTATGGTGATCACGCAATACCGATGCTGGAAAGCATCGAAAAGGATGCGACCATGGCAGATACCCTGATCGAGGGCTCCGGTATCCGTCGTTGCGAAATCGATTACCTGGCGGAATATGAGATGATCGTCAAGCTGGAGGATTATCTGCGCCGTCGATCCAAGTTCGAGTTGCTGGTATCGCAGGAAACCCTGAGGCAATCGAAGGGTCTGTTCGAGGTCTGTGAGAAACTGTTCGGTGAAGAGGCGCAAGCCAAGTACGATGAATACTTCAACCGCTCGGAACCAGACCAGCAGGAGCAAGCTGGCAATTTATAACTATTAGGAGGGCATCTCGATGACGCAATATCTATTGAGCATTGACCAGGGCACGACCAGTAGCCGTGCAATGTTGTTCGATGATCGCGGCAATGTGATACATAGCTCGCAACTCGAATTTCCCCAGCATTTCCCCAATGACGGCTGGGTCGAGCATGACCCGGAAGATATCTGGTCGACGACCCTGTCAACGGTCAGGGATGTCATCGCTTATGCCGGTGAAAAAAATTATCCTATCGCCGCGATCGGCATCACCAACCAGCGTGAGACCACGGTTATCTGGGAACGCGCCACTGGCAAGCCAATCTATAACGCCATCGTCTGGCAGGACCGGCGCACCGCAGCATTTTGTGACCAGCTGCGACAACAGGGCAAGGGCGATACGATCACTTCCAAGACCGGCTTGCTGATAGATCCTTATTTCTCTGCCACCAAGGTTAACTGGATTCTCGACCACGTCGAAGGCGCTCGTCAACGCGCCGAACGCGGTGAACTGGCGTTCGGCACCATCGACAGCTTCCTGATCTGGCGCCTGACCAATGGCCGGGTGCATGCGACCGATGCGACCAACGCGTCGCGCACCATGTTGTTCAATATCCACGACCAAACCTGGGACCCGGAGTTGTTGGATCTGTTCGGGGTTCCGCCTGCGCTGTTACCCGACGTGCGCGATTCCGCTGCCGATTTCGGGGTGACCGACAAAGCATTACTGGGGGTGGAAATCCCGATCTCCGGCGTTGCCGGTGATCAACAGGCAGCGTTGGTCGGCCAGGCTTGTTTCGAACCGGGTATGCTCAAGAGCACTTATGGCACCGGCTGTTTCATGATCCTCAACACCGGCGACAAGGCGCTGGTCTCCAATAACAAGTTGCTGACCACAGTCGCCTACCGCATCAACGGCAATATCACTTATGGTCTGGAGGGGTCGATCTTCATCGCCGGCTCTGGCATCCAGTGGTTACGCGATGGCCTCGGTATTATCGAATCCGCGGAGCAGACCGAGGCGATGGCGGCCGGGTTGGATTCCAACCGAGGGGTTTACCTGGTGCCGGCATTTACCGGACTTGGCGCGCCTTACTGGGACCCTGATGCACGCGGCGCCATTTTCGGCCTGACCCGCGATACCGGCCCCGATGAACTGGTGCGAGCGACCCTCGAATCGGTGTGTTATCAGACCTATGACCTACTGGAAGCCAAACGTAACGATGGCATTCGTCCAACCCGATTACGGGTCGACGGCGGCATGGTACGCAACAACTGGCTGTGCGATTACCTCGCCGGAATTCTGAACATCAGCGTCGAAAGACCCGAGGTTATCGAAACCACTGCGCTTGGCGCGGCTTACCTCGCTGGTCTGCAGATTGGCCTGTATCCGTCGATCGAGTCGATAAGTGAACACTGGCAGGCCGAACGGGTGTTCGAACCGGACATGGAAGAACAGGAACGTGATGAACACATCCGCTTGTGGCACAAGGCGGTGTCGAATGTCCGGAGTTGATAGCGGCTGATCGGGCTAAAAGCTTTGCAATAATTTCTGCATGGCCTGGATTTCTTCTTCGGCCTTGTCGATGAAAAACTGGCCGTCATCTTCGAATTCGAACAAACCAAGCTTATTGATCACCGGCAGTTTGTACATATCTGGAACCGGTAATGCGTCCTTGCCCTGCATGTAAAGCAGGCGCGCGGCTATCAGCACATCACAATAGTCGATATCTTCACCGGTATCGCGCTCCCAGTCTTTGCCATGCTTGACGATGTCGAGGAATTCCGGATCGAAATTCCATTCATGGAAGATCAGGGTGCTGATTGGCAGTTGCAGGTTGTCGATGGTCTTACCCAGTTGTTCGACCGTCTGCATTAAGGATGGATGTTCATCGATGTATTTCAATATCGGGATCAGGCCCAGGTCCTGGATCAGGCCGCTCAACAGGGCCTGGTCAGGGTCCAGTCTCGGTACCTGGTGTTCGGTAATGGTGTAGGCAATCGAGGCAATCGCAATGCTTTCCTCGTAGATGCGCTCGATCTGGTGCTTGATCAGGCTGGTCTTGGCCGAGAACAGCAGTTTGAATGACATGCTGAAACTGAGGTTCTTGGTGTTTTCCAGGCCGAGCCGTCTGACCGCATCGCGCACGGTCTTGATCTCACGCCAGGTCCCGTATAGCGGGCTGTTGGCAATCTTGACCAGGCGCGCACTCAATACCGGGTCGGTTTGTACGATCTGGATGATTTCATCGCTGCCAACCTGCGGATTGTTGATGACCCGCCGGATCTGCAAGGCGGCTTCCGGCAGCGCCGGTAACTTGAGCCGCTTTTGCTTGAATGCATGCAGCAGACGCTGAAACAACTCGTTCTCACTGGCGCTGAGATCGATGATCGGTAACTCGATGGTCGACGAGGCCTTGGTCTGTGAATACAGCCCGTCGAACAGTTCCTGGTCGATCAGCAGGATGCGACCATGACTGGTCAGGATCGCGGAGTCTTCCTCCAGCATTTCGTTGAACAGCGGGCTCAGGGCACGTTTTTGCAGATGGGTGAAGGATTCGGTGACAAAGCCGCCGGATAACAGCGACACCTCGCCTTCCAGCAGGTAGACCAGTTTGCCGGTTTCCGCCATCACCAGGCTGCGCGGTTCCAGCTCCTCGATATCGGACTGGGTGTAGAGGTAGATCAGATCGTTTTCATCCAGCTCTTTGAGCGGCTTCAACTGATCCCACTGGGCGAATTTACCTTTAATCGCCATTAAAAGGGCCTACTAACACCATATGAATCATTTCTGTTGCTCCTGAAAGAGTGCCAATCAAGGCGCGAGGCGCGTGGTTTGGTGACTCCAAATAAGCAACGAGTAACGCAGAGTGGCGCTTTTTCAGGAACAACCCGAAGGGCCGGGTCCATTTTCCCGCTTAACTGCGTTATCAGTCGTTCATTTAGCATAACTAAACTTCTCTCCTTCTGCCTTGTTAAGCAATAAAATGGCTCCCGGCAGTAATGATTCATATGGTGTCAGTAGGCCCTAAAAGTCGATTGACCTGTTTCATAACCCGGTCGGCCATTGAAAAGCCGCTCAATACCGCGCCCTCGATGCGCGGTGAGGTACACCAGTCACCACAGGCGCCGAGCGACGCATCCTCGTCAAACAGGCAATCCTGGCCCATGGTATTGATCGGTAGTGCGTGTTTCCACAGGTGGACGTTCGACGTCACCGGTTTTACTGACGTGATATCGCAGGCTTCGAAGAACGCATCGAGCAGGGCATGCATGACCCGGCCACGGAAGCTGGCCGCGTATTGCAGCGACCATTCCGGCGAGGCCTGGATTACCCAACACTCCTGGTCGTCTTCTGCCGGTGGATCGACCTCCTGGTATCGCGCCACCCAGGACAGCGGCGAGTTGAGTACGAAGGCCGCATCGAATGGTAGGGACAGGGATCTTTCGAACACGAACAATGCACTCCAGCTCATGGTCATATCGATCTTGCTCGCCGCCCGCGCAATGCTCTCGACGCTCTTCGCCAGATCAACCACATCCGGCGCCGCGGTAGCGATGACGACGATATCGAACAGGCCCTGGTAGACCCCGCGATTGTCGAACAGGCGCCAGCTACCATCATCCTGTTTCTCGATCTCGCTGATGTTGGTGGAAATTTTCAAGTCGCAGTGATGGGCCAGGCTGTCGGTAATCGCCTGCATGTGCGGGTAGCCAGTATAGCCCTGGGTCTGGTCCTCGAGGTTGGTCAGCTGGCCGTTGTCCAGCTCCACGATCCAGCCATCCCAGGGCCTTACCAGGCCGGACGTCTGCCAGGCCTCGACCAGGTTCAGGAACAACGGATTGGAAACGGTAAAATATTGGCCGCCGTGATTGAAGCTGAATTCACCGACCTGGTAACGGCTGATGCGGCCGCCGACAAACACCGCTTTTTCAAACACGGTAACGTCGGCAAATCCTTTCAGGGCGGTAGCACAGGTGAGACCTGCCAATCCGGCCCCTATTATGGCTACGCGTGGCGCAGGCAATGTATCATCGGTCATGTATCAAGGGATGGAAAGCCATCGGCATAACGGCTAATCCATTCCTTTGCTGCCTGTTCTATGGTGATTGATCTGCCTTCCTGTTGCCGCACCTGTTCACGGTAATGTTCGATATGGCAGATCTGTTCGATCATGCGCAGACGATACATCTGTTCCGAATCGTCGAACTGCAGGCCGATTTCATAACCGTTTTTAATTTTGCGGCTCCACACAACCTTGCCGTGGAAGCTATGGGTTTCATCCAACAGCGGGAAACTGACTTCTACAACCTGGGTGGTAGGGAGGGGTTCGGGAGACTGAAACGCCAGCCCGCCAAGGCTGACGTTGTGTAATTCATCGCAGGGGTGTTGATCCGGTTTATCCTGCACCCGGTCCAAAGTAACCCGTATCGGCACTGTGGACGGGTGTCGAATAAATTGTCTTAACTTCGCTAACGTTGGCTCTTTACTCTGCAATGGTTACCAGCATTTCATTCAATTTATGCACAAAGCTGGCCGGATCTTCCAGATGACCGCCTTCGGCCAGCAACGCCTGGTCAAACAGGATATCAGACCAGTCATTGAATTTAGCGTCTGATTTTTCCTGCTCCATTCTTTTAACTATAGGATGATCCGTATTAATCTCAAGTATCGGTTTACTACTGGGCATCGCGTGTCCGGCCTCTTTCAGCAGGCGCTGCATGTGCATTGCCATGTCGTGCTCGTTCAATACGATACAGGCTGGTGACGTGGTCAGGCGATTGGAGATGCGCACTTCCTCGACTTTTTCGCCGAGCGCGTCCTGCATCCGCTTGATCAGGTCCTCGGACTGCTTGGCCTTTTCTTCCAGTTCCTTCTTCGATTCCTCGTCATCCTGGTCCAGGTCCAGCACACCCTTGGCCACCGATTGCAGCTGTTTGCCGTCGTACTCGGTAAGGTGGGTGGTGAGCCATTCATCGACCCGGTCAGACAATAACAGCACCTCGATACCTTTCTTGCGGAAGATTTCCAGGTGCGGGCTGTTCTTGGCCGCGGAATGGCTGTCGGCAGCAATGAAATAAATCTTGTCCTGGCCTTCCTGCATACGTGCGATGTAATCATCCAAGGAGACATTCTGGTCTGCCAGATCGCTCTGGGTGGAGGCGAAACGCAACAGCTTGCCGATCTTCTCGCGGTTGGCGAAGTCTTCGCCCGGACCTTCCTTCAGTACCTTGCCGAATTCGTTCCAGAACGACTGGTATTTCTCCGGATCGTTGTTAGCCATTTTTTCCAGCAGGCCGAGGACCTTCTTCACCGAACCATTGCGGATACTGTCGATGACCTTGCTGCTTTGCAGGATTTCGCGTGACACGTTGAGCGGCAGCGAACTGGAATCGACCAGGCCGCGCACAAAGCGCAGGTATTTAGGCATTAGCTGTTCCGAATCTTCCATGATGAACACGCGTTGTACGTACAACTTGATGCCATGCTTGGATTCACGATCATACAGATCGAATGGCGCGCGCTTGGGCAGGTACAGCAGCGAGGTGTACTCGTTGGTGCCCTCGACCCGGTTGTGGATCCAGTCCAGCGGTTCTTCGAAATCATGCGCGACATGCTTGTAGAACTCCTTGTATTCGTCGTCGCTGAGCTCACGCTTGGGCCGGGTCCATAATGCCGAGGCCTGGTTAACGGTCTCTTCCTCGATGCTGGTTTCGCCGCCCTCTTCCTCGGGCTCGATCACGCGGTCCATCAATACCGGAAATCCGATATGGTCGCTGTACTGGGTGATGATCGAGCGCAGTTTCCAGTCGTTGAGGAACTCATCCTCGCCGTCACGCAGATGCAGGGTAATCTCGGTACCGCGGGTGGGTTTGTCGATGGTCTCGATGTTGTACTCACCCTTGCCCTCGGAGTGCCACAGCACGCCATTGTCGGCAGCTTCACCGGCTTTACGGGTTTTCAGGGTGACCTCGTTGGCAACGATGAAGGATGAATAAAAGCCGACGCCGAACTGGCCGATCAGCTGGGCATCCTTGGATTGTTCGCCGGTCAGCGAATCGAGGAAGGAACGGGTGCCGGACTTGGCGATGGTGCCGATGTGCTCGATCACTTCATCGCGGTTCATGCCGATACCGTTATCGCTGATCGTGATCGTGCGCTGATCCTTGTCGTAGGCAATCTTGATCTTGAGGTCGATATCTTCCTCGTACAGCTTGTCATCCGAAATCGCCAGAAAGCGCAGCTTGTCATTGGCATCGGAAGCATTGGAAATCAATTCGCGCAGGAAAATCTCTTTATTCGAGTAAAGACTGTGGATCATCAGGTCCAGTAACTGATTGACCTCGGTTTCAAATCCACGGGTTTCGCTATTGGCTTCAACACTCATGTTGTTCTCCTAATATAAATCTTATACCTGGCCAGGGGCCGCCCATATGTGTGGGAAATATGCGGTTAATTCCACACATTTCAAGCTGGAAATTGGTGGATTTTAGGGGGAGGATGGTTAGCGCGATTTTAGGTGGTTTTTCAGCGTTTTCGCTGGCGGATCAACCGCTACCCTGGGTCAACCATAATTGCTGGATCTTGTGCCGCAGTACCGAGCGCCGGGTCGGCTCCTCGGTGACCTTGAGCAATGACTGGTAAATCCTCCGTGCATCATCGACCAGGCCGGCTTTCTGCAGGCTCTCGGCGGCATTGAAACGCGCGGTCTGGGCCCAGGGGTCCATGCTTTCGGGGCCGGTAAACATCGCCGATTGCAGGTACATCAGTGCCGCCCGCTGGTATTCCTCCATCGCCTTGAACGAGTCGCCCCTCCAGAACAGGCTCTCGCGGCGCTGTATGGGTTCGATGCTCAGGTTTAGCAGCTTGCGAAAATGCTGGATTGCCTTGTCATTCATTTGCAGGCTTTGCAGGTCGAACAACACCTGCAGGATACGATCGGTGTCCTGCTCGTTGGGCTCCTGGTACTGCTGGAGTAACTGGACCAATACATCATTGCCCTGCTCCAGCTTGCCACCGAGCAGCAATACCCTGGCCTGGCGCAGCAGCCAGTCCAGTTCACGCGTATCGGGCGGAATCGAATTCAGGTCCGACATCAGGCGGGTGGCCTCGATGATATCCGCATTCTTCAACGCCATGTCCACCAGCTGGAAACGAATCTGCACCGGGATCTGCGCCGCATCGGAGAAACGCTGGCTGCGATTGAACACCTGGTCGAGCAGGACCTTGTGCGCCTCCTGCTCCAGCTTCAGGGTCTTGAGGAATCCGCCCGCGGCCTGGTTACGAACCGCTTCCTGCGGACTTTCGGTAATCAGCAGAGCGTACAGGCTGCGTGCCTTGATCGGCGTCATCAGGCGCGCATTGTCGGCCACTTCCAGCCAGCTCTGGTCATCGCCCATCAACAGTTCGCTGCGGTTACCGACCAGCCGCGCATAATCCAGATAGGCCCTCCACAACTGGTCCGCATCGATCGGCGTTGGTGTGATATTGTCCTGGCGATCGATTCCCAACCGGCTTTCCAGGGCGATGACCTGGTTCACCGTGCTGATCGATTCGGCCGCAATCACCGCCAGGCTCCAGTAGGAAGCCAGCTGCAACTCGTCGTCCTGGATGTTGTCGATGCGTTTCTTGGCCAGGTCCCACAGGGTCGTTGGCTTATGCAGACCAGCCCGGTATTCGGCCAATAACTTGAGGGTCAGCGACTGCCAGTCGAGGCGCGACTTCAATAATTCAATCGCTTCCTCGAAACGTCCGGCCTTGATCAGCACTCTGGCCCGTAATAGCTGCCATTCCTTGTCGCTGTCGGCATAATCCTGTTGCAGTCTGAGCATCGCGATCCGTGCATCATCAACCCGGTCCTCGTTGAGGTAGGTCTCGATAACCAGTTGACGCCAGCTCCGGTATTCCGCTGAATCACCCGCTTCATCCTGCCACAACTGTTGACGCAGCAGTCTGCGTGCGGTCAGGTTCTGGCCGAGAGCGATGTAAGCCTTGATCTGGTAGGTGCTGGCCTGTTGCTGGAACTGGACCGGAACATCGGGCGGCAGGCTCTCGACCCGCACCAGCAGGTCATTCCATTGCTCCCATTCATCGAGGATGCGCAGCCGCTCCTGCTCCCACAGGATCCATTCGTAAAGGTCGCGATCGATACTGGGCTGGGCCTGGTCCAGCATCTTCAGGGTCAGGAACGGGGCGCCGGCGGCGGAGATATTTTTCAGTGAATCCAGCTGTTTGTCGGCAGCCGCATGAGGGGCCAAGAGAAACAAACCCAGGATTAAGCTCGGAAGAGACCTCATTATCATTTTCATTTATCGTCTATTTTCAAACTAATTATCCAACACTGTCA
>JAAUYM010130643.1_pt1 | contig 16717 bp, 16 predicted proteins | sample 7278001 | NCBI WGS metagenome assembly JAAUYM01 (sample SAMN14350224, study PRJNA611818) | marine sediment metagenome | isolation source: surface marine sediment (1.8m) | place: French Polynesia: Moorea | collected 2018-08
TCTATTCTCTCTATTTAAATTAGTTTTTTCACCTGCTTGCCACAGAGTTTCATTTGACTCTTTGATTCTTGGTTTTTTACGTAAAACTTGAATTGCATCATCATCATCAATTTTCCTTTTTAGCTCTTTTTTATCCAAAGCCTTATTTTCTCCAGCAGTCCAATTTGAATTTCTAAATAACTCACTGTGACTTTCTGAATCGTTTAGGATGGTTTTTGTGGGAGGAATGTCCCACATTGAGTCATCATCATCCTGATCTGCGCCTATATTATTTTTATCATATGGCTTCTTTCTTAAATTTGCTTTTGACGTTTTAGGCATAATTTTTAATCTTTTGCTTGACCCTCTTTCCCATAGTTCAGTCATTTCATCTGGATATCTATTTCTGTGTTCTTTAATTTTCAATTCATCTTCATCAAGTTCTTTAATTTCATCTATTATTTTGGGATTTTTAGTAATTGTATCAGCATTTGAAATTTCTAGATTTGCAGCACCACTACTACTACCAGACTCTGGGTTTGATAACCCCATAGACAAAACTTTCTGGTTTTCATTGGTGTCTCTAATGGATGATTCTTGGTTCTTATCATCAACTTCCGAGACACCATTATTGTTAAAAATATCATTACTTAGATCATCATCATTGTTGTTTAAATTATCATTTTTTAGATAATTATCACTGCTGTTTAAATTTTCATTGTCAAAATCATCAACTGTTATATTTGAATCATAAGAATTGGAATTTTGGTTAACCTTTTGTAACATATCCTCAACAGTCGAATTAGTCTCAGTAATCAGGTTATCGGAATCATCTTCTTCTTCATCTGAAAATGATACCGTATTTCTATTGCTCTTCTTCATTTTAATTGGTTTGAAACCATGATTACTGCTCTCAGTTGGATTGACATCAATATCGTCATGTTTTGATGAAAGATTATCATTATGGATGCAAACATTAGCTCCAGATTCCATATCAAGATTAACCATTTGCTTTATATTGGCGGAATTACCATATTCCTTTGTACACGAATGCGTAGATTTAATATTTTCATGTTTATTCGTATTTGCAATTTTATCATAAGCTTTCTTAGTTACTAAATACATACACTTATAATCAGCCATTTCTGTTTATTTATTCATGAATTAATATATTTATCAATTAGGGGAACGGCGGCGCTTAAAACTAATCCAACCATGGAACCACCAATTCCATTCTTAAATAAGGTATTTTTTTTGTCATTAGGAATATTGTCTTTTAACAACTTTAAAATTAGCTTCTTTTTCGGTGATAGAGCTGAAACCAACTTGGACCGAATTTTAGAATTCAAGCTACTGTTTCGGGATACATTACATAGACACACAGTCATACATTCATAAGCTTGATCGGACAAATATGGAAATAGTACATCTTGTTGTTCTTTGTTGAGGCCATCAAATTTTTTAAGGAATGGTAGTATTTTTTTTAGTTGCTTTTTTGTATATTTAAGAGATTTATATTTTGTTTTATCAGTATTTTTTTTAGACTTGGCCATTGTATTTTTTATTTTTTGGCCAAAGATAGGTTTGTTTTATACTTTAAAAGATCAGAATGTCTTAAGTATGTTGGCGAGATTGAAATGTCATTACTGGCAAACCACTTTCATTAAAGACATTAGATCTAATTCGTATATTTTCATTACACTTTTGGTGGCTATCAAAAAGCAAATATGAATAAGGTTTATGTAAAACATCTTTGCATACTTGGTATGTCCATTTATAGTCTACATTTGGTGCAAATTGTCTAAGAAAATGTAGAATTTGTGTTTTATCTCTCACTTGTTTAAAAAATACATTGTACTGCGCATTTAAACTTGCAGTTCTAATCCATGGACGACCTTGAGGGAAAGCATTTTGAAGTGTTACAATTGTAAAAAGCTTATTGTGATGTGTGACCACTGTAAATAGTTCTGACAGTGAAGGAGGTAATTTATCCATGAGGTCGTCAATAATGACAACACTACCTCCTGAATGAATATTATCTCTGGTTCTTTCCTTCAGATCTTCAATGTTAAATATTCCCTGAATCCATTCGGTAACCAAATTTTCTTCAGTCATTTTTGTGTACAAATCTTGCCACGTATCATAGTAAAATATAACATTATTTAAAGCTTCAGGAGTTTCAAGCATTTTTTTCCCATGCTTAAGAAATTGATATATCCAATATGTTTTACCACTTTGAGAACTGGCTGACAGTATCATTGAACTAGGATTGTGAAAACTGATGTCGTAACACTCCATTTTTTTCTTTCTTTCTACACTTGGTATTGTTGTGGCTCAAGTTCTTAAATTTGAAGCAATTTGTATAAATATTCTCGACACAACTGATCATTTTCTAATAAATTGTTAGAAAATGTCATTTTAAATATGCTAGGATTATTTTTCCATTTGTAAAAATATGATATGAAGCAACACACATATAGACCACACCACTGAGAAGAATCTGGCTGAAGTTGTTTTGTATTTATAAAGAAGTTGTCATTTTTCTCAATACTTTGTAGGTACAATTTAATTTTTGGAAATAGTGGTGGGAATCCCAACGGGTCAATATATACCAGACACTCATTTAGCTTTATAATACAAACAAAGTGACCAATACCAATGGTGGAAGGTGATGTATTTATGACTACTGCAAAATATTTCTTTGGATGGGATTTAATCGATTGCAAATTGTCAATTGGATAGCAGCCAAGAAAAAAATCAGGAAATAAAGCAAATAAAAACTCATTGATATCAAAGTTTGTGAACATTTTTTTTTATTTATTACAATGTTGAAGTAAACACTCCTTATGTACATTTTCTATATTATTTGCTAATCTTCAAAACCAATTTCTACCTGTGGGTCTTGTGATTTTGAATATGTAAATGCAGATGAATAATTCATAATAACAATCATAGTCATATTATCAGCCAATCCACTTTTCAGCTTAAATTCAATAAGCATTTGTCCAGTTCGGTTTTTGTGAATATGATACCCTGCACAACTATCTGGAACAAGTGTAAACATAAAGATTGGAGTGTCAGTTAAAAACCGTTCATAAGTTAATTGGGTCCCTGTGTCACTGCCTCTGTATCCAAGTGCATCAAGTAAGGTTTTGTATAACACTCTGCATTCTTTGGTCTCAAAGTTGCAAGTATATGGTCGAGTTGGAATTTGTTCAGAACCCAATAGAAGACGTGCCTCTTGAATTTGGCAGCTTTCAAATTTATATGGGTTTTGGGTCATATCTCCCAAATAGGCACTACTTTTAACAAAAGCCACTAAAACATCTTGTGGTGATCGAGAAGACAAAAAGTATTCATATTGAAGCACACTTGTGCCTCTATTAAACTGTTTATGATGAAAACTAGGAAATTTAAATCCTAATTTGCCAATTTTTTTATCCCTCCCATTTTCAATAATACGGGTAATGTTGTCAGTAGCAATAATTACAGGGATGCTGATTCGGACATCCTTAAAAACAATGCGAAATTCATCATTGTTTGTCGTGTCAGTTAACAAAACAAATCTATCAGAGTTCCTGTTTAAAGTGAGTCTAAATCCAATGTCTCCATGTAAACAGCGATCTGAATAAAAAATAGGATGAGGAGGCTTTCCGATTAATGTGCATTTTCCAGAATGTAACATTTTTCTTCTTGAAATAAATCCGTCATTGACCTCAATAAGCTCCAATGTTCCATCCTCATCTGTGTCAACCTTGTCTGTCAGTGATACATTGTTCATTTGACCAACTGCATCCAAAATCCATCCTTGTGTTATCATATGTGTTTCAGCAGCATCTTTACTGTAACTTAACAAATTAGTAAAATAGTTAATGTAAGGATTTCCTTCAAAAGTAAGACTGGACATAGGTTGGTTTTGAATATCAATCATAGAACTTTTAAACATAGATGCTAAAGGATTGTTTACTAATCCAACAACATCAGTAGCTTTCATGCTCTCTCCTTTAGAATTCACTATTTGAAAGGTGAGTTCAAGATTAGCTCCGTCTAAATCATAGTAATGTCCTTTGGGGAGTGGTGCAAAATCAAACATGTAAGGTCCTGTATCATTCTCACTCAATAAGTGGCGAGCTTCATGAGTAAAACTTCTAGTAACGGCTGTTTCCTTTTGAAAATTGCCATAAATATCTAAACCATGAAATGAAACTTTGGCTTCAGTCAAAACTTCATTGCCATAGCCAGAAATATCAAGACCTGCAGGTTTTAATGACATCTTAAAAGATTTTTTTATTCATTACAAAATAACAAAAACTTTAAGTTCTTAAATAGATGGTTTTTAGATATTGTTTTTTAATCTAAAAAATAAAGAAAAAACTATATCGATGTTAATATAGGGTAGGAAATAAATAGGTTGATCATTAGCACAACGAAATTCAAAAGAGATTGAATCAATGTTTGTAGTTGTTACTTCTTTAAATTGAAGGTGGTTGACTTCATAATGATGTGATTGATGTCCTGGTGTATAATATTTAAAGGGAAAAACAGATAGTAAATCACGTTGATTTCCTCCCATAGAAGATTGTTTTACTATATCAGAATACATCATGATACTACTTGGAGCAAATCTGGAGAGAGACACTCCAAGATCATTAAATGTGATTTTGGTCTCGGTCAGGTTATTTACGCTTCTAGGAATTTTTATGGTGGTAGTTTTATCCGTGTTAATGTTTAATGAACCACATAAAAATGCCATTTCTGGAGAAAGGGTGATATTGTAATTAACAATTTCATTTTTAATCGGATTCCACTTGATCAATAATGTCCCATCTTTATGCAAAAGAAATTGAAGTCTGTTACTTAATTCAGGAGCAAGGTAAAGAAATTCTTGAGACTGTAGACAGTTGTTTATTTTATCAATTAAATCTTGATTAGTGTTTATAAAGTCCTTCTTAATATTAATTCTTAATGTACTTTTGACTCCATTCCAAGAACAAATTTGGAATGTCTTAGCAACTTTTTTAAACATAACATTTCTCTGAAATATTGCACTGGGAGACAAATTTACAAAAACTATTTCAAACCATAGTTCAGGGAGGTATTTATTAATATCTATATTAGTGGGATAATTAATAGAAGCAAGAGCAACTTCAAATGTTGGTCCTACTGGCAAATTTATTGCTGTTGGAAGATTAACCACAAAACTAGACAAGCCTTCCTTTGTAGCATCCCTACTATTAATGTTAATTAGGAAGGAATTTGTAATCATTTTTTTAAGGTGTAGCTGAATGACTGTTGGACAACCAAATGGAATTTGCAATATTTTGTGGTTTTCGTTTGTTAAAGTAAAAGTTAACTCACTGAGACTTCTAACATTAATAGGATGATACTCTTTTCTACCCACTTTTTCATAAGTTATTTGATTGTTTGGTGATGATAAATTAGGAGAGAATGTGCCAATTACTTGTCTAAGTCCAGATGTAGAAAACCTTTGATTGCACTTGTCTAATTGAACATTAATTAATTTTGGACATAACCTTCTCCAGTTAAATAAATATTTAGTATGCAAAACTACAGGTGTGTCATTTTCCTCATTGCCTACAAATTTTGCTGCACAGTAATCATTAAAATTTCCTTTTCCCTGTTGCCAAACAAGACCATTATAGTTTACTTTAGAAATTGGTTTTGTAAATCCAAATATTTCAGCAACTTGGTTAGGAATAAACAGTATCAAATTCTTGCCAATAAAAATTATTTTTTCATTTTCACTATCAAAATTTACATTAAGAAAGTACTTCTGCTCGTAAATAGTGGTCCCATCAATGATTTTATTAATTTTTTTCTTTAACACCCGAAAAAGATCTTTGGCACTTCTAGTGTCTCTTGGCACTAATATGTTGTGTACTTTTATAGAACTGGCTTTATCAGCATGATGCACAATAATTAACACAATTTCATCATTGTAGTAAGTGAAAAAATTTTGTTGGAGAGTAATAGATTCTAATGCAATACTATAATCAATATCAGCAGAATTATTAATTGGTTTTCTAAACACATTTGTAAAATTTGTTAAATTATTTGTTGGATGTGTTTTTAAAGAAGCACTAGAATTTCCAACAATATGCAAACTCATTTTTTGTAACAAATAAGAAAACACAATCTTAAATAGTAAAGTGTATGTATTTAAGCTTCTGAATTTTAGATTTGTACATAATCTTTTTAATGCTTCATTTTTTTTATTTGTTGCAGAAATAACAATTTTCTCCATATAGACAAGATCCATGAGGGTATGTATGTTGACATCCTTTACAAATCAATCTCTTATCATCAAATGAAGTAAATGCGAACTTGGTTTGTTCTGTAAGTTTAATTTCATGATTTCGACTTTTTAGACTATGGAATGGCACTGAAACCTTATTAGCGCCATTAACACATTCTTTATAATGTTCCATTCTAAGGTTCTTGCTGTAGTGTTTAGGCACTCCCTTAGCCCGATGGTGAAATGGCTTTTCTGAGTTTTCAGATAAAAAGGCATAGGACTTTGACCTGACAGCAACAAATTCTGTTATTGTTACACCTTTCATTTCATCTTTAAATAATCCCAGTTGATTTTCAGTTTTTTTGTTATACCAAGGATGACTTTTATCATAGTTACTGAAGTCCATTATATGTCTGATCTGGTATAAAGGATGAGGTTTGCTTTTTTCTTGAGTAACCTTTAAAAACCAAGAATCTGTATCTGTGTATAAAATTTCCACTTGACCATCAATATTAGGCTGAACTTCCGTATAATACATTTTATACATAAATTCTTTTGAGATATCCAAAATGGTTGATCCGATAAGCATTAGGGGTGACAATTGAATTGTTGCTTGCTTATGAAATGCAAGAACTAGATTTTCATTAATAATCATTCCTCCTTGAAAAAATGGGTCTTTAAAGCTGTTTTCCAATTTATCACTGTTTGATAAAGTCTTGCAATTGATGAACTTTCTAGAATTTTGAATGGTTTTTCCATAAATCTTTAAAAAGAAAAAAATGTAAGTTATTGGATGTGATATTTAAAATTTAAATTGCTTACCGCATTACACATTAGTTTCCATCTTCTTTTTGTAAACTCTGATGTTGATTGGGCTCTCATAGTCGTACAATATTCAATATATGGTTTTAAAAAGGCCTTTTGTCTATATTGAAGAACATTATGTACTTTTGTTATGATAAGACCTAATTGTAAATAGGTTTGCAAAACTTTCCAATGAACAATGTAGTTGTTTTTTTGTCCAAGTGTGGCAGTTAGCTTGCAACTATCATAATTACTGGAATTGTAAATTTTTTTATAACAATCTTGAGCATATGGACTGAGCATGTAAAAGTCAATGTCTAGCTTTTCGGGGGCTATTGGATAGCAATGTAATTTTTCATGCAAATGTTCAGGGACAATTGCATCAATTTCCCAAGTTGTTCCATATTCACAATTTTCCTCCATTTTGTTGTTGTACAAATCACGTAAAAGTGATTTTATCTTGCTTTCATTTACTAAAAATTCATAACCTCCAATAGGAAGCGGTCCCATCATTGCCATTCCATATAAATTATTAGCATCAATGTCAAATATATGAACTTCTTTGTTTGGGCTTGCAGGGTTATTGTTAGCATATCTACTGGCCACATGCACTGGAAAAAAAAATAGATATAAAAGTGTAAACAGGAAAAAATAATTTAAATTACCTAAACCTCCACGAATTGATTTTTCAGTCCACAGTTGCATGTTGACATTTGTCATATTCTTAATTACAACTCCAGTATATTTTAACATTGCATCCATAGTAAATTGTGGTAGAGATATGTAACCAGCCATAACATCTAAGCCAAAGCTGTCATATGTTTCCATTCGAAATCGATGTAAAGCTTCTCCCAATAAAAGAGTATCAGCCAAACAATATATTGATGTGAATTCCAACATATTTTTTATTTTAAAACACTCCCAAACAGATTTGGCATTTTGATACTTTTCTTCACTAGGCATTTCTTGAGTAAGCTTATTAAAAAATACATCTTGAGATGGAAATTTTGTCACTCTCTTCATTTGGCCAATGTTTTTTATATAGTCATACGGAAATGTCAGTTTTCTTAATAACATGTTTCGTTGTGATTTTTCTTGAAAAATTTGGCTCATTATAGGAAATTTGAAGGATTGATCATTAGTCAAAGATTGACTAATTGTGTCAATTGATGCTGATAGAAATGAAAAGGAATCCAAAAACAAATACTTGTGGTTAAAATTAATGCTTCTAAATTTTTCACTATTTAGAGCTAAAAATTTAAGTTCACATTCATAGCCAAACTCTTTTAAATCAAATCCATGAATAAGATGGTGACCATCATAACTTGACATATTGTGAAAGTATACAGGGATAATTGGTTCAACCACTCTTCTTGTATTGCAAGATCTATGCGCAGGTCCATAATATTTTTGATCCATCCATTTGCAATGTTCATGATCCACAACTTTTTCATCGGCGTTTGGACCAGTTTCAAATTTTTTTTTACATATATGACATGTATTTGACTCTTCAAAATGCTTCTTTTCAGCAATAGTGAGTTTATATGTTTTATAAAAATTAGCTTCTTGCATTAGTTCTTCGTAAATATCTAGAAGTGTTTTTAGGAACAATTTGACACAGTTGTCTGATGTGTTGACCCAATGTTTGACAACTTTTCCAACACTATTTATTACTGCAAACGCTGCACAAATAGCTCTTTGTGATCCAATAACTTTTTCTTTAATTCCCACTCTTTGAGTTGTTGATGTATCTGTTACTGCCTCAAAATCAGCAACAATAAAATAAGGCACAAAAAATTGATTTTTAAAGTTTTCAAATTTTGTTTCATTCTTTTTTGGAGGAATAATTTTTGGTTCTGCAGTAGCTTGTTGCAGACACTGATTTTCATGCTCAAGCAAATTTTTTTGTAGTCTAAATTGTTTGAGACAATGTTGACAATTTCGGTTTTTTGAATATGAGTAGCTACTTTTGCTTGTTTTTTTGTTTTCATACTTTGATCTCAAGAAAATTGATATGTTATCAATGCAGGCATAATGTGGAATCACTTTTTTATTAACCATTGTATTGTAAAGAACCAGGTTGATAGTTTCCTTGACATTCTTGACTTTTGTGGACTTGTGTCTAAATCTAATGCCTCTCTCAGTTGCATACAAAACATTAATCCTCACACACAATTTTTCATTTTGTTTTTCGAATTTGTCAATGTCTGCAATAGTCACCGGCATTGAAATATTATGTAAATTTAGATTTCTCTGCACCCATTTGTTTAATTTATTCTTATCTCCAGTTCTAAGAAAATAGTAAGCAATAGCTTGTTGAAAACAATTTCTACTGGTATCTTCTGTTTCTGTTTCTTCTTGTTCTTCTTCTTCATTAAAATTTAAAACATCCTGGTATTTTTTAACAAATGGTTTTGCTCCACAAAATCCTTTTAAAAGTGGTTTACAATTACCAATGTAAACGTCACAAAATTCCAGAGAATGTAGAATCCACCCAGATCCGTTTGTAATAAAATCATCAATTCTTCTATCTAGAAGTCCACTCAAAGCCCTCAATTGTAATTGAATTTGCTTGTGGTTAAAAAGAAATTTAGGCTTAACCTTTGCATAAAAAGTTATCTTGTCTGTTTCTTCATTATCTTCATCAACTTTAATGAATGTGAGTGCTGGAATAACCCAATAAACAAAAGACACCAATTGTGATAGTTGCACCTAAAAAATAACATTTAATTTAATAACACTAATAAAGAGAATTGTATTTTTTTACCTGAAGTAGTTTTGCTAAACTATTTCGAAGTAGTCCAAAAGCATGATGCCAGGTAGACAATGTTTTATTGTAGTGCTTCCTGTAGACTGCACAATCCTTATTGAATGCTGAATTTAGTAAATCAAATTCATGTCCTTTTTTATGAGTATATTTATGACGTTTAAGTCCTGACATTGTTTTAAACACCCTTTTCTTTTTAAATGAAGCACAGTAGTCACACGGATACACCAATGAAATCTTTCTATGCAATTTTTTTATATGTCGTTTTAAATTATACTTTGTGGAAAATTTTTTAAAACAGTGAGCACATTGAAAAAATCCCATTATGAAGTTTTCGTAATTTCAACCAAATGGAAACTGAACAGTATTTTTTTTTTATTCGCTGTCTTTGTGCGTCGTGTTCTTTCGTTCGTATAGTTCTTGACGCAAGACCTTAGTTATACTTCCTAGCTTGTTCAACTTAGTCACAAAATTGTTTGTAAATATGCCACGAAGACTTCATCATCGTAAGGATCTTCAACATAATGATATCGTCACAAGCAAATCTCGCTTTGGCTCCCACTTCACTCGCACCAATCTGGAATTTGTGCATGATTCTCCTAACTTTTATATTCCACAAGGAAAAGATCACTTGCCTTTAACCCTTTTTAAAGTTGGTTTAAACCTTGCCATTCATTGCCAAAATGGTACTAAAGGCACATTACTTCTTGGTGCAAGAACCTTTGTGAAGATTATGGATAGAATTGACTTTGTCTTGCGGTATTATCATTATGGCCTAGAAGAGTTCTTCACCGACAATTTGAACAGCTTCAATACCAGCTTTATTGACTTTCAAACGGATCCTACAACCCATGATACTAAAAATCCCAAAATGGGGCATTTTATATAGTAAGTGTTTGATAGCATTGACATTCATATTCATATGTCCTTTAATATTTTTTTAGCTTGAGACACTATGTTGAGGAAGGATTTCATGCGAAGCCAACAAAAAAAATACAAACGTATTTGGCCTTAGAAGTGTATCATGCAGTTGTTGAAGAATATCCCAAAGAATATCCTGAAGACTTAAAATGTGCAAGAAAACTTCGTTATATTGCTCATTTTCCCCTTTGGAATCTCGGCTGGTTGTCTCGCTTGCACTTTTGGTTTTGTGAATACTTCTCAAAAGAGGAATTCAATAAAAACCGATACATATTTCAAAAAAGTCTGCATGCCAAATATCGAAGGGAACAAAGACATACTACTGCCTCTGCCACTGCTACTGCCTCTGCTACTGCCTCTGCTACTGCCGCTACTACTACTACTAAATTGGACAAGAAAAGGAAAAAAATAACATATTAAAAAATTTTTAACGGACATTAATGAAATGCTCAAAAATAAATAAACTACAAAAGCATTTTTTATCATTCTATCACAGCTTTTAAATATATATTTTCTTCATACATTTAATTTTAACTATTATTTTTGTCAAAGTGACGCTTCTTCGTCGTCCGTTTATTCACCACACAAGTCCAATTGCGCGTTTGGAGCAGTCGAATTTCGTCATCATCTTTGGTCGGTTTCTTCTTGGACGCTTTTTCGACGTGCGATTCGCCATCTTTGAGCTCCGAATTGATCATGTAGAAGTAAAACTCGTTGGGGTTCTTGTTCAACCCCGCAAAAAAATCTTGCAAAATCTTCGAATATAATGTCGTCGTCTTGATCGCCCTCAGAATGGGAGGGTGAGGGGGGTCTCAAACGAGGCCTCGAAGAGGGGAGGAGGTGGCGGCGGCATCAAAGCCTCTTGAGGAGGGGGTGGCGGGAGGGCCTCTTGAGGCCCGGGAGGCACAAACGCCTCCTGACGGCGCAAGAGTCGCCTGAAGGCGGCGGCCATTTGTTGCCGCTGCTGTTGCTGTTGCTGTTGCTGTTGCTGTTGCTGTTGCTGCTGCTGTTGCTGTTGATGATGATGTTGCGGTTGTTGTTGTTGCGGGCCGGCACACCGCCCTCGAAGCCACCTTACCGCGGCGGTGAGGAGGACGAGGAGGACGAGGGCGAGGGCCGTGGCGCCCACAGACAGACCCTCATCAGCTATAATCGAATAAGAGAAAGTGTTAGTAGTAGTCCGGATTAAACAAAATTTTACTTGTCCCGATTAAAGAATTTTATCTCTTAGTAAAGACAAAAACCCCGAATTTTTCATGTCCGGTTTAAAGGCTGTATTAGCAAAAACTAGTGTATAGAACTTACCGACGATTTCGGTGTTGCCGACATCGGCAACGGCCTCTTTTAATTCGCCGATTTCGGCGGCGGCGTCTTTTAATTCGCCGATGTCGGCGATGACCTCTTTTAAAATTTTAAAGAGTCGCTTGTTGTTCATCTGTAATTGTTAAGTCAATTTTAGAATTTAAAAAATATGAATATTGTTTTATTACTTACGATTGTCTTAACTTGCGTGTAATTGCCGAAAGACTGATAAGCTTCTCGAAGTGTATTTAGCCGGAAAGTTGAAGTGTAGCGAAACAAGAAAGTTGTCAAGCAAGAAAAGTTTTAGCCGGAGTACAGTAGAGTAGTTAGACAAGAAAGTTGAAGTGTAGTAAAGCAGAAAATGTGTGAGATACTTTTTTATTTTTTATTATTTCCATTTTGGTGAGACTGGAAAAATATTATTGAGCGTCTGGCTTTTTAAAAATCAAAAACGTTTTAAATTTTTTTTCAAATGATTTTTGAAGTTCCTAATGATGTATAATAACAGTATATGGTAAAGCAATGAAAACTGTTTTTATTCTTTAGACGTAAAAATGTTAAAAAAACTTTGGGGGTCTGGTCTGAAATCTGGTGTCTGATATCTGGTGTCTGGTAGATTTACGATAAAAAAAGATTTCAAAAGTTTTTAATGGTCCTTTGAAGTCTGGTGTAAGATCAAAAAGTCTGCAAAGTCGTGAACAATTGTTATGGTTCGCAAGAAAAAAAACTTTAATGATGCAGCTTGAATTGTGAGAGGTGAGAGAGATATAAACTACTGAATGAGAAAAAACCTTGTCAGTTGTTTTTTTTCCTTTGGATCAATAACAACTACTACCTAAGCACCATGGTTGGGGGTAAGATAGAATAAATAACCTAAATATTAAATGTGTCAGTATAAATATGCATATTCACTTAAAGGCCGCAAAGCAAAGCAGAATCCCACTTTTTCGGATGACCAAGGGCAAGGGATCGTTGAAACGAGTTCGCACGATGAAGTCGAATCAGAGGAATTCGAAGGGGAAGGGGAAGACGCCGCATCCGAAGGTAATTGTATTTGTATTTTAAACTAATGTTTTAAATTAAATATTAAATTATTTTTAAGCGGAAAGTGAAGAAGAAGGTGGAGATGAGGAGCTGCCTGACTTCGAAAGTCAAGCGGAAGCCAAAAGCGGCAGCCAAAAGAATTTCAAAGAAGGGGTCGGGAGCTCGACGTTGACCGTCCCTGTAGCCACCAGAATCAGCAAAAAAGGCAAAGTAACCGGAAAGTCTTTAAAGCGAACTGCTGGTGAAATTCTGGACAAGGCTATTGCGTCAACAGCGACCTCATCGTCAAAGGCTCCTAAAATTGCGATCCTACCCCCTCCTCCGCCTCCAAAACAGGTAGCGAAAAATCGACTTCCCAAGGAGCCAGTTATTTGCGTCAACAACTTGGAGGAAGATGATGGATCTGAGGAGGAGGAGGCAACCACGGTGAATGTTCATGATGAAGAAGAAGTGGAGACCGTGAGTTTGTATCCACAATATAAGCCTACGGAAATCGAAATCAACGAGGACATCTACGTTGGGATCCGACGGCTTTCTTTCAACTTGCCCGGTGGTCGGAAAACCCCCAAGCAGTGGTACTTGCGTTTTAAAAAACGCTCGAATAAGCCAGGAAAGAAGTTCTACGACTTGTCCTATCCAATCTCTAAGTTCTATGAAATTCAAAGGGCGCTAGTTGAATTGGAAGAAGCAATGGACCCGACTTCTAAAAAATGATATCCTTGCGATGACCCATCAATTCACATACCTACCTAACCAACCGAATACAGGACTTATAGCACACAAGATCAATGGAAATACTTTTTTTACCAATTTTATTTTTTTAAAGTAATCTTTGAGCATTTTATTGTGTCCACTATTTTAATTTTAAGTTTACTTTTTCAAATTGCGTCCAATTTTTTTTTGCATGACTAATCATTTAGTTTATATTTTTTTACAATAAAAAAAATTTCCGTTTTACCAAAATATAATTTGTGTTTTTCTGATATTCAAAATCAGTTTTTTTACAAATTCACATAACATCCTTTATTTCTGTAATTTGTTTTATTTGGCCAAATAAAAATTAAAAAACATATTTTTAAAAAGACTATTTATTGGTGTACATAGTAAGCAAAATTAAGAGTAACAATATTAAAAAAAATTGTAGTACTATAAGGAGAAACATTACAAAGGGTAAGCCGTTATTAGGTTTACTTGTAATAGCCGAAATTATTGTGGAACTGGTGGTTGTAGTAGTAGTGGTAGTAGTAGTACTAGTAGTTGTTATTATTGTTGTTGTTGTTGTTGTTGTCGTCGTCGTAGTAGTAGTAGTAGTGGTCGTCGTAGTAGTAGTTGTAGTGGTAGTAGTTGCGGTAGTAGTTGCGGTAGTAGTTGTAGCGGCAGTAGCAGCAGTGGTAGTAGTTGCGGTAGTAGTTGTAGCGGCAGTAGCAGCAGTGGTAGTAGTTGTAACGGCAGTAGTAGTAGCAGCGGCAGTAGCAGCGGCAGTTGTTGTGTTTGCATTGAGTTTTATATCGTAATCATAAAACAAATAATCTTCATTAAAAAGATCGTCAGCGGCTTCTATACCATTACAAATGCATAGTAGCAATAATAAATGCATTTTCATCTTTTCATGAATTTCTTTGCATCCACTTAGCTTAAAAATTTATAGGTGACTGACCAGGCGTGTGAAAAAAACGGTCGCCAAAGCTACCTCACATGTTCTGCTACCGGATGCTTTTACGTTTACAACATGTTTTGATTCGCTTGTGTTTCATTTGAATAGAAAGGACGAATAGCCTTTAAAACTTTTGTGAACGAGTCAGTATTAAATCTTCCAACAAACACTCTTAAAATTTCCAACGATAATAATATAGCAAGCATAATTAAAATAGCCAACTTGTATTTTACTTGGTGTTTAGTTTTAGTTTTTGCGCTGTTAATTGACTTTTCAACATCTTCAGAATTTAAATTTAATAATTCCATTTTAATGCTAAAAATGATATTTACCTTTTAACAATATTAGGAACTATTCTTAAATATATTTTTGTAAAAGATCGGATGACAGAGGCAGGATTCGAACCCACACACGATTTTCACGTGATCCAGCATTTTCGTTTGGACGCCATACCGTCTTGGCTACTCTGACTCCGACCAGAAGCTTATGGCTTTTTCAGCATAGTCACTTGCAGTAGTATAGAGGTAGGCAGTGCAGTTGCAGTAGTAGAGGCAGGCAGGAAGTTCAGTCAGATTGGCCGAGTGGTCTAAGGCGCTAGATTTAAGTTCTAGTACACGAAGAGTGTTCGTGGGTTCAAATCCCACATCTGACAAATCTTTTAAAGATATTTAAAAATATTGTAAAAAAATATTAAAATTTCATTTTTTAAAAATATTTTTATATTGTGCGCACAGCAAGTGGACCGGGCAAGCAGGAGAATTTTTTCTAAAGTTGGTCGCCTTGCAAGTAGGGACCGGCAAGCAGGAGAATTTTTTCTACGGCAGATCACAGACATGAGAAAAAATTCTCCCACTTGTCTGGTCCTACCGGTTCACATGAAAAAAAAAATTCTCCCACTTGCCTGGTCCTACCAGTTCCCTACTATTTGTAAAATTGCTCTGAGCATGAAGGTACTTAGAGACACTATAGTCAAGTTGTATTTTGGACACCAATAGGAGGAGGTAGTTAGACCTCTGTCAATGGAGTAAAGTTGTGCGGTAATTTTTTACTTGCGTTGGCGTAGCAGGTAGGACCAGACAAGCGGGAGAATTTTTTTCAACCGTGTTTGACAAGGCAAATTGCCGTTCGTTTATTAAAAACATATCTCCGGAGATGAGGGCCTACCTACACTACTACTAATGACAACTTGGCAACTGATTGATCCCTTTTATCGTATGACAAAGGAACTTGAAGCGGTTAGTAAATTTAATTTTTGCACGCATAAAAATAATGTGTTAAAAACCATATTCAGACAACAGAAATAGATGAAGTGTTAATTATTCCTAAGATTGAGTACTGTCGATCTGATCACATGACAGTTTTTGTTGGTTGTATTTATGCTTATAAAGGAATTTTAATGGTGAGAATTATTATACTTACCTAAAAATTAAGGCTTTTTTACCCATTATAATAGCTCTTTGGTGCGTTTTTGGCGTGGGAAACCCGACAAGTTCAAATTCCAGCATTAAACGATTCTAAATACGTCGGCATATCTGTGTACAACGTTGCGATTATGTGTGTTTTGGGTGTTGCAGTCAGTTTTGTCCTTAGTGAAGAGCAAACTGCATCCTTTATATTAATATCCGTATTTATAATATTTTGTAGCACTGGAACGCTCTGTCTAGTGTTTGTTCCCAAGGTAAATTTGAAGCGTTAACAAAATAAGGCAAAACACTCAACTTAAACAAAAACAATAATTACAAAAGATTTTGTTTAGATTATTGATCTGAGAAAGGTTCCGAATGCCAAGGACAAGCCAATTAAACCAACACTTAAATATGCGGGAATTGCAAAATTTAACAACAAACCAGTACAATCTGTCGAAGATTTGTTGCGAATATCAAAAAAATTAAATAAAAAATTAAGGTAAATAAAAGTTAAAATAATATTTTGTAAAAAAAATAATTTTGCCCTATAAATAGGAGTTCTCTAGTGGAAATTGAAAAGGAAA
>JAAUYM010146681.1_pt1 | contig 16685 bp, 15 predicted proteins | sample 7278001 | NCBI WGS metagenome assembly JAAUYM01 (sample SAMN14350224, study PRJNA611818) | marine sediment metagenome | isolation source: surface marine sediment (1.8m) | place: French Polynesia: Moorea | collected 2018-08
GTGTACGACGAGTCGCACAAGATCATGGAGGGCCAGAAGTCTGATAACGCGATGGCGCTCAATGCGCATTTCGCCATCGGCTCGCACCCGGATCACCTACCGACCAAAGCCATGTTCCAGGTGCCGTTGGCCAAGGATCTCGAAATGGGTCGCCGGCGGTTCGTGCGCGAGAACATGCGCGCCCGGCTTGAGGACATCGGCGAGATCCAGGAAGGCGAGAGCGTTTCTGATGTAAAGGAGAGTGTAAAGGAGCCCATTCGCCGGGCCCTCGATCGCGAGTGGCACCAGGAGAATGCGGCGCAGTACCAGGATGCCAACGAACAGGCCAAGGCCTTGCTGCCTGGCCTGGCTGACAAGGCCGGTTCGACGTTCGTCACCTTCCTGTCGGCAACGCCCTGGCCGTATCACACGAACCTGCACTACGCGAACGGCTACATCTTCGACTACCCAGGTGCCGGCGGCTCCGGCTACAACGCCCCGGATGGCCGCGAGGCCTTCATGATCTCGAACCTGGGCTACCGGATGCGCTACGGCAAGCTCACCAAGCCCGAGGCCGAGGTCAATCAGGATCTCATGGAGCGCCAGCTCTACGAGCGCCTCAAGGGCGAGGGCGCCGTATCCGGTCGCTCGGCAGACTTCGGCTTTGACTACAGCCGTGATTTCGTGCTGGTCAATCCAGAGATCGGCCAGGGGCTCGATGAGGGCATCAATGTCCTGCAGCAGCGCACCCGCGATGGCCAGTATCTCTCCAAGGCCAAGGCCGAGGAGCTCGGCGTCCCGTATTTCCAGTACCTCCCCGTTGCCGTGCGCCAAGATCAGCGGTTCAGCTACCTGCGCCTGCGTCAACTCATGGAGGGCATCAAGGCGCGCGAGCTCGCCGATCGTGTACGCAAGCACCTGGCCCTGGGCCGGCGCGTGGTCGTGTTCCACGATTACCAGCAGCTCAACGCCAGTCACCCGTTCAACGTGAACAACCTGTCGATCGCACCACGGCGCAATGATTCGCCGGCGATGACGATCGCGGCCAACGAGGCCTTGCGCGAAGAGATCGAGATATTCAACCAGGTCTACGGCGACCTGGCCGAGCTGCCGCTCGACAACATGAAATCGGTGGTCGAGTTCATGCGCGAGGAGTTTGGCGACCAGGTGGCATTCTTCAACGGTCGCGTGAACGACCAGCAAAAGAAGATGGGGCTGCGCGCGTTCAACAACGACGCCAGCCCCGTGCAGATCCTTGTCGTGCAACGCCAGTCGGGCAAAGAGGGGATCTCGGCGCACGACACCACCGGGCAGCACCCGCGGGCCCTGATCGACATGGGCCTGCCGGTACACCCGACCGACGCCCTGCAGACCGAGGGCCGCACCTACCGCTTCGGTATGCAGTCCAACTCCGTGACCGAGTACCCGGTCCTGGGCGTAGGCTTCGAGCAATTCCTGTTTGCCAGGCAGGCCGCAGAGCGGTCACGCACGGCCGAGAACTTAGGGATGGGCAACGCCGCCAGGAACATCGAGGTCGTGTACCGCGATGGCTACCTGAACGCCGCGCAGATGGACCCGAATGCGGACCAGGGCACCGGCGGCCTGGAAAACGACCGCCGCCAGGACGAGATCACGCCGTTCCAGGCAGCGATCAGCTTCTACTACTCGAGACAGCGCAACACCCGCCGGCGCGACCAGCGCGAGGGCATCGACTACTTCAGCACGCCCGAGCCCCTGGGGCTCAAGATGGTCGAGTGGGCCGGCTTGCGCCCGAATGAGCGCGGCATGGAACCGAGTGCCGGCCACGGCGCGATCGCCCGGTTCTTCCCGGACAACACTCACAACGTATTCATCGAGCAGAGCCAGCAGCTCGGCGCCGAGATCAGCCTGCTTGGTCACGGCAATTTCGAGCAGACCGATTTCATGGATTTCACGACGGACTCCAAGTTCGACGTGATCGTGATTAACCCGCCTTACGGCCAGGGTGGCGCCACGGCCAGGGACCACGTTTCCAAGGCCATGAACCACCTGAAGGACGGCGGCCGGATCGTGATGCTGATCCCCGAGGGCCCGGCTGCAGACAAGAAATTCGATGACCTGATCTACGGTAAGGACGGCGAGGCCGAGCAGCTCCGCGAGCGCATCAAGAAGGCGCCCAAGGGCGCGGACATGAAAGACGCCCGCCGGCGCCTGCGTCAGCTTGAGGAGTTCTACCCGATCGCCGAGTACGGCCTGCCGCGGGTCACGTTCGAGCGTGCCGGCACCCAGGTCAAAACCAAGATCCTGATTCTCGACCGCTACTCGAACCCCGATGACGTGCCGGCGCAGCGCGCCCGTCGCGACATCGAGGCCGAGAACATCAACGAGTTTTTCGAGACGATCGAGTACCTGGGCACGACCGAGCGCGCCGAGGTCACGAAGGCGGCGCCAGAGGCCCCGACCATTAACAACGGTGATACCAAGGTCACGGTGGCCAACTTCGAGGCCGAGCTCGTCCCGAGCTATCACGCGAAGAAGGGCATTGATATCTGGGTTGTGAAGCTCGGCGGCGCCAGGTTGCCGCGCGAAACCTACTTGGAGCTGAAGGCCTCCGCACAGGATCGCGGCGGCTACTACTCGACCTACAAGGGCAATGGCGCGATCCCCGGCTTCGTGTTCGAGGAGGAGGGTGCCGCGCAGGCCTTCCTGCAGGATTACGCCACGGTCGTCAGCAACTACGAGTCGATCCGCGAGCAGCCAGGCAGCTACCGCGTGCGCGAGGAGACTGAGCCCCAGGACGGCGACACCTTCCTGTACGGGCCGCGTTTCTCGAAGTACCAGCCCAAGGGCATGGTGAAGCCGACCGGGTTCTTCAAGGGCCCGAAGGTCATCAACACGCCCGAGGCCGCGCTGCAGACGATCGCGCCGTTTGGCGAGTACGGCCAGGAGCAGTTTGTCTCGCTCATTACGGACAAGCACGACAAGCCGCTGGCGATCATCCGCCACCACATCGGCGACCTTTCTGGCGCCCAGGTCGATATGGCCAGCGTGCTGCCGGCCGTCGCCAGCATCAAGGGCGCGGCGAAAGTCTGGTGGGCACACAACCACCCATCGGGCTCGCAAAACCTGTCGCCCCAGGATTACCGCCTGACTGAGAAGCTGGCCGAGCAGACCGCCGGCACCGGCATCATGCAGCAGGGCATGTTGCTGATAACGCCGAGCGGATTCGGCGCCTGGTATGACCCGGACATGCACGCCACCCTGACGCAGCACTCGATGCCGAAGCAGCAGCCCGTCGAGAACCTGCAGATCCCGGTCATGGAGCGGTTCATCGAGGGCCGTGAACAGGCCGGGCCAGTTATCGACAGCCCCGAGAGCGCCATCAAGATCGGCAAGCAGCTCATCGGCGATCGCACCGGCATCATGCTGCTGAACAACCAGCATAAGGTGCTCGGCTTCCAGGAGCTCGATGATGCCGTGATGTCCAACATGCGCACGCAGGATCTCAACACCGGCGCCGGGCTCATGTGGCAGTCGATGCTTGATACCAACGCCGTGGCCATCATCGTGGTCACGAAGACCCCGCAGGCAATGGGCTCGCCAGGCGAGAACATCAACAACATGGCCAAGGCCCTGGGCATCAGGATGCTCGACGCCTTAATCATCGATGAAAACGGCGAATGGACGTCAGCAGAAGACACCGGCCGCCTAGGCTTTAGCTCCGGGCCCTGGTTCGCCAAGCGCAACCAGGTGCACACCAAGCCAGAGGTCGGGCTGAAACCCGATCGCGTGGTCGAGATTGCGGACGAGTTCATGCGCGGCCTGAACATTCGCCAGGCGAGCGGGATCTCGGTCGATGTGGTCGAGACCCAGGGCGATGCGTTCCCGGATGCCGAGGTTCGCGCGATGTTTTGGGGGAACAGCAACCGCATGTTGCTGATCGCCGACAACTTCGCGAACAAGCGCGAGGTCATCGAGGCCATGCGCCACGAGCTGCTCGCGCACTACGGGCTCAACCTGTTCACGCCGAAGACCAAGCGCATGATCTTGCAGACCATCGCCGACAGCGCCAAGCTGCCCGGCCTGGCCGGCTTGTTCAAGGAGATCCGCAAGGACTACCCGCACCTGGCTGGCAACGAGCTCGGCATCGCCGAGGAAGTGTTCGCCCGGATCGTGGAGCCGGAGACGCAGAGCGCCTGGCAAGAGCTGTTCGACAACGTGATGCAGGTGATCGTCAAGGCCCTGCGCGAGCTCGGACTGCTCAAGGGCATCGTCACCAAGCCCGAGCTGCGTGAGCTCGGCGAGACGATCGCGCAGTCGATCCGTGAGCGCAAAAGCCAGCAGACATTCCCGGATTCGGGTCAGCCCGGCTCGTTCAACCGTGAGCGCCGGGCCGAGACTGCGCTGTATTCGGCCGTGGTCAAAGCCATCAAGGACGCCAAGCAGGACAAGGCGACCGGTCAGCAGTGGCTCTCGATGATTAAGAAGACCCCAGGGGTCAAGGCCGAGGAGCTGATCTGGACCGGCCTCGATGAGTACCTGCGTGAGAACACGACCACGGTACTGCCCAAGGCCGCGCTGATGGCGATGGCCGGGGTCAAGGCGCCCAGGCTGAAGGCCATCTACGGCGTGCCGATGATGGAGGAGGTCGATCCCCGCGACATCGATTACGAGTGGCAAGAGAGCTCGATGGAGCAGGTTGACCCGTCTGACGAGTACCTCGATGACACGGCCCAGGACATTCTTGATGTTGAACGCCAGGTCGTTGAGGACCGCTGGCACAACATGTACGACCGGGCTGAGAACGAAGGCTACGAGCCGACAGATGACGATCTGCTGCAGGTCGCCAGGCTCGAAGCCGAGGACCGCTACTACCAGGACGGCCCTGACGAGTTCTTCGAGTTCAGCATCGTCGCGCACCTGGGCAGTGGCGGTGAGTACATCGACCTGGCCGATATGAACTACCGCGGCGTCTATCACACCCAAGATGGCACCTGGGAGCTGTACGACGAGCTCGGCGACCGAATCCCGATGCAGAACGCGCGGCACAAAGACGATGTGATGCAGGCGGCCGAGGACAACACCCGCCGCTACGCCGAAGAAGAAGCGGTCGAGATGGAGAAGCAGCAGCGGTTGGATCAGGCGCCGCCCGGCGTCAACGAGTTTCGGCTACGCGAGCAGCAGTTTGCCGAGTGGGCCCTCGAGGGCGCGCAGACGCACGGCTACAAAGAGATCCAGATCATTTGGGAGAACCTGCCCGAAGAGTCCAAGCACTTCAGCGAATCGCATTGGGATGACGAAGACGTATTGATGCACGTTCGCGTCAGCGATCGCGAGATCGTCATGCCCGGCAAGGAGAAGCCTGAGAACACCTATACCGAGCCGGCCATGTTCGTTGAGGAGATCCAGAGCGACTGGCACCAGAAGGGGCGCGAGCTCGGCTACGAAACCGAGTCGAACAAGGAGGATCTGAACGCCCTGGTATTGGAGCGCAGCGAGGTCCGCAAGGCGCAGCGCGATCTGTTCCATGAGTATTCGGCGCAGATCAGCGAGACGCTCGAAAACGTGCGCAAGGTGCGCGACAAGTACCGCGAGATGTACGACCTGGCCTACGCCCATCAGCACGACACTACCCTGGATCTCCACAATTCGCTCGGCGCGATCCAGCGGGTCGCCAACGGCGGGTGGGAGACGTTCGGCGAGCGTGTCGAAAACATGGTCTCGCACCTGAACGCGGCCGATGATGGGCAGTTCATCGCGCAGTTCAACGATGCCGTACCGGTTTGGGAGGCCTGGGACGCGCGCATGAAGCCGTTGGCGCTCAAGTTCATGGAGCTCTCGACCAAGATCAACGCCATCGAGCGCGGTGTACCGCAGGCGCCGCTGAAAAAGACCTGGCAGGAGTCGGCGTTCCGTTGGGCCGTGTGGGAAGCCGCGCGGGTCGGCCGCCGCTGGATCGCCTGGACGCCTGGCGAGATGCAGGCCGATCGCTACAACCTGGCGCGCTTCGTCAATCGGCTGGAACTGACGCCGAAGGGCGCGGGCATGGTCAATATCACCGGGTATCACTCCGGCAACTACCGCGAGATCGATCAGGACATCGAGGTAGACCGCCTGGCCGAGTACGTCGGCGAGAAGATCGCCAATCAGTACAAATCGGGCAAGGGCATCGAGCCGGTCAGCGAGTACCAGGTCATTGCCAGCAACAGCAAAGGCGAGGAGTGGAACAAGGGCAATTTCAACTCGTTCGAGGAGGCCGAGCGGTTCATGGATGGCCAGCGGCGATTCGAGAGCGGCGCCAATGCTGGCGCCGTCACGCACCGCATAGACATCATCGACGCGGGCTACGAGGCCCTGATCCTCGAAGGCGACGATCTGCAGATCGGTGGCCACGGCATGAATGCGTTTTACGACAAGATCCTGCCGAGCTACGCCAAGAAGTTCGGCAAGAAGTTCGGCGCCAAGGTCGAGGTCCGCAAGATGGCCTACTACGACGACAGCGGCCATCGCGCCACGCCGATCGACGTGTGGGCGATGCCGATCACCGAGGCGATGCGCGAAACCGCGGTTAAAGACGGGTTCCCGATGTTCAGCAAGCGGCGCAATCCCAATCGCCGGCCACGCTACACCCGGCCCGAAGGCCTCGAAGACCGGCTATTCGGTCGTGAGGGCCAGCCGCGCATGGAGCCCGAGGGCAACGAGCGCGAGCGCACCAGCGAGAAGCTGCTGCACAAGATGCACCAGACGCTCGATTCGTTCGGCTCGATGGGCAAACTGCCCGGCGCCAAGGAGTACCTGAAACGCCGTTACCTGGCCCTGGGTGACATCTCCGAGATCAATCGCCAGGCCCGGCGGATCTACGACGCCCTGCACCTGGCCGGCGACAACGCCCACCAGGTCTACGAGTACCTGACCAACAAGGACGCCAACCCCAACGAGATCAGCGACCCGCTGGCGCGCAAGGCGGCCGTGCAGACCAAGACCGCGCTGATGGTCACTGGCCGCAAGCTGGTCGAGCGAGGCCTGCTCGATGAGACGGTGTACGAGCGTAACAAGGGCAAGTACCTGCCGCGGCTCTACATGATGCACTTGCTCAAGGATGCCGACATCGTGCGCCTGAGCACCGGCAAGAAGCCGAGCGACCTGGGCTATCTGAAGCACCGCAAGGATATCCCCGAGGAGGTCCGCAAGCTGATGCTCGGCGAGGTATTCGAGCCGGCGTTCCTGGCCTCGCGCGCCTACGGCCAGCAGGAGCGCGACATCGCGATCCTCGACTGGCTCGCCGACCTGTCCGAAAACAAGGATTGGGTACTGCAGCAGTCGGTCATGCAGTGGAGCTGGACCGATCGCAAGGGCGAGACGCACACCAGGCGCGTGACTCCGTTCTACCTCAAGGAGAAGGCCAACCAGGTCGAGCAGCAGCTCGAGCACTACGCCGAGGAAGACAAGGAGTTCGCGCGCGAGCTCGTCAAGCAGATGCGCGATGCGGCCAACAACGCGCTGCAGGAGCATCAGCTCGAAAGCGTGCCCGATGGTTTCAAGCAGATGCCCAACAGCCCCAGGTTCGGGACCATGCGAGGCCTGATCGTCAGGAAGGAGATATACGACGACATCGTGGGCTCGATGACGATGGTGACGGGCGAGAATTCCGTGGCCGAGCAGATCCTTGGCAATGGCGGCTACGCCACCCGGTTCACCCAAATCTGGAAATCGATGAAGGTCGCCATGAATCCGCCGGCCCAGGTGCGAAACTTCGTATCCAACGGCATCCTGCTGCACCTGTCGGGCGTGCCGTTCGTGCGCGTGCCGCAACGCATGACCCAGGCGCTCAAGGAGATCATCGCCTTCTACCGCGGCGGCAAGCCGGCCGAATACAAGCACTTCAGCGTGGCGCGCAAGTACGGCGTCACCGAGAGCACGTTCGCGGCCCAAGAGCTGTTCAGGATGGAGCGGGATCTGCTCAAGCTGGAATCGGAGACGGCCGGCAAGCTGATCTCGTGGACGCAGTTCAAACTGCTGTGGTCAACGATCTCGGACGCGGCCAGCGACGTCTACCAGTTCTCAGAGACGGTATTTAAGACCGCCAAGATCATCGACGCGATTGAGCGCGAGAAGATGAGCGAGTCCGATGCCGCCCTGGAAGCGCAAAAGTGGCTGTTCGACTACAGCCTGGTCACGCCCTCGATGCGCTACCTGCGCAACGCGCCGATCGGCGTGCCCTTCCTGACCTTCTACATGAAGGTCGCGCCCAGGCTGATCGAGACGATGGTCACGGCGCCGTGGCGGTTCGCGCCCTACCTGGCGCTGCCCTACGCGATGGCGGCCATGCTCGAACAGATGCAGGACATCGATGACGATGACGTTGAGGCCCTGACCTTGGCGCTGCCGAAATGGCTGCAGCAGCGCGGCCATGCGTATTTCCTACCGATGAAGGACAGCCAGGGCCGCTGGTTCGCCGCCGACTTCGGCTACTTCATGCCGTGGGCGATGTGGACCGAGATGTTCAGTCAGACGGCCAAGGGTCAGCCGATCGAGGGCCTGCTCGGCTCCGGCCTGCTCGGTGGCCCGGTCCCTGATTTGATCGCCGCCGTGCTGACCAACAAAGACCCTTTCACCGGCCGCGAGATTGTTAACAAGTTCGACAGCCCCTCGCGACAGGTGGCCGACATGATGCACTACCTGTATCAGCTCTCGGCGCCGACCTGGCTGACGTCGATCGGCTTCACCGGGCACATGCACCGGGCGCTGACCGGGGCTGTGGATAAGTACGGCCAGCCCAGGAGCACCGTGCCCCAGGCCGCGTTGCGGTTGGTCGGGTTCAACATGTACGCCGTCGAGCCCGAGCTCTCGCGCAACCTCAACCTGCGCCGCGACACGTTCGAGATCCGCCAGATGACGGCCAGGCGCAACGCCCTGGCCCGAGATCCGAACCTGACCGCGGAGCAGCGCGAGGAGCTGATGGCCGAGTTCAACGAGCGGATTAAGAAGCGAGTCGAAAAGCTGCAGGAGTACGCGCTAAAATCCCGGCTAACCCCGGCGATTACCGGGGGGATTTCTCCCTAGAGCGAAGATATTTCCGTCGATTCGATACTCAGGGCCCTTCGGGGCCCTCTTTTTTTGTGCCCGCTCAATACAGGCTTTTTGGGATTTCCTAGAACTGAGTACCCCAGTTGGGCGCAAACTTTCCGCCCAACCGTGTCGCCGCGCAAAATTTCAAAAAAAAACCCCTAGCAGAAATTTTGCGCCCAACTCAAAACGCGACCAGTCTCTTGAGGAAGGCGACCAGCTCAGTGTGTGGAGCAAATGTGTGGAGCAGGATGCCGATCGCGATGCCAGGTATCCCGCCGATCAGCGCGGCATCAATAACACCGAGCTCAGTTTCTTGGTCGCCTCGCCCACCGTGATGCCGTGAACCGTGTCCTTGTCTGAGTGCCCGTACCCAAAACTGAAAACCGGCCATCGCTCGACCTCCGTCCAGGGGAACCACCACATCAACCCGCTGGTGTCGCTGGTGTATTTGATGAACCAGTACATCTCTACCTCTTTTTCTGGCCCTTTTTTATGCGCGCCTGTATTCACAAAAACGTGCTGCTTGCTATAGGACAGCGGGCTCATTTTCACGTCGTAGCCAATGTCGTGAATATACAAATCAGGCTTATGCTCACCCAACGGATCTAGGAACTCGGTCGGTGCGTAGGCAATGCCGTCCTGCTCGCAATACAGCCGCGCGATCAGCTCGCCCCACACTCCTTTTTGGTTGGTATCGAGCTCCTCGCTACCGCCACGCACCTGGCCCATGTACGCCCGGCCCAGGCGTTCGGTTATCAGCCGCTTTTTCTCGTTCCCGATTCGCCAGGCATCATCCTTGTAGTGCGCCGGCCAGGTGAAATCCATGTAACCTTTTTCAAGTAGCTTTGATGCCACGTTTCCCCCTCTTTCGTTCTTGGTCTTCATACTTCGCCAACCTCTCGCGCATGGTGCGCATGTCATCGAGAATGGCGCCCGCCATCAGCGCGGTATTTTTATTTTCGTGATTCATCAACATTTCCAGCCAACAGTCCGGGCACACGATGTATTCGGGGATCAGGTAGCTCAATTTGTGTATCGGACAAAATTCGTAGTCGCTCATAACTGCCGTTTGACGTAGCGCATTCCCTCAAGGCGCCATTGGTCGAGTTGAAATAGAAACTCCTGATACACCTGGTCGTACTGCTCGCGCCAGGCCTGGTGAGAGATACCGAAGCGCCGAGCTCGCCGGCGCAGTGATTGCCGTTTGATGCCCCGACCGTCGCAGGGATCGCATGTCACCTCGAGCACCCCCTCGCCGACCGTGCGCGCCAGCACCTTGCCGGTCCCGCCGCAGTTCGGGCAGACGTCAGGGTTGAGGAATTCCTCAATCGCCTGCCTGGCCAGCTTGGCCCTGGTCCCGGTTCGCCAGCGTCGAACAGGCCGGAACTGGCGCACCAGGGCGGTGGCGATCGTCGGCACGCCGCTCTCATCGAGGCCGTAGATGGCGTACATCATCGCGGCGATGTGACTCTCGCCGATGTAGCTGACGGCTACCTGGACGTCTTCGACGGTCACGGCATCGCGGCCGGGCTTGGGGTGCGGACCGGTCCCGGCCAGCTTCAGAAGATGGCGCTCTACCATACGCGGTTGTCGAGTTTTTCCAGGTAGTCATCGATGTACTCGTTGACCATCCGGGCGCCGGTGTAGATGCGGATAAACGTGCAGTGTGGCGTGTCCTTTCCCGGCGGCCTGCCGGCCCAACACGAGTACGCTTTGACCACCGTGGGGTTGTCATCCTCGATGATCCCCAGGCCGTGCGGGTTCTTGGTGGAGTTGCGCACCAGGGCATCCAGGATGGGCTTGCCGCTGGCCATCAGGCCGTCCCAATCGGGATACGGGCCCTTGGCCACCAGGCGATCGATCTGGATGCAGCACTCCTGGATGGGTGGAGCTCCGCGGACCCATCCGGCATCGCGCGCAGCGCGTAGGATCTCCCAGGTCATCGCCTCCATGTGCCGTTTGCGCATCCGCCAGTGCATCCGCTGCCAGGTGTTGAGCAACGGCGCCGCCAGCGGCATGCGCAGGCTCAGGATGCTCATCAGCGGTACACCCGGCGCCGTCCGGTCTGCTTGCGCAGCGAATCGAGGGCGTGCTCGCGGATCGCCGCGGCGCGCGTGTCGTCGGCTTTTGGCGCCCGCATGGCGCAGGCATTAAACCGGGCCTGGGTGAGCTCGGTGATGCGATCGCGCAGATGCTCGCGCGTCCTGGTTGCCCTCACCCGGCTGGCGTCATCGTGAAAACCGTGGGCGAATTGGGCGTCGATCTTGCCCAAATGGCGCTTGAGCTCCTCGATTTCGAGATCGAGCTGATGGGCCAGGTGCATGTTGTTGCTCATCGATTTCTTCATTTCTTCCCCCTTTTTGTGCCCGTAGAAACCCTCTCCGGCGCTTTCACGGCGTTTTCTGCCGAACTGATACCCATACCGCACCGAACCGCTGAAACGCTGCCAGGCGGCCGATGAGCGTCTCTCTCGGTGATGTAGGGGCACTCGATCAGGTGGATTTTTCGATCGGCGCCGGCTTTGACGTCTTCGCACCAGCCCGGAATGTGGCTGATGCGGTGTCCTGGCTCCGGTGGATCGGCAAGCAGCTCGGCGTAGACCTGGGTGAATTTCTCTTCAAGCCTGGCCGGGTTCAGCTCGTAGCCGAGGAAGGCCCATCCACCCAGGCGGTAGACCGCGTGAGCGATCCGCCAGTCGGTCCAGGCCACCGAGGCCCAGGGCTGGAACCGCCGCTTGGCTTCGAGGACGTACAGGAACGCCTCGTAGGCGTTCAGCTCGGGTCTAGGCGCGTAGTTGTTCAAATCCACTACCGATGCCGAACGCCAGGATCGCTGAGGTAGTCGGGTTCGAGGTTGACCTTGGCCGCCCTGGCCTTGCACCGCTTGATGTACGCGGTCGTGCCGATGTCGCGAAGGATTTGCGTCTCCTCCCAAATCTCAACGAACTGCTTGATCGGCTCGCCGCGCCAGTGAACGCCGTCCTCGACCCCGGCCTCCAGGAGCTCGCGATCGCGCTGACTCAGGCCCAGGTAGATTTCCGCGCACTGCTTGACCCGCTGCAGGTAGGGGTCGTGCCAGCGTTTGCCGTGGCCGCCGGTTATGCCGACCTGGGTGGCTTGGTCGTCGCGCGCTTTCCAGGGGTCGAGACATTGGTCGAGAAACCAGCGACCAACGTGGCCGTCAAGGTGTTGCCCGGCAAAAGTCTCGAAGAGCCAGGTGCGCGTAGTCTCTCGGGTCGGTCTTTGGGATTCTTCGTAAACATCGGCGTTATCTGCCTCGCGTTTTATTCTTGGCATTGTCGTATTTCCTCTCGTAGAGCTTGGCGAGGTTGTCGGGCTTCACGACCCAATCGAGGGTCGCTTCCCATCCCCGCGCGTTGTCGCCTGCGAGGAACCTGCTCTCGGCGACATAGCCGAAACACTCCTCCCAGGCCTGCAGGTCAGGCAGCTCGTCATACCACCTGGCCCGAATGTTCTTTTTGCGGTTGGCTGTCAGCCTGACTGGCTGCTCAAGATGCGGGCACTTGTCTTTCCAAAGCCCCAGGATTTTTTTGTACGGCACGGCATCGCGAGGGGTCGAACCGCTTTCGGTTTGACTCATTTCAGCGTTAGCTGAAATGTCTTCCGAACGTAGTGAGGAAGAAGAAGCTACTGGTACTGCTTTAGCAGTAGCAGTAGCAGACTCCCCAGGGACACCCCAGGGAGTCCCCGTGGTGTCCACCGTGGACATTTTGTCTTTTTTAGCTCGCCAACGGGCCTTCTTCTCTTTCTCTTTCTGCCGCCAGTTCAGTGTCTTATGAACATGCTCGATCAAAACAGGGTGATAAAGGCGGCCGTCCTTATGCAATCGAAATCCGCGCAGAAGTATGTCGGAGTGAGCGTTAAATAAGCGGTTATCCATTCCTATTCTCGACGCAATAACGTCGAAATTATTAGGCAGTGATCCGGCTGGAACTTGGTAGAAGGCCTGCATCCAGGTCATCAGCAACCAGGGGCGCATGTCAGGCGGCGCCAAGGCCCAGGTATCAGAGCGTTCGATGCGGCGATAATCGACGTCGAAGCGAAACGATCCCATGTCCGTATCCGCGGGATACGGCGCCTCCGGTTGGTCCCGACCAACCACCGTGAGCTTTGTCGCCACTGCTAATTGGCCGCGACAAAACTTAGTCGGGGTTTCTGCTGACGTTTTTGGTCGCGTTGAATGTCGGCCACGAGCTCGTGCTCGTAGGCGTTCAAAGCGTCCTCGAGGCGGCGCAAACTGCCGACCGTGAGGTTGCTGCGGTGAGGGTCTTCATCCATGAGCCGCGTTATCAGTCCGCGGTTCAGATTCGTGATCGCTGCGATCTGCTGGTAGCGTCCCATGTGACGCCGAAAGCGTTGCTGTAACTGCCTGATATACGAATCAATACTCGCTTGTTCTTGCACTTCTACCGCTCCTCAATGATGGCTGGCCCGGTCTTATGGCCGGATTCCAGAACGGCATTTCTAGCACATCCTTTAGCGATACGAATGGAATTCTTGACGCATTTATGTCGCACGTTGAGAAATGGGGTGCCCTGTTCTATGCTCGCGAGAGGCGTGTCTGAAATACGCCGGAACTGAAAAATCAACGCACTAGGAGATAGGCAAATGCCCAAATTCACCAATCATGTGATCGCGCTCAGTGATAAGGCCGACGTCGAGGCCGTGCTGAACTATCACCACCCGATCGCCGGCGGCCCCGTCCGCGTGTATTTCATCAAGGGCCTGACGTGCATCGTGTGGGGGATCGGCTTCGTGTTCACCGTGCATCGCGGCTCGCATGTGTTCGTGCGCAAGTACGAGGAAAACGTCAATCCGCGCTGGTACACGCGGCGCATGGCCGACCTGGTGGACGCCGTTGACGCTGGCCTGATCGAGATCCCGCGCCGCCGGCGCCGTCGCACCCTGAAGAGGAAAGCCGCGTGAGTACCGATATCGCGACAACGGAACAATTGCCGGGGATCTACCCCGGCATCGACAACGAGCTTTACCACGCCAAGCCCGGTTACAGCTCGACACTCATCAAGACGATGGCGATGGAGACGCCGGCGCACGCCTACGCCAAGCACCTGGACCCCGATCGCGAGCCCATCGTGCGCATGCACCTGGAATTCGGCCAGGCCTACCACGCGATCATGTTGGAGCCTGAGACCTTCGTGGATAAGTACGTCATCTGTCCGCACCCGAAGGACTACCCGAAGGAGTGCCTACTCTCGCACGAGCAGCTCAAGGAGAAGGCGCGCGAGCTCGGCCTCAAGGTCGGTGGCTCGAAGGTGGTACTCGCCAAGCGCCTGCGCGACGAGGGCGGCGTCAGCACCGAGCTGCTGTGGCCGCTGATCGAGGAGACGTTCAAGGAGCAGAGCGAGGGCAAGGTCATCCTGGCGCCCGATGACGGCGAGAAGCTGTCGCACATGGCCGGTCGGATGCGTGAGCACCCGCTGGCGGTCAAGGCGTTGGAACCCAGGGGCGAGCACGAGACGTCGATCTGGTGGATCGACCAGGAGACGGGCCTGCTGCTGAAGGTGCGCCCGGACAAATGGGTGCACGATCGCCACCTGGCCGACCTGAAAAGCGCGGTCACGGTCGAGCCCAAGCTGTTCGCGGCCCAGGCCTACAAGTTCGGTTATCACATTCAGATGGCCATGTACCTCGATGGCGTCGAGCAAGCCACCAACGAGAAGCTCTACGGCGAGTTCTACTTCCTGGCGCAAGAAAAGACGGCGCCCTATGCGGTCAACGTCTTTCTGGCCGACGAGGATCTGATGGTCGAGGGGTACAACGAGTACCGCCGCGGCGTGCGGATGCTGGCCGAGTGCCTGGATAAGAACCAGTGGCCGGCCTACGGCACTGGCCTGGTGGACATGGGTCTGCCGCTGTGGCGCAAGCGCCAGCTCGGTATTGATGATTTCAAGACCACGACGGAGGAGTGAGCATGGCTAAGCAAATGCAAAAACTGTCTGACCGCCTGGCCAAGCGAAATATTCGCGACGAGACCTGGTTGACGCTCAGAAACTCCTGCTACCCCACCGCTACGCAGGATGAGCTGCTGATGCTCATCGACTATTGCCAGGCGCGGAACCTGGACCCGATCAAGAAGCCAGTCCACATCGTTCCGCTGCAGACGAAGCAGACCAATCCCAACACCGGCCGCGACGAGTATGTGACCAAAAACGTCATCATGCCGGGGATCTACGAGCTGCGTGTCACCGCCCACCGGACGGGGCAATTCGTAGGCATGACCGACCCGGAGTTCGGCGAGCCGATCACGATCGGCAGTACGACCGTGCCATCGAGCTGCACCGTGAGGGCCAAGCGCGCGTTCACGATCAACGGCCAGCTCCATATCGGCGAGTTTCCAGGGCGCGTGCTGTTCCATGAGGTTGCCGGGTTCAAAAAAGAGTGGGATGACGTTCAGCGCAAGAAGGTGCCCAAGGGGCTTAACAAGATGTGGGCAGAGCGCCCGGTCACGATGCTCATCAAATGCGCCGAGGCCGCAGCCCTGCGCTCGGCGTTCCCCGAGGAGATTGGCAACGAGCAGGTAGTCGAGGAGGTCGATATTGATGATGCCGGCCAACCGATCCCGGCCAACGACAAGTCTAAGCGCCGCGGCGCGCTGGCCGATGATGTCATCGAGGGCGAGAGCGAGGAGCTGCCCGAGCCCGAGGCCCCTGATCCGATCCTGCGCGATCGCCAGGCCAGCCTCGAAGCCCTGACCCAACGCGCCAGGCCTGTACCGCCTGCGCCCGAGCCCGAGACCAACCAGGTCGATGACCTGGCTGACGTCCCTGACTACGTTGTAACGCCGCCGGCGGAACCTGACCCCAAGAACCCGAAGCCCCCCATTCCCGAACAGGACGACATACCGTTCTAGGAGGCCCCTGCATGTTGACGATTATGAGACGCACCGGAGAAGCCCTGTATATCGGCGCTGACCGGCTCACCGTGACCAGTGTCAATGCAGTCCACCGAAGCTGCATCCTCACCATTGAGACGCCGAAAACGATCCTGCTCAACGGCAACACTTACGAGCCCGATGAGCATGGGCGCATCGTCCTGGCGATAGCCACCAGCGAGTTCTTCTGGCTCGGCATGGATATCTACGTTGCCGTGAAGCTGAAGGCCAAGCACGCCATACGCCTGGACATCGAGGCGCCTGACGAGGTTGCGATCACGCGCAAGGAGCTGCTCGACAGCATGTTGGTTAAATCACTGAGGGAGGAGGACGCTCATGCCCCAGGACACTGACGACAAACCGGCCGAGTACACGCCCGACCCGCCGATCGAGCGGCCCTGCATCATCTGCCATGCAGAGCACAGCGGGCCCCATGAGGTCTGTTTTGCCTGCCAGCAGTTCATTGCTGACCACGATGGAGACTACCAATGAGCTTTATTGTTCGTGGCGATCCGCCACCACCACCAGGCGCAAACGACGACAACATCGTTTTCTTTTCAAAGTACCGCAAGCTGTACCGACCAGAAGTTCGCAGGTTCGTGATTGCTTGCCTGAAAAACGGCGATCACCCCGAGAGCATCGACAACGACGTGCTGATGCTGTTCGGCGGCTATCTGATAGCTGGCCAATGACGAAGCCTGACTACCGCCAGCTCGGCCGCCAGGTCGAGGTCGCTGGCACCTTCA
>JAAUYM010024365.1_pt1 | contig 16681 bp, 10 predicted proteins | sample 7278001 | NCBI WGS metagenome assembly JAAUYM01 (sample SAMN14350224, study PRJNA611818) | marine sediment metagenome | isolation source: surface marine sediment (1.8m) | place: French Polynesia: Moorea | collected 2018-08
AATTTCTAACTCAATTACTGCGACTCACCTGCCTCCCGAAATAGGAGGAGAGAAAGGCCTCCTTCTTCTTCTCCTCGTCGCTGTCCTGACGCTGGAGGAGATCCTTGGGCACTCTTCCTCCCTTTTCAGAGGAGGAGGAGGAGGAGGAGGAGGAGGAGGAGAGAAGTCCCTCCATCTTCGCCTCTATCGGCTTCTTCTTCATCCTTTCCTCCTCTTCCAAAGACGATTTCTGCCTGGTTGCCGGGGCTTCGTAGGTGGCTTTAGAAGTGGCGTTGGTGGCAGAGGAAGAAGAAGCGAAGCCTACGGAGGCCGGCGGCATAGCACTGCCACTCAGTTTGTCCTTTTTTTCTTCTTTTTCTTTTTTGAATCAGACCTCAGAAATACTCGTGCGCATGTTGCCCTGCCTCGTGATGTGTCTGTGATGACCGCGGTTGCCCAGATGCTGTGCTGTGTTCGACTGGACTGAGTCGGGGCTTTCCCCCTCTCCTCCCACTCCCCCTTCCTCCTCCTCCTCAAAAATCTTTGGCCTCCGTGCGCGCGGACGACACAAAATGAATTTTAAGGGGAGGAGGGGGAGAAAGAAAAGGGAGGCAGAAGGGAAGGAATTCATACTGCGTTGCAAGGTGCTGGAGGCCTGGCTGGGGTTGTACGTAAACTTCAGGATGTTCCAGTAAGAAATAGGCATCTTAATTTACTCTTTGAATTTGCCTTGTACAACTTTTTAAAAATTAAAGTTATTGAAGGGCAAGGACCAATATAGTTGTAGTTCTTATTGAAACATCCTGTACGTGCAGGACTAGTATAGTACTAGAAACGACTACCCCTCCAAATATTAGCAGCCCGCGAGCCAACTTAGCGGACCAGACGGGAGCATACTACGGTAATATCAATGAGGTCAAGGCTTGGTCAGCGTATGGGGCCATGATTTGGCCCTAGAAAAAAAAACATTGGCAGCACCCGTGACGTTGACGCAGCGAGAAAGAAGGAGGCAGGGGCAGGAAACAAAAATTGATGCTGAGTGCGTGAGAGATGCGGAGAGAGAGAGACACTCTTTTTTATAGGAGGATGCCTCTTTCCCTCCTCTCTTTTCAACCGGTGTGAATGAAGGGATGACCGCACACTGATGCAAATTTCTTCCCTAAATTTCAAATGTGTTTGCACACTGCACCAACTTTGTTTTTACTCAGCAAAACGTCGCATCATAAAACAGTAAATCACTTACGTAAGTCCATATTACGCCGGTACTGTACTGCAACATAGTATGTACTAGTAGTACGTATGTAGCAGAAAAGAGTAAAAAAATAGTACATAGCAACAGCATTTTTTTAAAGGAAGCCGTGCGTCTAACTGCGTGTACTGTTCTTGACGTCGTCCTATTATGGGAGTTGAAATCCAACCTCTTTTTCTTTTCTTTTCCTACTGACATGACCTGTCCTCTGCTATGTGAAAGCTACGTACTGCTGCCGCTTCTGCTTGCTGCTGCACTGATTTTTGGCTGCGACAGAGCCGACACAGATCATGGAACGCGATGGGTTGTTGTTGTTGTTCTGGAGATGAAGAGTTTATCCGTTTTGGGTACCCATCTCAGTTTTGAGTCACTCAGGGGCAATTTTGGGTGTGTGCAGGGGCACGCCCTAAAAAAAAGAACCACTTTAGTGACTTTTTGATATCCATCATGGTCTCGCCTGCAATGTCTTTGAGCAGAGTCTGTTCTTGTTTTGAAAGAAAGAAGGGCGAAACTTTCCAGTCTAGCGATGATCCCAGCGAGGATGTCTCCGAGCCTGCCTTCCTCTCCACCCCGTCCGCCCCACATGTCAATCGATGAGCTCTTTGTCCCAAGATCATTAAACGGAATGGAAGAAAGAGTGTGTGGGGAGAGAGAGGCTGAAAAAAAACAGATAGGAGGAAAGATGCGATAAAAATTCCTCTTCTTCAGCGACGTACAAAAATCCCAAAACGCGAGCAGCTTTCCGGTCGACCGAGAGGAGCAACTTGAGAGTCTCTCTCTTTTTATTTACGTAATGTTTAAAGTGAAAACGAAAAGGACAAAAAAATCTACTACCTAGTAGTAGTATATAGCGTTAGTAAAGAAAAAAAATGAAACTTCGTGGTACGTACGTACGAACAAATTTGTATCTACGCATGAACGAAGTGCCGAGATGAATTTCCATTCTTTTTTTCTTTTTCAAGGAAGTCATTGTAACGGAGAAAATGGAGCACAAAGCACTCCCTGTGCTTTCCCATATGAGCGAGGAGGAAAAAGTGAGCACCCACCATTTTTTTTAACAAGCGGAGAACAGGTTTGAGTCAACATTGGTCTAACAGCTCGTGACCAATGTTTCTGAGCAACTCCCACGCTCATCTTCCTTGGCAGGAGAAGCTCGTTCCTGTACTGCGTTTGAAAGGAGGGGAGGAGGAGGAGGAGGGGGGTAAAAAGCACGTAATTTTCAACGCTTTTCAGGACGACCTGGAATATTGTCCTTTTTTCCTCCTCCCTCTTCCTTTCTCTCCCCCTGCTCTCTTCAGTCATCACGGGGAAAGACCTTATCGATGCTGACGGGGCCGAGACAAAAGTCGACGGCAGGGAGATAAATGGAACGTATGAGGAGGCAAAGAGAGAATGAAGTAAAATATTTTCTTATCATCTTGGTTGGCACAGTGCCACCAGGAGGAGGACGTGGTCTATTCATAGCTCGACACAACCTTTTAAAATCGGTTGGAGACGTGATTTCACCAACCGCAATTTCCCATGTAATTAAAAGTAGTGGCACACGCATGCCCATGTAAGTACTGGTAGGTAGAGCATATGAATCACTCGACAGCTTTCGCGGTGCTTTTGGGGGCTCTCAAATATTCATAGTCTGGTTAATTTAAGAGGGATTGACGTGCAGCACTGTAGGACTAGCTCTCTCTTTCTCTCTCTCTCTGCCAAACTTAGAGTTACGGTAAAGCTGCTCAGTGTTCATGCGTTTGCAGAGCAGATAGATAACGTTTCACACAGATCATTTAGTAGTGCATCTATGTACTCGTATCAGCTTATACTAGGTAGATATGTACCGTACTGTTAGGTACTACACTGTATGTACCGACATAGATACTTACCACAGACTTTACGTAGGTACTGTATACCTAACTAGAAAAACTATGTTTTGCCAGGAAGTCTCGGACCGAGATTTCCGTGGTTTTACCAACAAAACTTTCACCAACAAGACTTGTGTGCATATAAAAAAAATATGTTGAAAATAAAAATGTTTAACTTACCCCAAAGCCAATTTATATTTAAATGGTTTTCTTTTGTTGTGCATGGTTTTAGAGTTGGAGAAAAAGTCTACTTTTTGATTGACTTTTCACTCTACACGTCTTTGACGGAGATTCCTCACACCGGATTCTCGGTCCGGATCAGACTTGTAATAAAAAAAAGTGAGAGCACAACTTGAAGCTTTCTTTTCCTTCTCCAGACCGCATCTTGTGGAGCCTGCTGACGCTGACTTCGGTCGCGTTCTCTGTCGGCACCACGGTCAACCTCTACCTCTCGTCCCGTTTCAGAAGTGCCTCCCGGACTGCGAGTGACCTCCTTCGACCTTCCCTGGTGACCTCTTCCGGCTCCCGCCGCTGCGACGGACTCAACACGGAGTCCTCCTTCCTCTGCAGCCTGCAGGAGTGGCCGACCTTCCAGACGCAGATCTGGGCGGACTTGGTCATCCCGGTGAGAGAAGGAAGGGTGGAGGAGAGGACAGAGATGGAAAGAGCTTTTTTTGTCTCAGGAGACATCCCCCCCCTCTCATGGTTGCCCACCCACCCAGTGCTCATAATATATTTCTCTGAGTGCCTCCATTATTTGCTGCAGAATCTCGGCGGCGAGGTTGCGGCCGCCAAGCTGGGCGTGGTCAGTCCCATCAGGAGGTATAGAACAACCGGAACAACGAGTACGACGCCTTCGACAGGGACATCGCCGTCGTCCACTTGTACTTTGAGCGCCAGACCAACCCCAGCTTCAAGCGGGCGGTCCGCGTCACCCCGTCCATGGTCGCCTCGCAGGTGGGCGGCACCTTCGGGCTCTGCCTCGGATGCAGCCTCATCTCCTTCGTCGAGATCGCCTACTGGGTGGCCAAGTCAATCTTCTACACAAGTGATTCGTCTAGTTAAGTATATTCCACTTAAGATGCTTTTTTTTTCGCTGAATTTCCCGCGATAAATTCTCAGTAAGGTGACAGGTCATTCGTTCAATGACGTCAACAGGGGTGTGGGTTATCTTGGGTAACAACTCTGCATCGGTGACCGCGCAAATTCCCCAACAGATATCTGTGGAGGAAAAAAAAAGAGAAGAAATGGGGAAAGACAGGCGCCAGAAATTTGCCATCCCTTTCTTCTTCTTTCCTTCCTTCCCTCATGTCTCTCCCAGTCTAACATTCATGGGGGGAAAATATCTGTCTATCCGCGTTGGCTCAAGGCTTTCTTTAATAAATAGCTCTCTTCTGCACTTTTTTCCTGCCTCTTTTGACAGGTATCTTCCTCAACTAGGCGACAACTAGTGTGAAAGAAAGGAACGTTTTTGTCTGCATATGTAGTACAGATGAGACAGTGATACGTACTACATATCATTTCAATTGAAATTGTATTGAAAAAAATTGCCATCTCTCTGTTGGCCTGTGAGAAATGCTTAACAGCAAAAGAGGTGCAAATAATGTGAGGAAAGCAGGTAAATATAGGTATATAGTACAGTATGAATACATAGCACAACATTTGCAGATTTAGGTACATGTAGGCAAGCAATGTTCATGTACTACAGTACAATAGGATATGTTTCTGTAGGTAGAACATTTCATTTGCCAAAAAACACCTTTCTAAACTCTTCGAGTGACATGTCATGCCGAATCGGCATTCTGCAGATTTTCATCACCTCATCCGTCCTCCTCAAAACATACTTTGACAAGACATTCTTTCTCCCTTTCTTCCATTTGCCAAAGGTGCCCTTCTGTGAGTCCGTCTCCATTGCTCCACGCACCGCCCCTGGAATGTCTTTTTCTGGGGCCCCCATCATCCTGAGCATGTTGCCTGCTTCCCTCTCTGGGTTCTCGATCAGGTCCTCATACAAGATTACCTGGTGGTACATGTCCCTGTTCTCCAAATAGCATGCTAGTGCTGAGGCATAGTACAGCAGTCCCCCAACCTCTAGCTCTTCCTTGGGTGGCCACCAGTAGCTGTACTGGGCCAAGAGGGGCTTGTACTTTAGTGTGCGTGGAAAAAACAGCCCCATAACCATAATCTGTCTCCACAGGATACCCAGCTTGTAGTATAGATTTTTTGTTTGTCCTTCCACAAAGGCCTGAATGTCTGATTTCAATGTAGGGACCGGATGCCTGGTGTTGAAGATGAACTTGAACTGTGGGAACAGTTCACCAAGGTCTTGAAACTGTGGTGCATTCATAATTGTCATCTTCATAAACACCCTCTCAACCTGTTCCTCTGGAGAAAACTTGCAATGAAGTCTCAGTGCATCCCTCAAGAGTCTCCTGTACTCATCTGTTGTCAGGTGACCACGACACAGCAGGTCATAAAGATTATGTATTGCCCAGGACTCTGGAATAGCTCTGGTGCCTGGCACTCTGTGCGACATCTGGGTTAGCAGGGTGGAGCCACATCTTGCTGTCATGTGGATCATGCCCACTGGAACGTTTGGGTCACCAATCTCTTCTGCCAGCCTGTGAAAGCTCTTTACCGGCAGGATTGCAAGCTCCTGTGACTCGGTGAACTGGGAGATAATGTGGAATGGGTGCTTGGTTATGTCAAAGAGGTCCACTGAGGGGTCTGTCACGCAGAACAGTGCATAGCTTTTTTCCACTGCTAGGAGGGAGACATTCTTGTTCTGCAAGATGTAGTTCGGGTGGACGTATCTCTTGTGGACGTAGAGAAAGTTTCCGAGTCGACAGTTTCTGGCCTCCCAAGGTCCATACTTGGCCCTCCACAGCACCCTGACGAGGTGGGCAGAGATCTCGTACAGCCGCTCTGCCTTATGTCTCTCTTCCCTGGTGCCACCGGTAAAGGTGACGCCAAATAGCAGGTCGGTAACCCTTTCAATCACGCAGAGGGCAAACTTGATGGCTATGAGAGCCCAGTACTTGAAGACGTCATCCACTTTCATGTTCCTGCTTATTCTTTTTTTCTCTCCTCAGCACAAGTGAAGCTTTAAAACAAAATATTTTATCTCTTCCTTGCAGCCAACCATTAAATACTTGTACAGTCGAAACTCGATTTTATGGATCTCGATTTTACGTATAATCTCAATTTTACGTATTTTTTTTCTGCGGACCGATTTTTTACTACATATGAAGACTCAATTTTACATATTTTTTGGGCAAAAATTCGATTTTATGTATCATTTGGTGTCTCTCTCTCTCTCTCTCTCTTCCCCCCCCCGACGGGACTTTTAAACTTAGCGTAGCAAATTTTCAAAAAAAAGTGACATTTATGTGGTATTCTGATTACATGTTTAAAGCTAAATTTGTTACACTTGTAAGTAAGTGCAAAAAGTGATCTAATTTGTCATTATCTTGCTCAGTTTGCCAGATTCGATTTTACGTATAACCCGATTTTACGTATTTTTCCGTCAGCAGGGGAAAATACGTAAAATCGAGTTTCGACTGTAGTTGCATAATAAATCTAGTTAAAAAATTATTATAGCTCTGCCACTATGGGTAATAACTAATAACTTATTTAAATGAAGTGGTTTTTATATCTTTTAAGTGAGCACATAAACAAAATTTTAAAAAATAGAACTCCCATGTGCAACTGCTCCAAGGGGTAGGAATCAATTATATGGTATTCGGAGCAAGCTTCTAAGTCTTCGTTGGTCCATTAAAAGTTTCCTGGCTTTCCTGTTAGTTATTGATTTGTCGTAACTTTCTGCTAATTTGTTATGCGAGACAAGAATTATTATATTCTTTTTGCAATCTACCACCTAGGTTGTAGGTACTGTTGCAGTAGACCAAATTTATTGTCCTTTTTTTGAGATCTTGTTAACACCTTAGTGGGGACTAAAATACCAGAGCAGTGAGAGAACATTGGGCTAAAAAAGAACTAATTAAGGAAACAAACTGCAGCCATAGTTAAGTAGTTACAACAATCAGTATTGTTCTTCTTGTCAATTGTTGCAGATGGCTTCCCAGGGTCAGAATTGGCAGAAGGATGCTGCTGACCAAAACTTTGACTACATGTTCAAGCTGCTCATCATTGGGAACTCCTCGGTGGGCAAGACATCCTTCCTATTTCGCTATGCCGACGACAGCTTCACCTCCGCGTTTGTGTCAACCGTCGGGATTGACTTTAAAGTCAAGACAGTCTTCAGGCAGGACAAGAGGGTCAAACTACAGATCTGGGTAAGAAGGAAGGAATTTTATACGCATTCTTACGTACGTAGTTAGTACTTGTTATTACCTTTTAATTTTTTGGTGTGTGGGTGTAAAGAATACTTTTTTCGAGTATTCAACAACAACAACAACTTTTTTCGAGTGTTGTTTGTTGCCTCCCTCAGGACACCGCCGGTCAAGAGCGGTACCGCACCATCACCACCGCCTACTACCGTGGGGCCATGGGATTCATCCTCATGTACGACGTCACAAGTGAGGAGTCCTTCGGCAGCGTGCACGACTGGTCAGACTTCAAACGTGAAGCGAAATTGTGATGACAACGTTTCCAACTTACCTGTTGTTGTCCTCTTGCGCAGGTGCACCCAGATCAAGACATACTCTTGGGACAACGCGCAGGTGATCCTGGTGGGGAACAAATGCGACATGGAGGACGAGCGCGTCATCTCCTACGAGCGGGGGAAGCAGCTGGCAGACTCCATAGGGGTCGAGTTCTTTGAGGCCTCCGCCAAGGAGAACATCAACGTCAGGGTGAGTGGTAGAGTACCAAAGACTGCGACGAAGCGATCATCACTGAGCAGAAAAACCACCGCACCAGGCTGTGTTCGAGCGCCTGGTGGACATCATCTGCGACAAGATGTCCGAGAACCTGGACGCGGACCCGAACAGCCTGCTCGGCGGCGCCAGCAAGGGCGCCAAGCTGGAGGACGGACACCCCGCGGGATCGAACTGTAACTGCTAACGACACGACAAACTACAAGGGGACGATAAGGGGAAAAGTTTCGAAAGTATTTTTCACCAGGTTGCAATTCTTGCTCTGGCATCACTTGGATCCGTTCAAATTGAGGAGGGGGGAAGGGGAAAAAATCCGCGGGTTTCCGCCGAGGGCTTTTAGAAGAAGAACAGCAGGAATCTCTTTTGTTTCTTGTTTGACTTGAAAGTTTTTTTTATATTTATTTCTTCTGTCTATTTTCTACATTGACTTGCTTGGTACAATAAATAAAAATGAAAGTCCCATTTAATGCAGGTTGTGCTCAATCACCCATATTACGTAATAGCAAAATCGATCCTACGTAGGACACATGAAAACGTAGAGTGGGGAATCGTGGTATATGATGCATGATCACTTTGCCGATAAAAATTAATTTAAAAAAAAAAACACATAGTATAACTGACAAATTGCGCGAATATCATGACACGGATTGTGTGACTTAAAAATCCTTCTTCAAAAATCGCACATATCGACCCCAAGAGTCTCAAAGTCCTTCCTCCTGAGGCCGGAGGCCCTGCGGTACAGGACCAGCACCAACGCTAGCCTGCCCAGCCCCCACGGGCTGAGCACGGAGACCAGCCCGTGGATCCACCAGAGGACGACGCAGTTCTGCGCCAGCATCACCGAGATGACCGACACCCCGAGGTGCGTCCAGCAGAGGCGCAGCAGCCTCAGCGGCAGAGGGGGCGGCTTCGACACGACGTTGACGGCCCTCCTCTCCCTGCTGTGGGCGCGACCGACGGCGTTGCTGAGGACGAAGAGGAGCGGGAACGTGGCGGTGACGTGCCAGAGGCCGCCCAGGATGAAGGCCATGTCGGAGGAGACAAGGACGACGCGCTCGCCCAGCAGGAAGATCCCCCAGACGAAGACGATGGCCAGCCTGTCCGTCAGCACCTTGCCGACACACCAGGGCAGGCAGCAGGCGTACAGGGTGGAGGCCACCAGGGGGACGTACAGGGGATCGTGAGAGGACAGCACGGAAAAGTTGCGCAAGTTGCTCAGGACGGTTCGGAGAACGAAGCTGCGCTTTGCCCGGATGGCCGGCTCCAAGTCGTCGTCGTCGTCGTCGCCGTCTTCGTCGCTGTGCCTCCTCCTCCTCCTCCTCCTTTGCGTAGCCTCCTCCTTGTTGCACCGGTCGACGAGGAAGTGTCTGAGGATCCTCGCGGTGGAGAGGGAGGCGACGACGCCGAAGGTGGTGACGGCGAAGGCGGCGACGGAGAAGGGCAGCCAGTCGCTGAGGAGGATAACGTCGGCCCAGGACTCGTACCGGCCTTGGGACCCGTCCAGGGAGAAGTCGCCGTCAAAGTCGCGGTGCCAGGAAGCGCCGCCCTCGGGTCCCCCACCTCCTTCCAGCTCTACCCGGACGACCAGCCGGTGCAGCCCGGCGGAGCGGCGCTCCAGGTACCCCTCCGGCCACTCGGCCTCGTACAGCGGTGACGCCCTCGCCCTCGTCCCGTTGTTTGTCATTCGGACGACTATGTCGTCCTCCAGCCTGAGCGTCACCCTCTTGATTCCCACGTCGGAGAACACCAGCGCCCGGACGGTTGCGCCGACACTCGCGTCCACCTCGGTGTCGTCGCCGGCGGCGGCGAACGCGAACCTGGGCGACCTCGGGCTGGTGACGACGGCGGCCACGTTCGGGCCCTCTTCGGAGAAGGGCTGGTCGGAGAAGCTGAACACCCCTCGGTCGAACGCAAACAGGCGATACCTAAAGAATTTAAGTATTATATTGTTAATAAATTACTGCAAGTTATAAGCTCGTGCGATTCTCTCACATTCGCTCGTCCTTCCAGTCCCCCAGCTCCAGCTCCAGCATCCCCGTGGGGTGTCTCGTGTACATGTGCGGGAAGAACCCGCCCCCGGTGTGGTAGTGGCCACACAGGTAGACGTGCCCAGACAGGAGCTCCCTCAGGTTCTAAGTAAGAATGGAGATTATACAAGAATGTCGGTAATAGCATATGTAGAGAACAACAAACTAGTACTATAGCAGTATGTCCCATCATCACCTTTTCTCCGTAGGAAGAAACTGCACTGCTTGGATAGTGCCCGAAGGTGACAGTGCTGTTGCACTCGCGCTCAGATTCGGACAGCAAGGCTGACACGACCGACACCTAAAGGAACAAACAAGAGTTATTGTTGGAACAGAAAGCACACTTGTGTTTTTCTCATTTGTAAGTTGCTTGATCACCTCTTCCTTTGTGAGAACGCCGAAGAAGTTGAAGAGCCTCTTGAGCCCCGGGCTCGGGGTGGCGTCCACCCCGACGAGGCAGGTCCTGGACCCGTCCGGGCCCACCACGCGCTCCATGTAGGACCTCGGGTGCTGGCCGCCCTGAGAGGAGAATCGGCGGAACATGTTGGTCGGATGCTCTTCCCCGTGGACGTCAAAGGCGTCGTGGTTGCCCCGAATGTCCAGCCAGGGAAAGTTGGGGTCGCAGGAGCGGAGGGCCCCGCTGTACGCCTCCCACTCCTCGGGATACTTGAAGCGAAAAGAAAAAGTGACGACGTCGAGTTTCCCCGATTCAGAATTAAATTTTACATTAAAATGTGACGGACGACACCGGGTTTCCTCCGAAAAATAAAGATACCTGTTCCGATCCGAACAGCTTGTAGTCCTTCGCGTCCACGATGTCCCCCGTGACCACAGCGGCGCTGGGCCGGACGTGGGACTTGAGGAACCTGCAGACGCTGCCGAGGGAGTCGGAGCGGCCGGGAAAGCCGCGGAACTTGGAGATGTGGAGGTCGGTCACCTGCACGAACCACGTGACCGAGGAAGGAGTTCTCGACCGACCTAATCAGAAAAATGAGGAGGAGGTGTGAATAAAGTAACAATATATATTCAACACAACCAATGGTTGTTCATTGACGGTGGCACCCAAGATAGACAAAAAAAAACAATGCTGCAGCAAGAACAACAACAATCGCACTGGCAGATCAGCAGCAGCAGCAACACCAAATCTGACCAATTTTTTATTCGTCCCCACTCACTTCCAGCCCTTTTGACGTCCTCGACAGAGACCTCCCTTCGCTGCAGATACCTTGGCTGCAACTGGTTCGACATGGACACCATCGAAGACATCAACATCTGCAAGGGGGAAAAAAAATAATATGAATGAGCCCGAACAACGAGAAGCAGCATCCGTTTTTCTTGAAACCTGTAGAGCAGCCGTCGACAGGATGACCAGCGTCCCCAGATAGAGAATGGCCCCCCTGTAGAAGGACAGTCGCATGTTGGAGGAAAAATCCTGCTCATCACACCACCTTCCAATGCTGACTAAAACTGCAGCATGACATGAGTCACCTCTTGCTCTTGGTCACCTCTCCCTGAAATTCAGCAGACTCTAGTCTGCAGAGAGAGAGAAAAGGGAGGGAGGAAGGGGGGAAATCAGCTGCAAAAAACACATCAATAACAACGTAGTACCACCGGTGTCTTATGATGTGGAAGTCGTGACATAGCGGAAAGCAGTAAGTCTACAATTAATAATGTAATCGAGAGTTTAACGTGGTTGCCACTCAGGATGTTACATGTACAGTGCAAGGAGTGTTAGGATCGAATCAAACGTCTTCAATGTTCGATTTTTCTTCAAGATTCATAGAAGATGAGCCGCCGTCGCAGAAGCCACTCTGACTCTGCCTCCTCTGACGATGACCACGACAACGACCACAGGAAGAGGCGAAGGGAAAAGCGGAGGAGAGGGGAAGAGGAGGAGGAAGACGTCATCATCGACTTCGAGCCCTTCCGGTCCAAGCTGGCCAAGATCTTCTTCAGGGACGAGGACGTCATCAAGTACGGCTCGGAGGAGTACAAGGACTTCTGGAGGTTCCTCAGGAAGTACCAGGGCATGGAGAGGCAACGGATGGAGAGAGGGGAGAGGAGGAGGAAGAGCAGCAGGGTGCAGCAGCAGTGCTTCAGGCTCCTGCCGGCGGATCCTAGGGACTTGCTGAACAGGATCCCCTTCCAGGACTCTGACGACAGGGACGGCTACCTGAGCAGGCGGGCGGTCGTCGAGTTCAGGCGCATCCTGGCGCTCTACGTGGACTTCCTGCAGCGGGAGAAGTTCACCAAGCTAAGGAAGCTGCGAGAGGCACAAGCGGGGCTGCCCATTGCCGAGTACAGGGGGGAGATCCTGCGAAAGGTGGCGGAGAACCAGGTGGTGGTGGTGGCAGGAGACACCGGCTGCGGCAAGTCGACGCAGGTGCCCCAGTACCTGCTGCAGGCGGGCTACCAGGGCATCGCCTGCACCCAGCCACGCAGGATCGCCTGCATCGCCCTGGCCAAGCGCGTCGGCTACGAGACCCTGAACGAGTACGGCTCGGAGATCGGGTACCAGATCCGGTTCGAGAGAAAGAAGACGGACAGGACGAGGGTGCTCTTCCTGACGGAGGGCCTCCTGCTGCGGCAGGTGGCCACGGACCCGAGCCTGTCCGCCTACGGGGTCATCGTGCTGGACGAGGTGCACGAGAGGCACCTGCACGGGGACTTCCTCCTCGGAGTGGTCAAGTGTCTGGTGCAGCAGAGGTCCGACCTCAAGGTGATCCTCATGTCGGCCACCATCAACATCAAGCTCTTCCAGGACTACTTTCATGGGGAGGCGCCCGTGGTGCAGGTGCCCGGCAGGCTCTATCCAATCAACCTGAAGTACCTCCCCGTTCCCTCCATCGAGAGGAGCTCCAACTCGGAGAAGTTGAACCCCGCGCCTTACGTCCGCATCCTCCAGCTGATCGACAAGAAGTACCCCGAGAAGGAGAGGGGGGACGTGCTCATCTTCCTGAGCGGGCTGAAGGAGATCACTACGGTGTCTGACGCCTGCAAGGAGTACGCGGAGACGACCAAGGGCCGCTGGATTGTCCTTCCGCTGCACAGCACCCTCTCCCTGGCTGAGCAGGACCGGGTGTTCGACTACGCGCCGGACGGGGTGCGAAAGTGCGTCGTGTCCACTAACATCGCCGAGACGTCCGTCACCATCGACGGCATCCGCTTTGTGGTGGACAGCGGCAAGGTGAAGGAGATGCAGCACGACGCCGTGTGCAAGATGCAGCGCCTCAAGGAGTTCTGGGTGAGCCGGGCCAGCGCGGAGCAGAGGAAGGGCCGCGCCGGCCGAACCGGACCCGGGGTCTGCTTCAGGCTCTACGAGGAGTCGGAATACCGCGCGCTGACGCCCTACGCCACCCCGGAGATTCAGCGGGTACCCCTAGACACGCTTGTGCTGCAGATGCTCTCCATGGGACTGCCGGACGCCAGGAAGTTTCCGTTCATCGAGCCTCCGGCTGCGGAGAGCCTGGAGAACTCAATCCTTGCCCTGAAGGAGCAGGGCGCGCTGAACGAGGACGAGACACTGACGGTGACAGGGAGGGCACTGGCCAACCTACCCGTGGACGTCAGCGTGGGCAAGATGCTGATCATGGGAACGCTGTTCCACCAGGTGGAGTCGGTGCTGTCCCTGGCGGCAGCGCTTTCCGTGCAGAGCCCCTTCACGAACAGCGCATACCGCGATTCGGACTGCGTGGCCGCTCGGCGCAACCTGGACTCGGACCACGGGGACCCCATTACCCTGCTCAACGCCTACAGGGAGTGGCTGCAGGTCAAGGCGGAGCGGAGCGAGAACAGCCGGAAGTGGTGCAGGAAGAGGGGGCTGGAGGAACAGAGGTTCTACGAGATGACGAAGCTGAGGGAGCAGTTCAAGGACCTGCTCGAGCAGGCCGGACTGATGAAGAAGGAGGAGTCGGACGCCATGGCCAGGATGAGCAGCTCCGAGCGCGCATCCAGGCACGGGGAGCTCAGGCAGCTGAGAGAGATGAAGAAAGAGCAGTTGCAGAAGGAGGGGCCGAGGAGGAAAAAGTTCCTGAAGGTGAGCGAGGCGGGATTCGCCAACACGGCGGGGGAGGACGACGAGGAGGTGGACCTCAAGGACATCGAGTTCCGCCTGCGCCACGACGGGAGAAAGGTGAAGCACCTACTGGAGGGGGCTCGCGCCTACACCTATCGGGACCTGACGGTTCTCAAGCTGATTGTGGCGGCCGGGCTGTACCCGCAACTGGCACTGGCTGACGAGTTCAACGCGTCCAAGTCCGGCTCCGACCAGCTTTTTCACACCAGGGTCAAGCCCTTCAACGTCCTCCACCCGAACTGCATCTTCGCCGCCAACCCGGAGTACATTACCTTGGAGTCCTCTGACTTGATCCAGGTCCCCGGCTTCCCGTCCAAGCACCCGGTCAGCTCTAAGCACCAGCTGCTGGTCTACTTGTCCCTGCTGGAGACCAACAAGCCGTACGTGATGAACGCCATGCGGATGCCGGCGCTGCAGACTCTCCTGTTGTTCTCCCACGCCGTGGACACCAACGCCGGCCTCTCCAGGCTGGTCTTCGACTCGTGGCTGGAGGTGAGATTCCCCGACCCGGAGCGGGGACAGAACCTGCTACTCCGCGCCTCTGTCCTCCGGCGCCACTGGCAGCGACTCCTCAGCTCGAGGCTGCTGGACTGCCTGGAGGAGGGGGAATCCGACAGGCCCGGTCTCGGGTCCGGGCCTCCGCGGCGGGACCCGGTGGCCGCAGCGGAGGAGCAGGCGTTGCTGGAGCGGCGCCTCTCCCGCGGACTGCTGGAGTTCATCCACTCGGAGACGCCGTTCTCGCTGCGTCGCCTCCTCCCTGGGGACGTCAAGGTGCTCTACGTCGGGCCCGGGGAGAACTGCGCCTTGCCCCCTCCGGACGGCGCCGGGGTCTTCGACCCGGACTTTGACCCGCGCCCGAACGACAAGAAGGGTGGCTTCCTCCTGGCCGAGTACCTGACCTACGACTGCCTGGAGGAGAGGGCGGATGAGGTCTCGTCTGCCGGCGGCCACATGTGCTCGGACTGGGTCTGCCCCCTCTGCGAGGAGTCCGTCTACTGCGCGGCTCCCCTCCTCAGGCTGCTGCACTACGCCGGGTGCGCCAAGAGAGAGGAGGAGGAGAAGGCGAGGAGCGAGAGGAGGGAGGAGGAGGAGAGGACCGCCAACCCGAACGCCAGGAGCTACCACTGCCGGGAGTGCGGGAAGACATTCAGCTTCACCTCGACCGAGATCCTCAAGCACAAGCGGTCGCACAGGAGCTGAACATAGAGCAAGGCTGTGAGACCATGTTTAAGGATGCATGAAGAAAAATAAAGTTGGAAGAACCGTGCAAAAATGAAAATTCATGCAGCCTATGTAACCTACTACTATGTACAAGAAGATTGCTACACAAGTTAACAATACACGGTATTTGCGACAAGCAAGAGGCTGAGAGAAACACACGGGCACGGGACAGCCTCTTGCTTGTCGCAAATACCGTGTATTGTTAACGGTTCCATGAAGCCGCAAAGTTCCCTCCACCCTCTCAGACATCCGAAGTTGACACTGTATGTGCATTTTAGTTACCCAACCAATATTGGCATCGTTAGGGGCACGGTCTCGGTGGCGACAATGGTGGTAGTTAGCGCAGGGGTCGACATTTGAGTTGCAATAAGGTTTATATATCACTTATACAGCGTTAGAACGCCAGCTCAGGTGTTAGAATAGTGGAAAAAAAAACTTACTGCAACTTATCACTAAATTCACGCTAGCGATATTGGTTGGGTAATCAAAAGTAGAAAAAAACCCACAGAGAACATAATGAAAACGCAGAGTGTAGACTAGGTACAACTAAGATGATGGGACTGGTACAAAAACTACAATGAACCTGAAAGAAAAGGGAGAAACATCTGCTGTGGTGGTGGTGGCTGCTCCCCCCCTTCTTTTCTCGCCCTAAACCAACTCCCCTCCCCAGCCGACCGACCCGGCCAGGCTCTCGCACTACCTGCAGTTTTGCCACCGCATCTGCCACAATTTTTTTTTTGTACCTGGAGGGGAAGCACAGAGGTCGAAGCATGGGTTTGTTTGTCGAGGGTGGGGGGGGGCTTTTTTCTCATGTTGCTCTTCAACTAAGATGTATGGAAAAAAGACCCAGAATTTGTGGAAATCGGAAATCATTTTGAAACACAGTTGATCGGAAAGGCGATTGTTCTTGTTCTTCCCTCCGCCTCTCTTTTTCCCGGGCAGCTGCGGCAGCTGGGCAGCTGTACCAGCTGGGCCGCGCGGATCGGCTTCTTCTTCTTTCTTCCCCTCCTTCCTTCGCCGCCGCCATCGCCACATTTCTCTCTCCTTTCTCCCTTCCTCTTTTCGTTAACTGGAGCAGGGTTACAAAAATTAGGTTAGAAGAGCCCGCGTGGCTTTTTTTGCTCTACGCTACTGGTTTAAATTTAAATAAGGCAATTATATCAAAACATAAAAAAGGAGGCAGTAGTGAGATACCTGGATATTCATTTTGCTTTTAACTTATTGCCAGTTTGCCATTATATTCCTCGTCTCGCTTGTGAAGACTGCCCATTATTGTATTATTTTTATCTGGCAAACCTGCTGGCGGACAAAGGCGAGGGGAAGAGAGAGCAGCGGCCTCTGCAGTCTGCTGCACGGGAGTCGGGACTCGAGTCGGGACGGGGAAAGATAGGCGAGTGGCTCCTACACTCCTACTCCAGTTTCTGTTGCTGGTCTCCTTG
>JAAUYM010080097.1_pt1 | contig 16660 bp, 23 predicted proteins | sample 7278001 | NCBI WGS metagenome assembly JAAUYM01 (sample SAMN14350224, study PRJNA611818) | marine sediment metagenome | isolation source: surface marine sediment (1.8m) | place: French Polynesia: Moorea | collected 2018-08
GAGACTACATTTTGAATTTATGTCTCTTTGAAGTGTGGTGAATTCTTAGATGCAAAGACATTAAGAAAGAACCCATTTTTTTCTGCAACAACACTACGTGTAGAAACCATCCCGCTAAAGTCAACTCGTCTTGCCCATTGTAGGCCTTGAAGTCCGGCCTCCAGACCCTCCACGGCGAGGTGTGGACCAAGCTGACGCCCTCGTACTGGCTCGAGTCCCACTTCAGGCGGTTGTCATACCATCGCTGAGGGCGGAGAGGGAACGGGCATGGAAGATTATGGCTCACAGCTTTGGTCTATTGCTGATCACTCACCATGGCGAACCAAGCGTGGGTGTGCAGCACTCCTTGGTTCTCATCCTGAAAGTGACAAAAATGAGGGGAAACGTCATGTTGTTCTTTAAAATAGAGTACGTACATTAGTACGTATATATTTGTTGAATTAAGTGCTCACGATTGAGATGTGCACGGGGGTGATGCCGGTCTCCACCTTGACAGCGGAGTCGTCCTCCTCGTGGGGAGGGATGGTTCTAAAGATGAAAGAGAGGCAATGAGCAATCATAAACGATTGATCAACACTATCAACTTCTACTTTAGGTTAGGAGCACACACGCCAATCAATATTATTGAGGCGGAGATCACTAAATATTGAGAAATCCAACCTAAAATCTGTTTGCCCTTCAAACTGCTGTTACTCGAAGGATTTGGTATAATTTACCATCAAATTTCCTTAGTTTTTATCCTGTCTTATTTTGCCCCCTCTGGGGCTGAAAGTAGAATGAGATAGAAACATTTGCCTCGATATTTCCTGCAAATACCATTAACGGAATTTTAGTCAATATTGATCGGATGGATGTGCACTGCAGAAAAAAAGAACCTCCCATTAATTGTCACCGTGCAGCACTGCCCAAAAATTACCTGGAGTACCCGCTGCCGAAGATGTTGTTCAAGATGAGTTGCTTCTGCTCGGACTTGGAGCCTGCGGCCGGAGAGAGCAGGAGGAGGCCGCACAGGAAGAGGAGGAGGACGAAGGCTGGAAAAAGCGCTGGGCGTATAGTACAGTAGGAATAGAAACCCCCACATGCAATATTGTATTCTAGTTATAACCAGAGTTGCCAGGTAGGCAATCTTGCAGCCATTTTTGCCATGAATAAATGCGCACATTTGGGTCCAGTGTGCTGAAGAAGTTGCTTATTAAAAATGCGTCAATAGCCCACTTCATTTTTGAAAGTCAGTGGAGGAAGGAGCACTGGGCCAATGGTGGGGCTGTACTATTTTTGGGGGGGTTGACCTGCCAACCCTGGTCATAGGGAAGACCTGGTTTTAGTACTCAGGCATGCTCTGGCGTAGTCTAGCGAAACCGTCTGTTCAGTGTCATCAGTACAATAAGTTCCCCCTTTCCCTCCTTTGCCTACTACATACTACATTACATAGGTACGGTACATGCCACCAGATCTCCACACCCAAAGAGGTTTTTGGAAATGTCTCCTTCCCTTTCTCCCTCCCATTCCCTTCCAGATATGGCCTTAACTTGGTTACCTACTCTCCGTCGAAGCACTCTGCCGCCCTGGGCACCCATCTCCCCCCTCCCCCCTTTCCTCCAATCAGATATATTCAGACTGCCTGATGAGATGGGAGGGGAGAAAGAGAGCCTGCTGGTGGTCCTTCCACTGACGCCGCCTCCGCCGCCCAAATGCTGATGCTGTATTCTTATTTCTCCTCTTCCTCCTCAGACCAGACCGTAGACCAACCAATTGGCTTTTTTCCGCCTCCTCCTCCCACAAGTGCACCTGAAAGGTAGAGGAGAAATGGGCAAAAGGGGAGAGGAGGAGCAAAAGTGAGATTGCACTTATCGGAGTTGCAGCTGAGGTGGGTGGATTCCAACACTAAATATGAGGAGGGATGCAAAGTGGGAGGAGAAGGAGTGGGAAAAAAAAGAGAATTGCATAAGTTGGGTCGTCATCTTCCATTGAAAGCATTTTTTTTTCGAAGGGTTCAATAAGCAAGAGAGAGAGAGATGCAGTTCCCTTTTGGCATAATGGGAAGCGTTTAGTACGCAAATAACCTTTCTGCATCCTTGCAGAACTCTTGAAAAAGTTTATTTTCTAGTTTTCTTTTTCTTGCACAACTTTTTTAAAACAACTTTTATTTTGGGTTCCCAGTTCTTCTCCCCCTCCCTTTCAAATCTAACATGTGAGGGGGGTCTGGCAGAAAGAGAGAGAGAAAAACAAGAGAGGAAAGACGATATCTCCGTGTGGTGCTCTGGCACAGAATCGTGGAGTGGGGAAAAGAGATGGAGGGGGCGAGAGAGTCATGTGATACGATAACATCCATTCGAAAAAAAAAAAAAAAAAAAAAACAAGACAGCCTTGTTAAATTGGGCGTTAAAAAAGAGAAGGATGAAGAAACACACACACACATATGGCATCATGCTCCAGTAGTCGTTCCTTTATTTCTCTTCCTGTTCTCTACAGCATTTACTCTACACATGAAGTACTACACCGTACAGAATGCACACATGAGCACTGAGGCAACCCTGGAGGGAGGGAATAAGATCTCTGACTTTACGTACATGTAGAAGAATCAAGCATTTACGAAAAAAAGTTAAAATTACAAGGTCTTGCTGCATTTTCATTAACAAGTCAGACAATTTTTCTCGTATTACAGTACTACATTGGGGGTTACATGCATAAATTAAGAGGGGGGGGTATCAGACCCTCTCCTTGCCCACGTGTGATTAAATGTACCATTGAATCTACTAGTGACGCTACCAGATGGGCAGGTACCCGCTAGGCAGCAGGTCGTAGGTGGCTGCGCCGATCAGGTAGGTAGAGAGGAGAAGTCCCACGGCCACGGAATAGCAGACAAACACCAACCTGTCGGCGGCCTGCGCGAGCAGCACCCAGCCCTATTAAAAATTATGAGAAGAGGGAGAGGGTATGACTTGTCCTACTACCACATTTGTGTGACAGCAAAACAATGTCTTTCTTCTTTTGGTTTAATTTAGCTAAATTTTTGCATTATCGTGCCCTATTCTTAACCACTCGAACATCATGCATCTATTCTGTTGCAATGTGAGAAATCAAGAGTCTTTCTTTCACCTTTGAGACTGGCTTGTCTCCCTTGTCGTCTCCTCCCTCCCCGTCGTCCTCCTCCCCCTTGGACGGCAGGATGCACTTCATCTCGTTGGTGATGAACAGCTCGGCAGGGTCCTCAATCTGCAGGACAAATTTTTCTTCCAACTTAATTTGCAAGGACAAACCTCGGGAACTTTCCTATCTACACTTGGGCACCGACTCAATGCCGAGAGGAGGGGGAATGACTTCTGATATTCAGGGGATAAAAGTGGGGTATGTGAAGTAAAAAAAATCAATATTAGGAATTGCTGAATTTTTAAATAAAATATCAGATTGTTCTTAGGAGTAGGTACTAAATAGCAGGAGCTTAGAAGGAAGGGGGTCAACCCTCCCCCCACTTCCCTCGGCCTGGCCCACGTGTGTTTCTATCAAACGTTTTCCTGTGTAAGTACCCTTCCCAGCAGGGGCACGTCGCAGCAGAAGACGACCTTCCCCAGGGGCGTCCTCGTCAGCGGCCAGACCAGCCACCAGGGAGGCTCGTCGGCTCTGCTCACCAGGTTGTCAATCATCAGGTGCGTCAGCAACTGGGCCGTCACCAGGACGGCCTGCAGGCCGGTCAGGACCACTGTGAAGCACACGAAGTCCAGCAGAAAAGACTGAGAGTCCGTGCATTAAATTTAACCACCATTTTTTTGCCTTTTTATTAGCACTGCTCCATCGGCCAGGGTCTCAACATGATCGGGGGTCTCGTAACTAGATGGTACTCAGCCTGCTGCTGCTTTCTTTATTCCCCTCACATATGAGTGGCATCTGCGCCCCCGCTGCCGGCAGGCAGGACCTGAGGAAGAGGAGCGCCACGAAGAGGATGATGAGGTTGGTGGTGCCGAGGACGAAGCGAGTCCTCGACTGCGGGTGCGTCCAGAAGGTGGCCAGGGCCAAGCAAGCTACCACTGCGGAATAGAGCCAGTTGTTCAGTCTTTTTACCACGTCCAAGTCCAAGTACAGTGGAATCTCGAAGTTATTCGTCAGCACCAAAATAAACTTTAATTCGAGATTGTCATAATACTGAGATGCATTATTTAGTAAAGCAGCGAAATGGTAGGCAGAGTTTTATCTCAAAATCGAGGCGCAACATAAAAGCGAGATTCTACTGTACTGTACCTATGTTCGGGAGGACGGCGACCTTCTTGTCCAGCTTGGACAGCCTGTCCATCCTGAAGTTGGCCACCAGCTCGGTGACGTTGCTCCAGCCCTCGCCGTACTCGTTGACGAAGAGGGTGACGTTGCAACCAACCTTCCAACCCTGCTCCTTGTAGAACCTCGGAAGCATGTAGCAGGGACTCACCTGAAAGTGGAGGAGTGGAGGAAGGGAAGAGAGGAGGAACACGGCCAGCGTTCAAGGGGTCCCCTCACCGGTCGACTCCGGTTGAAGTTGGACTGCAGCATGACGTCCTCGCCGCTCATGGACCAGGATCCCAAGGTGATCTTGCAATTCTGCCTGCGAGCGGCGCAAACTTTTTTGAAGTTGAAGTTTCTCATATTCTCTCTCTCTCCCTCCCTTACTTGTCCCAAGGCCAGTGCTTGTAGTCGAGGTCGCAGGCGGTGTGCATGTTTACCGGTTGTGCCAGCATGACATGTCCGCTCGGGGTGATCACCGTCTCCACGTTCCAGTGCGTGTCAGTCTTGTTGATCCTGACGGGGAGGGATAAACGAATTTTATGTGTATGTAGAGGGTGTGTAGAAAAGGACTTTCACGTTTTCTCAAAATTAATAAATTTAGTCACAGGAAAACAAAATCAGCTTTTCCTTAAACATGTATATCTACTGTAGGTAATACATGTGTATCTATTGATGCCATTGTCTAAGTATACCTTCTCAATCAATATCTCTAGTATATAATATCCTTCTCACGCGTTCCACGGCAGCACGTCCGGCCTCCAGGTCTTCCACCTCCAGACGTGGAGCATCTTCACCTTGTAGTACTTGTCCACGTCCCACTTCAGGCGGCGGTCGCGCCAAGTCTGTAAGAGCGGGCTCGACGTAGTATAAAAAACAACTCACCCGCTTTTAGTATCCGGGAATCTTTCAGATACCATTAGAATTATGCCGTTGGTCCTCAGGGCCGCTGCCTCTTCGTCCTGAAAAAACAATTGGCCATAATCGGTTGGGCCACAGCACAGAAGGCGGCTGATCATTCTGCCCAAGTTTGCGCCCACCATGTAGACGTGTATGATGACGAGCTTGACGACGACTTGCACAGGTCCGCCGTCTGCCGCGGTCGGCGCCGTCTTCCACACCCCCTTGGACCGGTTGTCCTCCGTCAGGAAGAGCTCCTTCTCCAGCGCCTCCTTCTGGCCCAGCTTGTCCGTCGGGACCCCGGTTCCGGCCTGCCCATGAGCAGACGGGATCAGGATCAGCAGCAGCAGCAGCAGCAGGTAGGGGAAGGTCTTCAAAGCTGCAAATGAGCTAGTGGCACATCAACACGTTTGTGATAATGATGGGCTACGTACATGTACAAGTCTCCTCCTCCTCCATCTTCTCGCTGTTGTCCTCGTTCCCCCAGGAGCAACAAACAGCTGAGAGTAGGCTTCTCTTTCTGGATCAGGTGCCGATGGAGGAAGAAAAAGAAGAGGAGGACAAGAGGGGGGATAGGGAAAAACTGCTACTAGTAGGTAGTAGTACAGTACATCGATCACCCCGATGCAGGCAGCATATGCGCCACACAGGGGAAAGAGGCACAGACACCTCTCTGCCTTTCCTAACTCCCCTCTGAACAAAAATTTGATATGATAACGCAGACGACGGCAGGTCTGTTTCCAGCGAGGAGAGAGGGGGAGGGGGAGGGGGAGGGAGAGCAACCCAGAAATAAAAACGCTGAAAAAAAATGGGAGCGCACATGCAGTGCTAATTTCCTGCAATTTCCCGAACTATGTATGAGTATTATGGTAGTTCCTACTATACGAGGCCTTGTTTGTCTTGCTAAAAGCGTAAGTTAAGCTGATAAGGAAGGAGGGATGAGGAGGAAGAAGGAGAAAGAAGGAGAAAGACCAAGACATTCTGAACAAGAAGAATAAGGAATCTCTTTCTCTATCACTGCCCTATCAACAACGGCACTGATTTCTTCACAACTCAGTCAAAAAGTGGTCTGGCTGAGCTCCTAAATTAGCTAATGGCCACAATTGAGCATGCATTTTGGACGTAGACTTCTGTGTGTTGAAAAAGTTAAATCCACATACTAGACTACTGATAAAAGATTGCATCCCAAAAAGTCTACGAATGTACATTTTGCGCCAAAATGTAAGTTCAATCGGTGGCTATTAGCTCATTTTAGGCAATTTTTGAGGTGCTCAGTTGGAGTCCAATTAGTAGATCTGCCACAGCATGCCGATGCATCGACTAGGCCCCGAAGTAGACAGTTTTTATATTTCTTTTAAGGGATAGTCGTTGGTTGGGTGTCTACTATTCTCCTCCTCTTCCTCTTTCTCCTTTCTTTTTTTATCCTTGTCCCCAAAGGAAAGGCTGGAGAAAGGAAGAGAAGGAGAAAATATTTTTCCATCACAGTTCAAGGGGGAGGAGGAGGAGAAGGAAGTGGAAAACTCCAATCTGACCAGGAATTTCGCACCATTACCAGGAGGGGAGGACAAAGGATCACTTTGTCTCTGTCCTCTCCTCTAATGATATCTCTCCTATTAACATCAAACAGGGCGTTCAAACCTTTAATCTTTTTCCCTTAAAAACACATTTCCCCCTACAATAATCTGCAGATGTTAAAAAATTGCTATTTATGTCATCCAATCCTGTCCTGTAGTAGTAGTAGTACGTACTATATTTCTGTGTCAAAAAAACATCTCCCATGTTGTAACTACAGTAATTTCGCTTTTCTCTCTTCTCTCTTCCCTTCCTTCTTTCCTCTCATTCCGTCTCAACGGGGAACCGAAGAGAAGAAGACGGCGACGCAAGATCCAAAGAGTTAGAAAGAGAGGAAGAGGAAAGACTTGCTTTCGCTTCTGGAGAGAGAGAGAGAGAGAGAGAGAGAGAGAGAGAGAGAGAGAGAGAGAGAGAGAAAGCAACAGTTTATTCTTGGTGCCCAAATCGGCAGAATCCCCGCGGGGGGAAAGAGGAGAAAAGGAGAGGGACGCGGAGAAGTCTCGCAGAGTGAGAAATTGGAGGCAACTCCGATACGTACAGGACATGGATTTCCCCATAATATCAACGAAATATTAAAAAAGAAAGGAAGGAAGGAGGGGTGGCACAAAGATGAAGGAAAGGACGAAGAGCCAGCCGTAGGAGGACAGAGTGGCAGCTCTGACGACAGACTCTGACAAAGAGCAAGAGGACTTTTAGAATTCCTTTTTATAAAGAAGACAGGAGAAGACGCACAAATGGCGCCAGAGCCCGGAACTGCTGTGCGCACAGTCGTCGTTTTCTGGTGAGTTACTTGGGAGAGGTCGAAGCAAATGATGCAATATTATAAATAATTATAAAACGACACGTACTACAAACTTATCTCTATTATTTTCCTCACCAAGTCGTGCGCGCGTGTGAGAGAAGCAATCCTCCACCTCCTCCTCTGTTCCCCCCCCTCCTCACCACCACTAGTTATTAACTTGTTCCTTCCAGTCGACCACAGAAAGGACACGTTCTCAGATATCCACCATTACGGTTTTTCGTGACTCGGCGTCACTTTCCCGATGGGGAATGACCTTGGCAAAGTGCCGCTTGGCATTGCGGCTTCGATGCATCTTTTTTTTTTCCACCTCACCGGGCTTCTTCTTCCTACGGCGACTTTTCTTTCCCCCTCTTGCTGTTTTCTCCCTCTCTCCCTCATCTTTCCTGCCTCTTTCCATTATGCATATGTATTCATTCATTCATTTTCTCCTCTTTTCTCGACCCCATCATCAGCGAAAGGAGCAGCAGGAGAATTTCCTCCCCTTCTTCTCGAGAAAAAAAAACCACTTCTGAAAAAATAGGATGTCAGGAGCAGCAGCGGATGAGGATGGAATGCTTGTAACTCAGAAGAGAGGGAAAGAGTCGTCGTCACTTGGCAGTTCAAAATGACCCATCACTTCAAAGAGGGGAGAACGCTAGAGGGAGCGAAAGAAAAAGTTAGAGACAAACTTAACCTTTCGTCGACTGACTCGACCCATGAACACCCTGAGAGAGACGGAAAAGGGAGAGGGAGAGAGAGAGAAAAAAACAGAGGTCTGTCTTCTTGGCTCCCCCTTCACCCAAGGGGGAAGAGAATGGCGGGAACTTAAAAACAAAAGTTTTCTTTTTTTTTTCCTCCTCTCTTAAGGCATCCTAAAAACGAGAAAAGTTTGTCGCTTTTTCCTTCGGGAGACGAGGGCAGAACGGAGAAACGCGAAGAAGAGAAACGATTCTCCTCTCAAGTTGCCATTGTTTCCACTTCTCCCCCCCCCCCTCACAGGGCTCTCCTGGTGACGAAGACCGAGTCGACGCTGGACTACCTCGGGTGCGTGGAGAACAGCCTCGTGGTGTCCGAGGTCTTCTGCCTCCCGGCCGACTACAGGAAGGACGTACCGCCGCCCAGTGAGTCTACCTCTCCCTCCCTCTCTTTGCTTTGTCCGGTGCTGCCACATGTTTTTAAGTAAAAAGTAATCAAAGTTCTTAAAAACAAAGCAAATAAGTTCCCTCAGAAAAAACAGTCACGTGCATCAAATTCTTCCGACCTCAACACTTGAAAAGAACCAGTGTGGTTTCTTTTGAAGCCATCTGGCAGCACTGGTTTTGTCTCTAGCATCGTCGTTTTACAGTTATTCCTCATTTTTTTATGCAGCCATACGTAGAAATTAAGCAACTCATGCGAGCGGTACAAAAGTTCCTTGGATTCTTACTTGTCTTCTTACTTGGTAGCATGGGAAACTGGCAAGACTTGTACACTACTGTCTATGTAGCATGCACGAAATGGAGGAAGGAAAGGATGTAATTAAAGCATCCTTTCGATAATAGGGAGGAAATTATGGCTGGCTGTCAGGTGCAGGAAGAAAGAGAAGGAAGAGGAAGGGACGTCACTCACTCATTTGTCGACTGCGTCAAAGGATGGAAAGAAGGGGGGCTACGAAACGGTTTAATCAGAGAGAGAGAAAGACGCAACAACTGGGAGGGCTAAAAATAAACAGGTTTCTTCTCTTACGATGTCATTGCTGTGTAATTGAGTTTACAAAAGTTTGCAGAAATTATGAAGGCTGCAGCCCTCGAATTTTGTGATGAAAAAAAAGGAACAAAAACACTGGAAAAGCTTGTGTGTCTCTCCGAATTTGTCACCAAAAAGTCCTCACCACTTGGTTTAGTAGTTCTCCTCCTTCTCACGTCTATTTGGAGGGGGTTACAAGCAAAAAAGTTTTAGCAGTTTATTTTTTATTAGCGGTAGTCAAGGGGAGAGTTTTCTTTGCGACAAGGTAACACGCGGACGTGAACAGAAAAAATGTAGCAGGCGAAGCATGAAAAAGTGGCCATTACTGTGCGCAGCACGTGTGCACATATCCACCGAATCCATCCACCATCTCCACTTTTCTAAAAGACAGAAAGAGAGAGAGAGAGAAGTGCCAGGAGGCACTTTTCTCGGATAAGGAAGAGAGAGAAGGAGAGTGCTTCTTGAACAAAAAGCTTCTGGTGGTGAGCTCTCCTCCTTTGCATTTTTTCTCTTCCTCTATTGCAGTGAGCTTCGAGATCTAAGAATGCACGTGCAGCTTGTTCTTGTTTCCGCTCTACGTTACATATGTTAAGTTTTACCAGAACTCAAACTTTTGAGGCTGCGCCAGTAGAAGAGAAACCAACGCAAGCAACACAGAGCTTAAATATGTTTCTGATTCTTTCAGAAAATAATTCAGCAAGAGAAGAGGAAGGAGAGAAGGCAAAGCTTTCAAAGATAAGCTGCAGAGCACGGGCTAATTAACGGACATTAAAGAGAAAGATGGGGCCTAAAAAAAATCGGCCTTCAGATACGAGATTCCAGCTCACAAGTACGGGGAAAAAAGGGAGAGGGGAGAGAAAAATTAATCTTGCAGGGAAGGGAAAAGTTTAACTGTGCAAGAGACCTCAAAGAGAGGAGAAAGAGGAGCGGGGAAAATTACTTTTCTTGGTGCCAAATGGATGCTTGGAAAAGTTGGATAGGCTGAACATGAAAATCCAGCTCCCTTTCGGAAAGAACCTTCATCAGGCAACAATTCGTGTCGCGGGCAGGAACACACCAGGCAAATTACACCAGAGAGTTGACCATAGAAAGGAGAAGGAGAAATCTACCAAGCAGAATGCAGGGGGCTACTTGTAGCAGTACTGTAGTACTGGACCAGATTGCTTTCTTGAGGGAAGGGGGACAAGGGAAGGACGCTCCACTCAAACTTTGACCGCTGAGAAGAAGGAGAAAGCAGAATAGAAAGAGAACAGGGAGGGGAGAGGAAAGGGGGTTGTAAATTACCCTACTTTGGCGCATTCTCCTGCTCTGAGTGGCTGCGATTGCCACATTGGTACTACATAAATGCTTCTCAAAAGACTTCTCACCCAATTAAGGCGTTTGGCATTAGTACGTACGTGCATAACGCATAGGAGGGAATAAAATCAATTTGAAGCAATGTTCTGTTGTTGGCTGGCTTTGGGCAACCCTTTTTGGCTTCTCATCCTTCTCTTCAGTGAATAAAAAACCTCTCTCAAGAAAGATTCTGGTTGCTTTGGTTCGTTTCTTTCCTGTGTGGCTGCAGAGAAAGCAAAGGTCGCTTTTGCTTATTTCCCCAGGGAAACTCCCCCAATGCACAAAGCAGAAAGTGAGAGTCGAAGGCCCCATTTGGCCCCAGAGTCGTCATATCCTGGGCGACCCTAAGCGGGAGGGAGAGGCACTTACTAGTAAGGCCCCTCGAGCCAATTTCTGCATCCCCTTTTTTTGCAACATGGGAAATTGAAAAGTGGTTGTTGGAGGGGGCAGAAAGAGGATGCTCGAGTGATGCATCTAGCTTGCGGGGAAAAGGAGAAGGACGAGGTTGGGAGCTAATGTTTTTTTGGAAGATCCATCTCGTCCAAGTTAGGTGGCACTTCATCCTTCCCCTCTCAAAAGTGCCATAGGTACACGCCCTGGGCCTTGTTCTTCCTCTTATGAAACTTGGGAGGAAGGAGGGAGTAGGGCTATCTCAAAAACGATTTCCATAAAATTTTTTACAAGGGCCTGCGACAAGTTAAAAAAAACTTGGTTGCCGCCTGGGACTGAATCCGAAGATCTATGTTGCTTGTTTCTTGGAGAAAAGTGTTTGGCTGTTTTTGACAGGATGTAGCAAAGTAAGCAATTCCTTAAAACAACCTGCACTTACCCGCTCATAACTCCTGAAACACAGATCCTAATCTCTTTCCTCCTCTCAGAAAAAAATGTTAAAAGATCCTCTTGGGAGCCTGTTAGTGGATTTCTTTTTACACGAATAAATGGGACCTTTGGGGAGGAGGAGAAATGCCTCGGACAAAAGGGCCCACTTTTTCCAGACTTTATGCCCACCTCCCTGCAATTTCTTGTAGTAGTACAGTAAAACATGGATAAATGGATCACTTTGGAATTGAGCCATCAAGGACGTCTCCTAAATTGGTTCCAATAAATTTGTGTCGGTTAAGAATTTGATCCAGTGATGCACTTACTCGAGCTCTACACAGCGTACTGTACCTCTTGTCTCTTTTTCTCCCTCTTTTTTCCTGTCAGTGTCCGGCCCGGTGGACGTCTACCTCAAGCTGCCGGTGAGCGAGATCAGCAAGATCGACGACCAGAGATCGGTGAGTCGGTTGTACTCTAAAAGAAAGCCGCGTGGTTTTTCCCCTCCCCCTCAAAAAAAGGAAAGGCTTTAAATTTCAAAATTGCTCCAATGCTAGAGATGCAGAGAAGGAGTCTCCCTCCCCTTTCGACGTATTCGAGATTGATGGCGATGGGGAAAGAAAGCCCCTTTTCTTTTCCCTTCTTGAGCCCCCCTCCTCTCTCGCGTCGAGGAGACACGTCCGGAATTTCGTATATCGAGGAGGAGGAGGAGGAGGAGGAGGAGGAAGGGAACGAGGAGGAATCCAATGTTGTTACTGGCAAAGATCGGTCTCTCCTCTTCCTCTTCCTCCTCCTCGTCCTCTCTCCTCCTCATCCCCCTTTTGCACCATAAATCTGAAAGAAGGCCTTTTCCTCCCCCCGGGAGCTTCCTCAATTTTCCCCTCCCTGCGCATCTTGCACCCTCTACCCATCCCTCTTCTTCTCCTCCTCCTCCTCCTCCTCCTCCTCAAAATTTGCCCAACCTGATCGCGCATGAAGGGAGCGTTTATTTCGACAGTAATCCAATTTTGGCCAGGAATTTTCTCCCAACTTCCCTCTCATCTCCTCCTCCTTGCAGCAAATCAGTCTCCGCCTGACGTACAAGCTGCTTTGGCCGGAGCCCCGGATGATCCTGAACTCGTCTGCCGACTGGTCGCAGGGGGAGATCAACGTGCGCGGAGACATGGTCGACCACTTCTGGACGCCGGACATCATCATACACGACCTGGTGAGCGCAAGCGGACGACTCTGACAGAAAAAAAAACTCTTTTCCACGTTAAATGGTAACAATTGACATGGAAAAAATTTGATGCACAGCTCTGTACAAAAGAAGATACTTTCTAGTGTTTCAACATGAAAATCATTTTTTCTACTCTAGAAAGTATCCTAAGCTTGTTGCCATATTAATAGTTAATTGGTAGGCCGCAAAACAAATGTTCCCTTTTCCAGGGGAAAGGGAAAGGAGAAGTCAGGGCTTTCGAGAAGAAGCCAAACTTTCCAAGCTTCTTATGCCATTAAAGATGCAAATCTCGGAACTAAAATCACCTGCACGGGAAAAGGGGAGAGGAACAGGAGGAGGAGGGGGAAAGAAAGTCAGATTTGTCATCTTTCAACCCGACCACACACACTTGTTATGACCGTTTTCAAACTGTGACATCGACGAAAAAAGGAGGACAAGGGAAAAAAGTTCATGACTTTCCATCCGACCTTCTGTACGTACTACTGTACAGTACTACCTGCAGTATTACTACTACAGCCCTTCTTAATGATTCCCTCAGCTCCTTACGCATCGTTTGTTATCATTCCCATCTGCGCATGGCACATACATTGTACACACACCCAGACAGAGAGAAAGAGATTACACACAAAAAAAAGAAGAGAAGAGAGTTTTCAGAAACAGGCATGCTGGTGTAAGCCCCCAAGGATAGATATCTCGGCACACCTGGAAACAATAAGAACAACCAACCATCCGACCGATAATCATCCCCCATCTGGGAAGAAAAGGATGGGAAGGGAGGAAGGCGGCCTCTGATAACGAGATAGGAAAGAAAGGCTCATTTATTTTCTTTATTTTTCTTTCTCTTGGGAAAGATGCAGATGAGTAGGAAGAAGAGGATAAAAAAATGGGGTGGATCCTTTGTGTTGCGGTAGGAAGTGCTAGAAGAAAACGGACGTGTTAACAACAGCGGTGCGCTTGATAACTTGAGCGGTACCGATTTGGGTCACCGTGTAGAGAAAAAAGAGGTGGGAGATGCTCTCCATTTTGTAGTACTACAAACTGTGCTGTAAATAAAAAAAAGGATTGTTGCTGCACCTTCTTTCCTAGACATAACACGACTATTTGGAAAGACGGTACCGTACTGTACATTGCGCTTCTACTTTGGCAGCTTTTTTCCCTCTTTTTCTTCTTGTTTCATTATCCGCATTGACATGCAGCAGAATAGAAAATAAAGAATGGGAAGACGACACACAGGGAAAAAGGGAAAGGCACTAAAATTTTTATGATGCTACACAAAGGTGGAAGGAAGGAAGGAGGAGGAGGAGAAAAAAGAAGAAGGAGGAAAAAAGAGGAAAAGGAGGAAGAAGAGGAGGACAAAGAGGAGGAGAGGGAGGAGGAGGAGGAGAAAGTAAGTGACAGATCCTTCAACAACTGTAGAGAAAAAACCAACCAAAATGCATACCACTTTAGCATGCTTCGAAGCTGCTGCTTGTACGCTCGTACCCAACCAAGAACAATCTCCTAATAAGTGATATAAAATTGACTATAGTTCAGTACCCAGTCGGGCACATCGACGCTTGGTCAGACTTCGACTGAGCGCTAAGTGGCTGGCAGCTAAAATTAGCAAAATTGTCACCGATTCAGGATACATTTCCGTGCCGAACGCAGATTTTTGTGCTTGTTGTGCGGAAATTAGCGCCGGCCGTTGTTGGTAGGGTACCTTTTGTGCGTACAGGTTAGGCTGTACCTAAATGTACGGAGTAGGTACCAGGCCGAAAAGATAAGCGCAAAACATCCGTGAAATAAGCATCTGCCGGCATAAAAGTTGAAAGCCCGGGGGATGAGGATTAATGGATTGATCCTCACCGCTACTTTCCAACTTAAGAAAAAAAAGACACCGATTAATCAGCTTTTCCCCTTTTGTAGGTGAGCTTTTACAAGCCTGAGGTGCTGAACCAGGTGGCAGCGCTGGAGATCAAGAAGGATCGGAGACTCTACTACAAAGTCAGGTAAAAAAAAGAAGATAAGCAGAAAAAGAAAGAAAAGAGTTAGGTTGTTTTTTTTTCTCTGACGTTTATTTACTGACATCCATCATGCCTTTTTTTGAGATCGAGAAGGTTTCTTTGTGTGCCGACCAAGCCAACCTATCGAGTCCAAAACTCTTTACCTTGATGGAGTGGCACCAAGAAGGTCGATCCATACCTCCTACGAGGGCACGGGCCGCATCTGAAGCTCTGAACATGTTACGTGTATGGTCACCGGATCAAACCTCAGGGGTGGGGTTAAGATTTTCAATTTTAAGGGGAGGAAAAAAGGGCATGGGGACTGGACTCTTCCCCCCTTTCACCACATAGCGTCCACCATGATGCGGCCCAGAGACCGAAAGGTTTCAAGGCCTCATCTTTCCCCCTTTCCTCCCCTCCCCCCCCCTACTTCACCCCGAATGGTTGGCCATTTACAGGCCACCCAAGGGAGCTCGATTCTTTCTTTTTCCTAGTATAGCTCTTCCTTCGCTTCCCACTTTTCGACCGCAACACCACAATGCATCCACGTCAATGTACGTATGTACCTACGCACGTACATGTCAAACTTCACGGTTTGCATATGCGGTACAGGTGGTAAAAAAAGGGGTGGGTAGGAGGGAGGCGAGAAAGAGGGAAAAGAGAATCTCAAGCACAGCAGCACAACAGATGCAGTTTTATACGTACTAGTACTGCTACAGTGTAAGACTGTTGACATTTCTTCAATTATATAGTCATCCTACGTACCTCTGATTGCAAACTTGTAACTGCAGAGATATACGTACTATGCTGCTGCTGACCGACTAGTTTATCAGGTCGAAGTTCTACTACTGTGCGTTTCTTCAAAATAGTAGCCTCTCCTTGTGTCCCGGCCCTCATTTCTGTTTTCTTCCTGGCCTCCTCCCTGTCTTCTTTCTCGGCTCGTCCGTATCTGATCAGGAACGGGAGCAACATCTCGCTCTCTTTATCAGTCCACGAGGCGCTTCTACACTAGCTCTATCAGCCCTGTAGACCATACGTAGTCCCTTTTTCCTCCCTTCGTCCTTTGGTGGATCAAAAATACAGAGTCTTCGATGTGTGGTAAGAGTAGTAGCACTGTACGTAAGTATGTAAAGTTACTTCCTATGTACCTAGTACAGCATGTCCAGTAACTGAACACCTTATTCACTAATTTTGTGTGCTTAGTAAGGAAGCACGTTCTTTTTGTTGGACATGCTGTAAACCATAGTAATTCCTCCTACCGCCAGCTCAGAGGGACGGAAGGGAAAGAGGGGTTACACAAGTTTTTTTCCGGTTTTCACCACACCAGGAGGAGGAGGAAAAGTTTTTTTTTGGCCTGTGGCTGCTTAGGGGCTCTCACGCAAGCTCTTTCCTTCATCGCAAGAAGAAGAAAAAAAGGGAGTTATTAATAGGAACGAAGAAGAAGCAGTTTTTTTTTCGTACTGATCCTCTCTTGCTGCGTCCCAAACGTGTCTGCTTTCTCTCGCACAGCAAGAGATTGATGCAGATTAGAAAAAAAAAACCTGTGTTTTTTTTGCGTGCGCGCAGCAAATGTCACATAAAGAAAATCTTTTGCCTTATCGAGGACAATGCATAGTACGAAGCACACAGAATAGGTAGGAGGAAAAGCTGCAAAATGTTTTTTTAAGATGCTCCCTCTATATCGATTCATCCATTTCGAAGTACGTAGTACTGTACTGGGTATATTCCAAGAGGAGGCTTAATGGCAACTAGCAACCAGCACTCGAGAGAAAGTTGCACAGGAAAGGAATTTTTCTTGGACCTCCTTCTCCCCTACACACTGATTGATACACTACTGCACTGCCCCTACCCGCTGCTGACGTGCTGGAGGCTGCTTGCTGCAGACATATTTTCTCGTCCCCCCCCCTCTCGCTTTCTCCCTCTCTGCTCCCCCATCTTTCATTTCCCAGTCTATTCCTTGTCGGTCTCCCCCTCTCCACCACCAGTTTTGGTTGTCTGGCTAGTCAAGACGTGTACGTCTGCTTTCACTCAAGGATGAGATAGGGAGTGCACACGCCTTCTGTGAGGACGAGCGTGTAC
>JAAUYM010103340.1_pt1 | contig 16659 bp, 18 predicted proteins | sample 7278001 | NCBI WGS metagenome assembly JAAUYM01 (sample SAMN14350224, study PRJNA611818) | marine sediment metagenome | isolation source: surface marine sediment (1.8m) | place: French Polynesia: Moorea | collected 2018-08
GGCCGCGGGTCCACCCCCCCTCACCCCCAACCTCCCCCCCCCAAACACACACAGCCCCGGGGGCGGGGGGGCGCAGAACAAGAGTGTTAATAACAGAGTGCTCTGGCTCTCAAGTTGCAACGTAAGGCAATCGCATTGAGGGATAACATTTTGCTCAAAGTTGCTCATAAATGGCAGGCCCACATTTCACCAAGACTTTCAAACACGTATCTTTCCTGCAACCTTTCTTCTCTCCCAATGTAGTGAAAGATGCAGATATAGTATATGTAAATCCTTTAATATTAGGTACGGATATTCATAGTATATAATACTTTTAAAACATACAGGTGTGCATATAGAAGAAAAGTATTCAGTGTTCATGAGTGTTCAGATCAAAAACGTGGTAAATTAAAAATGCATTGGTGATAAATGATTGATATGTGCCCCTCCTTTTCCCTCCCTTCTCATTCTGATCACAGGATGCCCGCGTCCCTGGCCAGGGCGGAGAAGGCGGAGTCGCTCCTCCCCATGAGCTCGGCCGGCGGCGCGAACTCCGCCAGGTGCCCCTCGCTGAAGACGGCCACCCGGTCGCAGTCCAGGATGGTGTGCAGCCTGTGGGCGATGGTGATGACGGTGCAGTCGTCGAACTCTGCGCGGATGGCCCTCTGGATGAGGTCGTCCGTCTCCAGGTCCACGGCTGCCGTTGCCTCGTCCAGCAGCAGCACCTTGGACTTCCTCAGCAGCGCGCGGGCCAGGCAGATGAGCTGGCGCTGCCCCTGGGAGAAGTTCTCTCCGCGCTCGGTGACCTGCGCGAATCAAGCAAAAAGAGAGTAAATGAAAAAGTCGCCTTTTGACTTGAAAAAACCGACCTGATGCTCTAGTCCGTCCGAGAAGGACGCCACCAGGTCCCCGAGACTGGCGTGCCTCAGGGCCTCCCACAGCTCGTCGTCCAAGCACCCGCCCTCCGGGTCCAGGTTGAATCGGAGGCTGCCGGTGAAGAGCACGGGGTCCTGCGGGATGGTGGTCAGCGCCCCGCGGAGCCGCTGCAGCCCGAGCCGGCGGGTGTCGCGGCCGTCCACCCGGACGCTGCCGGAGGCCGGCTCCAGCAGGCGCAGCAGGGACAGGGCCAGTGAGGACTTACCCGCCCCGGTGCGGCCGCACACCCCGACCTTCTCGCCCGGGCGCACCCGGAGGGAGACGGAGCGGAGGACCAGGTCGAGTCCGGGACGGTAGCGGGTGCTGTAGTTCTCGAACTCCACCTCCCCGCGGTCGGGCCACCCGGCCGGCAGCTCCAGGTCGGCGTCCGTGTTCCATTCAGCCTCCCTCCGGGCGGACATCTCCTCCTCCTCCTCGTTTTCTTTCTTCTTCTTCAACAGTCCGTCCGAGTACTCCAGGATCCTCTCCAGCGAGACCGAGTCCCGCTCCAGGTCGGTCATCATCCTAATCATCCAGGTGAGGCATCCTGTGACGTCGAGCGCGTAGGTGACGGCCAGCCCGGCCAGCCCCGGGGTGATGGTGGCCCTGGCGGACACGGCGAAGACGGAGGCGGCCAGGACGGCGGCGGCCGACAGCAGCTCGATCCGCGTGGCCAACCAACGGTTGACGATCACGCAGTAGTAGAAGCTCTTGGCGAAGGCGTTCACCTTCCTCTCTGATTCCTTGATGAACTCACTGGACAGCTTGTATGCCCTGATGGAGGGAACCCCGCTCAGCGTCTCTCCAAAGTGGGAGTAGATGGGCGATCTGACAAGTTTCAAATATTAATGTGATGTTTTGAAATACTGTAAATACCATTTTCCCAACCTGACGATGCTGCTGATCCTCTGCAGCTGCCTGGAAGTCGAGATGTAGCACCTCTGGATGACCAGGTAGACGAGGGCGGCCGGGAGGATGACGGCCGTGAAGATGGGGATTGTGTAGGAGATGAGGACGATGATGGACAGCAGGTAGCACAGACAGGCAGTGCAGTCGTCTTCCAGAAGGGTGGATTGGAAACGGTCAGTTAGATGGCAAACCTTTGTATGTACTAAGAGCTGACCATCCCACTCACTCATTTGCCAAGGCATGATCATGTCCACCTTCTCCAAGTCCCCGGAGAACCTGTTGACGACCCTCCCGACCGGGTTTGTGTCGAAGAAGGACATTGGAGAGTGCGAGACGCCGTCCAGAAGCTCACTTCGTTGAAGATAAAAAATATTTTTAGATACTTTCTTTTTTTTTTACACACGCCAATTTTCCAAATACACGAGTATCAACCTGTGAATGTTCTTGGACGCGGTGGCCGCCTTGAGGAAGAGGACGAGGTCCTTGGCCACCAGGAGAACAATGACAACAAAGGACATGGCGCCGTAGACGCCCAGGTACAGCGCAGTGGTGTCGCCGTTGTCGGAGGAGGAGGAGACGTTGCGGTTGGCATCAGCCCAACGGAACAGCCACAGGTTCGAAGCTGTTGATCACAGATTAATGTACCAAAGTTAACAGGACTGAACCGTTACTCCAGGTACCCGATAGAAGCGACTGCGACCCGATGTGCAGGGCGAAGACGGCCGCGGCCGCCGCCCACCCCAGCTTGTACAGGTAATGCAAGTAGACGCGCCAGTCCACGCGGCCGACCTCCGCAATCTCGTCCTCCACCAGCGCGCCGCTGTTGTTGTTGTTGTTGTTGCTGCTGCTGCTGCCCGTGGCACCTGAAGAACCCCTCCCCCATCAATATGGCTCTGGATTGAGGCGAAATCATCTTCACCTTCAAGCAGCACCACTTCGTCGTCGTCGTCTTCGACGTCAACCAGTTCGTCTTTGTCCTCGTCTTCCTCGTCACTGTTGTCCTTCTCCTCCTCCGTGCGCTTTCCGACCCCCTCGTAGTCGTCATCGTTGGAGTGGAGCCTCTGAAGCATCCGTGCGTCGAAGGAGGAGCCCATCAGCATTCCAACGGGAGGGGAAGACGACAACGACCTGTATTTGAGCAAATCCCAAACCTTGCCTTGTTACTCTCTCTCTCTCTCTGTTTTAAGCTGCTCTGCCTGACCTGGAGAATGCCCTGACGGTCGCATAGGACTCGGAGACCTGTCGGGCAAAGGACTTGCGCACCTGTTGGCGCATGTTCTTCCTGCGCTCCTTCCTGATCTCGCTGATCCGCCTGGCCAGCACCCTGTGGCCGCTGCCGCCTCCGCCGCGGCTGCCGCCACTGTTGCCGGTCTTGTTGTTGTCGTAGTTTCTGAGGAATTCGGCGAAGGCGCCGTCGTTGTCCATCAGCTCCTCGTAGGTGCCCCTCTCAGCGATCCGGCCCTCCCTGAGCACCACAATGGAGTCCATGTGGCGCAGGTACTTCACGTCGTTCGTCACCAGGATGCGCGTCTTGCCGGCCAGGACGCCGCTCTCTGTGTGTGTGTGCCAGGAAAAAAAGCAACATAAATTTGGAAAGTGGCCCTCACATCTTTTTAGCTGCGACCAAGTCAACAGGTTATAGAACGCAAAAAGTTGTTGTCGAAGTTGGTGATCTTGGGGTAAAGTTAATGACTTTTCAAATTCAGTTGGCAAATTACTGCAGTAAAGTTCAGCAAGTCTCTTTGCTCTGTACATCATTATCTCGCCGCAAGTCCTTGAGCAGAGTCTGTTCCTGTTTCAGCTTTGTCTCGCGCACTTCCGATGACGTGGTGGAAGATGTGGGCGCCGACGTGTGCGTCCACGGCCGACAGTGGGTCGTCCAGCAGGTAGAGGTCCGCCTCCGAGTAGACGGCCCTGGCCAGGCTCACCCGCTGCTTCTGGCCGCCAGACAGGTTGATGCCGTTCTCCCCGATCTCGGTGCGGTCGCCGGCCACCAGCATCTCCAGGTCCGACTTGAGGCTGCAGGCGGACAGCACGGACGTGTATCTCTCCTCCGAGAATGCCTTGCCGAAGAGCACGTTGTCCCTCAGGGTGAGGTTCCTGATCCAGGCCTGCTGCGGCGCGTAGCCGACCGAGATGCCGGCGGCCACCGAGGCGCGACCGGAGGTCCGGGAGACCTCGCCCAGGATGGAGGAGAGGAGGGTGCTCTTTCCGCTGCCCACCCTCCCGACCACGGCCACCAGCGAGCCGCGCCTCACCTCCAGGTCCAGGTCCCTCAGGGCGAAGTGGGCCTTGCCCCCGTTTCTTTCCTCTTCGTCGGAGGTGGAGGGAGAGCTGCTCACGTTGTTCTCCTCGCCGTTGTCGTTACAGTTGTTGCCTTCGTCGCCTTTGTCTTCCCAGGTGAAGGACGCGCCTGTACAACAAAATTTCTGATTTTCTACCCTAAAAAAAAACCTCGCTTGTTGGCTTTGGCCAGCGACCTCTCAGTTCGAGGATGTTCCTCCGGTCCTCCACCTCCGCGTCCACCGTGCCGGGGTCCACCTCCTCGCAATTGAGGAACCTCTGGATGCGGTTGACGCCGACGGCCATTTTGACGGCGTTGACCACGGCCCACGGGAGGGCGACCATCGGGATCTGGATGATGTGCATGAGGGCAATGGACACAAAGATCTTGTCGGCGGTGAGGGCCTCGCCCGGGTTGGCCACGGTGTAGAGACCGAACACCATCAGGCAAATGAGGAGGGGCTGGACCTCAAAGGTGAAGTTGGTCAGGCCCCACAGCCACCCGAGATACCTGATCGAGGAGATTAAAATTCGTGTGGTGACTAATCCGACAAGCTTGACGACCAAAATCTCTCCCACCTAAAAATCTTGATTTCTCCGTCTCTGATGGAGTTGATCCTCTTCATCAGGGGAATCTCCCAAGCGTACAGTTTAACCACCTAAGAGAAAGAAATGTAAGTTAACTCTCAACAAACACATTTTGTTTCAATCTTCCTTCTTCACCTTGATGCCGGCCAAGAACTCGTTCATGAACTTGATCCTCGAGTCCTTGATCTCCATGAGCTTCCTAGACTTCTCCTCCTCCTTCTTGGTGCCCCACGCGTTGACCGGGATGGTCAGCACCAGCACTCCCAGCCCGGCGAACACCACAGCCCCTAGCTCCTGAGGATTTTGGGCACAGCATCACGGAGAATAAGCACACACAGCATAGAATGTGCGAATATGGTATAGGTATACCTGGTACAGGAGATAGAGGGCCACCGCGATCTGGTAGGGCGCCGACCAGCAGTTGGCGAACCAAGGGATCATAAGGACCTGCCATCCCATAATAAAAGTCAATTTTATCCACTTACCTTCACCTCTACTTTTACCGCCTTGACCCTCCCGTGACCCACTCACAACCCAGTTTTGGGCCGCCACCCATAGGCTGAGAACCTATACAGTACTATTATGCTCTAAAAAACTGAACCTTGTCGGCGTCGACGGACATGAAGTTGGTGATCTCCCCGCTGGTGAACTTCCTCCTGGCCGCGCTGGAGAGCTTGAGGGACTTGCGGTAGATCATGGAGGTGAGGCAGGAGGACATCTGCTGTCCGACGATCACCATCTGCCTGAGGAAGGCGTGGTCGAAGAGCGACCCGACGGCGGCGAGGGCGAACAGGGCGGCGGCGTAGAAGTAGCCCTTCCATCCCTCCTCCTCTGGAGTCTCCACGTGCTGCACGATCAGGCGGACGAAGGTCGGGGCGACCAGCTGCGCGGTGCAGAAGACGATCCCGAGGGCGGTGCCGAAGGAGAAGCGGCGCCAGTGCAGGCGGAGCAGGAGCAGCCACAGGGACAGCTTGATCTCACCGGGGCTCTTGCTCTTCCTGTTTCTCGTATTGCGACTGTCGGTTTAGAAAAAAAAAACGTAAGAAAATGTCTTGTGTGCCAATTAAATTCATAATAGCTTCAAATACTGTATGTGGAAAAACGTCAGTTGCTTATATGCTTCCTTCTGTTTTTACCTTATGATCCTCACTCTGTCCCCGTCTCCCTGAGGTCCTTCCTCCTCCTCCTCTTCTTCTTCGCCGTCGTCCCCTTCCTCCGCACTCTTCTCCCTGACGAAGGACACCCCGTTGGCCCTGGCGGCGTCCTCCCAGGCGGCGGCGAAGGCCGGCGCGATCGCCTCCACGTCGACGGCGCGCGAGGCCAGCGGCACTGACTCCAGCACCAGCGGCGTCTTGAAGCCCTTCCAGATGAGGGAGTCCAGCCAGCTGTAGTAGATGCCGGCCGGGAAGGAGGCGGAGTACTCGGGAGACTCCTGGCTGGCCGCGCAGCCGGCAGCTGAGGCGTCAGAGGCCGCAGCTGCGGCAGCTGCGGCTGCTTCCTTCCTTGGCGCGGAGAGCGAGCTGAGCGCAAGCTGCGCCAGCGTCAGCGCCAAGGACGCCGCGCGGGGCGCGGACCACCACCACCGACGGGCAGGATCTGCGGCGCCGCTGAGAATTGGGAAAGAAACTTTCAATTTCCCGCTTAGATCGGGCGCAATCAACCTCTCCCACACACCTGATTTCATCAATTTCCAGTTTGAGCATCGGCACCTCGCGCAGCAGCAGCAGGAGGAGCCAGAACATGAAGAGGGTGGCAGAGTTGGACAAACTTCTTCTCGTCTCCGCCGTCAGAATAAACTAGGGAGGAATAGTAAAGAAAAAAAAAAACATCTTCCATCACGTGAAGAAGAAGAGTTGGCTGCGACCAACCTGGGCGAAGACGTAGGAGCAGAAGAGGACGGCAAACTGGAACACGTCGGCGACGCAGAGGCCGCCGGGGCCGCCGAACCTGACCAGTCTCACGGCGAGGTCGGCGGAGGTGGCGACGGGCAGCGCCAACCCGGCGGCGCTCCTGGACCAGTAGCGCCAGCCGAGAGACGCCGCCGACCCCGACCCTGACCTCGACCTCGGTGCGTACGCCAGGCAGACGGGCGCCAGCGTCCACAGTGCGGCGCAGGGCGCTGCGGCCAGCGCCGTGTCCGCCATGCAGGAGGTGACCGAGGGGTCGTCCGTGTCCCAGACCACGGAGCGGTCGAAGAAGGCGTCGCGGCACACCAGCATCGTCGTTGTTGTTGCTCTCCTCACACACACCCCTCTCCAGGTTGGAAAAGGACCCTCGGTCCCAGGAGAAGAAAGCGCAACGTTAATCAGCAGCTGATGCAGCAAGAGCGAAAAGGCCGGGCAGAAAGAAAGAAAAAAAGGGGAGAAAGCATTCTCTCATTTCGACATACATAGGACATCAAGAGTTGTTGAAATGACTTGACAAAAAGAGCTTTTTGGAATTTAATAACGTCGTCATGTTCTGGCTTTTGATTTACCAACGCACACACACAAAAAAAAACTGTTTTGAAGAAAAATTATTAATGCAAAATTTCCACTTTTCTTTCACCCTTCATCTTTCGGGCTTTAATGCATGTACTATAACTACAAATGAAGATGAAAATGTTTCTCTTACCTTAACTTTTTTTGGGATGTTTTTTTTTCTTCTCTCCCCCCTCCTCAACAGCAAGCAGCGTAGTACCGGTAGTGCTAGTGAATGAGGACGCGTCGAAACATTTATTCCCTTGCTTCCCCTCCTCCCCCTGGAAGGATGGATGGATGCGCTATTGCAGACCGTGGCGCAAGAAGAAGAGATGCCCGACGGGACTTTTAAACTTACAAGCGTAACAAATTTACAAATAAAATTGTGACACTTATGTGGTGTATTCTAATGACATGTTCCATTACATGTTTAAAGCTGAATTTGTTACGCTCCCAAAGTCCCGTCGGGTGTGGAAAAGGAGAGAGGGAGGACCGGAAACTCAAACACTTCTTTTGAACAGGCCTGCCTGCACGCACTGGCTCTCTATTATACAGGCATTCAGGGGTGGTGGTGGTGGTGGTGGAATGGAAGTGGACTCGGACCGGACCAGGGTGGGTGGGTCGGAGCCTGGGCTCGAGGCTCGGAAGATCAGACAGAGATAAGATATCATTGCTTTTTTCTTTCATTGGTAAATAATTTAGTCATGATTACGCTTATTCGTTACAGATAAGTAAGCTCGGGGTCAGGCTCGAAAATTCAAAGCTCATCCAACCCCTAGTTCGGGCCGGCTGCTCCTTTGCTTCCTTCCTTCCTTTTATTTACAGAACAAAGTCACAGGTGAAACTGGTTTCATGCCGGGTCCGTGGAAGGCGGGGGAGGGACAGGGAGAAGGAAGGAGCTGGAATAGCTGGCCCATGGTTGGTCACTCACTGATTGGAGTCTCGCTTTTGTACTAGTGTAGTAGACCCACCGCAAAAGTACATTGATCTTTTTTTTCACGCTAATGTTTAACTATACAAACAGTTTTTTCTTTGTAAATGCGTCGAAAACTTTGGGGTTTCCCTTCTATCACTTTTTTTTGCTTCTTCTCAACAAGCCTTTTCTTGATCTGCAACGTAGCGCAGTGCTGCCAGATTTTGAGTATATAAGATTAAAACAAGATCCTTTGAGGAAGGAACCAAATCACGTTTCATTCCATTCTTGTTGATCAATTTTCCTAACTTCAAGACTCGAAACAACCCCCCATCAACAATCTGGCAATACTGAACGCAACACTTTGCCACAGAACAAGAAATAACTCACTCTACCCAGTCTGTGTTTTTCTCTCTGTATCTCACCATCTGTGCTGCTAAGCAGGTCAACCTCCTCCCATTTCCAGTACAGTAGGTTACAGTACCTACACCTACGCATATGTAGTCAGATAATAAGGAAAGCGTTATTGCTAAAAGCCTACGTATAAGCAGAAGTTTGGTGCTGTGTACCTATGTAAATGTGTCATTCTATTCAATCTCTTCTTCATAAAACATTATAATATGTAGAATTAACTGTGCCCCTCCTCATTTGCCAGTTATCTAAGGCAGTGAGTGAATGAGTGGCGGAGGGACAGGACAGTCACTTCTTGACCAGCATCGACATGCATTTCTGTGACTCCTCGAACAGGATCATGCACTCCTGGACCTGGCGGGTGAACTTCTCCTGGCTGATTAGCTCAGCCTGGAAGAAGAGAGAAGAAAGAGGGGAGAAAAAAAAACAAGCAACCATTGGCAGCAACAGCAGCATCAGCAACAACAGTGACAACGTTGATGACAATAGCATCAACAACAGTGGCAATGCCGACACCAATATCAGCAGCCTTGAGCAAACCCGAGAGTACCTGGAACATCTTCCTGCAGATGATCTTGTTGGCCTCCGAGAGGTGCCTGAGCATCACCCCGCGATCGCGGTTGTAGCCAGGGTCGATGGCGTTCAGCACGTGCAAGACCTTGGAGGGGGGGGGGGGACGACACAATCACTATCAGACAAGTAGGCGAAAGCACTCAAAGTGCAGTTCGGGCACCTCACCTCCTCGCAGAGCGTCTTCATCTCCTGCAGCTCCGCCAGCGTGAAGTCACCGAACCCGGAGGAGGAGGAAGAGGAGGTGGAGGAAGAGGAGGATGCGACGACGGCGACGATGTGTCGCTTGAGCAGGAGGAGGAGGTAGTGGTTCGGGTGGAGGACGTCACGGTGAGCGGAGAGAAGGCCGCGGAAGGCGGGGATGAGATCCTCTTGGCGCTGGCCCTGGCCCTGGCCCTGGCGGGACACGCGACGAATCTGCTTGGCCAAGCTGACGGGATGGACAAAGTTTTTTTTCATGGAGAAAAAGTGAGACATGTAGTACGTCAAATTCAAGGCAGGATATGGGAAAAGGAGCGTTGCTCAACTCGTTCTCCATGCTGAGCACGTCCTCCTTTCTGACGGCGGCCCCGCACTTCTGGCAGGCCCACAGGCCGACCTCCGGAGGAGGGAGAGCATCACTGTCGCCTTCGCCTTCTCCCTTTCCAAGCACCTCCAACATGGTGCCCCCGCAACGCTCTCCCTTGGTCTCTCCCGCCTTGAGCATGCAACAAAAAACAAGAACAGGCACTGTTCAAAGACCTGTCGGCTTTGCAGTACTACAGTAGGTGCAAAAAATATTTGAAATCAAATATGTCACTCCTCCTTCTATTCCCCCACCTGACAGATGATCCCGGCGACGTAGCTGCCGCCCTCGGTGTTGTCCATGCACCTGGCGCAGGCGCAGTCGAAGAACCACTTCTCCCTCAGCTTGGAGCGGCGCCGCGCGGTGCCCTGGAAGGAGGAGGAGGAGAGACCAGGTGTCATGAAGAGATGAGACACACATATTTGGCGACGAACAGAAAAAAAGTTTGAGGATGTCATGATAACTCCACACATAAAAGTTGTTCCTCTCTTTGCCTGGATGGGCGAGACGTAGCTGATGGTGAGCTCCTGCCCCCTGCGGACTCCGACCTTGGACTGGAGGCCGAGGTGCCTGCCGGGGAAGACCACGGGGGCGCAGTTGGACACGCACGAGTGGGAGGCGAAGCTGAACGTAGGGTACACGGCCTGGCATCAAGGAGGTGGGGTGGGGTGGGGAGAAAGATAAAAAAAACCCGACAACCGTATTCTATATGGGAAACTGACTGGTGCATATATGGGATAAGTAATTATTATTTGATATATACATATGTACATACACATGGCCTTTTTACCGACCTGTCCTCCTCCCCCCGCGCATGCGAACGCGTTGGTCCAGAAGATGCCGGCCGCCCTCTCAACCTCCTCCTCGGAGAAGCGGTCGGAAAGGCCGCAGTCGGACCTGTAATGTTTTATATACCATTTCTTGGGTATACATAAATTGCTATGTTTGGTGTGAGGCTCCAAAAAAAAAAGTTAACATAAATGCATTAATAAACTTTTTTTTTTCGGTCTTGGGGTGTATCTTTGGATTTTCACACACCTGAGGAAGTTGGTGACGTATCTGTGGTACTGGTCCCACAGCCGCGGGTCCGCCTCCCTCCTCTCCCGGTTGTGGTCCATCAGGAGTTGGAGTCGGGCGTGGAACTCCGGGCGCGAGTCCCGGAGGAGGAGGAGCCTGAGAGGGGCCACGCACCGGTAGTGCGGGTGCGGGCGGCTCATCGCAGTCGCACTCGCAGGGAAGGACACCTGCCCCCTCGACCTGTGTGGTGTAGGAAAATTAAAATCAAATTTGGTGATCGGACCAATCTAGTGTACAGTATACAATGTCTTTGTCTGTCTGTCTGTCTGTCTGTCTCTGCTTTAGATTGGAGACCAGACTCTTTGACCAATTCTTCCCAAAATTTTTATGGATGGGTGTGTGTGCTCTTCTTCATTGGGAATAACCAAAGAAAAGTTGGTTGTGAGGACTTCTTTTTGAAGTCACAATGGACTTTTTGTACCCAGCAACGCGGGTAGTGACTGGCTAGTCTACGCAGCAGAGGGTTCTATCAGTGTTCTACTAGTGTAGCACTAGTAGCTACGTAATCATGGAGTAAAAATTTGTGGGTAGATGCAAGTTGGCCACATTTTCAAAAGAGAAAAATATTTGGGGAACTGCACCATGTCAGCTTTTAGTCTACCAAACAGAGTTGCAAGAACTAAGAAAGAAAAAAAACATTTCTGCTGCTTCTGTCGAAAACTTGACAAAGATCAGGCAAAAGGTCCAGAAAAGTTCTCTTTCTTTTGCAATATGGTGAATCTGTTTTGCTTTTTTTCAGGGTTTTTTTTTTAATTCCTGAGAAATCCAAACCTGCATGAAGTTTTTGACCCATATCAGGTGTGTACCCGTACTATGCTTTACGTATATGCTCGCCTGGAGAGGATCTCGCACTCCTCCGGGCCGTGTCCGACGCGGCCCTGGTCCCGGCCGTGGCCTCGCCCCCGGCTCCGGGCCGCCTTCTGGCAGGCCGGCCCGCACAGGGGCCACCCGCAGCCGGGGCAGAAGTGGAACGGCGGCGAAGCGTCTTCATTTGTGCCATTCTTCTTCTCCTTCCTTTCCTCCTCCTCGTCCTCGTCGTCCTCGTCGTCGTGAGGAGCGACGACAACTCCGTCTCGGCCATCTCCGCCGTCCCCGCCGCCGCCGTCGTCGTCGTCGTCGACGATGGGCTTGAGGCACTGCAGGCACACCGGCGCGCACCCGTTCCGCGGGCCCAGCGCCAGGGTGCGGTCGTACAGGATCAGCTCTGACAGTTTTTTTTGAGGGGGCGGTGGGACAAATAGGGTCGGAATATACATTTCCCCCTCCCCCCCCCCCCAAAAAAAATAACTGTACTTTCCCTGTTTCAAAATTGCCAAGAGCCTCTTCCCCCACCTTGTACATAGTAGAACTACCACAGAGATGACTCTTTCTGGTTTTATGACTTCTTCTTTTTTGGGTGGTTGGGTGGTTGGGTTTTGCAAGTTGCTATGCAAAGTGTAGCATATTTCTGAGACACTTTGCAATATGTGCATACATGGCAAGGAAGTTTTTTTGTCGGAGAAATGAGAAGGGACCTTTTACGGTGAAATAGGATTTTAAATTCAATAGACTTTTTCTCTCGCGCTTTCTGAATCTCCCTAAGACTTTCCTATTCTCGTCTTTTGTTTTTTTTCCCTCGTTCTTTTCCCATAAGTCTTTCGAGAAAAAAAAATAAAGAAAGAAACTTTTCTTTGTCGTCATTACGGAAAAGTTTGTCTCCGCCTCTTTGATCAGGTGGAATCAAAAAGAAGATTTTAGAAAAAAATATTTGAGAAAAAATGTGACTACGCCGTTAGAAATCATGCCATTTATATTTGAATTCGACAAAAAAAAACCTCGTGTCTCTCTCCTCTTTTCTGTTCCATTAACATCAATCATTCTCGGAATGGAAGAGAAAAGTGGAAATGCCTTTTACGGGAGAGTGGGAGAAAAAGGCCACTTTTATCTTCTACTTGAACAGGCATTTTTAAAAATCTTTTTGGGAAGGAAGGGGACCGATAAAAGTTGTGCAGATTTTCTTCAAAAAAAATTTGGGGAAAAAAAGCTTTTCGTACGGATTTTTTGGTTGCTTGTTATTGTACAAGACATCCACCCACCTACCTAAAAAAATAGAGTGCTGGTAGTGTGGCGTAATTAATTATTTTCCGACGAGATGCTAATTAAAAGTGTTAATTATAGCACCACCACGCTCGTTATTTTTTTCGAGGTTTAATTGGATGCCTCTTGGCTGTCTTGATGGTGAATGCAGTTTTTAAATTAAGCCCAAATTAACAACCCCTCCCCTCCCCCTCCCCGTTCTTAAAACAAAAACAAAAAGAAGAGTCACTTTCTGGTACAGTAGAACTTCGACATTATTGAATCAAAGCATTCATTTATATGCAGTTAAGAATTTATTAGGCAAATTCAATATATCTATGTTCCACTGTATGTACTGTCCTCCTCTCTTCCACACACCCCCTCCCTAAATTGAGCGACCCTATTTGTATCATTGTTTGCAATATTTCCGTCTCCGTCCCTAGAGGTTGTATGTCCCTGGTGGCCACCATGCAGCGCCCGACGCCCTCCTTGTGGGCCACGCGGAACGGGAAGCACAGGTTCTCGGGTCTGGAAAATCGGGGGAAAGATGTGACTTTCAACCATCTTGAGATCTTTTTTTTTGCGACCGGGGGCAGTGGTCATAATTTAAAAGGTGTAGTACTATGGCTGGCTTAACTCGACTCGAGTTTGACTCGAAACTAAAAAATTCCGACTCGCTGGCGCCCCTAGTCTGAAAAGATGCACTTTCATCACTTGACTTCCCTCCTTCCACCCCGCTCTCCATACCAGACTTTTGGCTTGCTTCGCTGATCCTTGAAAGAGGAGTGGATATCACGCTCCTAATTAGTATAAGGTTGCATGGAGGCTGAGTTTTCCAGAAAAGTGTGGATGCCTTTAGAGAGCTTTTCCAGGTGAACAATTTTATCCCTGCTTGAAGGTTAGATGTTTAATTGTGTTTTTTTGGGGGGGCAATTAAGTACTATGCCTACTACAAGATCCAGAAAAACTAACCCAAAACCAGTTATCAAAGCAAAATAAATGACAAACTGTTAGAGAGCCTCTCAAGAAGGGTGGATACCTTCGAAAAGTCTGGTCGGGCACACTCTCTCCCTCCCTCTCTCTCTCTGTGCAGAAAGAAGATGAAAGTTTCTTCTTCCTCTCCCCTTTGTGCATTGCGAAGGTCACTTTCATTTCCTCCTGGCGTGCATTGACGCTAGGGCGCTTCAGCATCTTATGAAACAAGTTTTACAAGTTTGCTTTTTTTTTGGAGGGTGGAGTGGGTGGGCGGGTGGGTCGGCATCCGGTATCACCTGCACTTCAACATGTGGGTCGCAAAACTTTGCCGAGTGGGTCGCCAGAGGGTCATGGAAAACAACTTTGTGCTTGAGAAACAATGTGCCTTTCCCCTTTCTTCCCTCCCCCCTCCCCAAAATATTTCACAGAATGGTTTGCGGGATGATCTGAGGGTCTTCAAGTGGTTGAGAACCATGTGGTGCGTTCTCCAAATCACCTGTGCAGCTTGCCGTGCTCCTCAGAGCAGAAGTGCACCTGTCTGCACTTCTGGCAGGTGTCGCTGCTCTCCGCCCAGCACAGAAAGCACCTCTTGGTGGTGGTGGTGGTGCCAGCCTCCTCCGCCTTCTCCGCCGCCTCCTCCTCCATCTTCTGATTCCTCCTCCTCCCCTTCCCCATAACTCTTCCGTAATGCGATTTCGAAAAAAAAAGCTGAAAAAAATAAGTATCTACCACGGTGTCTGATAGCCAAAAAAACAAGTATGATTGCTGTACTCTATAGATTGAAAACTTTACTTTGCGGAAGCAGCACATCAAAGCTTTTTTTTTAACCTGTACTAAATGTCATAAATAAGAGACAAAACTTACCTTACACGAGATAAAAGTGCCTTGGAATAGGCACGCGCTGAAAAAATCTCTCCGATGTTCCGATGAAAAAAAAAACACTTTAGTGCAGACCACGAGGCTCACGCGGCGAAAGAAAAATAAACCAGTCCGCCTTCTCTTCCAGCAAAAATCCGCTCACTTCATCATTTTTTGTGACTTCCTTCCCCCCATCTCCAATACTATTGCTTTCTCTCCTACTACGAGGAGGAGTACGGTACGCTATTCGCCAAACGCTTGTGCCGATTCCGTCGACGGAGGAGGAGGAGGAGGGGTTGCCAGGTTGCACAAATTGTGTCACGTACTCGTACGTACATACCAGTACACATACTACATACATGTTTATTCGACACAACCTCATCGGAACAAACAATTGTTGGAACAGTTCCTTCCTTCTGGATGGAGACATGGACATGCTTTTTTTTTTACCCCGACACACAGCAGGACAAGAAAAAAAAATCGGCATAGTAGTTTGCCTGCCGCGTGAAAGACATACAAATGCATTGACGATGACTACGACAACGACAGCAAAGTGGTTCGTGTGAGTAGCACGGCAACAACGACGAACATCTTTTTTTTCTTCCATGGCTTCCCCGATCTTTTTCTTCCTTGGATCATTGCTTGTGTGACCACTCTTGGGAACAACACTCGGAGTATGTTTGGACGAGAATTGCATGCACTCCCCCCCCCCGCCATCTCTCTCTGTCTCCTTCTCCTAAAAATCATTTTTGGCTCCATTCCAGAGAGAGAGAGAGAGAGAAACTGTGCTAGGAGAGACAGAAAGTAGTTCTTCCTCTTAAGCCTTCCCCTCCTCCCGATTGCACGCGTGAAGTGTGAGATAGAGAGAAGGGTTGCTAAAAGAAGGATGATAAATTGTCGGTTGTACCCACTATCACTCACAGCAGCAGAAGTTTGGTCCTGACACCGCTTGATCAAGGAATGCACGCAGCAGCAGCAGCAGCAGATTGCATCTTCTCATCTCACTTCTTTTTCTACTACTTGTTTTTTTGTCTCATCTTCTTCCACTTTCAGACCTCGTCGTCCAAGACCAGCGCGCCGCTCATCACTGTCGTCGTGGGCTTCCTCCTCCTCTTCCTCTTGGGCCCTGTCGCCGCCGCTGCCGACGCCGACCTCGTCCCCGACGCCGACGTCAACGAAGACCTCTCCGTCATCCTGAACGCCTCCCCCTTCTCCACCGGCTCCGCCTCCTCCTCAGCTTCAGCCTCAGCCTCCGCCTCCGCCTCCGCCTCCGCCCTCGCCTCCTCCTCCTCCCTCCTCTTCCTCTCGTTGAGCTTCCTCATGAGCTCTCTCTCCCTGCGCGCGAAGGCCCTGATCCGCTCCTGCTTGCTCCGCTTGTACCGCTCCCTAGACAGGGCCTGAGGAACAAGAAGCATTGCATGACAGGTACCGGCGTTTCTGCTGCAGTATTGCCAAACCCCCAATGAGGCATAACATGCCAGATTTATCTATTGAATAGCAAATATTTTTACATTTTGCCATACGTACCCTCCTGGAAAAAAAATAAATATACCTACAGTATGTGCCAAACAAGAGATAACTTTCAGATAGAAGCAGTAGCTGCACCAGATGCTTTTTATGCCCCTCTCCCATCTGTGTTTTTTTTTCTTTTTGCTCTGACCCGAACTTTCCGTCCTTTGCTTCCTATCTCTTAATTCCCTCCCCTCATCCTTCCCCCAGCGTTCCTCCGTCTCCCCGTCAAGTACACTACAAATAAAATCGGCCTTGGCAATTGCCGCCGAGAGATACGGGCGTAGTATAATAAGAGTAGTAGTATGTACAGTGGAATTCTCCATATACCAGGGTATAACTATCTGTTTTGTTATACCGTACTATATCTATAAGGTGGAAAGATAGCAGGAGAGGCTGAGCAAAAAAAAAAGAGGCATAGTAGTAGCGTGACTCTTCCTGTATTTTCCCCTCCCCGCCATTCCCTCAATGTTTGCGCGAGGAGCAACACAGTCCCTCCCGGCCCGCCCCCCCCCCCCCCCGCCGGGGTTGGTTGGGGTTTTCCCCTATTTTTGTCTTTCGGGTGTTGTTGGTTTGGCAGCCCCGCCTACCCC
>JAAUYM010125660.1_pt1 | contig 16655 bp, 14 predicted proteins | sample 7278001 | NCBI WGS metagenome assembly JAAUYM01 (sample SAMN14350224, study PRJNA611818) | marine sediment metagenome | isolation source: surface marine sediment (1.8m) | place: French Polynesia: Moorea | collected 2018-08
AGACGTTTCTATCGAAGCTTTGGATGGAGCCCTTCAGGAAGAAGAATAGAAAATTAATAATCAGGAATTTAAGATATGGATAAGCCATTAGTAAATAGAGTTGCAAGTAGCGGGTTGATCACAATCAACTTAGAGGATTTTTTCCCGTATTTGACATCCTCTTTCTCCGTTTGCAGACCAGGAGTGCCGATTTTTCACCGTTGCCATTATGCGACATCCTTTTCTGAAAGGTGTGCACGTGCATAAAAATGCGCGCGGCCTTGTTAGGTTTTAAGCCACAGACTCTTTTGCTTCTCCCACCCCCTCTCCTCACCCCCATCGTATTACCAAGGGTCGCTGTTCAAAAAAAAAATCAGTGTTTCAAACTTGCTCTTCGCCAAATAAAGAAGGCGTTATACCTAGTTAGTGTGTACGACGCGTGTGTGTGTGTGTGTGGTTGGTTGTCGCACTATATTTTTCACTTTTAAAAGAGAGACAAAAAATCCTTACTGGTTTAACAAAAACGATTCTTTCTCAGAAAGAACATTTTAAAAGAAGGAAGAGAGAAGGGTTCGGGAATTGGAAGCATGGCACAAATTACTATGCGTGGTGTTGTTATGTGATGTTGCTGCCGCTCTTGTCAGTTGTAGTATCCGCCCGCGTTGTGTCTGTTCCTGTACAGGTCGTTCTTGATGTCGGCAAAGTCCCTGAAGTTCTCGAAGAAGTCTCCCTCCCCGTCCTCCTCCTCAACCTCCCCGTCCGCATCGTAATACTCCTGGGGTCTGGCCTTGTACCTGCAAAACGGATTCGTTTTCAATTAAATTCTGTTAGAGAAAAACTTTTATTCAGTTGGTTTCTCACCTGTAGAAGGTGTCGGCGTCGTAGAAGGTGCCGCCCTTGATGACCTCGAAATTGCCCGAGCCCAGGATCTCGTTGTCCCTGGCCTTCTCGCTATAGCTCAGAAGCCTGGCATGTCCGAGATCTCCAGCGTAGGGAGGAGGAGGGTAGACTTGGATGGACTGCTCCGGATGAGGGTCCCTGTGGCGGCGGCCCTGATGGCGTTGCTGCTGCAGCTGCTGCTGCAGCTGGTGCAACTGGTGCCTGGCGAGCAGTCCCCTGGACTTCGGGGGCTGCTGCTGGGAGACCTGCTTGTGCAGCTGTCGGTGCCGCTGCAGCTGCTCGAGGTACAGTTGCTGCCGGAGCAGCAGCTGCTGCTGCCTGTTGCTACGAAGGTTTTTGTTGAACCCCCTCCTGAGGTGACTCCTTTTCCCGAAGCCCTCCTCTTCCTCTTCCTCAAACAGCTCGACCTCGTCAACGTGATCGCTGTCGTTGTCATCCTCATCCCAGTAGTCCTGGTGAAAGCCGAAGTCTCCCTGCCTGCGGTGCTGTCCCCTCAACAGTTGCTGCTTCCTCAGCTGCCTCCTCAGCTGCCTCCTTGCCCTCCCTCGTCTCCCCCTCAGGTCCCTCAGGTCCCCCGGCTCCCTTGCCGCTTCCGCACTCCTCTTGCTCCTGATCTTCATGCTCTCGAAGCCGGCTCCCAGTGTGGCCAGGGAGGGGAAGGACTCCGGCATGGTGAAGAAGCCCTCTTCGCCGTCGCCGCCGTCGCCGCCGCCGCCGCTCCTCTCCTCGTCGGCGAACGGATTAGACGCGAACATGGCGGGCCTCCTCCTGTCGGAGGTCAGCCGGGCGTCGTCGTCGTAGTCTTCCGCCTCGGGAAAGTACTCCACCCTGGGAGGTCGGAAGGTGTCGCCGCCGCCGTTGTCGGCGTCGTTGAATTCGGTGGTGGGCCTTGGCGGCGGCCTCTTCCTCCTCCTTGTCCTCATCGGTCCCATCCCGACGACCGGGCCGGCGTTCAGCCTGGAGTCCCCGTCGTCGTCGCCACCGCCGGTGAACAACTTGTGTGCCGGCCGGCCGGACTCCTCTTCCGCTTCTTCCCCTTCCGAAACGACCCCGTAGGGCCTGCTGGGCTTGAAAAAGGGCTTAAAGCCGCGCTCCAGTTCGTCGCTGCCGGGGAATCTGGGGCCGGCGCCGCCGGGGCCGCCGGAGCCGCCCGGTCTCCGGCCGGAGGAAGGAAAAATCTCCTCCTCCTTGCTAGACTGGTGGTGGTACCCCAACGGGAGTCCGGCGTTAATGTCCAAGTCCGGTTGTTGTTGTTGTTGCCGAGGAGGAGGATGCTTTCTAAACCTTCCTCCTCCCTGCGGTGCTGGCCTCCACGGAGGAGGAAGAGGTTTCTTCCTGCCACCATCACGGCCCTCCTCGCTGTGAGGTCGTCTCAAGCCGTTGCCTGGCAAGCCTTGCGGCCGCGGCGGCTGCCGCCTCGATTCCTCCCGGCCCCTAAACGGCCTCCGCCCCTCTTCCCCCACATCTTCGTAGTCCAACACGGCAAACTCGCCTTCCTCCTCCACCTCCTCTTCCGGCGCCGCCAACAGCACCACCCCGTCTTCCTCGTACAGCTCCCTCCCCTCCTCCCCGTCAGCTATCTCGATGGGGATGAGCTCCTCCTCGTAGTCCTCGCCGAAGTCGTCGTAGTAGGAAGGGAAGGCATCCTCCTCTTCCAAGATGCCGAATTCGTGTGGATGCTGATGCTGCTTCTGCCGCTGCCCCTGAGGAGGTCCCAACCCGTTGCCGATTCCGAATCGTCCGGGTCTTCCAGGTATTCCTGGTCTCCCTGGTCCTCTAAATCCTCCGGGTCCTCCGGGTTTTCTAAATCCTTCAAGTCCTTCGGGTGTTTCTCCGGGTCTTCTAAAATCTCCTGGTCTTCCCCCGGGTTCTCTGGGTTCTCCCGGGCGTCCGGGTCCTCTAAATTCCTCGGGTCTTCCGGGCCCTCTAAAATCCTCGGGTCCTTTAAATTCCTCGGGCCTTCCGGGTCTTCTAAATTCCTCCGGTCTTCCGGGTCCTCTAAATTCCTCGGGTCTTCCGGGTCCTCTGAATCCTCCGGGTCTTTCTCCGGGTCCTCTGAATCTTCCGGTTTCTCCGGACTCTCTAAATCCCCCCGGTTCTCCAAGCCCCCTAAAATCTCCGGGTCTTTTCCCGGGTCCTCTAAACTGTCCGGGTCTTCCCCCGGACTCCTCGGGTCCAAACTGAGGCCGCCTGTAAATTGTGCCTTCGTCGTCAAAGTGCCGAAAATGTTGTGGACCTTCCTCGCCTTCTTCGGGCCTTGGATTGTTAAAGTAAGAAAGTGAGGAACCTCCAGGGCCGCCACCGCCGTCCCTTGGAGGTTGATGGTTTCTCAACCTGTTTTTCTCGAAGCCCGGAGGTCCGTACTCGTCGCCACCTGGCCGCGGCGGGGGCGGCGGCGGGAATGAGTGTGGCCCATCACCAAACAGGGGAGGAGGAGGTCCCCTGTCATCGTCATACTCTTTGTTCGGTGGTGGCCTCCTCCTCCCTCTACCCTCTTCGTTGCCAAACACCGGCGGTCTCCTCTCTCCTCCTCCTCCTCCTCCGACTGGCGAGGAGGGAAGAGGTCTTCTTGGCGGTGGCCCGCCAAAGCCCGGACGTCCACCCGGAGGCGGAGGAAGATCGTCGATGTCGTAGGGCGGCTGAGCTGGGTCTGCCGGTTGATGCCTCAACCGGTGGAAAGGATACGGCGGCCTGCCCCTATTGCCACCGCCAAAGTCCGCATGGCCAGGCACCTCCTCTCCCTCTTCTTCCTCATCCTCGTCCACGTGTCTGAATTCTTGCTGCTGGTGTTGCGGCCGCCTCCTTGGTGGGAAACCCTCTCCATGGAAGAACGGTCGCCGCATCTCTTCTTGAAAGGCTGGCCTTCTCCTTCTCCTTCCCCTCTCATTGCTTCCAACACTTCCGACGCCGACGCCGACGTCTTCGTCCTCTGCCTTCGGTCCCTGGGGCCGAAGGCGTCCCCCCGCCCCCAAGTTCGGCCTCCTCATCCTCGGCCCACCCTCTCCGCTGAAGGGTTGCGGCCTCCTCCTCCCGGTCCCTCTCATTTCAGGGCCGCTTTTCCCTTCTTTCAGCAAGCCCACCAGAGTCCTCCCCTCGTAGGAGCCCTCCTCCTCGTCCTCGTCGTCGAAACTTCCCATCGGCCTCCTCTCGTTATTGCCATCCCCATGGAACCTGGACCTTGAAGGAGGAAGAGGATTGGGAATCTGGAAGTGGTCTCTGATCTCCCTGTATCGCTCCCCGTCGTCGCCGTCGTCGTCGTGGTCGAAGGTGGCGAACGGCCTCCCGTCGAAGTGGTCGGGGGCGCGGCGGTCCTCCTCGCTGCTGTACCAGCGCTCGCGTCTTCTCTTCCGACGTGGAGGAAGAGGAGGAGACTGCTCATCATCTGCCTCCTCCTCCAGCTCTTTGGGCGTCTTTTTGGACCCACGTCGACGGACTTCGCTGAAGTCCTCCCCCTCCTCGTCGTCCAAGTGAAGTCCGGGGACGCCGCCGTCGCCGCGGACGCTGCCATAGGGCGACCGGCCCTCCCAGTTGGCAGACGGCGGCGGCGGTGGCGGCGGCCTCTCCCTGAGCGTCCTGATCCACCCGCCGTCGACGTCCGGATTCCGCTGGCCGCCCGCCGGGGCCACCGTCACCAACGACAGCAAGAAGGATAAGGTGACGACCACTTGCCCCGCCGCCACGACGTCACCGCCGCCACGCTTCAACGGCATCAACATAATGGCCTGCGTCGAGATCACCACCACATGTTTATTTCTCTCTCTTTCTAGTATTCACCCCCCCCTCTCCGTCCCGAGCCCCATGTACCCTTCACCGATCCCTTGTCTAGTGAACCTACCGCTGTATTTTTCGCACAGATGCTGCCTATCTCCCCTTTTCCTTTCCTTTTTTTTCTTCTTCCAAAAGTTCTTTTCCTCTTTCGCACATGTGCTGCTACTTTCCTGCACCGTCGACCGACTGTGTGTGGATTTCACATCGCCAGGACAGAATCACCCCCTTCCTTCTCCCCTCTTCCAACTCTCATCTCCTCTCGTCTCTCTTCTCTTTATAGCCTTTCCCAACCAGTGGGATCACATGGCGGTGGTCGCTGTACTACGTACAGTAGTAGGTGGAAATAATGATAACGGGTCTCTTCTGCTTGACAGAAATTACTATTTACCTCCTAGTGGCGTAAAGTAGATTAGTGCCATACTATACCTGTAGTATAGAGTTTATACCTGGTAAGAAGAACGGTACCTAATACCTAGGTATACCATATACTATAGAATTTAAAAACAGACTGAGTTCCTAAAGTTTACTGTACTATGAGTAGAAGCATGAACGATGGTTGGTCGGGTCAGAAGGAGGGGAGGAGGAGAGAGAGAGAAGGATGATGATGATGCGATGCTCCTGTTTTGGCAGCGAGAGGGAAGGAGAAGAGTGAAACAAAAAAATGAGAAGGGGACGAAGAAACGGGAGAATTTAATCTGAACCAGGATGTCACGTCGATTTCACCAGGCTTCCAGAATTCAATGATCTTGAGTTTTAGTACCTACTACAAGATGTAATTAGTATATAACGCTTTCCTGGCCATCTTAGGGGGAAAAAGCATGGACGACAACAAGAAGAAGGCCTTTCCTAGATATCGAGGCTCGATCGAAAGGAGGCGACCATCAATTAGAGCAATATGATGGGAGGAAGGAGGGGGGGCTGGAGGGAGGAAAGTGCAATCACCACGCAAGGACGTCCTCCTTCCTGACAAAACACCTTTTTGAGAACTTTAAAATCTTTTTTTTTTTTTTTTGCAAATAGCATTATCTTGCGTCAGCGCTGAGAGAGAGAGATACCAAGATAATCGGTGCATGAGAAAGATACTAGAAAAACATCCGCGTTACCCAAGAGTGCAGTAATGGGGCAAAAGAGAGAGAGATGAGGAAGACTGAAAAGAGATCTGATAGTCTAGTAGTACAGTCGAACTCGGTTAATCGAGACTCGCTGAATAGAATTTTATCTGTTGAAGAATTTGTACTTACCAGTATATGTTGCTACAGACAAAGCCAAAATGGGGAAGCTCGGGTAGACAAAGTGGGCCATCTCCCGACCTGTCCCGCTCAGCCGACTTCGACTGTGCCTGGCTGAGATTGCAGCAAGATCAGAAAAAATTATGTACCAAGATACAAAAACTGGAAAGGGGGAAAATAGCGGTGCACCTGCAATGCTCTTTACGTCAGCTCAATTAAGGAAAGAAGGAAGCCACCACCACCACTTTCAATATTTCGCAAATCCAAAGTTTTTTTATTTGGCGAATGGACAGTGAGAGAGAGAGAATGACGGATCTGAAAGAAAAAACCTTTTCCTCCAACAATTGGCAATCTGATGACACAAAGGGAGGGGAAAGAGATTCACAGTGCAAGCAGCCATGGAGAAAAGCAGAGAGAAAGAGAGAGAGATTGCCCAAGCCATCATCTGACCCTCGATGCTGTCAAGTGTAACCGCTTCCTTCTCTCCACTTCTTCTTCTTCCTCCAGGGTACAGAAGAGATAAAGCATCGGGAGGGGGAAGGGGGGGTTCGTGTTTACGTCCTGTGTTTTTCTCCCGTTTGGAAGCGAGGAAAGGAGGAGGAGGAGGATCAGGAAGGAAGGCATTGACCTTAACAACAAAGGGGTTGCTTCTTTGCACCCTCCTCCTATTTACCCCAGGCAACGCAGCAGAGAAATGCATGAATTTCCTTGGCCAGTCTAGTCGGGGAAAGAGAGAGGAGGGAGGAGGAGGGAGAGAGCGAGAGCAGCCATGAAGAAGTTGATCTTGCTCCTGTTCTTGGCCCTGTCGGTGGCGACCATGACGAAGGCGGCGCCGTCGTCAACCAAGTCTGGGAGGGACTTGGCAGACGTCACGGCGGAAGACGACGAGGAGGCAAAGGGGGAGAAGGAGGAGGAGGAGGAAGACAAGGCCAGAAAGCAGGCCGAAAACGCCAACTTCAGCTTCGGGTACTCCATCCAGGTGCAAATTCAAAGTTGTTTGCAAGTGAAGACGTTACTACGTACTAGACGGGAAAATTGCGAGCGTGTAACTTCCCGTTCTTCTTAGGACGGCATCAGCGACGCCTACATCGAGCGCACCGAGGAGCGCAAGGGTCTACACCTGGAGGGGCAGTACTCATACAGCGACGGATACTTCATGCACACAGGCATGCACTCCGGGGAGGCGGTGGGGAAGGGCTAAAACGCTTTTTCCGGGTGTTTTTTTTTTGATAAAATTTTTGAAGAACTAATTAATTCGCAATTCTTGAAAACACGGACGACCCGTTTCTTGGTGGGGGAAGACAAGACAAAATTATTCGAAAAAAAACCGGATACTATCCAGAGAGTTGTCAGAACTGGTAATGCAATTTGAGACCCTTTTCCCGCAAAAAGTTGATATTCGAAGATGTCCTACTGCTACTGCCTGAAGTGTGGGGAAGCGGGTTGCACCAGCCATCCATTGTCGTCATCTGTACCATGCTGAAAAGAAGGGAAGGGAAGGAAGGGGGGGGGAAAGGAAAAACTCTTTCTGTGGATGAGGAAAGAGATGGATTGGTTAGATCGCCACACTCTCTGACTCCTTTTTAGTGCTTCTTTTCTCTTCTCCTCCTCCTCCCTTCCTCCCAATTATTTCTGCTTCCACTACCACTTTTCAGCAGAGCAGCCATTCGGAAAAGTTCGATCGTGCGACTAAAAGTAACGGGGAGAGGAGGGAGGGGGGGGAGAGCAGACAGACAGAGAAGGTTTTGTTTTTGTGGGACAGCCTCAAGTGCTCATTACTCGTCATGACGTTTGTCGTTGGTGCTGCTGCTAAGTGGGGGAAGGAACGATGATTCTTGCCAAGTCCAAGGTCGGACAGCGAAAGTGCAGAAGTTCGAAATTTAACCAGGTTTAAGTGCGGCAATTTTCCTCCCATTTTCTACAATACAGTACAGTATATCACAACAAGCACTTTCCCGTAATACCACAAATAGGGGATGTCCTCCAATTTTTAAACGAACCGAATATTCGCTTTTCTGTTTTGGCAAAAATTTGGATTAGCTAGTCAAAGAACGAGCAAAAAATTGAATATTATCCGCATTTAGTATCTGAATATACTTGTCAAAAATCGTAAAAGGCGGAACAGGATTTTTTTTTTGCAAAACTCTAATATTTGTATGTGCTCTGACCACAAACCACAGTCCGTTACGCGGCTGACGACCGCGGCTACCGAGTGACCGGGATGGAGTCCCACCCGGTGGGCGACGGCCCGGAGGAGGACCCCGAGGGCAGCGCCATCGTGCAGCAAGTGGCCTCCACCGGGGTGCACACGCAGTATGCCATCAGGGCCAGGAAGGAGGAGGATGAGGAGGAAAAGGAGCAGGAGGACAGATACGTGGAGATCCAGCCCGTCTTCCAAGAAGAAGAGGAGGTTTCAGCACTGTGAAGGCCAACAAGACAAACTTGTGTACATAGATGGGGCATTTTTTTTGGTGGCATTATTGTTAGTTCTTTTTCATAATGGCGATTGACATTGGATGTGTGTTTTTTTAGTTCAGTATGTGCGAAGGAGATTAACGCCGACTATGCTGCTGCTTAAACAGCCTGCTCTACTACATACTGCGTAATTAATCGGTCTCTTAATTCCGAAATGCTACGGCTCCGTGGCAATAATTTTTTTTCTTCCTTAATTTCTGGGGAATTTGCGTGCGTGTTCTGTGTTCTTTTAGGATTTTGGCAGCACTCCTCCTCCTCCTCCTCCTCGTCAACCTTAACCTTCAGTGCATTTTTTTTCTCTCGCTTTTTCCTCCCTCTTCTCTTCCCATTTCAAACTGAGGTTGAAATGCGACCAGGCAAGGCGATCTGCAGAGGCCGAAGGTTAGTCAGACCAGCGTGAAATTGAACATAGGGGCAACATACTGTACAAGTATGTGCAGGCTTTGTCAATTCGCGCCTATTGAGTTTTGAATTTTTTTTAATGGAAGAAGGGACTATTGCATTATAATGAGCCCCACAGGAGAGAAAAAAAACCTGTACAAGCACAAGAGCAGTGTTGAGTCGGACGGTACCTGTACTCCATATGAGATTAGCTGAGGTTAGAGATTAGCTGGACTAGAAAGGGCGACAGACTACCTTGGCAGAGGAAGGAGTACCTAAATGTAACTGAATGATAGAAGGAAGAAAACGGAGAAAAAAGCAAAGAAGGCAGATTGATCTAAACTTTTTGAGTGAGCACCATTGCAGCCTCGTCCGCTCCCTCCTTGCCATGTCCGGACGCGTGGAGGACACCCGTCAGCTCATCGCCGAGTGCCGGGAGGCACTGGCCAGGCTGGACACGGACCTCCGGGAAATGCAGGCCGAGAGGGCCGAGCACGACAGGAGGATGGCCGCGGACTGGCGGCAGCTGGAGGCGGAAAGGGAAGCGCACGGACGGGAGGTCGAGCGCTTCCGCCGGCAGCGGGAGCAGGAGGACCAGCGCCGGCAACGGGGCGAAAGTCGCCAGGGGGAACACGACGAGCGCCACCTCAGTCCTCGACTGACCCCGACCCCGACCCCGACGCAAGATCTGGTTGCTCTATCGACTCACGCCTACGAGAACCCGGTCTTGCGGCGCTATTCGTATCACCTCCTCCGTCGCCCTCCCGACCCGGTTAGTCCATTCCAACAGGTATTTCTCAAACCTGGTCCTGAGTTCTACGCGAGTCTCCATTATCCGTGGAACGTCGAGCCGGGCCCGAGGGCGCCAGAGATTACGGACTTGAGCGACCTGTACGCCCTCGCCCCGAAGTTCGGCGGCGATCCCGCTCTGTATGCCAGCTGGCGCGGCTTTTTCATCCCCTGCGTTCACCTGGCCGACACCTACGTGGGATGGAAGGCCGTCGCCCTCATGAACAGCCTTGACAAGGACTGTCCCGAACTCGAGGACATCGTCGACGGCTTCTCCTACCCCACACCGGACAACTACGCCAGGGCAATCACCAGGCTGGAGCGAATCTTCGGTTATCACCCGATAAGGCGAAATTACTACTAGGATAGTTTGGGATAAAATTGACTTAAATTAATTAGAAACATATTTCCGGAAAGTGTCGCTTTACATTGGACGACTAAGCAAATTTGCAGATCTAAAATACAGACTATTTCCTATACCGTATTGACAATGTTGATGATTTAGCTCTGGGAGTAGAAGGACGTAGAGAGGAAATCGAGGAGAGGTTATACGTACTACAATGTTGCTATTAGGTACGTATTTCATTCACAAAGATGTTTGTTAGGTCGTTGTTATTCGCACACGGGCGGCTTTTTTCAGCACATACAGTTGTCTAAAAATCTTACGTGGTTCTTTCTGCACAAAGGAATAATTGCATGACGTCTCCTTGCGCAAGAAAAGGAAGAGGAAAGAAACGAAAGCTGCTACTGGAGATGTTTGGTCGGGTCGGCTCGGCTCGGCTCGGCTTGGCTCGGGAGTTTCGTTGAGGGGAGAGGAAGAGAAAGAGGAGGGCAAAACGTCTTTCTTCTCCTCTCTCCTCTCCTCCCTCCCGTGTCTGTTGCCTTTCCTTCCACCCCTCTCCCGCCTTCGCCTTCGCCTTCGCCACCACTTGACGTTGCAGCTAGCTGTCAAAAAAAAAAAAAAAAAAAAAAGAGGAGCTGCGCGATTCAGACGTCGCCTTTTCTTCGTCTTCGTCTTCGCCCCTTTGTCCTTGGGATTTGGGGAAACAAGGAGAAGCAAGTAGCACAAGTAGCTGTCGATGGTGGGGGCGGCGGGCAAAAGTGGAAGTCAAGACAACGAACTGCGGAGCAAGAACAGTTTCTCCCGAGGCGGGGGCCGTCTTCCCGAGGGGGCGAGATCTCCTCTACTCGTCGAGACCTCAAAAGTCTATGGTGTAGTAGATAGGTACGTAGTAGTGCGGCACCTACCTACGACACATGCTCACCGCTGCTGCTGCTGCTCTTCCGCAGTCCTTGCCAGTCTCTTCCTCCTCCTCCTCCGTCCCTCTCGCCGTCCTCCTGCGGCCTCTGCTCACTCGTCCTAATCAGCCCTCCTCCTGGCTCTTCTCCTCCTCTTCCCATTCACGAATAGACGGAGCAGCAGAGACAAGGCGACGAACGTTGCCTCATCACCACCGACGTCTAGCAAAGTTCGATCGTACCGCTCAGGGAGGAGGAGCCCGGCTGCTCTTGCACAACACCGGCGTTATGGCAGCCACTACGACGGAGGTCGCCGCTGCGGCCTCCAACCGGCTCAAGACCTCCTCCTCCTCCTCCTCGGCTCCTCCAAAGCGTCAGGAGGACGCCGAAGACGACCTCTCCGAGAGCTTTCCTCTGGTCTCCTCCCTGCTCTTGTCCGCCGGCCGGGACGTCCGGGTTCGCGACCCGGCCAGGGTGGAGTCCATCCTGGCCCGGATGGTGTCCGGCTCGGGCCGTTCCCGCCTGCAGGTGCTGGCCGACTTCGACCGTACCCTGACTCGGGTGCACCGCGACGGCCGCAGCCTGGAGTGCTCCTGGGGGGTGGTGGAGGCCTCCCCGCTCCTGGCCAGGGACTACGTGGAGCGGGCGGCCGGGGTCAAAGCGCGATACCTGCCCATCGAGCAGAACCCGCGGATGTCGGTGGAGGAGAAGACGCCTCACATTGAGGCCTGGTACCGGGAGGCCAACGCCTTGCTGAGGGAGGCTGGCGCCAGGAGGGACATGTTCCCCAAGATGGTGGAGGCGGCCGACGTGGAGCTACGGGAGGGCACGGAGGAGATGTTCTCTAAGCTGGAGGCAGACGGGGTGCCGGTGCTGGTGCTGTCTGCCGGGCTGGGCGACCTCCTGGTGGAGATCCTCAGGCAGCGCGGATGCCTGACGGACAACGTCAAGGTGGTCTCCAACTTCATGGCCTTCGACGAGGAGGGCAACGTGACCGGCATCTCCGGCCGCATGATCCACGTCTTTAACAAGAGCGAGTCCGCGCTGGACCGCGACTCCCCGTTCTTCTCCCGCCTCCGCGGCCGCGACTGCGTCCTACTCCTCGGGGACTCCCTCGGGGACCTCCAGATGTCGGCCGGATGTGAGGTAGATGGCGGAGGAGGGGCGCTGCTGACCGTGGGCTTCCTGAACGTGGACGCCGCCTCGCTGGAGGAGGACGACGAGCGACTCAGGCTGTTCATGGACGCGTATGACGTGGTACTGGTGGACGACCAGACCATGGCGGTGCCAGCGGCCGTCGTCGACGCCGTCCTTGACGGGGGAGGACGTGGAGGTGGAAGATAATCCATTGCGGTTGCGAAGGCAGCTCAAGATACAATACAAACAGAGGAGATCGTCAGAAAAAAAAACCGTACTGGCAGTTTCTCTTTTTTTTCAATACTAATTTGCTTGTATTTTGTTGTCGTGCTTGATTAAAATAGTATACTGACTTAATCATATTTCAACGTTTCTTTTCTACTATAGGTGAACTTTGACAGACTTTTTTTTAGTTTTAATAAAAGAACACTTTCTCGTATGGTACACATTCTTCATTCATGACACATTCATTTTACCGAAGCAAGGAGAGAGACTTCTTGGTAAAACAGTGTTTCTTATTCTGCACAAGGAAGATCAAGAGAGGAGGGAATTCAGGACCATTGGGAGGCAGAGACACATTTTCAATTTCTCAGATAATCAGACTCGTCCTTGGCGGATTGCCTACACCACTAAACAGGGAAGTCGGCGAGGCAAAGTTTTTTTTCACATGGGATTCTTGGCGTCACGTCGCAGTCATCACCTACTATCTCCTTCTTTAGTATAGCAAGCACGCTTCGGTGGTGAGAGTAAAAAAAAGAGATGCCACAGGCTGCCAGTTTAATGTAATCCCTTGTTGCCTTCCACCATCTGTTCGACTGTGCGCGCGTGTGTGGCAGGCCGGCATATTTGGATGAAGATTTGGGAGTCTAAACTCATTTCTTAAGAAGTCAGAAAGAATAAAAAAAAATTGGCAGAGATGCATGGGCGTGTGATCAAACTGTGTCTAGTACCTAGTATTTTCTCGGTCAAAAGTTGTGAAACTGCCACTGGTCACGTCACGACACGACGATCGAAGAGGAGAGGCACTCGAGGAAAACTCAACAGGACTTTTTCTGCGGGGGCGGAAAGATAATATGAGAGGGAGGACAGGACAGGACAGGGTACATCAAAGAGCGGCGGTGGGGGCTGTTTGTTCACTCACTCTTCGAAAGGAGGAAGAAAAAATTCTCAGCATTAAGAGAGGGGGAGCAAAATACGGTCCGCGCGGTCTAAACAGTGTCACTCAGACACTGGATTTGCACTTTTTAGCCACAGTAGGGTATGTGTTCCACCATAAGTTCTTTAGACTGAATTCTGCTGTCTTTGTAATCACTACGTGTGCGAATGATTCCTGTCTCTTTTCCTGTTCTTGTTTGTTTCAAAAATGCAGGCGGGCGCTTTATCATTTTTTGTCCCTCCTCGTCTTGTTCCTCCTCCTGAAAAAAACCACCTCAGTGGCAAATTGCATTTTGTGATGCCATGTGGGAAATGCAAGTGAGGCAATGATGATGTCTGGTGACCCTCCTAGTACTGCCGCTGCCCCCATTCCCCCTCCACGCCTCCGCCGCCTCCTCCGCGGCCGCCCGCGCGACGTCCACTCGCAGTTCCAACTTACCTCCAACCAGGAGATTGACACGGACAAGAAGGGGAAGGGGAGAAGGAGGGAGGCATGCAAAAGTGGAGGAGGGAAAAAGGTGGGTGCCACTTTACCATGAGGATGTTGAAAGTTGTGATAAGGATGTTGAAGGTCATGAATGATAAAGGATGTCACACTGGACGAAGTCATGATAAGGTTGTCGGACTTTAAGTTAAACAGGCGCTTTTTTCCTCTCCTGACCAGGTCTCCCCTCATCATCATCATGGTGGCTGGCCGCCTCCCTCGCCCTCCGCCACCCCCTCCTCCTCCTCCTCCTCATTCTGGTCGCTGCCGAATAGACCAAACCACGACTCAAGTAGGCGCCGTCATTGCCAGCACTGCCACCACCAACACGATCATCAGGAGCAGCACCATCACCCCGCCCTCTCCGGTCGCTTCACCACCAGAAGCAGCCTCCTCAGGCCCGGATATTCCGACAGCCCCGCAATGGGGAGGAGGAGGTGGGAGGAGGACGACACTCCTGTCTCCCATGTGCGAAATCTCGGCTCAGCCTCCGCCTCCGCCTCCGCCTCCAACAGGGTCTCTGTCAAAGTCAACAGCAGAAGCGATGGAAGGAGAGTGGCATCACATGAAGGTAAGTAAGACAGAGTTTGTAGTGTACGTAGGTACGTACACAGTCGAACTCGGTAAATCGGGGATCGGTTAATTGGAAAATTTTCTAGGGAAACGGAATTTACACGTAGCTACTACTTGTACGAAAAACTCGGATTACTGGGAAATCTGACCTGTCTCGATTTTCCGCGTTTCGCTGTATTTTTTAAGGATTTTTTCCCCAAAAATTATTGCTTTGGTTTGGGTCCGCTTCAAGAGTCCATCATCTTCTTCCCTTTCTTCCTCTTCTCCTTGGTATTCGCTTCCTGGTAGGTGCACCTGGTAGGTGCACCTGGCAGGTGGTACCGTGGTGGAAGTTGCCATCTCGGTCGCATCTAGTTATATTAGTAGACAGTAGGTACACCACGACAAGTTACTTTAGCGGATACATTAGGGAACATGATGCCTGATTAAGGTGGAGAGAGGATACTCTACCGTATTTCCCAAAAAACTCTTAAGTTTCCCCCATTTTTTTGCATTTGATATTTTTATCTGAATTGACCTGCATCCCCTGCACCAGTTGCACGGGTCCCCCTCCTTGCCGCACCAGAAGGCACGGGTCTCGTTGGGCCGGTGACTGGAGAGAGAGAGAGAGAAAGAGACGGATGACTGATGTTACGTCCACTGAATTAGTGAAGGAATCAAGTTCACTCGCCGACATAGCCTCTCCCCGTCGCGGAAGAAGAACTTGTCCTCGTCCTGGCAGGCATTCTTTGTGCAGGCGCGGCCAACTAACTGTGGAGGGAGTGGAAGATGATGTGTCAGATGGCCTTCAAGCATGTGTAGTATATCTACCTGACAAGGGCTATCTACCGGTACAGGCTCCCCCCCAAGAAGGAAAGTCAGCCTTTACCAAGTCTTGGAGCAGGAGGAGGGTATTCCACCGCAGTGCATACTAGTATTAGTAGCAGTAAATTTCAACTGAAATGCCAAAAAAAAGCCAGTCGTCCTGTTTTCTGCCCTTTCTCCAGCTTAAATGTGCCCGCAATTTTTTATCAACATACTTTTGGCCAAAAATTCGTGAAGAAGGATCAAACTGGCTGCCATGGCAGCCTGGAGTGTCTGGATTTGGATCCGAACCGCACTCAACTCACCAGGATTGTCAGACGGCCTATGTCATTGCTACATAGGCTATGAACACCTAGTACAGTAGGTACATATATGAACTTCGCTCTTTATTTACTCTTTGGCTATATTATTAGGATTGGGTAGGATACATCAGCTTTCCAGGATCTGTCTCCCCTCCAACTCACCAGGTTGAACTGTCCGTCACAAGCGCACGGTTTGCAGAGCTGGCACCCGTTGGAGCACTGCGACAGCGCCAGGCCGTTTGTCCTCACTTGGACACGGAAGTCAGGCTGCGGGCCGCGGGAGGCCACGCACACGGTCGGCCAGTCTGCTTCAAGGGAGTGTCATGCTCGCATGGCCAAGGTGGGGTGGGTGGGTAAGGAGGCGGTCTGACAATACTCCTCCTCCTAGACAACCCCTTCTGAGGCAAAAGTTTCAATAAAATCCTCCTGTCACCCTTTGATATTTAGTTTTCAGATCTCCTCACCTCCTCTCCCCCTCCTCAGGAACAAAGCCTTATTTTCATTCATCCCAATTACTCTCACTCACTTCCTCCGCCGAATGTGTTTTCTCTGCCATGACTAGGGTCGACATTTTATGCAAATGCACAAAACATATGTTTTTGCATAAGATTACTTTTTTCTCCAACAATGCTTATTTCATCAATTTTAGCGTATTTTTTAGTATATTTCTTTAAAATTGGGAGAAATATAGTATCCCCTCGCTAATTCGACTCTCCATATCTCGACAACCCTCGCTAATTTGACATATTGGCTGGAAACTATATTTTTACTACAATGAAATGTAGCAAAATGATCAAACCCCTCGCTAATTCGACAGATTTTCCCTCACTAACAGCTCCTTTACTCCTCCTCTTCCTCCTCCTCTTCCTCTTACTCCTCCTCCTCCTCTCCCTCTCCCTCACTAATTTGACATTTTGGCTGGCAACTGAATTTGTCGAATTATTGAGGGCTACTGTATAAGAAAAAGTGGCATTTCCCTAGGAGTTTGGTAACCCTGCCTTGCCACTAGATGGCTGGCAGTGGACAACATTCACAAAAATTTTATTACAAAATGCTTGTATAACCTTAAAAATTATCCAAGAATAAAGTAATACAATAAATCTTGCAATAAAACTCTTGGAAACAATAAAAAAAACTATCAATGTTAGTTCACAATGCCTGGCCATGACCCAATCCCGAGAGTGCCTCGTCGAAGCAGATGATCTTCTCCCCCCTTCCCATGGCCTCGCTGCAACGCTCGTACTGTTGGACGTGGTTGTCGGAGGACGCGAAGTGGACGCCGACGGCATGGCAGGTCTCCTTGGGGGAAATTACGGGTTTTTTTTTTTAGGGTTGTCAGCAATGTTGCCATATGTTCCTGAACATTTTCGGTCAAGCTCTATCCTCAAAATCGGCCAGGTTCGGCCAAACATAAAAAAAAAAAAAACTAAAAGTGTCATG
>JAAUYM010047283.1_pt1 | contig 16651 bp, 18 predicted proteins | sample 7278001 | NCBI WGS metagenome assembly JAAUYM01 (sample SAMN14350224, study PRJNA611818) | marine sediment metagenome | isolation source: surface marine sediment (1.8m) | place: French Polynesia: Moorea | collected 2018-08
AGTCATGTAATGTACTACTGCAACACAGCTTCGCAGCATCACTATAGAGTACCGTATTGAGAGAATTGGGATATTATTTTATTAATCAAAGTTAACTGTACGGAGTTATGGTCTGCAATCCTCCTCACCAAATGCACAAAAAATACCCACAATTTCAAGGTGAAATTCATTGACCGATTGCAAATGTGGCATCCTGTCAAGGTGGCGGTGAGTTCGATGCCATGAAGTGCTCGCCACCCATCAGGGGAAAGTATGGTGAAGACACAACTGCCGCGGCTGCCGCCACAGCAGCCGCTGCTTGTTCATTGGTAACGGACACATTCTTCTGCAAGGATCCAACTGAGGATGAATTGGCAAGGTTAGGTGCAGCCACAGCATTCTTTTTGGATTTGGACTTCTTGGGCCGCGGAATCTTCAAATGCACACTGTCTACATGCAACTTGATCTTGTCCTTCCGGTTGGAGCTGTGGGAACAGTACTCACATTTGAATCGCTTGGTCAGAGAGTGCACACAGTTGATATGCCGCTGGACCTTATCCTTCCGGTTTGCAGAATACTGGCACACAGAGCAGACATAGGGCTTCTCCTCCAGATGCTGGGTGCGGATGTGCCGCCGCATGCGATCCTTCTTGTCTGTGTAATACTTACAATACTGGCACTGGTCCTGCACCTGAAAGTTCTCCAGCTTGATGTCTCCTGTTCCCATGTACTCCACATATGCATTGCCCACGTTTGGTGGGGGGTCCCTGGACCGGCCGCCCTTCTTTTTCCGGGAGGTGGGTGGCGGTGGCAGCGGCGCCTGCGTCGTCTGCTTTGGCGGCCCCTGGTAGTGTGGCATGCTTGGTGGCATGGCAGGGTGCGGGGGATGTGCCTGACCGGGGGTGACGGGGAAGGCGGACAGGGGACTGTGGGTGGGCTGGATGGCACTGGCGTTGATGGTGACCATGGTGGGGAAGGCTGGCGGATGATGGGCCATGTGGCCCGGCATATGGTTCATGTCAGACAGCGATGCGATCGGAAGTGTAGAAGAAAAAAAAGGTGCCCAGCAAGATGTCAAGCTTCCAATGCTATGACGTGAGTATGCAGTCGCTGCTTTGTATCTAGTACTGTAAGCTTCTTTTAGCACTTTTGCAGCGTGGCCGTGGGCAGGACCACGTCCGTGGGCAACAACCAGCAGAGAGAGGGCAGGCCCTACCAATCGCAAATCACACTCGTCGCAGCCGCACCAGGGCAGATCCACAATTCCAGGTTCCAGTTCAGGAATCAGGATCGACTACGCTACGACCACGGAAGTCTCGGTCCGTGTCTCGGAAGCAGTCCCCAAAGTGCGAGACTTCCGTGGCTACGACGAAGCGACAGTGCAACAGCAGCTGCTGCTGTTTGAATGGAGCTTTCTGCCTCTGCTGGGAGAAGGAGAGGAGAGGAGAGGAGAGGAGAGGAGAGGAGAGGAGGGGAAGGGAGAGGAGGGGAGAGGAGAGGAGAGGAGAGCAGGGCTCTTTTTCTCGGTGCAAGTACTGTAAATGGAGAGCAGGAGCAACCTCTCTTTCTTTTTCGTCCTCTGGGAAATAAATTTTATCAATGCTGCTGCTAGTACCAGGGCAAATCAGGAAGACTGCTTAGATGCGCAAAAGAAGAGTCATAGTTCATGATACCACTTTAAATTTATAATGATGGAAGTAATCTTTGTGCACTTTTATACTGAAGTTCATTTTTTAAAACTTGTTAGTGGAACTAGTTGCAACCTTGCCCTTCTCCCCCCCCAAGAACCCCTCAGTCACTTCTCTCAATTAAAAAAAAAAAAAAATGCATACTGTTCCAGAAAAGTTGTTTGTTTTTCCCTTTGTGTACAATAAATTTGGTTCCTCCCTCCCGTTGTATCCACTATTTTTTTTCTGGGAAATTGCCAGTTGGCCTACTTGTAGTCATGCCGAAACTTCTGTCCGATCTCCTGAAGGGAATTCACGAAGACGACATTGTCGTTCTATCACAGGGCATCGCCACGTGGATGCTCTACGTCGACCTCTTTTCCCTTGGCTTCTTGGCCTACTTTAGCTTTGTCCCAGAATTCCGCCATGTCCTGGCCCTTTTCCCCCAGGTGCTGCACACCATGAGTGCGCTCCTGCTTTTCGGCAGCAGCCTGGTCCTGTCGGTGCGCTCAGCCCACCACCCTCGCTTCCGCAGCGTGTGGCTCATCACCGTGCTGGTCGCCTTCGTCCTGCACCTCGTTGCGCTCGTCAGCTCCGTCACCATCAACGGGGCGCTCATGCGGCAGGTCGAGGGCTTGCCCGTGCCTGGATCCAACTCAGACCTCGACGGGATCGTCAACGCCGTCGGGAAAATCAGCATCGGGTACAACTGCCTCCTCTTCTTCTGCACGTGGATCCTCATGGGGTATTTCACTTGGAGGGTCTACCACTTCCCCAACTACGTGGTCCGCGAGGGCGAGGAGGAGAAGAGCATGAAAAGAGAAAAGGGCAAGTTAGAGGCAGAGGACTTGACCAAGTAGTGGAGGAGGGGAGAAAAGTGCTTTTTGGTATTTTGCTGCATCATTTAATCTTCAGTACTGACCTTGAGCTATCCTTGGCCAGGAAATCATTATAGTCTTGATCTTGTATACCTTAGTTTATCCTTGCAGTTTTTTTTACTATGGTTCTTTATGACATTTATTAGCAGGACAGCAGATTGGGTTTTCAACACCGATGAAAAGAGACACATGTAAATGTCGTACACCAATACTAACAGACTGCAAAATTGTCTTACTTGTACCCCACTTTAGTCAACAGCCTAAGTCCTTCCATTTTATCACTTGCGAGTTTTGTTGATATTTTATTGAACAGGCCACCCTGTTGCTTCATATGGAGCAACACAAAGATATTTTACATATGAATCTTTTCTTTGGGGAGGGAGGAGGGGATTTGCTTTGCATTTGCAATGCTGCACATTATTAATTGTCTATAGCAGGACTGTCCTAAGTCAGGTCTGGGATCGCTGGGTTTGGCAGACACCACATGGATTTTGTGTACACAGCAATTATATGACTGGTGAAGAATCCATCACCCATAATTTATTGTTCTCTGGCTAAAAAATATAATGAAACACATGCGACTTATTTTAGCGGCAAATTTAAGTGTCTCCGTGCTTTGTTTAAGACATCTGTACGAACTGTGGGCCTTGGAGGAGTGTCCTCATTCCCTGTTGAAAGCTCGGTTTCTGTATCGTCGTTGTGACCTAGTACAGTTGATGTGTCGGGAGAATTGTTGCCCAGGGAAGGAAGCGAAGCGTCCTCGGCCTCGGGCAACACCTCCTGCGACGTGACCGATCCTGCTGGCTGCACTTGGCTCTGCACCCCAGTCTGCACTTTGTCCCCCGCCTCGTCCTCTGTCTGAGAAAGGTCTCCCCTTATCAGCCCGGCCCCAGCTTCCCCCACGGTGGCCGCAGCGCAGTCGTCAGGCACTGGGCAGCAGAGGGCGACCTCCGGCAGTCGCGCAGCGCCGGCCTCAAATATGGGTAGCCCATCGCTCCCCTCGAGGCAGCCCACATGGAAGAGGCTCCCGCAGTCGGCGGGGCTGCACAGCAGGGTGTCGTCGCTGCACTCAGGCGCCATTGCCCTTGCCCCCGCCCTCGCCCGCCACCACAGCGACCCTCCGATCGCACTCGACGCCAGCTGCCTGGTGGCCTCTGTGCAACTCGGGGAGGCAAACGTGATGGACCTGAGTATCCCGTGCGGGCTGGACTCGCCCCTCAAGCTGCCTCCGTTGGCCCAGAACTGCATCGGTCGACCGCCCGGTTCCTTCTCCTCCTCCTCCTCCTCCCCCTGCACAAGGAGCTGCAACTGCACGGTGGACATCCCCGACATTGTCTGCTGTTGTGGGTCGTCATCCCCTTCAGTCCCCACCGCCTGCCCCGCCCACCCCGCCTCCTTTGTCCCCGTCTTCCTCCCGGTGGCGACGCTGTCTCCACCCAGGATGGTGGGAGGAGTGGAGGCTGCCTTCTCCTTACCCTGGAATCGACCGGAGAGGAACTTGAGCTTGAGCCGGAGCCGCCCGAACCGTTCGGGGACGGTGCGGCCGTAGAAGCACCACCTCTTGACCACCGCTTTCTCCGAGTCCAACAGCGCGTCTGGAGGGCCGAGGCAGAGGCTCCTGGGAATGATGAATCGACTTTCATCGGTCGCCTTGTCTGACCCCACGAGGACACCATGCTTCTTCATCTTCCAGGAATAGGTTCCCTCCGTCTGCGAGTCCACCTGCAAGCTGGCCTTGAAGGAGTAGCCGACGGGCCCATCCACGACAAACTCGAGGTTGTCTTTGCTGTCGTTGTAATAGCCTCGAAAGGTGAATCTTGCTCCACCGTGAAAACAGTGGGTCCTGAGTGGGGGTAGTGTGTCCCCAGCCTTCAGGTTCACAGGAAACACAAAATAAGTCATCAGTTGTCCGTTAGGGCACAAAGCTTCATAAATTTTCATATCTGGATTGTAGGAGATGTTCGTGTAAGCCATCATTAAAATTTTCTGTGCCTGAAAAACTGAAGCACAGAGATTGGCATATTTTGCTGGTTGTTTTATTTGCTATGACTCTGATAAATAAATGACTGTGTAGTGTCAGTAAATTGTTGTTGGTTTGGTTGTTGGCGGGTGTTCCTGTTGCCGGTTCTGTTGCTGTCGGTGTCAGGTCAGGACGGTCAGGGTCTGTGCGAAGGAAAACATTCCTGACATCAGGGTCATCCGGTGATCCGCAGCAGGAAATCAATCCTGCGGTTTAGACCTGCGGGCAGACTGAAACACTACGCCCGACATTAAAAAAAATAAAATAAACAGAGATATTCACTGTTCCAAGTTGAGGAGGGCAACGTCAAAGAAGCTGCGGGATTCTTATTGCAGACATACAGCACCTCCATGTATGTAGCTGGCAACCGTGGGTCAATACTTTTTTACATTGAAGCTCAAGAGCTTACATTGAAGCTCAATAAGAACAAGAGCTGCTGGAGTCCGACGATGAATCCAAGCCACCTGACCTGCTCGCACTTCAGCGCTGCCGGACGACCACTGGAGAGCCCGCCCGCAGCAGCGGCGGCACCTTCGTCGCCCACGCCGACGTGGAGGGGCAGGAGCTGAAGAGGCTGGAGAAGAGGAAGATGCAGCTGGAGGTAGCAAAGCTGCGACTGGAGATCAAGAAGATCAAAAGAGACCATGGCGAAATGACGGAGCCCCCTCCCTCCCTGCGCCTTTCCTCTTGCGTGAGCAGGAATTTTAAAAGGACGAATTCCCGTGATCTTTTTACGACTCGGTTTATACCGCAGCGCGCAGAGGAAGAGAGAGAGAGGGAGACGACCCCCTCTCCCCAGGGACTATTGGACAATGTTCAAAATGGAGAAGAAGAGGCCTCATAAAGAGTAGTACAACAGTGAATATCTAGTACGTACTACTAATGTAGCACTACGTAGCAGCACGTACTATGCACAGCAGGTAACATGTGCAGATGTTCTTGTTATAAAAAACTCTTGTACTAGTATGTCAAAAGACATCGCCGTGAATTTCCTCGCTTCCGACCCTGAAAACTCCCGAATTGCTTTTCCCACATTCCCCCTTCGCCTGCCCCGCCCCTCCCCCCGCCCCTTCCTCCCTCCCTCCCGCACCTGAAAACACGTGTGCAGAGTTTTCCACCTCTCCATTTTGAGAGTCTGTAAAGGCTCTCTCCCCCTGCTCCTTCCCCTCCCGTTCTCCTTCTCTGTCATGGACACACACATGTGTCTAGCACACGAAAAAGCAGAGGGAGAAAGGCAGCTAGTAGTACCACCGTGCTTGAAAGGCCTCTTTTCCAACTCCTCCATAAAAAAACCTCTTCCTAAAAACATGCTTCCATGAAGAGCCTGTACGACTACAGCGATGGCGAGATCGGACTCTTCCTCATCGGCGGCAGCGTCGCCATCGCCCTCATCATCTGCCTGGGACTCTGCGGAGTTCTGCATAGGTATCATCATCATCATCATGTAGCATCAGTACGGCACAGGTAAGAATGTCGTCGTCGATGCTTCAGCTTGAAGTTGCGCCGCCACGGTCGACGTCGCCGCCCTTCCTCCTCCTCCAACGGAGACGGCGAGGGAGGGGTCGGCCTGGGAGGACATCACCACCACCACCACCACCACAGGCACCATCACGGCGATGGCGGGGGCGGAGGCGGGGGTGGCGGCGGCGTGGGGAGAGGCATCATCAGGCAGCAGAGCCAGTCAGTCGTCAGGGGAGAGCACCCGATCGCGTTCATGCTGCCCACGGCAAGTACCCTTGGCCACCAAGTCATGAATTCTGAGCAAAAGTTGCTCGGTCACAACTAAAAATACTTGTACATTTAAATCTATTCCTTTTCTTTTTTTTTTTAAATATGTCGCTTTCTCTCAATCTCATGCTCTCACAAAAGGTTCCCCCATCTGAGCCCTGCAGCGAGTTCTCGGACCTGGAGAGCATGACCACCACCTACTCCATCAGTCCGTCAATATCCGCCACCGCCAGCGCTGCAAGGTGATAACAAAGGGTTCGTGATAACACGAACCTTACACACTACTACTAGGTAAATACGTTCTCCAATCACCAATTTCTAATCTCCTAATCATGGCAGCGGAAGTCAATATCCATCTTGGAGACGCCTACGAAACATCAACCCGCACCAGACAGTGCATTACGCCAGGTGAACCCTCTTTCTAATAAATTTATGCATGTAGACTTAATACAGCGAAATGCTACTTAACTGACAACTAATATGTACAACTAATACCACCAGGCCTCCGAAGCCCTCCAGTGCCAAGGAGCACCAGAGACAGGGTCGACAGTACAGGAGACACACAATTGGAGGGAGAAGGTACGTACCTACCCACGTAGCTAAAATAAAATCAAATAAAAATTCTCACGAGAGAAGTTATCGATCATCTTTGTCCTCAGGAGGCGCCACTACTCTCCTCTCATTCCGGACCGTCGTGGCTCCTACGGTGACGCGGAGGAGGAGGAGGAGGAGGAAGACAGGAAGGAGGAGAGGGGTGACCACGGCGGCGGAGGCCCAGAGGAGGCAGGGTCGCCGCCGTCGCTGAGGCTGAGCGGGTTGGAGACGCAGACTGAGCCGGAGGAGGAGGGAACTGCCACGAGAGAGGAGGAGGAGGAGAAGTGGAGCAGGTGTGGTGCAAAAAAGCAAGATTAGTATAGGTACAGTACAAGGATTCACACGTTGCAAACATGTTAAAAAGGTCGATGCCCCAAGGCTTCTACCAGCAGCTCCAGCAGTCTTCCTCTTCCACCCTATACTCCCCTCGTGGCCAGCGACACCGCCACCATCGGCGCAAGGCCAGGAGCGCCACAACCTCGCCAAGGTCGTTCGACGTCAGCGACCAAGTCATCAGGGGTGAGGAGGAGAGTGGGAAAGAGGGGGTCCTTCCCGGGGTCTACAACTTTCTGATTTGGTCTCTCTCCCGTGTTAGAATCCCTTCTGGAAGCCCAAGGTGGATCTCCGGGGCCGCCCAAGAGAGGATCCACGCTGGCATCGGTGGCGGGAGCTGGAGAACCGCCGAAGGAAGGAGACCATGGTGGCGAAGAAGACGGGGAGGAGGAGGAGGAGGAGGAAAAGGAGGAGGACGAAGACGAGGAGGCGAGATCTGTCGGGGGCGAAGGAGATCTGGGAAACGTCCGCGCTCGCTTCAGGGTGGACTGGGACAATAATCTTGTGGTGACCTGCTTCAACTTTTTACAAAAAGACTCACGTTGCATCTTTCGTGCGAGTGACAACTGCTAAATCCAATTTAGATATCCGAGATCTACGTGAGAGGCATCGCTGTGGACCAGCTTCGGTCGGGGAGAGTGGCAGTCAGGATAAGGGTCTATCCAGGTGGGTGAGGAGGAGGAGACATGATTGCTGGTCATCATGCATCATGTTTTTTTGTTTTGTTACGTGTGTCAGAGTCCTCCAACGTGTTCGAGACGGGCGTGATGTCCGTCTTTGACGACAAGATCCTCCTGTTGGATCCCATCGCCCTGCCAATTGAGAACATCTCGGTAATTCAATGGGTTCCCGCGTGAATTGTAATAATGATGGTGATGATGATGATGATCCTTGCACGAATTAGGATTCCCCAAACTACGTTGTGAAGCTGTCTCTTGTGGAGAAGTCCTCCCCGCCCGCGCAACCCGGGAGGAGGAGGATCCCGCCTCCCCCGGCCATCACGGTCACGCCGGCTTCTCCTGAGAAGGAAGGGAAAGAAGAGGAGGCGGCTCCAAAGCCAGAGCAACAGCAGCCCGCCGCCGCGCCTGCCGCCAGGCCGGCCACCCAGATCTACGGCCACGCCGTGCTGAACCTGCTGCCGCACCTGCCGATCAGGGGAGGCGCGACGGCGCTGGAGGCCAACATCCACAAGAAAGTCTCCCAACGGCTAGTAAGTTCGAAATGCTCAAAACTTTTCAACATTGAAACATTTAAGGTAAACGTTTACCAAATAAAAGCAGCATCAATGTCCTGCTGGCAAGCAGAAAGTTTCAAAGATGTTTTTTTCTCCTTTTTTTCCTCTTTGCAGGTGGAAATATTTTCTGACAAGATGGAGATCTCCCTGTGCTACGACGCGGAGGTGGGGAAGCTGACCCTGGGCATCATACAGGCCGAGTTGGCCACCCCGACCATCAGGAGGCAGCAGCAGATGAATGGACATGAAGGTAGAGGAGAACTTGCTGGCGAAACAAGCAATACTCTGTTGGCAAATTTCGTTATTTTTTTTGCCTCCCGCCAGCCTTACTGTACACCAAAGTGACCCTGTACGAAGGCCATCACACCATGAAGGCGAAGAAGACGAGGCCGGTCGGATTCAACAACAGGTTGGCAAGATGGAGGATGCACCGTCACATGCCACGAATCGTCTCAAGGTCAAGTTCTCTTTCAGACCGCAGTTTCACGAGACGTTTAACATCGTGGTTCCTGAGAACTACCTGACCAAGCTCTCCTGTCTCATCGGGCTGTACGTCAGAAACAAGCAAGGTGGAAAGGACGAACAGATAATAAAAAAAAATGTGCGCCAACAATGGAATCCACGTTGACATTCCCCCCCCCCCCAACTCCCCGTTACAGGTTCCAAGATGGCCTTGGGTCGCCTCTGCCTGGGCGCCTCCTTCTCGCACGGGAGCGGCCGCATCCACTGGGAGAGGATGGCGCAGAACCCGGGGGGGACAATCATACAGTGGCACCACTTGCAGTAGTACGGTGTAGGTGCGGCGTGGTACCTAGAAGTACCATAGTAGTAGTAACATGGTTGGCACGACAGTAGTACTGTACTGCATGGTGCTCTCATTTTTTTCATGTGCATTTTTGCATGTGCATTTCACATTCTGTAATGAACAAATACAGACTCGTCTACAATATACGAAACATGGCACCAACCTTTTCACGTCAGTCTTAAAGCTTTTCTTTTTTTTCCTAATACAGTACAGTTACTATAGGAAAGGCGAGCTCCAAGTTCAGCCCATCCTGTGCATGCGACCCTTCTTCTCCTCCCACATCCTCCTCTGGTATCGCAAGTCCCGCGCGGTCGGGCGGAACCTCGCGTAGGTGTAGGAGAGGAGGACGGCGGCCAAGAGGGCGCGGTCCGCCCCCATGCGCAGCCGGGCAAGCAGGATGGCCGCCAGCGCCAGGAAGGAGCCGTGGCGCTGGCGGCTGCGGAACCCGAGGTGCTCCGGGCTCAACTTCTGAAGATTATCAGGATCAACGTGACCTGGAGAAAATTTTAGGGTTTTTTTTTTGTTATCAACATCAATGGCAACAAATTTATCAATTTTGGTGTCTGGTTCAGACCAGCATTAGTAGATTCGTTTGCCACGAGGGTCTCTGTTCTGATCTATCTGCAGCATGTCCATTAAAATAAAAGTGAATGCTTCTTTTCTTTAGAAATTGATCATCCACTTTAAAAAAGTTGATCATTTTGCCATATTACAAATATTTTATTAAGCACACCAAGGTGCTACAATAAAGTTTTTTTTTCCAATGGACATGCTGTACTAGTACTAGGCAGCTTGTCGTTGTCCTAACCCCTCACAGGAAATGGCGACGCTTACCGTTTATGGGGCAGCGTGACAGGTCTGGTGCGGGTCTCCTCCCTGCCGTGCTGGCCACGTCAGGACCCGAGGCTGGACTGGGCTCTCCCGCGAACTGCTGCCCAAGAAAGACCCTGTGGTAGACGGGTCTGATTCCCATGAGGTCCGGCAGGTCCATGACCACGAAGCTGACCAGGAGCACCAGCCAGCTGTACAGGTGGAGCACCCAGAGCAGTCCCGGGAGGGAGAGGGCCAGGAATGAGCCCGAGTCCAGGCTCCAGAAGAAGCAGGGCAGGACTGGCTGCCAATATTGCGTGAAGAGCTGGAAAAGATGTTTTTTCTGGGTTTTTTTTTTTTACAGCCAAACTTTTTTTTTCTCCTCCTCACCACGATGGCGACGTTGGTTCCGGCGGCGTAGGCAATCTTGTAGTAGGTGTCGGCCCACTCCGCCGTCGTCGACAGTGAGAGCACCACCGACGGCCGGGTGGCGGAGTGGTGCAGACAGAAGCCGGACACCAGGCACAAGTTCTGCAGCAACGCCCACGCGTCACCCAGACCCAAGGTCTCTCCCTCCGCTGGGCTGTGACCTTCTTCTTGTTCGCCTTCCCAGGACAAGAAGAGGAAGAGCCTCCTGGCCGTCAGCAGAGTGAAGAACGCCTGCAGCGACACCAGGGCCGCGTGCAGCAGCAGCGACAGTGGCCTCAGCAGCACCATCCTTCGCCCGACCCGACAGCCGTCCCCATCCTCTGATCCTTTGTTGTTGTTTTTCTTTCTCTCCTGCCTGGTCCGTGTCCACCCAACTCCGAAGTGCTGACAGCTCCAGGCAGGATTCATTGCCATTGTCATTGGTACCAGATAGACATGAAATAAGAAGAAAAAAAAGCCCCTGCCATCTCGAAATCGAGTAAATATTTGTTACTTTTCCGACTAGTTGTTCAGAAAAGTTTATAGAACATTCTAACCTAGTAAATGTCAACCTGTGTTATAATGTTCAAGTAGTACGGTACGTACTAGAAAAACACCACTACTCTTTTCTGCTAATAGATGGCACTAGTGTTGGGTAGGTGCTTGCAATTCCATTAGCTTAGTCGAACTTGCTTCACCCAAATGGATTGTCTTTAAGACGTTGCCACCTCGGCCCTGGTACAAATTTACTTTTGGCATGCCTCTGGACAAAGGGCAGTCTTGTACTCTAGTAGTCCTCAAAGGCGCAATTTTATCCAAAAGTTCACTCGAGTTTATCATCCCAGGACTTTGTCCTTCAGGAGAAAAGTCCCTCGGGGGCTTTCACTATCACATCTGGTTACACCCCTGAAAAAATGGGGATTACGAAATTAAGAATCACATATGGTCACAAGTAACCTTACACTGGTTGCTGTGCACCTGGTCACATCTCTTTCTTAAGGGCGTGCTGTTCGGAGCGCGCCCATTCGGCAAACTTCCCCGCCCCCGTGACCTCCAAACCCAGGAGTTAAAATCGGGTAAAAACGAACTGAGCGGACGGTTGGTGAAAATTTTCATTTATTTCAACAACACACACACAACGCAGAGGGGAAAAAAAAAACACAAGCACACTCCACTGGAAGTTAACAAACTGAGGGTTCAAACCATCACATCACCAATTTATTGGGAGGAGGAGGAAACTGCTTCTGCTGCTGTTGTTTTTCATTTTGAGACCACTCGAGAGAAATGCACCTCATCATTAATCCCCTACACAGCCCTGAGTTGCGCGCTGATGGACACGATCTTGTCCCTGGCCTCGTCCCTCTTGCGCAGGATGGCGGACTCCTGCTCGATAAACTGCTGCTTCGGCAGCTTGCCCGACACCAACTTCTCCGCCAGCTGAGACTGGGTCAGCTGGTATTCACGGAAGGTCCTGATAAAAAGTTGAAAAGTTAAAAAAGGTGTAAAACATCGACGTACTATCTACATTACTTCAGGTATTTACTACATTTCAGAGGCGGAATGTTCTTTGTGCACTAAAAGTGCATGATGCCGTACCTGTCTGCCTTCTGCAGATCGGCCACCTTATCTGCCACCTCTGTGGAGAGCGCCTTTAGTCCGCCTGCCAGGTCGGAGATGTTCTGTGTCTCAGCCTTGTGATCAGCTGCCACCTTCTTTGAGGCGGTGGCAAAGGCATTGGAGTCCTTGGAGCTTTTCAGGCGGGCCAGAGCATCATCAAAGCCTGCATACATGGCATTGCGACGGTCTTGATGTCCCAGGATCTTCTCACAGATTCCAGACACTTTCATGCGCATCTCAGAGCCCTCATCCTTGGTGATAGCGAAGTCAAGACGCACATAGATGATGGTCAAAAAGAAAAAGAGGAAGAAGGCCACAATCAGCAGTAGGGGCTCCTGGATCATGGAAATCCTGCAATGGCAATAAATTGTGATAAAAAAAAGCTGTGGACAAGTGAACGTAGATATCATTACTTTGGATAGGTGAACTCAAGCTGAAAGTCCTGGATGTGCTTCTCGGTGAGTTCCCCCACATTCTCAACTGAGATTACAGGTCGACCCTTGGTGTCCAAGTACGTGTGGTGGATTCCGTCTGCTTTGCGAGACACCAGGTAAGGAGTGTGCAGTTTTCCCACCTGTGGTTCAAGAGAAGAACAGCAATCATAAGAAGAAATTACCAAGCACTTTCACTTCCCACAGGTCAAACCTTGGCACCCTCTGGAAGGATGATATTGAGCCTGAACTCCTCAACAAGCATGTCATCAAACACATGGTCAACCAGCCTCATGTTCAGTGCAAAATCATCCCCACGGTGGAATAGATACTCGTAGGAGGGCACATTGTACCCAATAAGGTAGTGGGTTTTCCAGCCTCCAAAGAGGGGGAAGCGTGGACGCAAGTCCAGCTCCACAGAGTCATCCATCACACGGAGGGCTGAGGTGGAGATGTTGCCAATATCATCACGGTAGTAGACATCAGATGCTGTGGGTTGATGGGAAAGGGAAAATTTGTTACCAAACATAGATGGAAAATTAATGCAGATTGCCATTAGTACCTGCAGCAGGAAGGTACGTTTTAAAGTTCTTGATGGAGCTGACACCTGAGTTCTCTCTCTGGAATTCGTACCTACGCAGAAACAAAGAGAAAAGCGTAGAAGATACTGTAAGCCTTACTGAAAGAGAAAAAGATGTAATGCAGAGGAGAAATCACACACCTGGAGAATGATCCCTTGAGCAGGGCGCCGTTGTGCCTGACATCAATGACCTCCTCCACTGCGATGTTGCCCCACATGGAGAGCTCAATAGTGCGCTCCATCCGGGTCACCACCAGGAAGGGGTTGTTGTTCTCATAGTGGACCGACAGAGGACTCTGGGGAAAAAAAACCCCAGGGAATTAATGTTGTGCAAAAAGTTAAAAAGTGCATATTAAGAGGTGCCTTTCTCACTTCAGCAAAAGCCTCCACATTGGAGTAAGGGCCGTAGGTGATAGCTGTGTCTGTGAGGGAGACAGGCTTGATATCCTTGCTGTAGCTCTCGATGGTGGTGCTGGGCAGGACAACCTTGGTTGTTTGTGTCTTCACCTTGTACGGTGAGTACAGGTAGTGGTTGCCCTTGTAGAGTACCAGCTGTCTCTCCCTCTGTGAGATCTCCCTTGGGAACATGTCCACTGCCTTGCCCAGGATGACCTCCACCTGGAGGCTCTCGCTGCCACCCTTGGGGATGGCATCCCTCAGTTCCACCCTCCAGGAGGCCACCTCCCTCTTCTCGCTCAGCTTAGTCTCACTCACTCGCAGATAGGTCTTGTCCTTGGATCCAGACTATTGAGAGAGAAGGGGAAAATCATTGCATACATTGATTTGATCGCGGTTACATGCAAATTCTACTTTCTCCACTCACTGTTGCCCCGACAAAGACGACCTTGTCCGCCACCTCCTTCTGCACGGCAAAGTGGACCGTCTTGACCGCCCCGGACCCCCCGTTCTGCAGCGTGAGCGCCACCGTCTCCTTCACTAGCTGCGAGGTGAGGTCGATGGTCCTGGTGGCCTCCGTCACCGTCACGTCAGAGTTGACCGAGTCGAGCGCCATCGACGGCGACAGCAGCAGGCAGAAGGAGATGGACAAGACCGTCAGCAAGGGCAGCCTTGCACCCATGGCGACCACACGGACACCGACAACTCGTACACAAGAAATACTACTTGGCAGTCGAACCCAAGGCGGCGAGGAAGAGCCGGGGGGGAGGATAAATAAAAGCGGAGGCAAGCCGAGCAGACGTAGGAACGAGCCTGGCTCGAGCTCGTAGGTACGCGGGCTGGTCCTCACCCTTGCGACCCAGGCCCCCCCCCCAGATGCTGCATACAGCACGTCAGATGTTTATTGGACATTACACAAATAAACACAAGAAGAATGTAAAAAACGGCACATTGGAGCATTTGAACTCGACCCGAAGTCTTTTCCTGCTCGTCCCATTTCTGGCTGGTTAACAGCTGAAGTGGACGAGGAGGGCGGCTTCGGCGGCACCGGCGAGTGAGGCAGGGCAGGAGAAGGAAGAAGCCAAAGTGATGAGGTGGCCAAATGACTGTGGTGAAGTGGTGCGGTGGTGGCCTGGCCTGGCCCCAGACAACCCCAAACATGCTATGCAATGCAACTCAACCGGTCTTGCTTCCTGCCTTGCGAGTGAGGCAATAATTTCGTCCGTATGTTCAAAAGACTTGATGGCATCTTCAATAGCAGTACGTGCTGTACTACCTATAAGACCATTATTATTTCGCTGGCAACATGGTTTCGCGTGGTTTTTGCCTTGCCTACATTTTCCAGGAAAAAAGTACTTCTTGTCAAGTGCTACTTTAACCATACAGGGATAGAAATATAGGTATCTTGCTTTCTCTTTTAATAAAATGAAATCGTTTAACTTGTACACAGTAATTTTCATCAACTGACTGCGTCTACAACGTCGCCATTTGCCGTCTCATCCTGGACTACTGTTCCTTTTTCTTCTCCCTTCTCACTGGGAGGGCCTCCACCCCGATGGCAGCCGCATGGGCCATCAGTGCCGTGCAAGCCTGCCGCGTCTCCAGCAGCAGCCGTGCCTCCCTCAGCCAGTCGCGGGCCACGTTGCGCGGCTCTCCGTGAAGCAGCGTTACGTAGCGGACGGCCTGGTCCAGGTCGCCGCGCTCCAGGTGCCCGCGGGCCAGCCACACCAGGTCGAAGGTGCTCAAGGCGTCCACGTCAACTGGGACGCTCTTGCTAGGGATCTCGTCCGTCGACGGGCTCAGCACCAGCAGGCTCTGGAGGTAGCTCAGAAAGTACCTGAAGAGTGATCCGCCGTCATCTCCAATCATGGCGGTCCGTCGGGCCATCTTCTCCACCCTGCGGAAGCGCTCCCTGATGGAATCCTCTGTGTAGATGCCTCTGGTGCTCGCCTCTTCAGGGATAGAATCCAGCAAGGCCTGCACAAACTGGTCCCTCCGCTTTCCAGAGTCCTGGCATGGTACGGCCTTCTTCACCGCTTGCACTTCGTCATACAGCGACCGAACTTCAATGCCACTGGAAGACCCACTTGCCACGGCATGCAGTATTGAGGAGCAGGCCAGCCAAAGCTCTTGGGCCTCCAAGGAAGCTGCATCCATTTCTGAGCGATCTTGCAGGCCGTCACTGAGACCCCTCAGGTGACCCAGGATTTTGGAGATCTCCTGCCTATGTACCAATTCTGTCTTCTCCACTGCTTCATCAAGCTCTCTCTTATGTCTGCGTGTCAGTTCCCTCCTCTGCACGTCCAAGGAATCATCCAAGAACTCCGCATGGGCCTCCGCCTGCCTTCTGAGCTGCTGAATCATCTCTGCCTCAAGCCTCTCCTTTACCAGACTGATTTGTTTGTGGAGGTCCTTTCCTTCCATGATGGATCTTTCTTCAGACAGTTCGGTCTCTTCCTTCTTTTTGCTTTGCGCCACTCTCTTCTCGCGCCTTTCTTTATTGTCTGCCCCCTTTGGCTGCACAAGGGCCTCCACGACAGGATCGTCAAAGGTTGGCTTCGCTTCCTCACTCTGCTTTGCCTTCTCCTTTGCAACCTGAGGCTCTGACTTCTCTACCTTGGGGATTTCTTCTTTTATAAATGAAGGCTTCTCTAATGGAGGGGGAGAGACGACGACTAAGGTCTCTTCGCCCTCTTTCTTGTCACTTTCCGCGGGCAACCTTTTCGCCACTTCAGGTTGAGCCACCTCTTGCACAACAGGCCTCCTTTTGCTCGGTGGGGCCGATGACGTCGGGATCTTGAGCTGCGACTTTTGGGGCGGCGACTCCTGAGTCTCTTCTGGCTTGGCCTCCCCAAGCACGGCCGAGAAGGCCTTCTCTGCGCCAGGCACGGCATCCTCCACCACCTTCCTGAATGTGGGGTCGTAGGCGGCGTATCCCACTGTGCCCCCCGCCGCTGCCAGTGCCACTGTCACTGCCCCGACGGTGGCTCTGCCGCCGCCTCCTCCTGCAGCTTGCATGGCCGGGGAAGAATGGAGGGCAGAACCCCGAGGCTTTTTCCTCACAGTCAGAGTTGCTCGGGCCAAGCCCCGAGACACTTGCGTGGATGACCGGAACATGGCTGGGTCTTTTTGTTGCTCCGACTTGTCACACTCGTCTGGACACTTGATCGA
>JAAUYM010174993.1_pt1 | contig 16617 bp, 10 predicted proteins | sample 7278001 | NCBI WGS metagenome assembly JAAUYM01 (sample SAMN14350224, study PRJNA611818) | marine sediment metagenome | isolation source: surface marine sediment (1.8m) | place: French Polynesia: Moorea | collected 2018-08
GTGGTGGGGTAAAAAGAAGTATTGGTTGGGCTGTACCAACCAATGTAGTGTGGAGGTAAAAAGGAGTATTGGTTGGGCCACACCAACCACTGTAGTGGTGGGGTACAAAGGAGTATTGGTTGGGCAATTGTCCCCCCCCAAAAAAAATAGCGAGAAAATTGCAAGTAGCGAGCAAAAATTTTTGTCGCGAGAGAGAGGGTCAAAATCGCCGACTTCGCGATAAATCGCGAGATCTGGTCACTTTGGTGGAGATTTAATTGCAACAGGGAAAAAAAAAGAAAAGAAAAAAACCGGTTCTGAAAGCGTCTCCTCGTAACCTTGCCAAGTTAGCCAAATTACCTTGTTGTTAGGGGAAGAGGGGGAGGTCGAACAGACGAGAACAGGTTAGATTACGTACGTAGTTTAGGTTTCGCTAGATTCATGATGGAGCCCTGAAAGACTCAATTTTTAATTCATGCTTTTAAATCATGATGAGTTTCGATGAATCTTGCTGTTCCTTCTCCCATGCAGGCAGGTGCAGCGTAGAACATGGAGAGTGCAAAGGTCCTCATCTCCGTCCTCCTGACCTTCTGGGCGACCGACTTGGGTGGTGCAATTCTTGGTGGCGATTTTTTTTTAGATCACTCCCTACATGATCGGCCGTTAACCACCGCAGGGTCCTTGGCGCAGGATGCCTGCTGCGACCTGTACGTGGTGTCGGCGCTCGGGCAGTTTGACTACGCGGCCGGGGTTTACGTCAGGGACGGGGGAAAGGAGGAGGTGGGGGGATACTTAGTACGGGCAGATAAGTACCCTGCAGAAACATGGAATCAAATGTGGATCAGAATGTTCATGATGCTGAGGTTGAGATGATTGCATCACCAAATGTTGATTGCATTACCAAATGTTGATTGCATCACCAAATGATGGTTGCATCACTCCTGGCTTTTTTGCACATTGTCAATCTTTTAAGTTTCCTTGTTCTCCCGCCAGTCGTTCACCCGCTGGATCTCGGACGCGACCGGGAAGACGTCCTCCCTTCGCATCGCGCAGTCGGCGCAGAAGGAGTGGAGGCTGACGGACGAGAGAGGGGAGGTCGTCCTGGAGGCCACGGGGGTGGCCGGGTGCCCGACGGATGAGTATGATATCGAGGACGATGGAGGATTATGTGTGAAGTTGCACGACACAAAGTCAGGTCTTTTCGCGATCCCACCTCGACGCCTGCAGAGGAGTAGAGTGGAGGAACGGCAGCGGCGCCAGCAACGTGGAGGTCAAGTGCGTCTCAGGCAAGGGCTTCTTAGGCCTCGTGGTGGCCCTCGGGACAGATAAGATGACGCCCCAATCAATATTGGTACCACTAGAGCAACACCATCAACTACACCACTAGAGATGGCGTCAAATTTTGGGTTGCTCTAAGCAGCCAAATCACTACCCAACCAATATCGTTAGCGTGAATTTAGTGATAAGTTGCAATAAGGTTTTTATATCACTTATACAGTGTTAGAACGCCAGCGCAGGTGCTAGAATAGTGGAAAAAAACCTTATTGCAACTCAAATGTCGACCCCTGCGCTAACTACCACTATTATCGCCACCGAGATGGTGCCCCTAACGATACCATTATTGGTTGGGTAGAAATACCGCTACCTACAGTAGGTGCACATCCAACCACCCATTAGCTTTTTTTCTTTAACGCAGCACTAAATTAGCGATAGCAATATTGGTTGGGGTTTCATCTGGCCTCCGTTTCTCCCCCCGTGCAGACTTGATGTATTCCTGCTGCTCCCTCCTGGTTGTGACCGTTCACCAGAGCTTCTCCGCCAATTCCGTCCTCAGAGCCATCGGAGGCGCCTACAAGGTCCAGGGACTGTTCGGGGGCGTCTTCTTCTACAAGTGAACTGGCAGCAGCGTTGTCAACTTTTTTGGAAATTGCACTGTACCGTATGTCTACTTTTAGGGGCCAGTTTATTTTTGCCAAATCTCAAAGTTGTAAAAAGCAACAAGCATTTTCAAAACATGACAGATTTACCAAATTTGGCAACCCTACCAAAATTTTTTTTGAGGTTCCATCACAGGAAAGAATATTGAGAAGAGAGATATGTACGTACCGGTATATTATCTTCTCAGGCAGATTCTTCCCAGGGAGATTAGAGAGGTGGATTTCAGGAGAATTGACGTCTTCCAGTTCATCTATCAGGTTGTCCCCCACCTCAATGGGAACTGCAATTTGCTTCAATTAAAAAATACAATTTTGGAAAGGTTGGCGGAGTGGCCGGCCCTCAGTGGTATATCGGACCTTATCTCGGAAACTACTCGGAGGTTATTCCGCTTGCAAGGTCGTGACAAATCTGCATTTATCTCAACATACGTATGTACCAGTACCAGCAACCAATTGAAATGTCCAACTGCTGTATCTCTCGGTACTTTATTCAGGAAGCTGTATTCTAACTAATTCACTTTATAAAATGTACAAAATTTACGTAAGAGCCTTCCAGTCCATATCTTCAGAATGTCCCTGATGTACCCTCACAGGCTGATGGCTGACGGGCCCTGCTTGTCGGACGACAAGAGGAGAGGGGCCTGGGAGGTAAAACTGTCGCATTTTTTGTCGACGCATGATACTATAGAAATACCGTTTATATGTGTACTGTAGGTGTGTGTACTGTATTACTTTAAAAAAAACCTCTTAGGTGAGGTCTGAGTTGCCCCAACAGTCTGAAAGCATCTCTCCCTCCGACCCAGACGCTCAGTCGGCGAGTTTATACTACTGTTTTCTGACACTAGCACTGAGAAAATGGGCAAAAGTGACCTAATTTTATTTCCTCTCGCATTCGCGAACAGTCAGTTCCAGATCCTCATGCGAAACCACCAAAGTAAGCACAGAGAAAAAAAATGTGACCTCTACATATATGGTATTCTAATGACATGTTCCATTACGTGCTTCCAAGCCGAATTTGTTACGCCCGTAACTTAAAAGTCCCGTCGGGTATAGTATGTACTAAGAATTCTTGTTGTCCCAGGCAACTGTGCGAGGGCGAGGACACCTGCTACGAGTACGGCGCCTTCGGAGGGGGGTACAACGACTGCATAGACGGTCAGTCATGTCATAGTGCCGTGTAGGACGAGGGAAGACAGGTCGACTTCACCCACTTGTTCTCAGACGACATGGTAAAGATCTGCGACGGCGCCCCCGGTGGACAGAGGGGTAAGTGCGACCCCTCCCCCCTCCTCCCCCCCCAAAAAAAGAACAAGAGTTCCTAGAAATGCCTCCTGTCCTTGTTTCCGACGCCGCGCGCCAGGCTGCCACGAGGACGCCGACTGCGTGAGCACCGCTGGCGGCGGGTTCGCGTGCCGCTGCCGGGCGGGCTTCGTCGGCGACGGGCGCGACTGCGCGGAGAAGCTGGGCACTGTGGAGTGCTACGTGTGCGACGGGCGCCCCTGCGACTCCCCGCAGAGGCACGGGCTGGTCTCGCGGTGCCCATACGGCGTATACTCCTGCCAGATGTTCGTCTCGCGTGAGTAAATGAGAGGATCTTTGGGAGGGTTTTTTTCCGCATATTAATTAGCCCAGATGTGGGGAGGGGGGGGGGCGACATGCAGAAATTCATATACGTACGTACAGATGCACTTTTGTTGCATTGCCTCTTTCCCCTTCTCCATTAACTCCGACACGCACCACCATATCCGGGTAGAGTCCTCTCTTCAAGTAACGGCAGCGGGAAGAAGACAGCTCAGTCGGGCACTATGTACTCCACTGAAAGGGGGGAGATACTTTTTTTTTTGAAGTGTTGTGCTAGTTACAGTAGTGCATGGTAGTACCCGGATATGGAAAGTAGATTTTCTCATTCCCCCTGCTGGTCGGCAGTCGGCACGTAGGAAGGACCTGAACCACCTCCTCCTTCTCCTCCGCTGAACTTGTCGTTGCCCCGCGGAGCGTTGCTTCCCCCCCGGCGGTTCTCCCTGTCGGGCCGGAAGCGCTGGCGGCTCCGGCTTCTCCGGAGGAGGCGGCTGCGGCTGCGGCGGCGGCGTGCTTGAATCCGCGAGGAACTCGGGCGAGTCCTCCCACGACAGCGAAGGAAGAGGAACTCTGGGGTCGTGACCCGCATCGCCGCAGCCGGGACCGTACCTGCTTCCCTGGCGCCATGGGAAGCCAAGGAACGGTGAGCTGAACCTGGGGCCCGGGGCCTTGGGCGCCGCCTGCTGCTGTCCCAGCCACCCGCTGGTACCAGAAGGAGCCAGCAGCAACAACGGCAGCAAAAGCGACATGGCTGTTGCTGTTGTCGTCCCTATAACCGTCGCTGCCCGAGCCTTCTCCCGGACGAGGAGGAGGAGGAGTGATGCCTCTGCTGCCATTGGATGAGAAGTGGCTGTTCTTTCCTAATTTCCATTTTGTAGGTACTCGAATGCGGAAAAATCTTGATTGACACCAGCAGGAGCTAATGCACCACAGTAGTAGTAAGTAGAGTCTTAAGAGAAACAATCTACGGTACTTTACAGTACGTACGTACATTCACAGTTGTGATTTTCTAAAGGATATTCTCCACTTTCTTCATGTACGGTTGTACAGAGTTTCTCCTCCTAATTGGATCAATAGACAGTAGTACCAATGTCCCGTACTTCTTACATAGCTTCTATACCCGTCTTGGGGCATATCACAACCCGACGGGACAATTGGTCATTTAATGAAACAAGACATGTGTTTCTACATTTGTGTGAAATGACCGAATAAGGGCCAACCTTATAAGAAGCATCCCGTTGGCGGTTGCAGGTTCGGTTCCGAAATTGGTTTGAATATCAAAACTGTTGAAAAATCCTGATCCTGAAAGTGCCGTTGAACTTGATTGCTAAGAAACTTATTAAGACTAACTACCACACATCAACGACATGTTTCAATATGAAGAAACATGTAATGCCACCAAGATTTTGTTCCTGAATTATGTTTCTTAAAAGTTCTGTCGGGCGTAGGTACATATATACAATACATTAGATCAACTGAACGTACTAGATTACCAAGCGAGCTGGTCTGTATGTAAGTACTGTACATAGTACAGTACAGTACTGTGCTAACAATGAGCGTGAACGGATATGGTAGGTACGCGTAGCTAGGTCGTTAGCCCGGCAAGCAAAAACTATGAAACAAGGTTTAATGACTCTTGGTTTAGAGGAAAAACAAAGTTGAAGAACATAATTTATCTTTAGCATTACGTAGATGCGCTCGGTTAGGCGGAGCTCGGATAATTGAAAAATTGGATGAGCCAACTTCCGATCTGTGCCGATTACTCTATCACCACTGTAGTAGTACATACGAGTACAGCGATGTACTATAGGGTATAAGTAGCATTACCTGGGGTTTGCATGCCGTTGGCATAACAATAACTGGTGACAAAGCAAGGAACAACATCGTGCGTGCTCTCTGAGGGTGTATCTTGTTCTCCAACTGTGAATGGAGGGTTTTTTTCGCATATCTCTTACAGTGGACATTTTCCGATCAGCACCCCCGCCTTGTCATGTGTTCCCCACTTCAACTCTGCCTCTTCTTCTCAGTAGGGCCCAGGCCCCACGCTGCAGGAGGGGAAGTATCTCGACAGGGCCCTGAATAAGAGGGACATTGGCCATCACAATTGCATTGACTTTTTATTTCTATTTTTTTCTCCTCCTCCACCCCCAGCCCCGCCCCCACCTGTCGATGCACCACCTCTTGTCCCGGTAGTGGTTGAGGCACCGGTACAGCTCGTTCTTCAGGTACCGGCAACGAGAGCGAGTCAGCTCAGCCGGACACACCTTCACTGCGAAGGAGTGAGGGATAGGGGGGGATCAATGGCAGACTAGAAAAAAACCACCTTTACCATGTTATGCGATGTATACCGGGCCAAGGAAAGTAGATCTTCTTCTCCGGGAGCGGGGGCGGCAGGAGGGGCGGCGGCGGCTTGAAGTCCGCCGTGGGCGAAGCGCGCGGCGGCGGCGGACGCGGCGGGGGCGGCGGCGGCGGGTCCGGCTCGTCCGCCTCGTCCGGGCTGCTGAGGTACCTCCCCTGTCGCCACGGGTAGCTGCCGCCGGAGACGCCCACCTCCAGCCTGTTCAGCGCGGGTCCCTCGGCGCGCCAGCCCGCCGCGCCCAGCAGCAGCGACGGAAGCAGGAGCAGCAGCGGCATCGGCGGCGTCGCTGTCGCTGCCGCCGTCGCCGCCACCATCACTGTGGAGTACTGCAGAAGAATGGAAGAAAGACCCCCCACCGGCACTTCTGCTTGATTGATGTGTCGGATGACATGGATCTTTGGCTGTTTTATTAATCGAGGAACTTTTTTTCTGTTCTGAAGGTAGCAAAGGTGAGAATTGATTGGCAGCGAAAACTCTGCTTTTTAAATCAGGGACACGTGAATATGGAACAATTTCTGGAGCATCTGGACGCTCTTATTTTTGGATGCAGTGTCGTTTTTAAGTTGTTTGCTTGGATGCTAATTCCGGTGCACTTAAACTGGTAAGTGAACATTAGATTCACTAAGAGCGAAAACATAACAACATTTTCCGTACTTTCTTCGTTTATTTGCCCTACTGATATGTCCTTTGTCTCTCTCTCTCTCTCTCTCTCTGTCTATCTCGCTCAAGGGGAGTGCGGTGTGTAGCATAATTTTATCCCCTTCTTTCCTCCTTCGTGGTCCTTCTTTCCCCTCTTTCTACATGCGATCGAGCCCCCATCCGGGCTTGGGAAACGGCGGGAACACCGGGAATGGCGGGACCTCTTTGGGGAAGAGGGGAGGCGGTTTCTTGCACGAGGAGGGGAAGTGAATCGACAGGACCCTGTAGAGAGACAGATTAAATTTCTATTGCTTTAATTCCATGTACCGTAGTGTAGCAAAGTTTTACATTATTTTGATATAAAAAAAATCTTTCATTTTTTTTAAAGATCAGCATTATAACAGGGCGGCTGAAAAAAAATATTAGTTTTTCACGTTTCACATACACATTCGTAGTCAATACCAACGTAGTCATTAAATTAGTACCTGGCGATGCACCTCCTGAGGTGCTTGCCGCTTTTGTGCCTTATGCAGCCGTTGATCTCAGCCCTGAGTTTGGCGCAGTGGAAGCTAGGCGGTGGCAGCGGCGGTGGCAGCGGCGGCGGCAGCGGCGGCGGCAGCGGCGGCGGCAGCGGCGGCACCAACGGGGAAGGGCAGACCTTCACTGAGGACGGATGTGTAGGTAGTGTGAGAGAGAGATATCGAGACGGCGTGTCCGAGGAAAAAAAAACCAACAACCCTGACTGCGCCCATTTTATTCTCTAAATGAAGCACAAGATACATTTTAAAATAACTTTCTGGTCAGTGTAAATTGTGTACTGAACACTTGAAGGCATTTTAGCAAAATGAGATGTTTAGTTTTCTTTTTGCATACTAAACTGTACACTGGACGACAGTTACCCGGCCAGGGAAAGTACATCTTGGGTGGCCCCATGGGGGGGGGAGGAGGCTTCGGTTTCGCTTCCGGTGGTGGCTTCGGCGGCTTGACCGTCGTCGGCGGCAGCGGATCGGACACAACCTCAGGGAGGGGGTAGACGACCTTTCCGGGCGGAAGCCGCTGGTCCTCCTGGTTGTGATCTCCGGGACCGTACGACAGGGCCTCGTAGGAGGCCCACCCGACGGTGCCAGGAGGAGACACCCACAGCAACAGCGGCAAGAGCAACAGCGCCGTTGCTCTTGCTCTTGCCATGGTCGGCTTCCTCCTCCTCCTCCTTCCCCCTTCCCCCCGCTTTACGGAAAGGGAGGAAGATGAGAGATAGTATTTTTGGCTTAACTCATGTGCTTAAACTATTGGTTGAAGATCTGTTTTTGTCCTCTTAAATAGAAATTTAAATATCTGGCCTCTTTTTTCAAGAGCTCCATTTTGGAAGGTGGGGGAAATTTTTTTTCTCCTTCTTCCTCCCTGTTGCCTGTCTCCCGGCCAAACAAGCCAACACTTTCTCTTGTAGTTATGCTAGTTCCGTCGCTCCCTTAGCATCTCAAATTACTCTGAAGTTTGGAGAGGGAAACAAAAACATGGCAACTTTTTTCTCGTAAAAACATGAATCCTTTACGTAGTATCCTCTTTGGTTCTTGCTTGCTCACTCCCACAGCATCCGACAACAACCGCGACCTGTACTTCCGCCGCCTCTGCGGGTCCGGCAACCTCACCTTGACGGAGTGCGCCGGGCTGGTCGACCCGGAAGAGCACCGGTCCGTCGTCGTGCCGGAGGACGGCGACCTCGCCGGGGTGGAGGTGGTGACCTACCAGTCCGTCCCGTTCGTCTGCGGAAGGAACTTTAGCTGCCGCGGCTCCTTCTACGCCGACGACGAGGTGTGGTACGTCAAGTGCAACGAGGGGCTGCAGGGGGTCAGGTGCGGCAGGGGGGACGCGCAGTACGAGAGGATGGAGGGGGGCAGGACCTTCGTCAGGTGCGTCGGCAGGACCATGCTCTTCTTGGACCTCACCTACGACCAGTTCAAGAAGTGAGTCAGACACCATGGAATGGAGGTTTATCTCACCACGGTGATGATACTGTCTGGTCTCACAGACTGAACCCAGACATTGCCGACCTCGGCGACAGCGTCGACCTGCAGGAAGTAAGGGGACAGGCGAACGACGACGCCAAGAAGAACGACACAATCTACAAGACGCTCCAGTTTCCCGCATTCACCAGGTGCAGTACCAGTCAAGGAGAAGGAAGGACGTGTTACGTGGTGATTTATATAGTACGAGTATTAAACGACCCCCCAGGTTTTTCCGCCCGGAGACCCGTCTAACGCCCGGTGGGCCCAACCACCTCTTCACCGAGTGTGTCGGCAACATCACCATGTCCATCCTCAACCCGCGATTTGACCTCGCGAAAGTCACAGATCCCAACTTCATCAAGGAGGGGGTTCTGTGCACCTGCAACACGTATCGTGGCAGTCTTAATTTTGAACTAAACATGATACAAACTTTGCTTCCTTTTTTCCGGAGCAGCCCCCTCTGCAACGGGTACTCGAAGCGCGACCTGGGGCTGGTAGACACCTCCGGCAGGGAGGAGGCACTGGAGGACGAGGAGGAGCACGACTATTACTACGGGAAGGAGGAGCCATCTCACCCTGGAGAGGAGGAGGGCGGCGGAATAGGAAGAGACGAGGGGGGCTGTAGTCTTGTCTGGACTATGGTCTTTGCAACGATAACAATGGCGTTTGCATAGACAAAATAAATAACAATTAATTTTTGGGTCAAGCAATGGCTTCCGTCTTTTGCTTCCATTTTCATCGTCTAGTATACTATTACACATGTGCACAAACTTAAACCACCATTTACGACACCAGAGGTATTTTTTAGCTGACAATACCTGTACTGTAGGTAGTACAGTAAGCTACCAAAGTCGCACTGAAGAGCAGGGAACAAGCATATAGCAGCGCTTTACCCTACAGTAGGTATAATTATTGGTAAAGAAAATAATGTACGTACACAAAAGGCACTTCACTGCAAGAAAACATCTGCTCATCTTCAGTAAAGTGCTGACAGCTGCAAAGCATGACATGCGCCATGTTGCAGTTGGTTTGTAAGATTAAAAAGAAATCTATGTAGTTACGTGTCTCTCTCTGTTTAAAAAGTGCGCTTAAGATTGGAGTCAAGTGAATGTCCGACCGAGAGAAGGAGTATTAAGATAGCAGCAATTTAATCACTCACTCCTCCTCCTTGGGTCCCTCTTTTTCTTAAGATGTTGACTGAGAAGGATCTCTTGCGACAGCTTGCTGTCGTTGGAGGCGGACGCCCGTAGTCCTTGGGAATCAGACTCCTGCTGTGTTCCGGAAAATGGAACAACTTGAGCATTTTAAGATAAAGCCACTCCTTCACTCTTCGGCATAGAAACAACCATCCCAGCCTCCTAATACTACAGTAGTATGTAATAGTAATAGGCACTGTGCTGCCCAGGGCCTCCAATTGATGTTGGAGATCTTTGACGCGCAAGACATCATGAAGGTAGAATAAAGCAAAGGAGCTAAAAAAAGTAGAGAGCCAGGATTTGGTCTTTAATATGGCGAGAACAGTAATCTTTTAAAGTACATTGATGAAGGGGCATTAATTCTGACACTTTCAAGTGCCGCTCCATTAACTTGTAAACATTTTTTGTCGACTGTAAACTATTCAATAATTTTCTTCATTTTACTAGCAGGTACCTACAGTTATACATGTACCACATTTCTTTCTTTTTTTTACATTAATGCATGATCTGATGTCGTTCTATCCCGGCTTCTTCTCAAGCCTTCTTCTCCCCCTCTTCCTCCTTCTTCCTGACCGACGTCCCCTCCCTACGCCCCTTTCTGGCCAGAGCGGCCGGCAGCAGCACCGGGAAGACGGAGCCGCCGAGCATCACAGCGCCCATAAAGTAGAAGGAGGCGTCCAAGCTCCCAGTCACTTCCCACAGGTAGCCGCCCAGGAGGGGGCCCATCTGAAACAGAGATGAAAGGGTATACCTATAAAGTTAAAATTGCTGGTGCTTGCCCACTTGAAACCTCACCAAGTTGGCCCCAGACTGGAAGAACCTTATTAGTCCATAGGATGCAGCAATCCTCTCGACCCCGAGGTATTCCGAGAGCAGCAGCGGCACCATGAGGAACCAGACTCCGGCACCGAGCCCGTAGGTGCCGGAGATGAGGGCCATGGACACCGTGGGTGAAGGCCCCGAATATCCTGACAGCACCGGCAAAAGCAGGGCTGAAACACCGGCGGTGGCCATCACCAGGGCATAGAGCACATAGCCAGGGATGACACCGGTGTCCAGGATGACACCTGAGCTGATGCGCCCTAGCAGGTCGAAGCAGGCAGAAGTGGAGAGGAGCACGGCTGGGTCGACAGAGGAGAAGGAGCGGGTGTACGAGGGGAGGAAGAGAAGGTAATGGGGCACTCCGATGGACATGGACATGACGGAGCCGGTCAGGAGGAGGAAGACAGGGTCGCGGCACAGGGACAAGTCCAGGTAGCGCAGGCAAGACTTGGAAGAAGCGATCTTTGCGGTCGATGAGGAAGCGGCGGCGGCAGCAGTCTGTTCCTCAGATTGTCCTTCCTTGGTCTTCTCCCTGCCTTCCTCCTTTCTTTCCTCTTCTTTGCCCTTCTTGTGTAGGGTATCAGAGCTCCCTTTCTCCTCCTCGTCCACCTCACGCAGCTCGTCAGTGGAAGAGATCACGGTGAACCTGTTGGAGTGGAGAGGCAAGGACGCCTCCACATCGTTGTGTCCCTCTGAGTAGTACCTGCCTCTGTTCCTGCGCGCCGCCCTGGCCATCTTGGCCCTCTGCGCATGGTCATGGTCCAAGGATGACTGGCGGCCGTAGCCGCCCTTGCCCCCATAGTCTCCCATCCTACTGCTGGGCGGAGCCGTGGGCGAGTCCAGACTCTTCTTGGTAGACTTCCTCCTCCTTCTCCTCTTTGTTGTGGTGCTCCTTGCCAGCGCGGAGGCCGCCCTCGCATCCTTCAAGATGCTGGTCGAGTCGGTGCCCAGGTCTTCCAGACTGAACATGAGGGATGAGCGGCGGGAAGAACGCATTGAGCTGAACCTCTTTCTAAAGGGTGTTTGTTGTTGTTGTTGCTGCTGCTGCTGCTGTTGCTGTGGCAGCGGTGGCGACTGCGGTGGCTGCTCTTGACGTCGTGAGTCCTGCCTGAAGAAGTTGGGCATTGACTCCATCCCCGAGCTGACCGGAGAGGCCAGCGGTGACCCGGTGGCAGACCCGTGTTGGGATCCCCGGATAGAGGGCGTTTTCCTACCGCCGCCACAAGTGCTGCCCACTCGGCTGTTGGAGGCAGTGGCCATCGTGGCCGTCGTCGACGTCGCTGTCTTCTCCCTGCCCAGGAGGTAGGACTTGCATTGATTAATCTTGCTGCCCAGCTGGTGCAGAGTGATGTCTCTCATGCTTAGGGCCTTGGCCGGCTGCAGCTGCTGAGTCGACGTCGGAGTGGCGGCAAAGGCCAGGTGCGAGTCTGAGGCCACGTTCTGCTCCTCCTGCGGGTACGGGTACCGCAACTCTGCCAAGTGCGGCAGCGGGCTGCCTTCACCACTGCCGCCGGCAAAGGGGGGAAGGGAGTCCATGTAATTGCGTAGGTTCTCCTGACTGACAATGCTGAGGTTGCTGCTGCCGTGAAAGGGGCAGCCGACGGGGAGAGAGGCCGGCGGACTGCTGTTGACATTGCCCCTGCTGCTGCCGCTGCACTGGCTTCCGCCTCGCAATAATACTTTGGCGCAGGAGCTATCACACTTGTGCTGGACCTGCTGTTGCCTCCGAGCGGCGTTCCGCTGGCATGCCTGCCCCAGCTCGCCACGTGAGTTCCACTGGAGGTCTCTGCTGAAGGACACGCTGCCACCGCTCCTGGTGCTGATCACGGAGATGCTGTCCCCACCGACGCTCCCGCCACCGATACCGCCAGTGCTGATGCCGACACTGCTGTCACCATTGATGAGGGAATCCAGCCTATTCTGGAGGACCTTGGGATCCGCAATTCCCTCGCTCTGGTGGTTCAGTCTGTGTCGAAGCAGACGTGCCATCTTTTGTGGAATGGACGCCTCCTCCTCCTCCCCCTCGTCGTCCGCGACACTCTCTTCCATCTTGGAAAATGACAGCGACGACGGGTACTTCCGCGGAACCGACCAGGAAGACGACGAGACCTTCCTTTCCTTATCTGCAGCGGTGGGCGATTGGGCGGCCTTCTCTTCCTCCTCTTCTTTTCCAGCATCGCTGGTGGCTTGTTGTTCTCTCAGCCTCCTCTTCCTCTCCGCCTTGGTGATGGCGACGTGGGTTCTCATGGGCCGGTAGAGCGACGCGCTGACTGCAATGTGCCCCATGCACGCACCCAAGAGGAGGACGGCCCCGCGAAGTCCGTAGCGATGGAGCAGTGCCTCGATAATAAAGGGCAGGCAGAAGGACCCGGCGGCTGTGCCAGACAAGCAGAGGGAGTTGGCCTTGGCCCGGTTGGTGGTGAAGTAGCGCGCAGTGAGGATAACTCCGGGGGTAGTGGAAAGGCCCAGCCCCAGCCCTGTCAGGACGCCCATGGTGCAGAAGAGGAAGGGAAGGGTGGGGGCGGCGGCACTTAGAGACATCCCTAGGAAGCAGAAGAGGGAGCCGGCGAAGGTAACTCGCCGGCAGTCGAACCGCTGGCACATAGCCGAGGTGACGGGGGCGATGACGAGCTGGATGGAGACCATGGCGGCCGGGATCCAAGAAGCCAGGCTCTTGGAAGTGCCCGGGAAGGTGGTGAGAATCTCGTCAAAGATGACCCCGTACGACTTGACCAGTCCGGCGCTCCAGAAGAGGGCGAGAAAGGACCCCATGGCGATCAGCCAGCCGTAACCCCCATCGGGAGGCACAAAGACGTCGGAGTCCTCTTCGTCGTCCTCGTCGAACACGCGATCCTCCTCGTCGTCGTCCTCCTCCTCCTCGCCCTTTTCGTCGGCCAGGAGCAGCGAGCGCTTCTCATCCGAGTCATCATCCGACTCCTTGATGTCCTCCAGGGACGAGTACTCGTCACCCCGGAAGAACAAGTCCTCCAGCCTCCCGCCACCACCGCCGCCACCCACCACGGTGGAGGTGGGTTTTCCCCTTCCGTAATACTTGCTAAGCATCTTTTCCCCGGCCAGACTGGTGATGGTGTCGTGCCCGCCCTCCTCCTCCACGTTCTCTTCCTCAATCGGGCTGCTGCTGCTCTGTCTGGTTTCACGTTCGGCAGAGGAGGACGCGGTGTTGTTGTTGTTGATGTTGCCGCTGGGCCCGGCGTTGGCTCCCGCTCCCTCGTTGCCGTCGGCCTTGGCGGTGGAGTGGAAGGACCTCAGGCTTTCTCCACTTCTTCCGCCGCCGCTGGCATCTCTCGACCCAGATCTTGACCTCTGCGGTGTCATCTCCCTCAGCGAGGCGTGCGACGACAACCTGGAGGAGGACGACGATGGAGCCGGCATCACGGCCGCCATCATGCTCGGCTGGCTGCGCACGGATCTCAGTCCGGCTGTGGCGGCCACGCCTGAGGCTGTCGTTGTCATGGAGATTTTCTGCTTTCCACCGTCTCTTACTTTGACTTCTTCTGGCTCCTTCTCTTCTTTTTGCTCATCAGGCTTGACTTGCTCGGCAGCCCTACTGGACTTCCTTGAGAGGTTGTTGCTGGTGGCCTCAGGAAGCTCCGACATGTCGGTTAGTTTTCTCTTCTTCGCGATGTCTTTTTCTTCTTCATTCCCAGAGCGACGCTCACCAACTGCTGCACCTGTTCACACCTTTTCTCCTCCAAAAAAATGACGTTTCTGCATCATCTTAATCTTTCGACCTTTTAGATCTCCTCCTCTCTTCCATTGCCGATGTCGTCACCACCGAGAAGGAAGAAGAGAGGAGGGGGGAGCTAGGGGAGTCGGCTTGCCAATTTGATCACCTGCTTATTGCTTTCTTCCAGGCTATCTAGGACTACTATGTTTATCGACCAGTCTGTCTTTGTCTTCCCTCACCGCAATCAGCGAGATGAGAGATGTCTGATTGAAAGATTGACGCAGGCACCTCTGAAAGCCCTCGGGAAAGCGGGAAGGACATTACTCATATTTTCGTCACCTCGTGCCAGAGGGGGCAGATGAGATCACAAGTCACAGTTTGTCCTTGCCAGCCGCAGCTACCCAGCTGACGACGGCGACTACTGACGAAATCATTACCAGACCTCCTCCTCCTCCTTTCCCTTCGGTCAGGCCGCATCTTGCCGCCTCCTTCCCTTCCTCCTTATGCGGCCGGCTTCTCATGCTTTCTTTCCCCTCTTTGCACCTCTGCTGCCTGTGCGGCGACCTTGGTGCCTCCTTCCTCTCCTTCCTTGCCTGCTTTCACCAAGAGAAGTCCTTCCTTCTCTCCATGCCAGCCTGCTTTCTCTCTCTCTCTCTCAATCTCCTCTCTCCATGCTGGAAAGGAAGGAAGCAGGGAAGGAAAGGCATGAAGAAGCAAAGAGGAAGAAAGACTCGCGCGAAAAAGAAGAGAAACTTTTTCCCCGTCTTCATTTTTTTCCTTCCCCTCTTTTCGTGGAGGGTCTGACAGGAATGTCCTGTGTGCAAAAGTTGGATGAACGGTTAATCCTTCCCTTTTCCCCTTCCGACAGTCAGAAACGTTGACGAAGAAACATGATAATGTCAAATTCTTGAAATTTTTTAATCCATATTTTGGCCCCTTTGTGCACCTGTTGCTGCTGGCGTTGTTGTTGCTGCGATTGTTACTGCTGCTGTTGTTTCTGCGCCAGGTTCTGTTGCTGCTGTTTTGCATTTCAATTAGCTTTTTTGTCAAATTGCACAGCCTCCATCAACTGGACCGACCAGTCGGTAAATACGTACAGTGTTTGTCTTATTTGCTAGTGGGCCTGGTACACGAATCTAGGGAATAAAATATGTGCTGCCTTTATGAAAAAAATGAGGCAGACCTCCCAACTTTTAAATTTACCCGACTTCGAAAGAACAGAGAGAGAAAGAGAGGCGGTCAGCAGAGGGGGATCATTGTTGGGTCAGCAGTTGTTTGGCTTCAAGCAAAAGAGAGACGAGAAAGCAAGAGCATCTGTGCGTCGTCCCAACCAGACATTGTGGAGGGATGCACTCCAATCCCAAAACATTCAAAATTGGCCTTTTAATTTATCTTAAATTTAGTGACTTGACAGAGGCTCGGTGGACGTTTTTTAATAGGCTCCGCCTGGCAAACAATGATGTCTGGTCGGGCTAGCGGAGTGACCTGGCACTAATTTCTCTTTTCTTTGGCTCAGTGCATAGAGAGAGGAGAGAAATTACTTTAGTAGTGTACAACACGGACTGGGATGAGGGTGGTCGTATCCTACGACATAGAAAGATGTCGAGGGTGATTAAGAGAGACACGCAGGCTCTCCACCGGATGGAGAAGGAAGGGAAGAGTACAATTTCTCCCCTCCAGAGATCTCCAGGCAAACTCCTCATTCTCAAAGAGGTATAAATCCGCGGTACACTACAGCATTGTCATGACGTGGAGTTTCAGAGAAACAAAGGAAACGGAGGGACAAAATGGAACTCTTTAGCCAAGGACATCTCAAGTGTGTACAGAAAGTAAGTACAGTATGTAAAACGGCTTCAACATGCGGTACGAGAACAATACAGTAACTACAGGGATTACATAACTCGCAAAACCTTGTAGTAGATTTTTACCCCTTTCCTTCCAGGAGAAAAAGTTTTCTTGTACTGTCACTTCTTTTCTTTTTCTCTCCCAAGTTTCTCTCTCTCCACTTTCTCTTCCCCCCACTCACTCACTCCCTCCCCCCCCCCGCGGCGGCCTTAAACGAGGCTGGCCAACATTTTTCCCTTTCCTTCTTTTCCTTGCACTACTTCTTCCCTCCTATCTGTTTGCACGGCGGTCTACACGCTCCTGAAAAGTTGTTCTTGTTTGTTCGCACGTACAGTGCATGTAGCACACGTACCGTACAAGAAGTTTCAGAACAAGTCTGGTGTATGGTATCTGCAAATGTCGATAACGCACGTGTCAGGTACCCACGTGCTCGTCCACTTCCTCCTCCTCCTCCTCCTCCTCCTCCTCCTCCTCCTCCTCCACCACCAACTCCAAATCCTCCTCCGAAAAATCATCCAACAACGAAAAATCCTACTCCGACAACAACACTAGTTTATAGAAACTCATA
>JAAUYM010023937.1_pt1 | contig 16612 bp, 14 predicted proteins | sample 7278001 | NCBI WGS metagenome assembly JAAUYM01 (sample SAMN14350224, study PRJNA611818) | marine sediment metagenome | isolation source: surface marine sediment (1.8m) | place: French Polynesia: Moorea | collected 2018-08
AAACCCATCACAAAAATCCGTCGGTTGTGGTGTCGGGGCCATATAAACACGCGGGGGGGGGGATGGGGAGAGTGGGAGATTCGTTTAGATGAAACGGGGACATCTGACAAAAAAGAGAGAGAAATATGCGAAATTGGACGTTGCTTCTTCGACCTCCCCCCCTCTTCGCCACCCAGAACACTTTGCTTGCCCCCCACTCGCGTCCTTCCCTATAACTTCTTCTCCAGACTTAAGATTACTTTGTTTTCTTCACACATCTTCATCATCTCTTTTTCGAAGTCTTTTCTCAAGCGGTGCTGACTGGGGCGTAACCGTTCCCTCCCCCTCCGTTCTGCTTGGCGGCGCCCCCGCCCCCCTTCTCGGCGCTGCCGCTGCCGTTTGCGCCGTTGCCGTTGATGGTGGCCATGGCCACCGGCACGTTGAACCCCTTCTCGCCGTCGTCCTCGTCTCCGTCGTTGTCGTCGTCGCGCCGCCCCCTCGCCGCCAGCCGACGGAGGTCCCTGAACACGTAGCAGCCGGCGAACAGCAGGATCAGGATCCCGAGGATCATCAGTGTAGGATACCTGAGCGATAAAGAGAGAAAGGGAATAAGGAAATCCATGAAGTCTTATGTAGGCAGGTAGGTAGTAGCAGTACAGCCACGTACATGACGCTCCTGGCCGTCTCCGGGGTGACGACGGCGCCGCGCAGCAGGGCCAGGGTGTGCGGGTCCTCGATGCCGTCCACCCCGTCCGAGAACCAGACAACGGGCAGGATGATCTTGCGAAGACCTAGATGATAACAAGGTGGTATGTACTGTACTACCTACATAGGTACAGTGCTCCAATCTTAATAGTGCCACGGTTAATAGTGCAACTCGCTTAATTGTTCAATATTTTGGAGTCCCATTTTGAGATTTTACTTCATAAATCTCCTCACTTTATTGTGCACCTCGCTTTATTGTGCAATTTTACCCTGGCCCACCATTGCACTATTAACCGTGGACTACTGTACACCCTTAAGCTGGACTAGCCAATCTTACCTTGTGCAGCCTCGATGTCTGGCGCCGGGTCCACGAAGACGTTGATCTGCGTCCTCGCCGCAGCCCTCAGGCCGGTCCCCAATTTCTGAGGACGAGGAAAAAGACTGTGAGAAACCCAAGATATGTTGTGTAGATGGAAAAAAAAGAAGCAAGGTGCGAGACAGAGAGATTCTGTCAGACTGAGTCAGCTCGTTTCAAAGGACCCTGAGACCAAGAGCCTTTCTTTCTTGGGTTCACTGTAAGTATGAGATGGAAGGAGGGAGGGAGGGTGCTACGGTGCTACAGTCGAGTGGTGAAGCTTTTCCAGATTAAAATCTGCTGCTTTCCCCCCCCTTTTATTCAACCTTCTCAACAAAAAAAAAACTCGGGAAAGATGACAAAGAAAGCCCACCATCATCTTCTCTCCACCTCCTCTCTCCTTCCTACACACTTTAATATCTAACTCGATAAAATTCGGGAATTTAGGGAGAGGGTCGGTTTTTTTTTTAAAAGTCGCCTGCGTGTCACCACGGCCGACGTGAGAAGAGATGCAAATTCCTCTCAAGCAGGCATCAATGATGCGCGAGACTAGTGCCAATTGGCTCCCGTGTGTCAAAGAGACAGTAGAACACGCGTAATTGGGTCACTGGATAAGTGGATCCAGCGTAACAGTGGGTCGGTCACATTTGCTGGAATAAAATTGGGAGGTGTCTCTACCTAGTGCGGTACATTTCCTACGGACGAGTGAATCGTAAGCTGAAGTGCCAGGTCCCAAAGTGATCCACTTATCCGTGTTCTACTGTACTCAAGTCCTATTCCTTCAGCGAGCTTCAGAGAATCAACTGTTCTGTAGTGTACATTCTGTACACATGTACGGACACGTGCTTGCAGGGACCCACCGGCTGGATGTCAATGTAGAATTGGTGTCTCTCCTTCGACGGGCTGAGGCCCTCCACGTCCTCCAGCAGCTTCGGGTCGGCCTGCAAGAGAAAGGCACAAAAAGTGATGTTTTTTTTTCTTGTTGCTCATGGGAAAGATCAGTATGAAATTTCAAGCGCCGTCGCACTGGGAGAATTAAAATTTCAGTTTACCTCACCTCACTTCCATTTTACTGAGCTACAGTCCATTACCCTCGAAACAGGCTTAAATTCTACACCCCTATTTCGTGCTTCCTTCCAAAAATAAAGGTTTCCACGTAACCGATAGTTCTACTAGGTACCTACCAGTACTAGTACCTCAAGCTTCTCTTCAATGCTAACATGCTTATTCTGAACTATAGTACCCTACAACAGGCACCACGAGTTCGATAGTTACTGTACTAGCGCTATAGTACGTATGTACAGGATTTTTTATACTGTATACAAGTACCTGGAAGAAGTGAGGCCAGGAGAGCATGACCGGAGAGTCGAACTGGCACGCGGACATGTTGAAGAGTCCGGAGGGGGTCTGGCAGCCAGGCTGGCCGGGCGACGAACCGGGGTAGCAGAAGCACAGGTTCTCCCCGTTGGCGGAGGGAGGGGCGAACACGTCGGGCGGAGGGACGAACCTGGAAGGAGAGGAGGCATGACATGATAAGCGAATGAAATGGATGAAATGGATCTTATCAAATCAACTTTTTTTCTACGGTACAGTAAATAGGTATGTACCTACGTAGTTAAAGCACCAGGTCATGTTCTCCATTTCATCTTGTAACACTAAGTAGTACTACATACTACCACTAAGGCCTTTTCCATCAGGAAGTGGGCACCTAATCTGACCACAGGGGGGAGAAATTTAACCCAAAAAAGCAAGGCTTCTCTTCTTCGATACGATACCGCATTCATGAGCTGGGCTCTCTTCCAACGTTACAATATTGGAACGTACGGAGAAAGAAGGAGCAACACAAGGTGGGCAGCAATCATCTAAAGCAGGGGTTTCCCACCATTTTCTTTCAGGTCGCGTATACCGCTTCCACCACATACCGGTAAGGTATGGGTAAGGGCATGTGGCGTACCACTTCAGTAATACTGCTAAAAGTCACATCTTAGCTAATGCTTCAAGTACCATAGGTTGGGAACCGCTGGTCTAATAGTCATTCATATGAATGGTGGCATTTTGTCTGTTTGTCTGTCTGTCGCCTCTACTTACAACCAAAAAGATCGTGCCTTCGTGCTCGACTTCCGATCTTCGCCACATTCCATAAATATCGACCAACTGAGCTCACGTGAACGGGGAGAGTGGGTAGACGGCAGCCACCTGAAACTTTTCCCCAAATCCATTTCTTGCAAAGTCGGGTGATGACCTTCTTCGGCGAGAGATGAGGAAGAAGGCAAGGGTAAAAAATCGTTGCAAATTAAGCTATGTTAAGTCGGAGAGCGTCTAAAAAAAAAAAAAAAAAAGAAATTCCAAGAAATGGTAAGCCATATTAGGTGGTGGTGGGAAATCCAAGTGAATATGTTAGATTTTTCTGATTCCCACGGCCCATGTCTGTCTCGAGGACTCTTTCTTGGCCACTTATAGCCATCACAAGTGCGGAGGAGGAAGAGGAAGAAGAGGAGGTGAAGAAGATATCGAGACAACCGCGCTGACGTGCCAAGTACTGGTAGGAACGAGGGGGAGATAATCCCCATGAATGGCGCCACCGCAGATCCAGAGAGAAAGGAAAAAAAAAAAGAAGTTTGCTGGCGGTCTGAGATACCAGTACTGTATAACACCCACCCCCCTCCATTCCTGGAAGTTGAATGTAGTACTGTAGAGGTTGAATTTAGTAGGATGGCAAATTTAGTTGAAAATTCATCCCACGTAACAATGTAAAGTACAATGTTGGGCATCTTAGGTGGGAGACATGCTGAATTCGAAATTTTATATCTAGTACTACGTCTCTTTAGAAGTCTCGTTCGGAGCAAGAAATAGAGACATTCTTCTTTTCAGGTGTCCTCCTCAGAGAAGCACCCTTATAAAGGCAAAAAAAAACCTCCTTAATTAGCAGAAGCTGAGGGGCCTGAGAAAAAAAAATATGTGGCGCCACAAAAAAAACCAAGTGGAGCTCCCAGTCCAGTCTCCAAGGAGTTTATGCATGCAAATTTATTTCGCATACATTAAATTCAATTTGGCGAGAGTGCCCGAAATCTGCAGTGCATACATTCCTTCTGACTCACCTGTATCCGGGTATCCCGTTCATCTCGACCTCCTCCTGGAAGACGAGCGGGAGCGAGCGGCAGAGGTCGCGGTTGAACACGTGCAGCACGTCGGACTTGGTCACGCCCGGGTGGAAGATGGAGCCGTCGGTGCCCCTGTGAAAGCAGTAAAAAAAAATTGCTAACAGTTTCCGCCTTGGACGGTTTTTAAAGACAGTAAAAAAAACCATTCGTTTTTCGAATTATTTGGCCAAATTTTGATCAAAAACCGCGCAGTAGCAGTAGGTTTGCTTTTATTTCAAACCATGGAACGCAATCAATATTCCCCTTTTGTGTCTGGATTGTTGTAATAATATGACGCAGAGAAAAAAAAATACTCCGTGTGACTCTCCTATTGTGTGGGTAGAACTATAAGCTTGTAATACCCAACCAACAAGGGAACCTTAATAAACTCCCGACTGAGTTCCGATGCAGGGTAAGCTTAATTTATGCCTATCATACCATGGTACTACAAAATGCATGAAGCATGAAAGCGGAAAAAAATCATTTCTGACGTTCCAAATCTGTTTCTGGTACAGCCGTGATTGTGGGAATAAAGCAATCAAGACAGGTACCTTTTTACGGCAACATTGCCGTTTCCCTGTACATGTACAGTACACTGCTGTCAATTCCAAACTGACCTGAGCTCGTTGCACTTGTCCCCCTCTGCGTCCCTCCAGAAGGAGAGCCGGTCCTCCCCGTTGAAGGAGAGCACCCTGCCCACGTCCCGCCAGTCCGTCGTCCCGGTCAGGGCCCGCAGCACGCCCCGGGAGGAGGCGTTCTTCCCGACGAAGAAGCCGAACTTGTCCTCCGGCACCCTGTCCTCCTCCGGCCTGATGGCGTTGCCCAGCTTCACCAGCGGGTTCGGCGTGCCCCAGACGACGTCCCCCACGCTCACCCGGTGGAGGGGCTCCTGCAGAAAGACGTTGAGCAGGCCGCTGGTCGTCTTGCGGAACTCCTCGTCCTTGAAGTGCGTCTTCCCGCCCACAGCAGTCTGAAATACCAGACTTTTACGTACAATGCATCTTTTCCGTTTCCTGGGAATCACACGTTGAGAAAGAGGAGAAATCCCGGATATTTCCCGGTTTTCTCATCGGCAGGTCTGTACTATACCCAAATACCCAAATGTTTCAATTATTCGAGAATTCTAGAAACGCTACACAGACGGTACTAGTATGTTGTACTCACTATCATGGGAACGTTGGGCAGGACGAGCAGGTCCTCCTCTCCGCCGACGCTGAGCTCGGGCGCGAAGTGGAAGGTCTTCTGCTGCTCGTACTGGACCTCGCGGCCGTCCGACAGCCACGACACGTTCACCTTCTGCCACTTTTGACTGGAAGAGGAATGAAGGGAGAAGAGGGTACAAAATCAAGGATATAATAATGCTTCGCAGAAGCCCCAAGAGATGAATGGCTAATATTATGTATTATGGCTTTCATGGTTCGTTAAGGGCTTATTGGAGAGACAAACACAACCTCCCCGAATGGTAAATCCATCTCCTTACGTGTAGACGTAGGGTCCCCTCTCCTCCACCACCGGCTTCTCCCCTCGGAGAAAGGCGTCGGCGTTGGTGTAGTTGAAGAAATATAGCCTGAGGACGGGCGTGACTGGCGGCTCCAGCCAGGACTCCACCGTCTGGGACGTGGCGGACAGGGGCACCTTCTGCAAAGTGGAAGGCGGGGATTCAGCAACCCGTCTCTCCCCCTCCCCTCCCCCCCCCCACACAGTAAAGCACCATGCACTTACGGATCTGATGATCCCGGTGATGAGATCTCTGAAGTGGAGTAAGACGAGGACGCCTCCGACGATGAGCAGCACGCCAAGACAAGATGACAACCCTAAAAAAAAGAAAAGAAAAGAAAAGAAAAATGCTGCACCACACGAGTATTTTCACAACTTTTTTTTTATCATCAGCACCGTTCAAACCGTTTGTTATAGCCATAAGAACTCGCATGTAACAAGTACATGTGCCTACGTACACCCGCAACATGTTACAGCTATGAGAACCTGCGTCACAACAAGTTACATTTACTTACATACACGTACACCTGCAACTTACACGTATGTTAGGTCTGACTGTTAAGTACTGGCTGACTTTGTACGCACGTGCCATGACAACCACCAATTCCTCTCCCCCCTTAAAAAAAAGTTCTTTCCAATTCAATATCCTTGTCCTGTAAAACCACCTACGCCTGCAGGAGACACTTCTCTCCTTCAGTCTTTATTGGTTTTTAGCTCTCCCGGAACCACAAACACACACAAAAAAAATTCCTTTCATCCTTCTGTCTTCCACCATTACCATGGTGTAGTACATCGTAGAAGAAGAAAAAAAACCCTAGTACAGGATACAGTCTACGAGCAACCAAGCCTGGCTTTTGCAGTTACGCAGTTACGCGAGATAATCTGCATAAGCGGGCACAGACAGGGAGGGAGCCTTCCGCGTGCACACATGGGCATTGGGCACAAATCAGAGCTTTAGAGGGGGGGGGGAGCCTATTTTGCTTTTTGGTCTCTAGCGGTTTTTTTTGGGGGGGGGAGGGGAGATTTTGCGAGGGAGGGGTGGATGGGTCAGAAAGTAGGCAGGCATCTGTTATTTGCGAGAAAAAAGTTATTAAATCGCATCATTAACTTTCTCGGAGCAATCATTGCAAAGTTTTCTCTGAAATCTTTCGAGAAAAGTTCGTTCCAGGAGGGAGTACAACCCATTTATTGCAATTTTTTTTTATTTCCCGGGGTGGGTGGGGTGTCGACCACTTGAACCCCCCCCTTCCCCCCCTCCCCTCATGCCCACGTCTGCCCACGTGGCACATGCGACGCACGCCTGCGATTTTTAACAGTGCGTGCGCACTAGCACGCCAATTTGATTACAAACAAAGGAACCTTCTGGGAAGGGGGGAGGGAGAAGGGGAGGAGGAGGAGGAGCGTCATATACTAGTAGAAGAACATGTCATCGCGTATGCAGACAAAGAGAACCCGACAACCACAAAAGCCAGCGGTCGACACAGGAAGTCCCTTCGTACTCTTGACAAGGAATGAATGCGGCAACAGGAGAGATAGGTAGGATGGTGAGTGGGCCTGTTTCAATTAGGAAACGCCGACATGAATCTTGTGCTGGCGATCCAGTGTCGATCCACGTAATACAATACTGTGTAACTTGAGTCGAGGAACCGTGATAGATCGTGCTGGAGAGGTTTTAAAGGCGGCCTATCTGGTTCTTCCTGCTCCTCCTTCCTTCGCCCCCCCCTCCCCCTCCCCCTCCCCTTCCCTCAGTTCTTTGTTGATGTAATAAAATCTTCACTGAGAGCATTTTTTGAGCATAAAAAAATCTGCTTCCGCCTCCGCAAAAAAAAACCGTACACTTTATTCGGTGCGTGACTTCCCTGCTAGAACTAAGTCAACTTTTAGCCAAGTAGTAAAGCAGAAGAATCTCCTGTGAAGAATCACTTAAAAGTGTGTACAAAAGCGTCACTCTTTTTCCTTGCGAGATGAGGAGGATGCTAAGGGAGAAGGAGGAGCAACAAATGTGAATGCCAGAAGGTTATTGCCAAATATTTGAGAGAGAAAGAGAGAAAGAGGGAGGGGAGATGAACAGGTGCTTCTGAGGGTCCAGCCACGCTGGTACTAGTAGTGTATGTACAATGCTATGCAGGAACAGTGTGCATTGCAAGTCGCTGCTGCTGTGACGTTACTACTGCTTCGCAGTACAGTCGAACTCGGACAAATTGCTCCAATTTCTATAAAAAAAAATCCCTGTTTCACCGAGTTGTCTTCTTTCGCAAAAAATAGCAATTCTGTTCCCTGTTGTAGTAGTAGTAGGATCGAAATCTCCCAACTAACCCAACCTGATTTTCCAACCAACCGTAGTCCCGACTATAGCCCGATTTTTCGTGTGCAAGGCTGTGTAGAGCTGTGTCACTACTAGTCTGCATCCTCCCTCCCTCCCTCCCTCAGCGCCTATCGCCTTTCCTTTCCACGACTAGTATTTTTACTGGAAGTGGGGAGGGGGAGGGGGGAGAGAGAAGAGAGGGAGGAAAGAGGAAAAAGCGGCCAGGATCAAATTGCTACTCCTGAAACTCAGCGCCAGAAAAAAGAAGGCGATAAAAAAAAGAAACACCTAGGAAATTAGTCATTAGCTGTATATTTATGTACGTGAGACAGTGAGTGCGAGAAAGGAGAGGATTTGAGGGGGGGAGGCTTGAGTGGCTGGGTATGAAGGAACATTCTTTGTTCTCTCTTTTTAAAAGTACTTTAATAATTTAGCAATATAAAAGTGTTGGGTAAAAATTTGTCTGCTTTGCTCTGAAACTTCGACCTATCACTTTAGCACGATTCTAGACAAAGAGGTATTGGTAAATTGTTGAATGCCTCAAAAAATCACTTTGGGCTATGGGTCAAATAGACATGTGGGTCAGGTTAAGGTTACCTCATAAATTTTAGGAAATCTTTAATAAATGTGATGCCATCTGGCAACTCTACGTGCCTCTCCCCGATCTGCCAAAGGTAGAACTCTAGTGTATCGAACTTCTGTAGTACTGACCCGTGCAGGCGAGTCCCAGGATCCGCATGGGCGTGATGGCGCCCTTCTTCCGCCCGTGGCCGAGCACGGACACGCCCTTCCCCACGCCCACGCCCACGCCTCCGACGGCGTCGCTCGCCATCACGCACACAGATTTCGCGAAAAAAATCTATATATACAGTATATCGAGGCTAAATTAGGGTCACTTTTGCTCGCATGCAGCACTCTGGGAGGAGGAGGAGCAGGAGAAAGGAGGGCGTCCTTGGGACGGAGTCCAAGCACTTGGCGCACTCGAGGACACGGCTCACTCACTCAGGGTGAGGGGGGGGACAAGAGCAGAAGGAAGTCTGGAGAACTCTTCAGATTCCTCCCAGTTGAAGATGATAATGAGGGGGAGGGGAGAAAAAACTATCAGTTTGACGTCTTTAACGCCTCTTCCCTCCCTCCTTCTAGTTTCTTTTTCCTTTCTCTACTGTCGGCGGCGGCGCGGCGCGGCGCGGCGCGGCGCGGCGCGGCACACTCCTTCAGTTCAGTTATCCACACACACTCGCCGCCGCGGCCGCCGCCGCCGCCGCCGCCAACGCTCCTCCTCCTCTTCTTCGCAGCTTCATCTGCTTTTTTTCGGCGAAGCCGGGGACATTTCCGCTCTTCTTCCAGTTTTAGTACTAGTCACTCACTCAGTCAGACTCCCCCCCCTTCTCCAGTATGGCCAGATCTTCTCAGGCATTATGCGCAGAGATTTCTGCCAAAATGCGCAAAAGACGCGTAAGCAATAACTTTTCTTTTACAATACTACACAGGTGCATCAAGCCAGGAAAATATTGTAAAATGCTCAAAATACGCAAGGTTCGCGCATGGCGCATGTCTTTAAAAATACGCAGAAAGACTTCCAATTTCTCGTAATTTTGCGCGTTTTCTCGAGGTCTGGTCTCCCTGCCCTTCCCATCTCGTCTGATTCACGCGCGCGCGTTTTGACTGCAGATGTTCTTTCCTTCCTTCCTTCTTTCCTTCTTCTTCTCTCCAATTGTTGTTGTTGTTGCTGCTGCTGCTGCTGCTGTTGCCTCTTCCAGACAGTCGCTCTCAGTCCACTTCTTCCTTCTTTCCTCTCTCTCCGTAGTAGGCCGGACTGAGGGGCGGGACAGTAGAGTATAGGTCTTCACTCCCTCCTCCTTTCTTCTTTACCAAATGTGGAACACAAAGGATAGCTACAGCTTGGGGGTGGCGAGAGAGAGGAGGGAGGGAAGGGAGGGAAGGGGTGGAGCGGAGGAAAAGAGCAGCAGCTTCTTGCTTCCTCCTCCGGTAGTAATCTGTTCATACTAGGAGAGGAAGAAGAGGAAGATGCAACTGAGCGTAAAAAAAAACAGTCTATAAATTTTTCCAGATGCTCTGACGTCTTCGGGAAATAGCTAGGCACTTTGTAGTAGTCTGTTGATGCATCAATGTAGCTTAAATTCACCTTAATCACAACATACGCTCGAAAATAAGGTGGATAAAAAAATCAGGTGTGATTAAAGATAAAAGGCGCTTAACAAAGTTCTGTATTCTTAACGTAGTAGATTCTCTGGGAAATAAAAAAACTTCCAGAGAGAGACATGAGCGACGGAGCCTCAGAAATAAAATATATACTGTATGTTATACCGTTGCAGAGGCACCGTTGATGAGGTTTTTTTCATTCTTTCCTTCTCCCGTCCTCCCTTGCTTGATGAGGTTCCCATCTTTGATCCGGGCTTTTGATGTGAAAAAAAAAAAAAACAGGAGGGGGGGCAAGAAGGAAATATTAAGAACTTGACTGCTCAGGGCAAATATCCTCCTTCATATTTAAAGTACAAGCCAGATATATCAAATACTCTTCAAGGGGCGATAGTTATATTCTACTTGTAGTTCATGACATGCAGTTGTAACTACTCATATACCCTTTTGTAACGCAATAAGTGCCATGACAGGAACGAGACAAACTAGTAGCAGATGCCTTTCTTCATCCTCTCTCAAGACTCCATTCTTATTCGCATATGTACTGTACACTACCCGTACAGAGGGAGAGAGGGAGGGAAAGGGTGGCGATCAGATATTGTCTTCGCATCTGACAGGGAAGCAAATTGGCTCAGATTTGTGAAGAAAGGATGAAGGGAGAGGGGAGGGGAGAAGGAATACTCACAGCTCAGTCACTCTTAGTTTCTCCCCCCCCCTCCCCCCCGGTGTCACATGAGACATGTGACGCAGGCGGACGATGATGACATGAGAGATTTTTTTCATTTTTTTCCCAATCCTTTCTTCCTGCACGTCAGTTATGTCAGGCCAGCTCTCTGTAACCCGTCACTCCTCTGCCGGTGGAAGCCCCTGCGCAGTCCGGGTTCCCCGGCCGCCGACCCGGCGGCCACGCTGGCCCGGTACGGTTCGGACTTCAGTCCCAAGATGATGTCCTCCAGCGTGCCGTCCCTCACCTCCTCCGGCTTCATCCTCGACGGAGTCCCCGTCGCCGCCGCCGTCGCCGCCGCCGCCGCTGCCCCCTTCGTCTTGGACTTGAGTTCGCTAATCAGGGCGCTCTGCAGGTTCTTCCGGTTGGCGGCCGACTGCGCGGCCTCCTCCAACTTCCTTCGCCGATCGTTGTCCAGCTCGGACTGCTTCCAGCAGGCAAAGAAGCGGACGAAGTAGCCGAAGAAGCTGTTGACGTCGGTGGTCTTCGCACCCTCGCCAAAGTACTCGGCACACTCCTTGAAGAGGACTCTGGCCCGATCTGCCTCTTGGCGCAGAGCCGATGCCTGCCGAGAGGACTGGTCCACAAAGTCCTTGAGTGCCTGGTTCTGGGCAACTTTCATCTCGTCCTTGGTGGCATTGGGCTGTGCCAGCCTGTTCTCCAGCTCTCTCTGCGTAAGTTCACACCCCTTTTCCAGCTCAGCCACATCCACCAGGAGGTTCTCCAGTGAGTACTGTGCTGCTTTGTCCAAGCATGTGACATCCTGGTGGAAGCCCACAATGTCTGGAAAGTTTTGATGCACTAGGTCTGCAAGGTAGTGAACAATGGTCTGCTTCTTGTCCCTGGACTTGGTTATGCTGAGGGAATCCAGACTCTGCAGCTTGAAGCCATAGCAGGGTCCTTTCTTGGTGGAGTTCATGTAGTTGCCAAAGGCCAGGATGAGCTCTAGCACCCGCTTGATCCTTTTACTGTCCCTGAGTGACTTTGAGGCCAGAGCAATAGAGTTAATCTGTGGCCTCAGCATCCGGACAGTCTCCTCAAAGGAAGACATGTGGGTCATGATCTTCAGCTTGGTGGCAAAGCGCTCCACACAAGCAAACTGTCGCATCAGTCGATCCTCCTCAGTCAGCAAGTTGGGATCCTTCTTTGCTGCATTGTGTTCTCGGTATGCCTTGACCTAAAAATAGATTAGTACGAGTATTATATTATGTGAAAAAATGACCAAATAAAGTTTCAAAAAGCGAACCTCACCTCAGCTTCTAGTGGGACCATTCGTTGCAACAGTTCCACAGTCTCCATTGGGAGAACATTAATGTCCAGCGAATTGACTGCCCGCACCAGCTCACTGATAGGCAGGTTGGGCAACTTTCTTTTGCAGATGGCCATGTTTTTAAGTCTCGTGTGCTCCATCAGGGTGTCCAGCTGCTGCTTAGGCGACGACACGGCGGACTTGCCACTGTCCACCTCGCTGTTGTTGCCTTTAGTGCTGTTGTTGTTGTTGTTGCTGCTGCTGATGTTCACGGCGGTGTTCTTGTTGACTGCGTTCTTGATGGGGACCGGGTTGAGCTTGAACTGTTCCTCGAATGGGGCAAAGTCAATTTTGCGCATCACTTGCTCGTCGTCCATGAGGTACCTGAAACGAAAGGAAGACAGTAGAAAGGGATGCATGTCGACATCACCCAACGGCAGACTTACCAAATGGTGTCCTTCGTGTCATTCGGCTTCAGCGGCACCCAGTGGACAGTGGGAAGCTTGTACGTGGTCTGGACGGGTCTCTTTATGGTCAGGTTGGGATCAGTCTTTGACGGAGGAGGTGGGGGTGGAGGTGGGCCACTGCCCGGGGGAGGAGGAGGTCCCGGAGGCGGCGGCGGAGGGGGAGGAGGAGGCACAGCCGCCCGTCCTGGTGGTGGTGGAGGTGGTGGAGGAGGCGGAGGAGGCGGAGGAGGTGGAGGAGGAGCTGATGAGCTCGCAGATGACGAAATGCCTCTGCTTATTAGCCTGGAGCGCTCTGCTTCTAGTTCCCTAATCTTCTCCTCCAGTAAGGATTGCCTCTGCTTGGAGTCCTCCTCCTTGGAGTTCAGCGTCTTACGAAGAGTGGAATACTCACTCTCCACCTGAAGATTACGACAAAGTACGATATTTCATTTTATTGCCTACTATAATGTGTCCAATTCCAACCTGTTGGCTTTTCTCCAAGAGTTTGTCCCTCTCCCTCTTGAGGTCGTCCACCTTGTTCTCCATCTCCACCTGCCGAGCCATCGCCTCCTCCTCCAGCTCTTGCAACACCTCGTTCACGCGGCCAACCTGTTGAAGGGAATATTGGGTCACAAAATGTCTCTGACTGGATCTCTCATCTTCCTTCTCCACCTCGTCCTCCAGGTCAGTCACCCTCTTGATGGCGTCCGCCTTCGCGTCCGCCTCCTCCATCAGCGCAGCCACGTCGAACTCGTTGTCGATGTAGGCGGAGATCTGAGGGGAAATTGGAAATGTCGGACTTTGGCACACTGAGTAATAGGTAACAGACATGCACTGCCACTGGGTAGGTACTGGTACGTGGGGTGGTGAACTGCCCAACCAATATTGGTACCACACCACACCAACAGCTATGCCACTACTGGTAATCAGTGATGGGGTCAAAATTTGGGTTGCTCTAGGTTGCTCTAAGGGTTATTTTTTTTTCTCTCACTATTTTAACACCTGCTCTGGTGTTAGGACAACCCATCACTATTTGCACGCTAGCAATATTGGTTGGGTAATTGCTGTTTTGTGTTGAAGAGGTACAAAAGGCAGGGAAAACACGGAAACTTTTTACGCAACACTCTACGGAAAAAAATACATCTCCTCTCGTACCCCTTGCACAAAAAAAATCTTGTTTACTTCCATGTGATCCCTGTCAGCTCCAACTCTCGCATCATTTCTACACTATGTACTACAGTACTAGTTATGTAGTATTAGTCACTGTCGTCGTACTCTCCCTTTCACTCACCGAATGTATTTTTTGCATTTAGTACAACAGAACTCCGAATTGGTGATTCAGTTGCAAGCAGTTCACCACATTGATGCTAATTCATCATGTCAAGCACAAAACTCACAAAGCAAAAAAAATTAGTAAATTATGGAACAGGATTTAAGTCTGCAAGTCTTCAACGTATCATGGATAATATGGGACATGTCTGGAGCCAACCCAGTTTTTCAACTGTGGCCATACAGTACGGTACATGTACCGTACATACGTAGCAACATGTAAATTCTGCTCCCTAGAAAACTTCCAAATTAATCAAGATTCCCTACTAACCAAGTCCCCTTTACCCGAGTTCTACTGTATTGAAGAAATTCACTATGTCAAGGTTCTAGTGTATCTCCGATTCGCAGTAGTGTGTAGTACTGTACCTGCACTGAGAGCTCCTCAGACTCGTGGCGCCTCAGCCGCTCAAGGCAGTCATCCAGACCGAGGGCGGAGAACTCCCACTGGAGGGCAACTCTGAGAGAGATTAAAATAAAATAAAAACACTTTTAAAATATTTAAAACTGTAGAAAAAATTTGACCACTTTGCCCTACCTGAAGTTCATGTCCTCCACAGAGTGCACCACGATGTTGATGAACTGCATGCAGGCTACCATGAACTCGATCTGGAAGCTGTCCGGGTTGGCGAAGAAACTCATCAGCGTCTCGAACCTATGAGCCTCACCCATTTCGTGCTGTAATTGCAGAAGGTATTGGAAAATTATTGTTCATTCAACATGTTTGTCCTGCCATATTAAGAAGTTTTCTTACCTTGAAGAAGTCAAATGCGCTCAGGATGATGTCATGGCCACCCTTGACAGCTAAACAGATCGCCGCGAGCAACTCCAGCACAAGAGCTTTCGTGCGCAGTTTCTGGTGCATCTGAAAACGTGGACAAAAATTAACATACACGTACAACAAACAACATACAGTAATAGTAAAAACAATTGAGACTGTTTGACACATTGAAGGTAGAAAATTTGGCCTCGCCTAACTCACCAAACTAAGGGCGATGCAGTTGATTGCCTGCTTGTGCTGGATGACCATGTTGAACCCGAACTTGTTGTTCATGATGGCGCGAAGGCACATGATGCACACGTGGATGTCGTCCGTGGCGTCGCCCATCTTCAGCTTGGTGGAGCGACGCATTAGTTTGGAGATGTGCTCCAGGCTGGAACTGCCCGTTGCGCCCCCCCTCTTCACTGACGACTTGACGGAGGCCCTTGCGGACTTCTTGTCGCCACTCTCGTCCATGTCACTGGCAGCTTCCAGCTTGAGCATGTGCCTCATGACCAGCAGCTGTCCGTCAAGGTAGTTCACAAGCACGTCCAGCCCCAAATTCTCTTCGTCGAGGAACTCCCTCACCCACTCTATGTTGTTGGTCCGGAGTGAGATCTCCAGGTCACGCAGCACCTGCGTGGAGGTGATGTCTCCAAGTGCCTTAATCTTCCTAGTGCTGTGAGACGCGGTGGGGTCCAGGTAGGTGCGGATCTTGGCAAGGTAGGCTGAGGGCGGCTCCCTCGCACGCACCTGCTCCTGATCACAGATGATGTCCCACTTCTTGGCCGCGTCGAACCCGCGAAGGTGCTTGGCCCGCTCTGGGGGCAGGTCCATCTGCACCAGGACCTCGCTGAAGCGTCGCTCCAGCTCTTCCTCGTCTGGCATGGGCGGGCGCTGAACGCTGCCAGCGGCGGACACGTTGTGCAGAGGCCCCATGGCGTCCACGGCACCACCGTTGGACTCGTGGCAGGAGGCACCCGGCTGCTGCCGGGAGCTCTTCTGCCCTCCTCCGATGTCAGCCAGTGAGGAGGGGTTCGGAGAGCTTCCACCCAGATGGACGATGTTGAGAGGAGGTCTAAAGAAAAAAAAAAGGACGAGGCAACTCATTTTTCATTAAAATTTGACATTAGCAACACTTTTTTACGTATGAACTTGACTGTCCCCCTTCTTAATTTCCTCACGTAGCAAAACACGTGTGATAAATCTTTAACCTGCTAGTAATGTTTTCGTACTGCCTTTCTAAATGTTAAATCTGAGCTAATTGTCCAGAGTTCATGCTATGCTATTCTTTGCTGTTTTAAGACAAAAAAGCATCACCAACCCTTCACTTGCATCACCCGATCGACAACACTGACGAAAAACAAAAGCTACCCAAGCAGTCTTCTGCATGAATGATGATGCTACTCAAATAGATTGTTAAAAGCTTCACTGGTCCGTTAAAAACACCACTCACACTTTGGTGAGAGTGCGCAAAATAACTGTCAAAAATAGGAAACTCGAAGTGGCTCATGGGTAAAGGAAAAATAGAGGATGCTACTTCTACGTAATTAAATTTCCAAGTAACCTCTTTTGCAAAAGCTAATGTTCCGTCCAAAAAATAATGCATTTAATTATGTACACATTTTGCTTACCTTCCTCCTCCGCCGGCCTTGGACATGACGGCTCCTACAGGGCAAATGAACTCGTCACAATGGAGTCAGCCTGTGGGCAAACAGTTGAGAGGGAAGTGTTGTCAAAGTGGTGGAAGTGTCGACGACATTTCTTCTCCTTAGTTCCGGGGGGGGGGCAGAAAAATATTATGGGACATGTCGATATGTGTAGTATGTAGTGCAAGCAACAATTTGATTCTGCTCAAGTTAGAAAATGAGGAACAAGTTCTTGGCGCCGATTGACGCTTTTTCCTCAGTCTCGCCCCATTCAAAAATCACTCTGAGAAAATAACGTTCACTCTCTCTCACGAGAG
>JAAUYM010123869.1_pt1 | contig 16603 bp, 13 predicted proteins | sample 7278001 | NCBI WGS metagenome assembly JAAUYM01 (sample SAMN14350224, study PRJNA611818) | marine sediment metagenome | isolation source: surface marine sediment (1.8m) | place: French Polynesia: Moorea | collected 2018-08
GTAAGTGTGGACAATAGTCAGCCATACATGACTAGCAACACATAGCTCAAGTTCAATCTTCTGATGGCACGATATTTTTTAGCTGGTGCAATCTGGATGCCAACTATGTAAGGATGATCTGCTCAAAATTTCAATGGCAGTTAGAGGAGGTTATGGGTACAAAGGAATGCCACATTGTTGAGGTTTTGCACACAATAAGGTTTGTCCCTATAGTACAAATGTTATTCTATTGTGCCACCCTGTATATGGCATCATTTTTGCACCAGAGCTCTTTTTTGGTCTGGTTTGGCATGTGTAGCATATTCCAATTTCCAATCTGCAGTAGCTCGTGGCAAAATGAAAAAAAAAGAAAATTGTAGCAATCGTGACAATCGCTCTCGTTTTAGTTTGTTCGTGAGTCCAGTATCTACTGAGTATCTATTGTAGAGAAAAACATCTTTATTTATTCGTTGCGATTACAATGTGATTACAATGATGATATATAATTGTCTGTAATTTAGAGCATTCTTTGAGCACTAGTAACTTTTGGCATATCTTGTCCCATTTCCATCAGGTTTTCCTCTTGATATAAATCTCGAAATTGAAGGAAGACGTTTTTAAATGTATCAACAGTAATAAAGGCTTTGTGGTTCTTAATGTAATGCTTATGGAAATTTGTCAGGAGCATCATGATGTACAAGACGGCCAGCAACATGCAGATTGCTCTGATGTGCCACCCTTCGTCGTTGACGGCTTCGTCGTCCAGCTCAAGAAGTTGAAAGTGTTCGTCGTTTCTAGACAAAAATAGATACGCACTGATACCCGTCAAAAGCGACATGTATCCAGCTCCATACGTTAGGTGATCGACAGAGTCCGTAAACCAGTCACTGACCACAATTCGAAATAGACTTCCCAGAATTCGGATATGAAATATCTGGCGGAATATTGTGCCGGCCAGCTTCACAGATGTCATTACCATGTACATTACGAACACAAATACTGCCCCTTGACTGAAGCACAGGTGGGTCTTGTAGTCTCTCGTTGCTTCAGACTCGTCAGATTCCGACACGGCTGCCTGAATGTCAACCAGACCACCAAAGAACAGGCAAAATGAGAGCAACTTCAACGCGAAAGTGACCGCAGTCAGTCGGTTCGTATTCACGAAACCAAACACCACCGAGATGATCGTGACGTGGGGCAAGAGCAGGACGAATATCACGACGTAGATCGTCATGTGAATGTCGAGCTTCTTCGCGTTAATCTCTTTGTCCCTTCTAGTTTTGGACACCACGTCCAGCACGTCCAGGAGGTCAAAGTTTGCCTTCCTCACGACTATGATCCAGTGCATGAAGAGCGCAAACAAGGCTACGATGATGACTTCGTTGATTATGACCAGGAACTTCATCTTCCCAGTGAGCAGGCTAGGCTTGTCGCGCAACTGGTATTCCCTTTCCAGCTCCTCTTTCCTGAAGTGCTTCAAGATGGTCTCCCCGTAGGTTTCCACGCAGTCCTCGTGATCGAACGGCCGGTCTTCCCGGACGAGGCCCTCCACGCCCAGTCTGTCAAACACCTCGCGATCCTGGGCGCTTCTTCGCTGCTTCGCTTCTTCGCCAGACAAATAATCTCTTCCGAGATCCCTGGGCAGCTCTTTTGACGGCGAGCCCCTCCCACCGCGTCCGCTGCTGCCTCCGGCGCCACTCTTTCCTGCCTTGGCCATGGCGCGGTCCACGATCGGCTCCTTGTAATTGACGTTCACCTGAGGACTCTTCCTCCTTTTCCTCCCACTTTCACGGCCAAGAGATAGGCCCTTTCTTCTTTTGGGCGAACTGGATTGAAGGGCACTCCCCGGGGCCTCAGGATGGCGCGAAGGCAGGAATCTCCTCCTCCCATCTCTGGCCAGGGTCTCGTCTGGCCTCTCTCCTCCACCTCTTCGTCCCCTGCCGTCGTCGTTCACCCTAAGGTCCTGCGGGAGAGGCAGTCGCGCCCTCCCGGACGCGTCGCCGCCAACCGCCTCGTCGCACTCGCACAGGAACGGTGAAGACGGCGACTCGTCTTTCTCGGCACTCCTCTCGTCCATCAGGCTCATCAGCCTGGCTAGGTAGACGCGCCGCCCGGCCGCCGGAGACGGGCTGGACGGTCCGCCCGCGGCTGCCGGCCCGCGGGGGGCGAGCGAGGCGGACGTCGGCCGCTGGTCGCAGGTGCAGGCATGGCCTCGGCGAGAGCACGTGGTGATCGTCTCTGCGCACGAGGAGAGGTCGTCGTCGCGACACGACTCCCAGGGGTCGTCGCACTCGTCGACGGCGTCCGGCGCCTCGACACCGCTCCTTTGGCACCGGCACGTCCGACCCGCACAGCCGCACTCAAATCTGGTGCCATCTTCAGGTCCGTCAGCGGAAGTTACCTTGGAAACACCTTTGAACATATCTTACACCACGATCAGCATCAACTTTCATTTGAGGGCAATTTTAGACTGCTGTGGCATTGACATAAAATGCGCACGAAATAAAAAAAAAGTTTTATTGTGGCAGGCTCCCCTTCTTTCTTGCACTACTACCGTACATATACCTACTACAATGAGCCGTCTGAGCTGTCTCTTTACTCCATACAGTGTTAGAACAAAAATAAATTCATTGCATTTACGTAGCTGACAAACACAGAACAGTTGGTTGTCACAGCAATACTATTAATGAGGGTCCGAGTTTACGAGCTCGAACCACTGCCTCAAAGCGTCACTGAGCACTTGGGGCAACTTTTCAAAGTCTCTCAGGATAATGTAGAAGGGGAAGGGGAAGTGCTCCATGTACGGCTCCAGCTTCACCAAGTTTCCCTTGGCGTCGAAAATCGGCATTCGAACATCAAGAACGGACTGATTGTTCTCGGCCACCTCCAGGATGAAGAAGACCACGAAGACCCCGTTCAGTCTGACCTGGCGGAGGGCGTCCTCCACCAGCCGCTTGCCTTCATTCAGGACACCTGCATAGGCAACGGGCGGGAAAAAAGTAATTTTTAATGACCCTAAAGGAAAATAACTGTAGAAAGAAAAAAGGTTCCTTGCCTCTTCCGTCCGACAGAACGACGAGTAGTTTGTCACTGAGGGCAGCGCTGGCAGATGCGGGGCCTTGTTCGAAGATGGCCCCACAACGACGCAGGAGACTGGCGAAGCGTGTCAGGGGCTGAGAGAAGGTGAAGTTGGCCAGCACTGCTGCCCCTTCGGAAGGACCTATCCTCTCCCTCGGGGGTACGACCACTTCCGGCTGCTGGCCGAAGCGAACAACGCCCAGGCTGCCGACCTCCAGCACAGAGAAGGTCTCGCTCAGCACGGCCAGGGCACGGAAAGACATTTCTTGGACCTGCACAAAAAAGGGGGGTCAATAGTAAAGAAAATTGTGTTTGAAAAAAGTGTGCCGTGTGCATGTAGTTTACAATATGAGTCGTATACTAAAAGGAGTGTCTCTCTCTCGCCTTGTTGTCGCTCATGCTGGACGAGTCATCGAGCGCGATGAGGATCTTGCACTCCCTCTTGGAAGGCCTCGTCCTCCTCAGCCAGATCTTGTCCCTCCGGAAATTGCTGGCGATGTAGGGCACGATGCGCCGCATGTTGAGTCGCTTCCCCGTTCGGAAATCCCCCCTGAACCTTGCCGCCCTGGTGGGCTCGATCACTAGCCGCAGCCTCTCCGTCAGCTGCCGCGACAGCGACGTCGTCTCTGCGCACAGGCGGGACCACTCGCGGATGTGCCTGTCCTCGGAAGCGGCAGCGACTCGGCCTCCGCCCTCCTCTGCCTCCTCCTCCACCGTCAGGTCACCCACGCCCCTGTCAATGGCGGCCATGCCCTCCGAAACTGTGTTGCAATCGCCCCTCGACACCAAGTTCGTAGCCGTCTCTTCTCCCAACTCGCGGGCCTTCTTCCAGGTCCCAACTGCTTGGTCCACCTCCTTCTTTTCTTCTCCCTCATCTTTGTTCTTCTTCTGCCTCCTCTCTGGCAAGTCTGGGACCTTTCGCTTGAAGCCCTCCAACTCCTCCATCTGGACGTCGTCCAAGGCCGACCTCCCCTCGTCTTCACGATTCTCGTTCTCATGTGCGTAAACGTCGGACTCTTTGGCGTCCGCCAGGTCCTTGTTCGGGACGATCTTGAGGTCTTCTTCGGCCAGCAAGTCGCTCTCCATTTTCTCCTCATCCTCCCCGTGCTTGGTTTCGACGTCCTCCTCCGTCGTCGTCGGTTTTTGTTTCTGATCCAGCCGAGTGGTTTCATCTCCCGTCGCCTCCTTCTCCTGCGCTTCCAGCTTGTTCTTCTTTGCCTCTTTTTCCGTAGTTTCCTGGGAAGCACTTTCGGCGTCTTCTCCCTCTTCGTCTCCGCCATTGTTCTCCGCACCTTGACTCATCTGAGGTTTCTTCGTGTCGTTCCCGCTCAACTTCTCTTCCAATTCTGGCCCGTCTGCTCGAGGTGCGCTTTCCTCTACCATCTGATCACCGTCCTCCTCCTCCGGAGGCGGCTCCTCTTCTTTGAAGTCGCCAAGACGTTCGATGTCGTCTGTAAGATAGTTTGAAAAGGTCGGGCTGTTTCGATATGCAGATCAAAATGCAGCTCCGATACAAGCATCAGCAACAGTACATTAGCATTAGCTCGGAATATTTTTCAACTAGTTTTTTTAAAATATTTTCTACCTGCTTGATCGTGGTAGAAAAGTCAATAATGGCAAGCAGCAGCCACTTGATACTAATATCCCACACAAACACGACAATGATTTACATACCTTCCACGTCCATGTCTTTTTCCTGGTCGCTGTCGCCTCCATCAAGGTCGTCCAGGTGCTGATCATCATTGTCCATGTCCAAGTCCTCGACCTCAGGATCTTCTTGGTTGTTGTATTGGCCGTCATCTGTCTGATCCTCGATGTCGTTTGTCTCCTCCGTGTCTGGTAGGCGCTCCCTCTTCTCCTTGTCGTCCACTGGCTCATCAACCATGTCGTTGGTGACCTCCTGTTGATCCTTCATGGTCTCCTCTTCCGTCAAGAAGTCCGCCTGCCTACTTTCCTCTTTCTTGTCCATGGACTCTTCTTCCTCTTCTTTTTCTTCATCGCTTTTTTCCTGCTTCCAGTCCTCTGAGTTGAGAAGGTCGTCTTTTTTGTGCTGGTCCTCATCTTTGTTGTCCGTTTCTCCTTCCACGTCAGACATCTTGTCGTCACCATCTTCTTTATCTTCATCGTCATCTCCCTCATTTTCTGACTGATCGGTCAATCGGTCTTCTTGCAGTTGGTCGCTGTAATCCACAAAATCCTCATTCTTGTCCTCACCACCTCTGTCCTCCTCCTTCTCCTGACGTTCGCCTTGCTGTTCCTCCTGCACGTTTTCAAAAAGGTCCTCCGAATCAACCCCGTCCACCGTCGCCTTTTCCCCTTCACCCTCTCCCAGACCGACCCCGCTGGAAGGTTTGAGGTCATCTCCATCCACTTCTTCCCCATCTCTGCCATCATCGTCTTTGTTTTCCTTCACCCTGGGTATAGTGGCGAAGAATGAGAGGCACCGCAACACGTTTCCCAAGTACCTCGTGTCGGAGGACAGCGCCGTCCGAGCCCACTTCTCCACGCAGGTGCACAGTTGGCCGTAAACGTCCAGGATGGGCTCTCCTTCAAGCAGAAGTTGTCTCTCGTTCAGAGACAGTCGCCTGGAGGAGGTCAGAAACTTGACCTCCGCAGCTCTCTCTGGCACATCCATGAGTTCAAACACCTTAGTCAGGTGAGGGTGGGAGAAAGGGGTCTCTTCAGCACCAAAGTCTTCTTGCGAGACCAGCTTCTGCACGGACTTGACACTACCGAGACATCTGACCAGGAGACTCTTTAGAAAGCGCTCGAATGGTGGCCAGGGGCTATGCTCCGCTGCTCCAGTCATCGACAACATCTTGAGAGTTCCATTGGCATCCTTTAGTATCGCTGCAGCTTCCCTATATGCGGGCGGTGATGCTCTCTCTCTCAATTCGGCATATCGTTCGCACAGGTGGAAGACTTCCAACTTGCATGCCTCCAGTCTTTCCACCAACTTGCGTCCCATTTCTTTGTCTTCTCCGTCACTGTCCACAGCCTCAGAGAGGCAGTTCTTCAACAGGCGCAGTTTTTCTACCATCCGTTGCCCCTTGACCATTCCCACCAGCCTGTCCAGGCGCCTGCAGATGGTGATGACCTTGCTGACCACTCTCTCGTCAAAGCAGAAGCTCCTCATTTCTCTGAGACTTTCGTGAACGACCTGTGTGGAGCGAGAAAAAGTCTCCATTGACGCCTGCGCCTCCAGCATTCGGAGCACCGCGTGTCTGGCCAGCCCCAGGGCCCTCTCCTCGAAGTGTGGCGCCAGGTTGCCGGCGTTTGTCCTCAGCGAGCGAGTCATCTCATCCAGAAGGAGGAGGCATTCGGCAACGTCGCTTGAGATGATCCGTCCGGCCTCTCCGACCAGAACGAGACCACCGACTCCGCCCGCCAGCGAGCCCTGAGGGCGAAACAATCCTCTGGACTCTCGGAGCTCTTTCATGAGGGACTCCACCGCCTTCCTGGCCACGTACACCTCGCTCTTGCTCTCTTTATTCGTCGACCTCAGCCCGCCCAAGAGGGACTTCACGCCTTCCGCCTCCTCCGCCAGCGACTCCAATCCAGCACCCTCCTGTAGGAGAGACTTGGACACGGACTTGAGCATGCCCCGGGCAATTTCTGACATCTTCCAGCTGCCTCCGAGATTGGTCCCGTCGTCTCCGTAAAACTGGAGGACTTCTGCCTTCGTCCTCCTTCCCTTGTCGGCAACATGAAAACTTTCGTCTTGGGCCGCTCGTGGAGTTCCCAACTTGTCGGCATCCAGGGGAGGCATTGGTTGAGTGAACAACTCGGTGCACTCCTGCAACTTCTTTCCCCTCTCCCTGCCAATCTTTACGAAATCGCCCTCCCTGTTCACCAGCATGAGCTTGACCCCGTCCGCCAACTTCTTTTCGCAAGCCTTCCTCCTCTTCCCGACTTCTTCTGCCACAGCTTCCTCGAAGGGCTCGCTCAGCATCTTTCCGATGGAGAATATCTTGGACACTTCACCTTGCACGTCGTGATAGATGTCCGCCAGTTGGGCGAGGGACGCACAGCGAGTCTCGCGGTCCAGGACCTCGGTTGACTGCTCGAAGCACAAGATCACGGCGGCAAGCCAGAGTCCCTTGTGCGCTGGAGCAGGGGAGGAGCAGATCTTGGAGCACAGCTGGAGAACTCCCGTAGACAGACCCACGCACCTGGCCTTTGTCCTGGCCTCCAGATCCGCGGTCACGTCCTTGATCTGCATGATCGTCCTCCTCTTCCAGCTTTCCAGTGTCCCCTTCAGGCCGGAGAGTGGTATCGCGTATCTCGCCGGACTCTGCCTGTTCCACTCATCCGCCTTCCTCAACACGTCCTCCAGTGCCAGGTGGAAGCTCCTCTCAGAGTCCCAGACAGAGTGCGAGAGAAGCTTACGGAGTCGGTCACTGATTTCCAACAGCACGGGATTGTCGGGCCAGTGGTCCTCCAGCAGGCGGGTGACGGTGGCGCGCGCAGCCTCAGTGGGAGTCACCAATGCCAACAGGTCCCCCTTGGCGACGTTGGCAGCGAGTAGCCGTCCTAGTGCGAGCTTGCAGGAGTGCAGAAGGCACTCCTGCCGTGGCGGCTCAAATCCCATCAAGTCTTCCCCGCTGGTGGCACCGAGGGTCAGGCGGGTGAATTCAACGCTTGCTGAGTCGTCACGACCCATCAAAGCCCGCGGGGACACAGCCTTTCCAGAGAGTAGCTCATCCGATCTCTCTCTCCTTGGAAAACTAGCAGAGATCTTGGTCATCACGTCCAAGCGCAGAAGGGCGTTTTCTTCGCGCATATCGAGGTTACAGTGGACGGGTCCAGGGCGGTGGCAGCATATGTCTGACAAGGGTTGGAGTCCGTCCAGGGTCTGCAGCCTCACCGCGCCGACGCACTTGGTGCCAGAGTGTTCTGCAATGATCGTCATGCCGGTCACGGCCTGGAGGACCGCCGCGCAGACAGGAGAGACCACGTCCGGGTAGGAAGAAAACTTGACCTGAACGTCCCGGACAAAGTTGGCCAGGCTCTTCTTCCAGGTGCGGAACTTGACTCTGGCCTCCTCCGAGGCATCAGCCAGCTGGCCAAACAGCGTCCTCACGACGTCTCCGTCCATCGGGCCGTCAAGGAGCCCCCGCACCTCGGACTCGAGCTGCTCCCACGGTTCCACCCGGACGGGCAGCGAGGCGTCCAGGCGGTCGGCCTCCTCTTCGCTCTCGTCGGCGAAGGCGGACAGCCTCGCGTGAAGCGGATGGTGCCCCACCACGGCGTCCGGGGACTCCTCTCCGCCGCAGCTGAGGGTGAGGCAGCACCTGTCCGCCCGCATGCGCAACCGCGCTTCCGCCGCCATCGTCCTCAGCAGCGCAGCCTCTGTCTCGAGTGTGGCCAGGCGGTCGGAGAGTAGGCTCGACGCGATCTCTGCCAGAGCGAGGGAGGAGTCCACGACGAGTCTCCCTGCCGAGGCAGGGTCACCACCGATCTCGTTCACTTCCGCTCCGGAGATGCACTCGTTCAACAGTTCCGACAGCTTTTCGGTCGTGTCTGCGGAGAGAGACTGCTTCAGGTGCCGCAGGAAGGTGGCCAGGCTCGCACCTCTTTCTCCGCAGAAGCCCAGGTCCTTGAGAGCGCACTTGAAAGAAGCAAGGGCAACCTCAGAGAGGAGCCTCCACCTCTGCAAACTTCCTGCCTTCCAGGGCCTCCAGTTTTGCTGCAGGAGCCAGTAAGTCTCCGCAACAAGGGCGACGGTGTCTGCCACTTTCTCCAGGCTGGAACCGCTGCCTTCGCCGTCATCTCCTCCTAGTTTCTCCTCCAGCGCGGCCGCAGCCAAGCGGACGACGTCGCCTCCGCCGTCTTCTCGCAGCAGATGGTGCAGCAGCACTGAGTTGCTCTTCTGCAAGTGGGTCCAGGAGAATTTGCTGGCCGTGGCCGGATGAAGGGCCAACTTTGTGTCAAGGGGCAGCAGATCCGACAGGTGACAATCATCATCATCATCCCCACTCGCAGCCAGATGAACCAGACTGGCGGTTGTGGCCAGGGCGTCTTCCAAAGAAGTGGAAAGGAGGTCATTCGGCGTGGAGAGGAGAGGGATGGGCTGGGGCGCATTGCAGATGGAGGTCATGAAGGCCGCATGCGTGAAGACTCTCTTCCTCATGTCCTCGAAGTTTCCCGAGACGGACGAGTAAGGTGAGCAACCTTCCGCAAAGGACAGGATCTCCTTGTAGCGCATCCTTTCCTCCTTCGACGACTTGACGCTCCTCGTGCCGCCTCCTCCTTCCAACCGCCAGGACTTCTCCGTGTGCACCCTTATGTCCAAGGCGATCTCCTTGAAGAGCTCTTCCGCTGCGACCCGCACCTCCGCTGCCCCGTCCTCCTCGGCCACCACCAGACGACAAGCCCGCACCACCTTCCTGCGTGCCACGGCCAGAAGAGTCCTCATGTCTCCGGCCGTTCTGTCCGTCTGGAAGGAGTCGTGGGCGAAACAGGACGCGGACAGCACTTGCCAGAGGAGCAGCCAGGTCCCGTCGTCAATGTGGCAAGAGTTCCGTCGACGCCATTTAGACAGGGCAGCGAACAAGACCATCACGCTCTCACTGGCCATGTCCAGCATCTCTGCCAGTTCAACGGTGGTGCCTGTAGAGGATAAAGGCACCAACGCTCTCGCCGCCTCCAACTCTAGTCCGATGACACGAAAGTTGTCGTCGCTGTAGTCGTGGCCTTCTCTGTGGTGAAAGAATCGAGAATCCATCATCAATCCTCCTTCTCGGGTCAAAAGTTTTTCAGCTTCATCTCCATCGAAGTCTTCCAGCCCCACGAAGTGCTTCCTCAACAGGTGCATCCTCAGAGGCAGAGTCTCTCGGTCGGAGAACTTGAGGAAACTGATGACGATCAGTCTTCTGGCAAACCCCGGCGGCACCGCCCTCAATAGGTCCCGGAGGGCGTCCATCTGGAAGATGGCAGTGGCGGAGGACGGATGTGCAGAGATTACAGAGACGGAGGGGGAGGGCAGAGGAGGAAGAGCAGCAGTGCAACAACCTTCCTGTGGCCTCCTCCAGCTGACCAATTCTCTTGCAATTTTGGTGGTATCCATTATTGGCACACCGCAGGCCAGGGAGGAGTCGAAAACTTTTCGGAAAGCGGCCGTGGAGGACAGATCGGTTGGAACCGGCGTCTCCATTTGCAGGTTGAGCCCTGGATTAGTCCAGGCAGAGGAGGAGAAAAGCAATCTGCAGGAAGCTGAAGACAGATTTTCGGGACAGACGAAGATCTCCACGCAACGATTCCTAATGGGTAAAAAAAACAACAATATTGTTGATAATAATACCCTGACCTGTGTGCAAAGAGAGCCAATTGTTTAATACTATTCGTACCTCATTGCATCCGACAGCTCCCCGTTTTTGGGGTCCATTGCCAAGAAGATTCGAAAGTCCTTGTGCGGCCGGACAATGCAATCCTGTTCACTGCATCCTCCCTCGGTGATGGCCAAGACTCCCCCGTCTTCGAAGAGCCCGTTGAGCCTGTCCAAGACGGCGGCCGCGCAACGGTTGGCGTGGTCCAGCAACACCCACTCTCCGCGTTTCGCAGCGCGGACCAGCACGCTGTCCACCCACTCGAAAGTGAAGCCCTGTTTGGAGCTCGTGGAGCAGACGGAGGAGGCCAGGGAGTCCAGGCGGGAGTGGGTCAGTTCGTCTGGTTCCGTCTCCGTCTTTAGGTATTCAATGAAGTCCTTGAGGCACTTCTTCCCTTCTTTGACCCTCTGATCTCTCGCAATGTCTTTGAACTTCTGCTGCAGCTCAGTCGTCTTCTCGATGTGCCTTCCCCTCCACGTTCCCCTCACGGCCTGCTCCTCCGCAATCTCCAACAGTTCCGACTTGACCTCCAACATTTTGACAATGCTGTTGGACTGCTCAAAGCCGCCAATCAGGTCTGCAGTGTCCGAGAGGCTGCTGAGCGTCAGCACGTGGAGTCTCCTCTTGGTCATCTGCGCCAGCACTGACAGCGAGCGAGTTTTGCCAGATCCAGCGGGGCCAACTAGGATGGGGATCCAATTCTCGCGGACGCAAAAGGCCAGGCTCTCCAGCAGGGGAAACTGTTCAGGGAGCAACACCAGGGAAGGGGAGGCGGTGTAGGCGTCAGGACCTGGATTAAGAATCAATGGGATCTAAATATTTTTTGGAACACCAACAGCAGAAATATTAACAATAACAAGAGCAGCAACATCCGACACTAGCATCAATAACTACAATAACATTAATGGCAGTAATGTTCTTGGCAGTAGAAGAACAAGCAATTTATCAGTAACAACAATATCAAAGATAAAGACAACTGCTACATACTAGGCATACAGTACGGGCATATCCGCAACTACTGCCCACAATCATAACAGCAGCAAGGAAAATGGCGCAAACAACATTATCTGTCAGTGCCCCACCACCACTCAAGGACAACATTCACCTTTTGTTTGTCGTTTCAATACGACCTTTCCAACAGTCAGCTGTCCTGCAGAGATGCTTATCCCCACCGTCGTCTTTGTCTTTGTCTTCATGTCCGTTGATGTTCTCTCCTGGCCCCAAAAGGCCTCTTTCAAGACCATGCTCATCTCTTCTCGGTCCTCCTCAGTGCGAAAACGCTCGACAAAGAGCAACTGGGCCAACCGAACGCAATTCCCCTCTTCAATTCTCTCGAGTACACCGCACCACTTCATGAGATCTCTCAAGTTGAGACTCCAGGGGCCGCCAGAAGGGCTTCGGGAAGACAGGAGGGACTGGAGGGAGGAAAACACTCCAACCAGCTTTTCAATCCGGGAAGGGGAGAGGGAAGAAAATCTGCAAAGATATGTCTGTGTAATAGAAATTGTATTTCTTTACCTTCGTTCAGCTCTCTTCTTACCTGTGCTTGCATATTTCCACAACGTCCACCCCGTCCAGCGGAGCGACGAACACCTTGACGAACCTGTTGAGGAAGGACTTTGGGAGTCCCTTTCTGCCACACCCCTCCCGGTGAGGGTTCTGGGTAGCAAAAATCTTCGTGTCCGAACTGATGCGAAACGTCCGGTCTAGTTCTGGTATGTAGACTTCCCCCCTGTGATCCAGGCAGGCGTTGAGTCCCTCCAGCACTGCTTGGCTGGCCAGATTCAGCTCGTCCAGGAGAATCCACTGGCCATGCTTCATCGCTGACAAGAAAGGGCCGTCGCGCCAGGAAAAACTGTCGAAGAGAAAACAATACTTTAACGTGAAAAGAAATCATAGGAACTCGATGATGATGATGATGTTCTGACCTTCCCACTGCAGCGCCTTCCTCCGGCAGGTCAGACCCGAAGAGGTCGGCCACGTCGGTCTGCTCAGACAGGTTGATCCTCACCAGTGCCCGATCCTTCCTCCTTGCCCTAGATTCCGTCCCCACCGCCGCAAGTTCCGCCATGGCCTGCACCACCGCGGACTTCCCGATGCCCGGAGGCCCCTCCAGCAGCACCGGTTTTGCGCCGGACAGCCACAGCGCCCGCACAACACGGAGGGCGTTCAGGGAAACGGTCGGGGCGGAGAAGCAGTACTGCCGAGATATCTTTTCCTCTTCGCACACGTCCATGTCGCCATCCTCTCCTTCCCCCGTCGTAATGAGAAAGGGACCGATCTGGAGTTGCCTGTCGGCAGCCGGTCGGATGGTGGGTGTTTTTTTGCCTTCACCCACCAGCCACTGGAGGCACTCGCAGTCGGTGTGGTTCAAGGCGCTCGAGAGGAAGTCCCTGCAGCGGTGCTTGAGATTTCTCAGAGCGTCGGGGTCCGAGCCCAAGGAGTCAAGCATGGGGAGGCCGTCACACAGCACCAGAGACACAGCATGCACGACAGCACATGGCGCCTCAAGCGCCCCTTCTTCCACCGCCTTCCCCACGAACTCCGCCATCGTCCTCAGGTCCCTCGGGGTCACCCTGGAGCCGTGCGCCTGGAGCTCGTCGTTCATCCAGTGCGACACGCGTGACAGTGCGGAGGGCAACGAGAGAAGGAGGGTAGAGGAGGAGGAGGGCAGTAGGTGGTTCAGGAGCAGGAGGGAGTCACGGGGGTCCAAGTGGGAAGGGCACCAGATCTCGGAGAACCTGTTCCTCAGTGCGGGAGAGAGCTCCTTCTTCCCGAAGTCGCCGCTGGGGTTCATGGTGGCGCAAAGAAGAAAGCTGAGGAGACAAAGTTATTTGATCACATTTGCTGTTCAAGCCACCCACTCTCTCTCTGTCACTCCCTACTTTTCGTGTGCGACAATCTCTTCTTGCTTGTTCCTCTCCTCCACCACAGCCGCGGGTCTCTCTGGGACAACGATGACCCGATCAGGCTCCAATGCAGAGTTGATTCTCTCCAAGACGCTGTCGTCGGCCAACGAAATCTCGTCAACCAAGAAGCAGCTCCCATCGAGCATAGAACGAACCAGTGGTCCGTCCTATAGAAAGAAGGAAATACATATATTTTATATTAAAAAAATATTAGTTATCTAAAACGCTCTGCATCAGTTACGTACCTGCCACTCAAAGAGTTTCTTATCGTCGTCAGCACCAGTTGCCCTTGCGGGTCTGAGACCGCCCAGAAAGTCTGAAGCGTCCGTGTTCAGGTGGCAGCTCAAGGAAAGCATGCGTCTGCCGAGGTGATCCGATATAACCTAATTACGGGAGGAGAGTTAGGGAAATCAAATCATGGATCAAAAAGTCGTTTTCTGTGTCTGTCTACCCTTGTACAGTAGGTACAACCTTTGTAATGGATGTCTTTCCGACCCCCGTCTCTCCCACCAAGAGGACAGGCTCTTGGTACCGGAAGCAGTGCAAGAGCAGCGCCATCGTCCGCACAGTCTGAGACGTCATCGCTAGCTCGCAACGACCAGAACTGGCTATCTCCCTGATGGCTTCCATCTCCCGCCTGAGCGCTAGCCCGGGCTCCTCCATGGAGAACAGGTCCGGTCCGACTGGGCGGCGGCGCCTCTTCAGCCCGAACTCTCTGTTGAGCGTCTGTCGGACCGTCTCCTCCTCCCCCGGGTCGCGACACCGGGTTGCCAGCACCAGGTATCCTTCCTCCGCCATGTGCTGGTCCCAGTCGTAGAAGGACTCGCCGCTGTCGGGCGAGGGGGCGAGAGAGTACCTTTGTGCCCAGCGGAAGAGGTCTCGCAGGGTGATGAAGCCGTGCTTCCCGTCAAAGGTGGCGCTGGAGCGACGAACCAACTGGAGGGATGTCATCGTGCGAATCATCTTGGAGCTGACCTTGGCCGGAACCTGGTCCTTCTTGTGGAGGATCTCCTCCAGCTCCTTGGGACTTAGGTTGTCGAAGTGAAGTTCGACGAAGCGGTTGCGAAATGCCCTCGACAGCACCTACCGGGCAGATACGATCGTTTATAGGTAGTTACACGTACCACTTGTCTGTATGCTATAAAAAACATCCTCCTGACGCACCTTTCTCCCTCCGTAGAAGCCGACAGGATTTTGGGTTGCAAATACTCTGAACGAGGGGTGGGCCCGAATGAGAGTCTCAGTTTCGGGAATGAACAGTTCACGATTGTCGTCCAATACCCTGGGTAGAAGGTTAACAAATAAAAATGTTTTTCAATTAAGACATTTATCGATCAGTCATTTACACAACCTGTTGAGAGCCTCCAGAATCTCCGTGGACGCGAGGTTGAGCTCGTCCAGAATAATCCAGTGCCCTCTCCGCATTGCGGTGGCTAACAAGCCCTCCCTGAACGAGAAGCGTCCCTCAGAGTCCGAACCGTAACATCCGACGTACTCCTGAACGTCGGTGTGCTCGTGGTTGTTAATCCGTACCAGTTTGTTCCCAGTCGCTTCAGCTAAGTATCTGAAAATGGGGGGGGGGGGTCCTTTCCACTTTAGATCTTGCTTTTTTTTTTTTAGCCGGGAAAGGTCTACTAGCAGAGAATAAATGATCCTCGGGTCGAGTCACCTGATGAGACTGGTCTTCCCCGAGGATGTCTCTCCCTGCAGCAAGACCGGGAGGCTGCTGAGCGAGACCACCCTGGCCACGTCCCTCAGGTTCTTACGCACCGTCTCCGTCAGGATGTATCCCTCCTGCACCTGCGCGCTTCCCTCCCCGCACTGGATCCAGTATCCCTCCACTTGCACCGCCCGGGATCCCTTCAGGTGAGGAGGCATCCTTAGCGACTGCAAGGCGTTCTTCTTTCCCAAAGTCTGGAAGATGAGCCAGAGGATGACGTCATAGGAGGCGCGGTCCAGCTCGGTCAAGAAACACGCCGAGAGGCCCTCCAGCAGCACGCGATCGAGGTTGTTCCCGTCGTAGTTGCTGGCGGCGATGGTCATGGCCCTGCACAGCGTCCTCAGCGAGTAGCAAGGTTTCCTCCCGGCACCGTCGCAAAGCTTCGTCCTCGCGGCCTCCCTGGCCAAACGGTAGAATCGGACAATGCTGTAGCAACGCTCGTTGCTGATGGGGGCAGCGGCAGCAGCATCCTCTTCTGACCCGTCCACATCGGACTCTCTCGGCCTTCTCAGGACGCTGAAGTACCTGGCCACGAGGTCCATGAGGTCAGCCTCGGCCTCTGGCTCGTCTACGTGACAGCGAGCAAGTCTGGCAGCGAGGGCGGGCGGCAGGTCTCGCTTGCCGACGTCCGTGGAGGGGTTCATGCAGCAGAAGAGGCGGAAGTCCGGGTGGCGGCGGACGAGGCCGCCGAACCCGTCGGGAAGACGGACGCATCCAGTGCCTGCCAAAGAAGACTGTGAGGTGAGGATGTTCGGGCGCACGAAGTTACGTTACACAGACTGACCGTTGAAAAGATCTCCGAGGGCAAGAAGGGGTTCAGCTCCAGCTAAATTCACCTCATCCAGAAGAACCCAATCCCCGTCTCTCACCTAAAAAGTGCAATGTATGTGTACTATGTAGTAAGTTTTAAAAAATATACATTTAAAGTACTTATGTGACTCACAGCATTTGAGAGTGCCCCGTTGACAAACGAGAAAAGACTTGTCACTCCTCTCTGCATAACCCTCTTGACATCTTCGGCCCTCTTCTTCAGCTTGCTCCAAAGCTTTCTGTCCTTCTCCGATGTGGCCTGCTCGCCCACCACCCTCTCCGCAGCGGACAGGACAAGTTCCACCACTTTGGCCCATCGACCAGAACGAGACTCAGTCTTCAGGTGCCACACAAAGCGGCGGTTCTTGTTGCGGGAGTAGGAGGCTCGAGAACACAGGGACACGAAACCGTCCACCAGGCTCTGGAAGAACAAGAACAGACTCTGATCAAAGACCTGCGGCGCACTTATCTCTTTCTCATAATAGTCGAGGGGTTTTTTACTGGCTGTGACAGACTTGCTGCTGAAGCAGATATCCGAGACCAAGACTAAATACACGTAGTAGTACCATATACCATATTGACTAGATTCTTCTATCTGTAGTGACTAAAACTCTTAGCCTAAAAGGACGTACTACGGTAGATAAAACACAGAATTGTGCTGAACGGCTAGTCACACGAGATCTTCATGATAACGATCTTCCTCAGTAGTCTCTTGAATATTGCCAATATTTTCGATGTAGTCCCCGTCTTCATCATCATCATCATCATCATTATCATCA
>JAAUYM010134553.1_pt1 | contig 16603 bp, 13 predicted proteins | sample 7278001 | NCBI WGS metagenome assembly JAAUYM01 (sample SAMN14350224, study PRJNA611818) | marine sediment metagenome | isolation source: surface marine sediment (1.8m) | place: French Polynesia: Moorea | collected 2018-08
ATATGTCATGTAGCAAAGCAAGAAACGTGACACAAAACGTTAACGTGAAGTCAGCCCATGCTCTATGAATCCAAAAAAGAGAAAAAGCCACCGAGGTTCTGTTTGGAAAAATCTGTACGCATGAAAAAAAAAAACACATACGAAACAGGACGGCACAGAATGCTAACGGCTACTTTGCGCCAAGCTCTGATTCTCCTCTTTTGTGCAGAAAAACAATAATAAAAGAAACTGCTTTGCGCTCAGTAGAGAAAGCACATGCGCCAAGAAGGCAAGACTGGAGAAGAGCACGGAAGATCAAGTAACAAGAAAGAGTGGTTGGTATACAATAGTAGTACGTAAGGGTTGCAAAAGAAGAGCATTTCTCGTTACCAGAAAAAAATGGTAAAAAATACATATTAGGTACACTTTTGTCTTCTTACGCACCAAGGTTAACTTGTCCAACTCCTATTGCGTACGTGTGTTGTGTGGTTCGTGAATTGGTTGAAGAGAAGAGAGAAGGATAATATTCTCCTTCATAGTAATAGTAAGTCTCTTTAAAAAAAAATGGAACAGAGCCCATTTGCTTCTTCTTCTTCTAAGCACTCGAGGAAAAAATACAATGACCCATTCCTCTTAAGGTACTATAAGTAAAGATTACAAGGCACATAACGATTTCTTCCAACTGTCAAAAGCAGAAATTCCTTCATCAAAAGTGTAAAAAAAAAACAACGTTCAAAGAACAGAAATGAAAATCAAGAAAGTGAAAAGGTATACGATAGATAAAGCTCTGTCATAAAGAGTGACTTGGTGAAACCGTTATTTAGTTCTTTTTTTTCCATACCTATGAGACTGGACACTATGGTTCGGAACTTCCTGTGGGAGCCTTTAAATTCGGGCAAGTCCACTGCAACGAGGAACGAGGGAAACGGGGAGGAAGAGACGGAAGGAAAGAAAGGTTATTAACGATTTAAGACCAGGAAAAAGTCCTTCTTTAGCCCCTGCTCCCCCTCACATAGACCATGTACGACAAAAAATATATTATGGGGGAAGAATGTGGAGCGGACATGTATGTGGCTATTTGTCGTCAAAGTCGTCGCACAGTGTTTTTCTTTCCCCTCCCCTCCCTCCTCCTGGCAGCATTTGTTTTAAACAGTCTGAATCTACTAGTACAACTTCGTATATGGGGGAATTATGACAGTCAGAAGAGGGGTGGAGAATTTTTTTTTCTTTTAGAAAAAACGGTGTTGCAGGCACACTCATTCCGTGGTGGTTGAGGGTGGTCAAGAGGAGGAGGAGGAGGAGGAGGAGGAGGAGGCGAGGGCTGGGAATGATACATGGCATGCGCAAAAGTCGGGAAATGAAGAGTTAGTTAATTTGTTTTTTAAAACTCCCGGTGTGAAAGAAACGACGTTGAGATAGTTAAAAAATCTGTCAGAGGTACGTCGTAGTATGAGTCAGTGATTGGTACGGGGGACGGGGGCGGGGCAAAACAGGGTGCCGAAATGGTTATGTTCTTTATATGAGGCGAAAAGAACACTCAACTCGTGGGTAGTAGTGTAGTAGTATATAGTAGCAGAGGAGAGGGGAAAAATCGCAGTAGTATAAGAAGTACATACTACGTAGAACACCTGCATGCTCCATGATAATATCGGTATAATAAAAGGCTCCACAGCCACACAGTCAAGCCGAAAAAATTATATGTGTTCCCAAAGATTCCCTTGATGGTTATTAAGGATAGAAATCTTTACTCGGTAGAGTGGGGAGGCGGGGGGGGGGGGGAGAAAAAGAATAAAGGCGTTAAGACACCCACCACTAGTATGCTTTGAGATACGGATAGATATCTGCAGTTAAATATAAAAAAAGACGACACAGCATTCCTCCGCGTGGAGAAGATGGGTCGACAAGTAGTAGTATGTGGGGAGGGAAGGGAGGGGAAACAGAGAGTCTGAATATGGTACTCCATGTGCACGAATGATAATGAGATAAAGAGCAAGAGGATAAAAAAATTAAAGAGACAACGTGGAGGACATTTGGTACTTACGTGAAGGAACCTTCTTGAAGGCCTTGTCGGCCATGAAGTCGAGGAACCGGTGGGCGTAGAAGCGCGGCCGGTGGACGGAGACTGTGTCCTGAGAAAGGGGGGGGGGAGGGCAGAAAGGTAGAGAAAGGACGCAAAAGACTTGATTTCCCGAACTTAAAAGGATGTAAGCCGACCCCTCACCCCGTCGTGTATGATTGACTTGAACGTGTGCTCCAGCTTCTTCCTCATCCGGTAGCTTTGGAGGATGTCGATAATCCCCAGGAAGAGGAGGAGGCGCTCCCCCTTGTGGTTCCTGGCGGGAATACCGCCGGGACTGCGAGTCAAACAGGAGCAAAAAAACAATGAGCAAAAACCATAGCGGTATAATGCCAGTACTTGATAAACTTTCAAAAAGAATCTCACGGCAGGTGGTCCTGCTCGTCAATCGGCTCCGTCTGCGCCTGGATGGACTCCATGGCGGTGGAGTGTGCTACCAACTTCCTCCCCGCAGCGCCAGGCTGGAGTCGTCTCCCCGGGAAACGGATCTTCCTGACCTCTTTCGAAGGACTCTCGCTGCTGGTGCCCTCCTAAGTCATATAACAAAAAATAATTTACGAAAACTGGTGTTGCGCAAGAAGGCGAGCTGCAAGGCGCGCGACCGCCTCCGCCTACCGCCGACTCCCTCGCCGCCTGATCCAGGTTGTGCACCCCGACTAGCAGGCTATAGTCCATGATCCTGAAGCTCTCCAGGACCCTGCAGTCCCTCCGGAGCGTGGAGATGAGGGCGTTGTACGTCTCCGACTCCAGCAGGAGCCCCTCCGGCAGCATCTCCATGAAGTCCAGGTCCTTGAACGTGGGAGACTTCTTGGACCTCTCATTCTTGCTCGCCTTCCGCTTGTAGGTAGAGCCCTTGAGATCGAACTTGAGGTGCATCTTGACGTTGGACGGCAGGAGGTTGTTCATCACCGTCAGTCGGATGTTCTTCTGGTTGCACTGGTAGCAGTACATGCCGAAGAACTTGGGCAGCAGAGTGTGCGAGTTTTGGTTGAGGTTCATATAGTATCCCGGCAAGAGCTTCTGCAGAAACTCGGCCTCCTTGTGCTGCACGGTCTTCAGGATGAATTCGTCGTCGCTCGTCAAATAGAAGATGCTTCCGGAGGCGCCCGGGTTGCTCAGCTCGCGCATGGGGTCGTTGCACAGAGAAACCTGCGGGGAAGAAAAACAGAAAAATGGATACGAAAGGCCTGTTGTTCCCCGTCATTTTGATTCGCGGATGCACGACAGAGATTAATCATGCCGAGGAGGAGGTACAAAAAAATTCTTCGTCCTACTTGTTTGCACAGCTTCCTTCTTACTGTTTAGGGCGTCCAAATTGTTTGGAATTTCAAAATTTTCAAGCAATGACAATTGAAACAATTTTCAAACAATTTCTAAGCTGTCATAGAGCAAAGTAAAAAAATCAACTACATCAAAAATTGCTCAAATGCTAATTTCTAGATTTTAAAAATGCCTTTATAGCATTTGGGGGCAAAATTTCTGACAGTTAAAATCGCATCTTAGCGCTAAAAACTCATTTTTTTCGATAATTGTTTAAACAATGTACTTACAACAAAGACAAAAAAGAGAAAATATCTCTCAAATATTTTTAGATTATTCGAATTTGTTAATATTATTCGACTATTCGTTGAATGCCCCTAGTGTTGGGCTACCTACGTACTGTTTACTTCCTGACTGCAAACAGCATCATGCGTCACTGATGGCAAAGGGCGGACATAAAAAGAGATGGCAAGAGGAAAAAAAAAAGTCTCACCATGAAGTCCTCCCTCCGGATGCCGAACAGGTTGAGGAAGTACCTGAAGGCGAGCGGGGCGACAGTCTTGAAAGTGAAGTCGGCGCAGGCGTGCGCCGGGGTGGTGGAGGATCCGCCCTTGGGGAAGGTGACCGTCTCCACGGTCATGAAGTCTTGCATGAGGAGGTCCCTCGGGTCCACCTGGGAGAGAACGCCGATGCTGTGCTGGATGCCCAGCTGGATGGATTGCATCAACGTGTTCACGTGGATCTGGAGGAAAAGAAGGGGAGAGAGAGAGAGAGAGAGAAACAACGAAGCTCCCTGACACCCACCCTTCACGGTCTCACCTTCTTGTAGGAGACCTGGCCGGCCTCGTCCACCCTCCTGTGGCCCAGCTTCCTCTCCTTGTCCTCCTTGGACATCCCCCCAGGCCTCCCCGAGGACGAGGCCGTCGACGGAGGCCCGCCCACTCCTCCTCCTCCTCCTCCCCCCGATCTCTCCCGCTCCCGCTCCCGCCGACCATCTGAAACGGGGGACCACGAGAACCCTGGTGAGCCCGAGCTCGGCCCCCAATCCCCCCCCCTCCCTTGACCGGACTCACCTCTGTCCCCTTCTGTGTCCTCCAGCCCAGCTCCAGAGATCCTCGCAGCCGCCATTTGTCCTCCTCTTCTTTTTTTGCTCCCTCGCCCCCCCGGGGCCCAACTGGAATTATTGGATACGTTTGCGGGGGTGGAAGTGGAACAAGAAGAAAGTGGAGCGAGCGAGAAAGTGGAGGAGGAGGAGAGGAGGGAACGTGTGATCAAAGATTCCTTCTTCCTCGCCCCCCCTCTCTCTCTCTTCCTCTTCTCCTGACTGCGGGTGTCGACTGTCGACTGTCGGGTGAGGTGGTGGCAGCCTCAACGGCCTCTTCTTCTTCCGTCCTCCTCCTCTCGATCAAGAGGTCCTCTCCTCTCCTCTTCTCTTCTCCTCTTCTCCTCTCCTCTCCTCCTTCCACCCACCGCTTCTCTAGGCAGCGTCTCTTGCACTTGTGTCGTCTGATTCCCAAATTAGTTTAGCGCCATCTGTAGGTATCAAACAATGGAACAATAAAAAAATACTCGACACGTTTTTTAACCCAGCAAAGTCGCTCAGAGAAACTTAATTCAGCAGTTTAAAAATTGTCTATGTTTCTAAAAACATGGAAAATCGTATTGTCAGATTGCTAAAGTATACTTACTGTAGTAACTTGTGGCTTTGCAACTACAAGACACTAAGCTATCTACGAATTTTACTCTTTGGGTCAGATGACACGAAGGACCAGGAAGCATCTTATAACATATAAGAAAATGGCTTCATTTTTTATAGCTATTTTTACAAATATATGAACATATCAGCATTTTAGCATAAAACTTTAGGATATCAAAACACAGAGCACAACTTGCTAGGAGGAGTTGCATAGTAGATCAACTTTTATCCTTGTGACAGCCTCTCGGACCATATAAAATCCGCCTCCCATAGACAAAGCAGTGACAACATTACAACATCAGAAATTATTTGCAGGAAAAACCCTCACTGAATTTTTAAAAGGAACTGGAACGGAAACCAAAACGTGTGTTTATGCCAAAAAAGCAACTTTTAGACGTGACTGTCGCACCTATGTAGCAGTAGCTTCAAATTATTTTGTCTTTGTGCTTTTTCTCCCTGTTTGTCTGCGTCTGCCTTGTTCTTTTAAAGCAGAAATGCAGCTACCAGGAAGGAAGGAGAATCAGCAGCAGCAGCAGCAGCAGCAGCAGCAGCAGCAAGGAGAAGAAGGAAAGAGACGGGCGATTTCTCTTTCTCCTGTTTTCATTTCGACACGCCCTCTACCCTGTCTGCACTGCACTGCTCTGACTGGCCTCCCCCTCTCTCGCCGTGTCGACGTCGATGATGTCGTCCACGTTGCCGTCCGACCTCCCAACCCCGTCCTCTTCCTCCTCCTCCTCCTCCTCCTCTTCGTCGTCCGCGTCCTCTTCTGCCGCGGGGACGCCGGGTTGCGAGAACGACTGGGTGAGGCTGAACGTGGGCGGGAGGGTCTTCACCACCACCAGGAGGACGCTCTCCAAGGAGCCGGAGTCGTTCCTCTTCAGGCTGGTTCACCAGGCCAACAGCGACGCCAACGCGCTGGGCAGCGTCAAGGACGAGGGCGGCGCGTACCTCATCGACAGAGACCCCAACTACTTCGGACCTGTGCTCAACTACCTCAGGCACGGGAAGCTGGTCATCGACAAGAACCTGGCCGAGGAGGGGGTCCTGGAGGAGGCCGAGTTCTACAACGTCAAGACCCTGATCCAGCTGGTCAAGGACCGCATCCACAACCGCGACCACAGCGGCGGCGGCGACGGCCGCAGGCTCGTCTACAGGGTGCTCCAGTGCCACGAGGACGAGCTGGCAAACCTGGCGGCCACCCTGTCGGACGGCTGGAAGTTCGAGCAGGTCATCAAGGTCAGGCAGGACAGGGTGTTCAACGCCGACACCTTGGGCTCGTCGGGAGCCAACCAGGTGGAGCTGCTCTGCATCGTCTCCAAGGAGTACCCGAACAGCCAGGCCAACGGGGAGACGTCGGAAAAGGCCAAGGTAACAGGGAAGCTGCAAGTCTACCTTTGACATGCTCTTAGTATTAATGAGGCATCCGGTTTTTTTTTTCTTTTTGCAGTCTCTGAAACTACAAGGATCCAGAATGTGAAGACGACATGTGGTGGCGCTTTCTTCCCCTGTGCCCTCCCATCCTCCACTCACATGGACGCACACACTCCACGCACGCTTACTACACCGCCTATTGCCGCAAATGCCTTTGCGTCGTACTTTAACTCACGAGATCACGACTCTATATACTGGTACTGTACTGCTACACAAATCACTCCTCCTCCCATCATTCCTCTCCTCTCCCTCCCGTTTGTGGTGCTACTCCTACTCCCCGCTGTGCTTCGCGACGACTCCTGTCCTACCCGTGTGACCTCCCTGCTTCCCTTCCTCCCTCCCCACTTCTGTATCTACTCGAGACATGTGTTCCCCCCCCCCTTTCCCCTCCCAAAAAAGGTACTTGTTCACTGAGTGTCATTCAGTAAGGTGTTGTGAGAGAAGCCTCAAAACTCTTTTCCTCCTCGGAATCAAAAGGGGGAGATTTTTAAATGCCATCTACGAACGTGATGGTCAGACCAAAAAAAAAAAAAGAAAGTTCTAGCATCAAAATTTGACCAAATCTTCCGAAAGGGGAAAAAAAGCAAACGAGGGGAAAAAAATCTTAGTTTTTTGTCTCATGAAGTTTGTTAGAAAGTTTGTTTCGATCACAAACTTTGTGGAAGGGGAAGGGGAACAATGAGCAGACTGTTTTCGACTTTTTCTCCCAAACGGGTATCTGCATTCAAATTTCCTGGGTTTTTTTTTTTGTTTTTTTTTTAAAGAAAAGGTATAACAGTCTCTTTTCTCAAACTTTGCACCAGCGTACTCTTGCGCAAAACAGAAATCAAGTATTTTTCACGAGATGCTACTCCTTGTTACAGACACACACAAAAAAACACGATATCGCAAATAATGACGATTGTTGTGAGGTGTTCAATCATTTATATTATGATGTGCAAGGATTTTTTTTAGAAAAAAAACGCCACACAATAATAAACCTGAATACAACTCTAGCATTTTTCGTCTTGTTCTCGGTTTAGATTTTTTTTGAGGAGGGGGGGGAGATGGGAAAAATCGGACGCAGGGATTAAAAGCTGCGCGGTCAAAGTATGGTTTCTTCACTCAGCATGAATCTTTATCGTCTCATTCTCTTTCTCTCCGATGACGGTCTCAGGATATGAGGCAGGACTTCCTGGAGTCGGCACCAGCGCCACCGCCACCACCACCACCGCCACATCTGAGCCCTGACCCGTCCGACGAGGAGGACGGCTGCGCGGGCAGCGAGTGCCTGTTGCTCCTCCTCCGCTGCTTCAGCGACTTGTACAGCCTGGAGCCGCCGATGATCCCGCCCACCGACCCGGCGGAGGAGGCGGAGTGGCGCCCGCGGCCGGACGGGGTCGTCATGCCCTGGGGCCTCCGCAGGGTGGAGTAGCTGGTCAGGGAGTACGACTTGAGGTTCTGCCTGACGCTCTCCGGCAGCGGGAGGCGATCGACGCCGTACACCGTCGTCCGGTTCACTTCTTCCCTCCCCCACCCACCTTTGTTGGATCTCCACAGCCTCTCCATCCCGTTCCGCTGCCACGCCATCCTGGCGAGTTCTGCGAAGCTCTCTGAGATGTTGAAGTTGACCAGCGGGGACACCTCGAAGAAACCCATGGCGTTCTTCTCCGCGTAGGTCTCCGCCTCCGACTGGTCGACCTGCCTCTTGAACGCCAGGTGCAGGCGGTTCCCCACCGGGACCTTTGGTATCCCCGGTGCGTGCTGGACCAACTCCTTGAGCCAGCGGTCGATGCCCTCGAAGGACCACTTGTTGGTGATGTCGTACACCATGAGGATCCCCTGGGCCCCTCGCGAGTAGGACCGGATGATGGTGCAGAACCTGCCCTGGCCGCTGGAGCCACGGTTGTACTAGGTATGTACCTAGTGGTTATTGATTTAACCGTTTTGTACATACATATATACCCAGACAGGAGAAGTAAGATGCAGAAAGCAGGTACTATTGCATGCTGAGATTCCCTGGGTGAGAATCCCTCCCATTCAGAGCAGGAGGAAAACATTATGACGCATCTATGAAATGCAACGGTGCAATCTTATTTTTTGCTTCCATTATGTACAGTGGGAAGATCAAGGAACATAGAGAGCTGCAAGGAAAAAAAAGTAGTTTGTTATATCTGGAAAAGAAGGTCACTTCTTATCTAGTAAAGTATGGGCATGGAAGTCTGAGACCTGGAAATGAAAGCTCTTTAAAAAAATTCAAAATTTAGTTGTCTTAAAATCTTTTGACAGTAGCCTTAGTTCTGTTGCATTGGGCTCTTGGACAACATAATTAGGCTGCTAGTGTCCAAGTGACAATACAGAGTTAAGGCAAGCACAACTTTACTACAACCATTGAAGTAAATTTGAATTGATTTGCCCTAATTTTGTATACTAGTACTTAAAAAATATACCTACCATATATTTCTTGTCATGCACTTTAAAAACATAAAGTAGTAAATAACTTTGCTACAAATCTATACTACCTCTCAATTTATTATTCATTGTGCTTGTGTCTGTATATCTTTAAAAAAATTGGAACCGGACTAGTAAACCTCAATTATCATGTTTGTGCTGTTCGTTTTAGCAACTGTTTTTTTTTATCCAAGCCAGATCTGCTATCACCCTCATCATCTCATTATCTATCGTTGGAGTAAGGATTTCTTGGGAGGTGGGTTGGGAACCAGTAGGACATAAAGGACATTATTACTATAGCCTGAACTGAAGGTGACTCGCTGCTACTTCGGATTTTCTCTGCGTCTCCGCTGCTTCCACAGTTCCTCCAGTTCGCTGGCAGTGTCTTCAACCAGCAGCAAGGCGATGGCTTCTGCCACCTGGTCCTTGACAGCTGCCTCATCCATTGAGTAGTCCGTCCACTCCACCTCCTCCGCGTGCAGCTCACGCACCAGAATCTGATCCACGCGGTCGCGCTTCTTCTGCGACCAGCGCACCACCAGGTCCTCCTTCTTGGCCCTCCTTTCATGCCCCAGCAGGATAGCTACCTCGGAGCGCACCCGACTGGACAGCTGCTCCACCGTGGAGGGAAGTCCAAGGCACTCCTTGCGGAGGGGCAACTGCGGCAGCCACGGAGGGTTCTGCGTGCGACCCTCGCACCTGAACACGTCGGACACCACTTCCTCGCACAGGTCGCACAGGAAGATCAGAAACATCCTCCTGCTCTTCTTTCCCGCCGCTGCCATCTTGCCCTTGTCGGGTGCGGCCTCCTCTGCCGCCTCCATCAGCCTGACGGCGAGGGCGGCGCCCCGCTCGTCCTCCTTTGTCCCGAAGAGCTTCCCGGCAATGGCGGCCACTATGCAATCCACCTCCTCTCGCTCCGAGGGGATGAGCTTCGGCTCCGACTCTGGCCTGGGGGACGGCGAGGGCGGCGGCGCCTGGCCCAGGATCTTGAGTGGCGAAGCGAGAGGGGGAGGCGTGTACGGTGGGGGCGGTTTGGTCGGGATGGGGCAACCCAAATTGCTCTCCTGTTGGATGCGGTCGATCTAATTTGAGGGTGGGAACGGAGAGAAAGGAAACTCCGTTAATTAGCCTCCTTATGGACGCGGATAAAGGTTACATGGATTAGGAAAAATGGGTTTGTGGGGTAAATGAGTAGTAATTTACTCTATTACCTCCTGCTCGATGAGTAGCTGCTGCTGTCTGATCTGCTCCGACTCTCGCCTGATGCTGGAGAGGCCAAAGTCATCGTCGATGAAGTCGTTGAATTCGTCCACCTTGACAACCTCCCCGAAGCTTAAGGTGTCGTCATGTGTCGTCACCTTTTGGGCCCTCTGGCTTTCTGCAATTTAATTTCCTGCTATCATCATGTTTTCTTTACTACTGACATAGCGATCCAGGAAGCTCCTGATAAATTGCAGAATTAAATAACACTTTACTACAGTACTGTTCATATACGTAAGCTAGAAGCAAAGGCTTACCATTTTTGTCTGAACTCTCTGAACTGATGTCAAAGGTGGTGAGCATGAAGTTCTGAGGTCTCGTCCTCGCCTTGGAAGCAGAGTTGTCCTTGCCCAACTTTGGAAGGTCCTGCGTGGCCCCCTTCCGGCTCCCGTCCCTTGTCGTCTCTCTGATCTTCTTGACCTGTGCGCAGGCCTCACAGAGCACCTCGTCTAGTATATTTCTGGTGATTTCGTCGGCAAGCCAATCCTTCCTGCTCCTCGCAGCCTCCCCTGGCTCCACCCACGGAACTGCCTTCTCCTCCTTTTCCTCCTTCTCTTGCTTCCTCGCCTCCTTCTGTGCTCCAGCAGCGGCCGTGTCAATTTCCGAAACAGCACTGATGTTGGAAGAGGTGAAGTCGTCCGAGTAGTTCATCTCTGGACTCAAGATGTCTTCAGCGACCCTCGACAAGGTGGCTTCGTCCAAGGACAAGCGCCTGGAGGAGGGGTCCGCTGCTACGGCTTGTCGAGGCTTCTTGATCTGAGGCGGCATCACCACCACGGCCACCAATCCCTCCCTGTCCTCCAGTTCGCTCCTGGTCTCCTGGATCAGCTTGTCGTACTTCTCGATCTGCTTCTTCAGCGTCAGCTCCTGGGCCCTCATCTTCTCCCTGTTCTTCTGTCGCTGTTGCTGCTTCAGCCTTGCCGCCATTCTCATCCGCTGGGTCAGCTCGTCCCTCAGGGCGTTGATCCGAATCTCGATGTCGCTGCTGTGGTCCTCCGAATGGGACAGGCTGATCGACTCCTCAGAGTCCGCGCTGGAGTGGCGCCTCCGGCCACTGCCTCCAGCGCCACCACTGCTGGACTTAGGTGACAGTGGGGTCTTCAGTGTCGTGCCGAGCGTTTTCTTCAGGGACTCCATCTTGGACGGGCTGCAGGGAGGCGCCCTGTCCCGACCCTGGCTCTGCTCGGACTCGCTCGAGTCCTTGCTCGCGTCGTTGCTCTCTTTCTGACGTTTGGAATCTGCATCATTATCCTTTCTTGCAGGAGCAGGATATCTGCGGGGGGTTTCTTCCTCGAGGTCGGTAGACTTCCTGTCTACCGACGGAGGATCACCCTCTGCATTCCTCGTGTGTCTACTCGTACGCCCCTCTTCTTCCAAAGAGGACGCTACAGCAGAATTTGCACCAATATCCGGTCTCTTCCTCCCCCTTTTTGCCAAGCTCCTCTGCTGCTTGAGCAAGGACTTTCTCTCCTTCTCAGCCGCCCGCAGGGTCTCCTTCATCTTGTCAATCTCGGATCGCCTATTTTTGAGTTCCAGGAGCACTGCCCTCTCCTTCTTCTTGATCTTTGACACCTTTTCCTCTGGCCCCTTCTCCTTTCTGATCTGCCTCTTCTTCTCCTCCAGCCGTGCCAGTTCAGTCTTGGCCCCTTCAACCAGGAGCAGCTCCCTTTCCTTCAGCAAGTCGTACTGTTGCTTCGCCCTGACTGACTCCTCCTCCAACCGTTGAGCCAGGGTGGGTATTGTGATCTGTTGTTGCTGCTGGTGATGTTGATGGTGTCCTTCGCTCTCCGATATAGCAGAGACGCTGGTGGAGTTGGAACGGACCAGGTTCTTCAGCTCGCTGGTGGACACGGAAGAGTAGTCGTCTTCCTTCCTGGAATCTTCCTCCACCTCTCCTCCAAGGGTTAAATTTGAATTCCGGAGGCTGTTCAGCTTTGGCGAAGGCTCCTCCTGTTTCAACGTGTCTCCCCCGTCTTCCTTGCTGGAGACGATGGTGTCATCCTCCAGTTCCGTAGCCGTGGTCATCGACACCCCGCTCAAGTCTTGGGCGATCTCCTCAGTCACATTGCGGGAAGAGAAGACGGTCCCGTCCTCCCCGGAAAGCGCCTTCATTACCTCTGAGATGGTTCTTGGCAGCGACTCTCCGGACTGCTCGGTCTTGTGGATGGCGTCCATCACCTCCGGCAGGTCGGACTCGGCCTTTCTCAACAGAGACAACGCCACACCGTCAGTGCCCTTCCCTACGGCCTCAGTTCTCTTCCTGCCTATCCTCTCCAGCTGCTCGGCTGCGCTGGTGAAGTCCCTCTTCGCCTCAGTCCGCCTGCTGAGGATCCTCTCCATCCTGCTGGACAGGATCTCCTGGAACTCCTGCCGAAGTCTCGCCTCGAAATCGCGCCTGCTTTCGGAGCGGCCTTTCTTCTTCTGGGTCTGCCTTGCCTCCTTGGCCTGCAAAAAATGCCGCTAGATAATTAACCCAATAAACTTGTCTCATAAGCTGGAAAACAAGTTGGACCTTTGCTAACTATCTGCTCCTTCCTCTCAAGTCCCCACCGTCTCTTACCTTCTTGCGAGCTGCTGCCATGTGAGCATCGTAGGCTCGAGCATCCGAACGAGCGGCGACTTGAAGCTGCCGAACGTTGGCGAGGTGCTTCTCCAGCTCCTGCATGGCCTCCAGTTGGTTCATTTCGGCCATGAACCGCAATCGCAATGCAGTAGGAACAGTCTACAGGATTGGGGAAAAAAATCTGACTTATTTTCTTTCTAGTACCGGTATATGAAACATAAAAGTATTCTTAAGGTGTACTAGTACTAGAAGTATGCAGAAAGAAATCAGGAAGAACTCACCATTGATTGCGCGTGCTCTGGGCCTCCTTTCACCTTGGGCACGTCCTCCCCAAGTGCGGCGCCTTCTCTCCCGCTGCTCTGACCCTGCATCGAAGCAGCTACAGAGCGAGAGAGAGAGGAAGCGGTTGGCTGCGACGTCGACTCCCCTTCCTCTGCCTCGACCTCAGGCAGGTCTTCACCCTCGCCGCGACCAGTCCCTTTCGTCTGCGAGGCCTCATTCGCCTCCGGAGAGTCCCCGCCCTTCCGGGGGCTTCGGACGGCCTCGCCGTCACCCTCCTGTCCTCGATGGGGTGGCTCCCCACGCACCCTCACGGGATCGCACTCTCCCTTCCTCCTGACGGCCCCAATGAAGTTGAGCCCCCTGACGTCTTCTCTCTCGGTCTCTGCCGTCGCCGCTGCCGTTATCGTCGTCGCCTGCTGCCAATTGATGTTCCTGTTGAGCCTCCGCACGTCCTCCAGGTCTCTTTGGTGCCTAGCAAACACCTCGCTCAGCATCCTCCTCCTCTTCTCATTCCCCCTGGGAACCCTCGCGCTCTCGTCCCTCACCGGGACGTCGTCGTCGTCATCGTCGTCATCATCTGTGCACCCAATTGAAACTAACGTGGTCTTTCGACCCACTTTATTTGCAACTTCGGCCTCGTTATTTCCCTTCGCCTCCTTTTCCTCCTCCCCGCTCTGCCTGCGCTGTCCCCAACTTGGCTTTGGCAAAGCCGACGCCTCTACCTCTTCTTCCGGCCCCCTCACGTGCCCCTCCTCGTCAGGTCTGTTCCCAGCTGGTTTTAAAGTGCCCCCCACATCCTTATCCTTGTCCTCCTTGCCGAAATTGCAACTAGTTTCGACAGGAACCGTGCCCAGTGCCTCCTTGTCTGGCGTTTGCTGTGGCACGACGTCCACCTCCTCCTCCTCCTCCCTCCTCTTCTGCAAGTTTTTCTCCTCCCTCACATTGTAGCTGCTCTTACGAATCCTGTTCGTGAGTTCCTCCAGGGTCTTCCTCAGGAGCCTCTGCTCCTTTTCAACTTCCACAGCCGTTTTGGGAGTCACCTGTGCAAGGAAGACAGAACAAACATGAGAAGAAAAAATATATATATAAAGTTAGATCAGAAGATATTGCAGCCAAACCTTGAGTTCAGGCTTCTCAGATGAGGTGGTTTTCGCCTTTGCCTGGAGCTGCAAGAAAACAATAAGGAAAACGTGTTACTATACTGTACACACACACACACACATACCAGTATTGTCAAAATTTCCAAAAGCTAAGTTTGGCAAGATCTTTTTTATTCCACTTACGTAGTCATTTCTCCTCTCCTGTTCTAGAGCCACCAGACGATTTTTGATCTGTTCCTTCCGTGCTTTCTCCTCCCTCTCCTTTCTTTTCCTCTCCTCCTGGGCCTTCTTTCTCTTGAGGAGAATGTATCTTTTCACAGCCACTTTGTCAGCTCCAGTCTTTTTGGCAGCTTCCTCATCTGCTTTATCTGGAAGTATAATCAGAAATGACGTACTGTAGTAGTAAAGTGGAAACGTGAAGCTTTATTCTGACAAAGCACACCACCATTCATTTAGTAAATCTTAACAGCCTCTCCCAGACAAGTGTCACCTCAAAACTCAACCAACAAGCAGTGCATAGAAATTTTGCCACAAAAGAGACAAAACATAAAAGAACTCGCCTATGTGATGGTATGTGTGGTCTATGCATACAGCATACATGGCGATCAGTGGACTACATCTACCATTTGTTCGAGAACTGTTGTGGCCCCCGCACAGAATATGTCTTGCACGTATGTGTGACCATATGAGCTACAAGTTGAACAAGAAGTGTCCCCAAGACACCTAGCATATATGTATACGTACTTGTTCGGCACATGAATAAAGAAATGGACCACATACTAGAGACCACCTTTCCTATGTACACTACTGTAGCTCATCTGCCCGTGATAATACGCCAGCTCAAAAAAGTGTGTTAGTTGTATGTCAGAGCAAGCGAGTGCGAAAGCCATTAAAGGAGGGACCCTCCCTTCTTTACCTTTGTGTTTTTCAGCCGTCTGCTTTTGTTTATTCTTCATGTTGTGTCGCCAGGGCTTCTTCGCCATCTCATCCTCCACCTCGCCTCCTCCGACCTTATGGTGATATTCCTTCTCCTCCTCTTGCCCTTCCTTCTTGACAGGTTCGTCCGAGGGGGCGCCCAACCTCATGTTGCATCTCCATGGTTTCTCCTTGGCCCTCTTCTCCCGCAAGCTCTGTTTTTGTTCTATTTTTGGGGGGAAGGGGAGGAAGAGTGAAGGTGGAGAGAATTTATTGAGAGAGATGTGTAAAGAAAGATCATGTGTTCCACTGCACATTTTTCTCCTGCTCACCACGGGCCTGACGAAGGCATTCCTCTTCTTCCTCTCTTGACGGTGTCCTCTTGCCTTCCTCAGATCGAGACCGCCTTTCTTCGGAGATCGCGCCTTCCTCCTCTCTATTTCCACCTGGAGGGTCTGCAGAACGAGAGCGACGTTCGGGAGGCGCAGGAGGACGCTCCACTTCCACATCTTATAGTTCCAATCAGCACGCAATGGAGGGAAGAGATTACGCACCCGGACATCTTTCTATACGTACTTTCGTTCAAATACTCACATAATTTCTCGTCATCGTCAAAATGGACCACCCTGTGGCTGGTCACTTCAGTCTGGGCAGCCCTGTCTTGGAGCCTGAGTGCTCTTGACCAAGGAAAAGACTCGTTAAAGGTTGGTGCTTGGTTGTGGGTGGCGCCAGAAGAGGAAGAAGAGGGGTCTTGACCAAAGAACTTTCCTGTAAAAAAAAGGCATGATAGACGATTTCTTTTAAATCTAAAAACGGTTGAGAGTGTCTGAGTACTATGTACAACCGACACAGGGCAAGGAAAACGCACGAATATGTTTGCACAAAAGCCTTGGAACAATCAAGAGGGGGGTGGGGGTGAAGGAAGAGAATCATAACCTTCGTCCTACCCGCTTTCTTCCTTCTTCCCATGATGTCCACCACTTTGCGCTTTCTCTCTCTGCGGCTGGATCTGCTTGACATGCTGTCCATGTTGTCGCTGGCGACAGTGGACACCCGATCGCTCTTGTTCTCCTTGTCGCTGGAGGAGGCCATGCCTGGGGGGTCCTCAGCCTCCGGTGGCATTAGACGAGGGAAGAAGGCCCGGGGAGACAGAGACGAAGCCTCAAATCGAGCAGCTTCCCTTTGTCGCTCTTCTTCAAGCTCTGATTACAAAAGAAGAGTGCGTAACGTAAAATAATTTAATAGTACAGAGCATCTTCTACCGCAGACAATGGGGAGATAGTAAAGCTGCTGCAGCATGCAAAATAAGGACGATGTTTCTGCTGCACCCAAATCCCAAAGGGGAAAAAGCACCCGAGGGCAAAATAGTGGAGCAAAATAGCTCTTTATTTAACACCCAGAAGAAATGTCAATAAAAAATTAAGTAAATTTTGACTTTTAAAGCACGTACATACCCTTCTATGGAAACCTTTACGTAGTAAAGGGTTAGAAAGAAGGAAACTGTAAAGAATACCTAGTACCTAGTAGCACAGCACATTCACTAGCATCCGCCTTACCATGCATCGCCCTGCGGCGCACGTCTTTCACCTCCCTCAAGAGTCTTCTCG